>JACCDU010420142.1_pt1 | contig 61868 bp, 61 predicted proteins | sample 7446081 | NCBI WGS metagenome assembly JACCDU01 (sample SAMN15323447, study PRJNA562643) | freshwater metagenome | isolation source: river surface water | place: USA:Blue River Watershed | collected 2017-08-17 | reverse complement strand
GTTGGAAGTTGTAGCGAAAGCCTCAATGGAGGTTAGATCTGCCATTTTGTATGCCACGGTGATCATCGTCCTCGTTTTCATTCCGTTGTTTGCATTGCCCGGCTTGGAGGGAAAGCTCTTTGTTCCATTGGGCATTTCCTTCATCGTTTCAACTCTGGCGTCATTGCTTGTTTCGGTCACCATTACCCCCGTGCTGAGTTACTACCTCCTGCCGACCATGAAAAACTTGGATCATGGGGATACCAAGGTTCTGATTTGGCTCAAAACACGCTATGCAAGCAGTCTTCAAAGCGTTTTACAAAAACCGAAAACTGCATTGGTTGCCTCTGGATTCGCCGTGCTGACGGCAATTGCAGCAGTGCCATTTTTTCCTACGACTTTCTTGCCACCCTTCAGCGAAGGAACACTGCTGATCGGACTGCGCTTGAACCCCGGCGTGACTTTGGCCGAAACCACGGCTTTGGCCAGACAAGCTGAGGTCTTGGTTAAGCAAGTGCCAGAGGTTACACATGTGGGTCGTCGAAGCGGGCGAGCTGAGCTTGATGAGCACGCAGAAGGCGTTCACGTGAGTGAGCTGGATGTGGGCCTTAAGCCTACGGCAGAGCTGACGCGTAGCATGGATGAAATCAAAGCGGACATCCGTGCTCGTCTTGTCAATTTGCCTGCTGCCCTAGAAATTGGTCAACCCATTTCCCACCGCATCGATCACATGTTGTCTGGTGTGCGCTCGCAAATCGCCATCAAAATCTTTGGTGACGATTTGGATGGATTGCGTGGGCAAGCTGACTCGTTGAGGGCACGATTAGCGACTATTCCCGGCGTTGCTGATCTGCAAATCGAAAAGCAAGTGCTGGCACCGCAAATCAAGGTTCGTATTGACTATGCCGCAGCAGCTCAATACGGAATTCCTGCGCCACAAGTGCTCTCGACTTTGCAAAGCTTGGTCGAAGGCGAAAAAATCACCCAGATTGTGGAGGGCGGTCGTCGTTTTGCATTGGTCGTGCGCTTGCCTGAATCTGCTCGTTCGGTTGAGGGCTTGAATCAAATCTTGATTGAAACTCCCAACGGTCGAGTGCCATTGTCAAAGTTGGCGACGATTGAAGATGGAGATGGTCCGAACCAAATCAGCCGCGATGACGGCAAACGCCGCATCGTTTTGTCCGCAAACGCGTCTGGTCGAGCTTTGTCAGAAATTGTTGCGGATATTCGCGCTGTGGTGGCCGACACAAAACTCCCCGAGGGGTACTTCATCACGCTAGGCGGTCAGTTTCAAGCTCAAGAGGAAGCTTCACGACTTGTGGGGCTGCTCTCAATCGTATCACTGGTCTTGATGTTTGTCGTTCTGTACAGCCGCTACAAGTCAACGCGACTTTCCGCGTTGATCATGGTGAACATACCGCTGGCCTTGGTTGGTGCAGTTCTCGGGCTGTGGTTGTCAGGACAGCCGTTGTCTGTGGCTGCTTTGGTGGGATTCATCACGCTAGCTGGAATTTCAGTCAGAAACGGCATCTTGAAAGTCAGTCATTACATCAACTTGATGCGATTTGAAGGCGAGAACTTTGATCACAAGATGATTCTTCGCGGTTCACTCGAACGATTAAGCCCTGTGTTGATGACCGCGTTGGTCACCGCATTTGCATTGGCTCCTTTGCTTTTTGAAGCAGAGCGCCCGGGGACTGAGGTTCTACACCCAGTTGCGGTGGTCATTTTTTCAGGGCTGATCAGCTCCACGTTGCTTGATACGTTCCTGACCCCTGTCATGTTTTGGCTCTTTGGTCGTCGAGATGCCGAACGCTTGTTAGAAGACAAAGACGCCGAAGCACTTTAATTTGATACTGAAAGGATTGGAAATGAAAATTCAAAAAATCGCTATTGCATTGAGTCTGCTTATCAGCACAGGCGGAATTGCAGCTGGGGAGAGCCATAGTCATGGTAAAGCCAAGCCAATGCACGGAGGTGTAGTGACCGAAGTGAAGGACATTGAATATGAGCTAGTTGCAAAATCTGAATTCTTGCAACTTTATCTTCGCGACCATGGGAATCCCATTGACGTGAGTAAGTCATCAGCAAAACTCACATTGCTCACAGGCGTTGACAAACAGGAAGTCGAATTAAAGCCCTCTGGGAATAAATTGGAGGTAAATGGTGCTTTCAAAATAACTCCTAATACGAAAGTGGTTGCAATAGTTATGACAGGAGAAAAAAAAATAATTGCACGTTTTGTGCTGAAGTAATTGATCTGCATGCGTATAAACCCATTTTTTTTTTACTAGGGAAATCTAAAGTGAATTCAAAACTCAACATACTGCCAATCGCAGGGGCTATTCTCTCATTGACTTTCGTTTCAGGTTGTACGACCCAGAAATATGGAAGTTCAGAAAAATTTTCTTGGAATGAAGGTTGGCGAAGTGGCACTGTGACTGCTATAGGTCAAGGGAACATCTATGCTAATAAACTTGCTAAACACTGTAAAAACCAAATAGCGACGTCATCTACACGCTATGCAACAGTCTTGTTAAAAAATTCTAAACCTCCCATTTGGCTAACAGTTCCGGTAGGTCTAGACTTTTCGCTTGAAGAAAATGATTCTGTAGTTATCAATATCTTTGATTGTGCAAAACAGATCGAACGGCATTCTAAATAATTTTTAATAGTCCTTGAATTTGAAAAATTTTGTCTTTCAAATGATGAGGATGATTGATTGAAATAAAACCAATTTTAAAACTGGGTGAAAAAACACCCGGTTTTTATTTTTCTTTATTTTTTCGTAAATTTTTTATTTTTATTCTGCATTTGTCTTCAAATTACAGCGACTTCATAGACAATGAAGATGCATTAACTTTGAATAAATTAGTATTCGTTTTATATTGTGGAATTATAGCGAGCAATAAATTCACAAAAATTGCACTTTTGTTGCAATGCTGTTCTAAGATAACTTTTTATTTTTATAGAAAGTAAAGTGAGAAATTCAATTTTAAATGCATCGCTTGACGTTTGGCTTATCGCTGTTATCGCAATTAAAAGGACTTAACTCAAAATTAAACTAACTCAACAACCGCCTTTAATTGAATTGGGCTAGAGTAGAGGTATAGAGCAGTTGTTTGAATGCTGCGATGTCCAGCAAGCGATTTGAGTAAGTGGATTGAAGTTCCTTTATTTGCAAGGTTTGTCAAAAAAGTTCTCCGACCGCTGTGACTGCTTGCACCTTCAAGTCCTGCTCCTTCATAGAGAAGGGCAATAGTTTGAGACAAACTATTTGCACTGAATCCTGATTTGATACTTTTTTGAGTTGCAAAGAATGGGTAGCAGCGATCTATGCATTTTGCTTGATCTGCATAAGTTTGAAGTTCAATTTTGAGTTTTGAATTGATAAAGACTGTTCGTGCATGACGTCCTTTTGTCATATCAGGCAGCAAGCGAATTTCATCTTTAATTTTTCCGTCACTGTTTGTTACATCGCTCCAGCGAAGACAAGCTACTTCGCCAATGCGTAAACCAGCCCAGTGTGTTAGCAATAACATTGCTCTATTACGCGCAGCATATTTGCGTGTTCCAATGTAGTTCAATAATGTTGTGAGTTCAGTTGCATTGAGTGTTTTTGCTTGTGCCATGTTGTCACTCCTTATTCATTAAATTTAAAACTGCACTACGGTATTTGTGCTGCTTTGTAACTTAGACCACCTTGACCCAAAACTCTCTACTTTGACTTGAGTCCCAGCTGTTGCCGCAAACCAATCTAATGCGTTTTCCTCTAAATGCCTTAAGTCCACCAACTTGATTCAAAGGCACGTCATACAAGCAGCAATCACCTTTTAGTTTTAAGTGATAGTCGCGAAAATCACCTTTAAACATTATGTATTTGCTTGTTGAAAGAATGCTTTCCCACTCTTTGTAAAGTAAGTTTTTTCTTTTTTCCAGCCTTTGATTGCGTTTAGTTCTCTAAGCAAAACACCATCTGCATCGTTGATGTTGTCGTCAATTTTCATCTCAATTAGCAATGCCATTTCGCCGTCCTTTTCCATTAGTTTCTCAATAACTAATTGTGTTTTCACACGTAATAAAGGACAACCTGAATCCGTCCAAAGTGGCGGGTTTCTGGTTTTTTTACGATTAGCTTTGGGACTTGAATGAGCCATTTTTTGGCAAAAATTTTCTTCAATGATTTCAACTCTGAACTATTGAAATATATAAAAAGCATAGTTTTCATAGATTTCTGCGCAGCTTTCGCACTCATTGAGTGCCCAGCAAGCGCATGCTTCAAATCAGCCCTACAAGCGCTGATCAGGGCTTCCAGCAGTCAGAGTATTCGAGACACGCAAACGATCCGCTGTAGGGCTTTTTAGCGCGTCATTTTTTGTGTTGTGCTGTTGAAATTTGTGAAAGCAACGCTTTCTTCCGGTACAGCCCGAATGGGTCCTACAGATCTAAAAAAATGGGCTGCGAAAAATTTAGGTGGAGTACTTATCAAATCACCATGGTGATTTTTACTCGGTACCCGTCCAAGTTATCGGGTTACCAAATGTCGGTTGTCCATTTGCGTGTCTGAAAACAAACTGTAGTCACACAAGAAGGACTAGAGATGAAAAACTTTGATGCGACCCAACTGACACAATTTATTGGGACAACTGGCTATTACCGAATTAGCCGTAGACACTTGCTAACTGATGGCACCAAGTACCTGGCAGAAGAGGCTGAGTGTTTTTGGATGATGGACGCGATTGCCAGTCACCTCAGCGAGATCGGCATTGAGGATTGGTTTGTTCTAGTGCGGATTAATGTAAATGAAAGCAGGGCGACGATGATCTATGAGGACGGCAACGGCAAAGAGCACGCCCGTCAGGAAATTCCATACACAGACTTACCAATGAGCACTATCACGTTGTACGCCTGTTGGGATGGTGAGCACTGGGTGATCATGCTGCCTAGCGAGTATTGACCTGGTTAGGGCCTGACTGGATGCTATGAAATCCGTACTGAGCCCATAACAACCAACGAGCGTCCTGCGCGTTCAGGGCCCGAACTTCGGTCTTGATCACTTGGCTGCGGCCTTTGACTTGTGCCCGAACTGATGCTTGGTAGGTGTGCATCAAGTACTTATCGAAATTGCCGCTTAGTCATTTCGGAACCCGTGCCAGACAAAGAAGGACTTGCTTGACTTCATTTCAATCAATCCAAGTGACCCATTTATGGGTCAATTGGCTCAGGTGCTCACGACTTGAATTGATCAATTACTATAAGCGTGTGACTTTTTTCATTTTCTTTGATAACCTGCAGAAACCAGCTAAATACGTGTGAATTCCAGGATTTCTCAAGTCCTGACTACATGGGGTGGCAGATGATCAAGATCACGGTTAACAGCGCAGTTTATGAAGCTCTGCAAAAGGCTTTTCCTAAACCTGCCAACTCTGCCTACCGAGCACTTGCTAAATACGTCAGTGCGCTAGAGACCATGCTGTTCAAAAGTCTGCATTTTGAAGCCACGCCCATGCAGCGCAAGCTGGACCTGTTTTCCATCTCACTCCAGCAGTTGGCCAATCAAGGAGGTCAGATTGGACCCAAAAAACAGCGCCTGCATGCCTGGCTACGTGAAAACAACTTAAGTCTTGTCGAGCCTGTTGTTATGGGCTCCAACTTAACAGGTGACGTCAGCCAGTGCAAATTGACCAAGCTGGTCACCATGGTGGATACCCTTGCGGTCGAGGACAAGATATTGCGATCAGGAAAAAGTGAACGAGAAATTGATCAATACCTGTGCGGGGATGAATTCGGTAATTATCAAGTTTTGAACTTGCTTTACCCAGAGTTCAAACAAAGGATCAGTGCTGCTGAAGTTGAAGAGTTATTTGACTTTGTGCCTGTGGACAAGGAAAGCATCAAAAGCTACATCTTCTGGCTCACAACGGAAGCCCAGCACATCACCCGCGAGCAGAAAGATCAAGCGCTACGACAAGCAAGAATCATTTTGGCTGTGTCTAGCGTGATGGATGGTAATTACATACAGCGCAAAAAGCCCAGCCAATTTGGGCGCATTTATTACGAGGGCATTAGCGTACAGAACATCAACAAGGAATTGCGCAGAGCAGTCCTAGGCAATTGCTGGGAATACGACATTCGCAGCAGTGTTGTTGCTTGGAAGATGGGCTGGGCAAAGCAATATGTTGCAGCCCGGGGGCAGGGCGAGGATTTGCGAAAGGTCTTTAGTGCTACGTTGAATTTCCTGGAAGACAAGGCGGACTTTATGGGCACTGTGCGCTACTTTACTTTTGGAGACAGCAGTCCAGTACACATAGAACTGCAACCTAAATTGCTCAAACAAGCATTTACTGCAATCAGCTTTGGTGCTCGTCAAAACTCCACGGGTTGGCAAAATGAATCAGGAGGCTGGACAAATCCTGCACTGGTAGACATTATCAAAAACAAAGCAGACAGGGAACGATTCCTAGCGGATCCAACTGTGCAGGCCTACATCAATGAGCAGGGCATTTTGGATGCACATTTGTATGAACTGGTCAAAGTTCAGCGAAGGGATTTACTTACTAAGACTTTTCTTCAAACAGCCAGCGGCAGGCCCAACAAGTCCAAGATCCTTGCGTACCTTTACCAGCACGATGAAACCGAAGTCATGGACATCGTGTGTGAAGTAGTTGCCCAGAAAGGCCGTGAGCCCATCGCCCGGGTGCATGACGCCATCTTCTTTAAGCAAAAGCTCAGCGTTGACTTGCGTCATGAGATTGAATTGACCATGCAAGATCGCACTAACAATCCATACTGGCGTTTAACACCCAAGCAGCTTGCGCGATATGAGCCCCGTTATCTCGATCAGTTGATCGATGAAGCTGCCCACAAGCGGCGTATTGAGCAAGAAGAGGCTCACGCAGTTGGATATAAAAGTCCCTTCTGGAACTAGATACGTCAACCCCTGGGATTGAGTCCTTCCAGTCTGTCGGGTTACCAATCTTTTCGGTTGTCCAAAGCCGTGGTCCGACAATAAATTAGTTATTCCTGCAACACACACAAGGAGTAGCTATGTCAGGTTTAAGCGCATTGAAATTAGTGACCAGTAAGCGTCAGCAGGGCAATAGCCCACAGTTTGCACGTCGTCAAAAACTTAGCAACAAGTTGGATGAACAAATCCAGTTAGCTAAAGCACAGCAGTCTGGTACAGAGTTTTCACCCATCAAGATCCGCACCGTCAAAGACGAAGTAACAGGGGAAAGTCGCAAAGTTGAAGTTCCCAAGAAGTTGAAGCCTTGGTGGTGGACGGGTGACAAAGGCAAGCTGTGCATCACGGTTCGCTACGGGGCTCGCACATTAGAAATCGTCGAGGGTATGAACGCAATTGAGACTGACAGCATTGCTGATGTCATTACATCTCTTCAAGTGATTCGCTCAGCAGTCGACTCCGGTGAGCTGGACAAGCGTATTGAAGCTGTTACCAATAAGGTCAAAGCAGGTTTTAGTGACACTACTTCTTCAGAGAAACGCTCCACTTTGAAGCTGCCTACAAAAGCTGCCTAATCTCTAACCATGCATAACCGACATTCGTGTCGGTTTCTTTTTTGTTAGACGGAGGATTGAGGTTTTTTGATTGCAGGTGCGCTCAGTGCCTGCATAGCTTTTTGTGCGCGTTGCATCTTTTGGCGATTTCTCTCTAGTTTGAGTGCATCGCTGGCTCGTTTGCTGTTGGCACGAAGTTGTTCCAAGCGTTGTTGCTCGGGTGTTTTAGGGAGTTCTAATTCTGAGATGCGCATCAAACTATTTATGAGGGTGATTCAATAGTGGGCTGATCTGATGCTCTTTTTGCTAAATAAATGTAGAGAAAGGAGATCAACTATGCGATTTACAGAAATAGCCAATCCAGAGGATCAATTGGCACTTTGGAAACTGGTGTCTGACAAGATGTGGGCAGCATTTGCTCAGCAAGCTCAGCCACAACATTTGAACCCTCTGCCAACTCAGCAGACTGCGTTATCAACCCCAAAAGCAATGGCTAAGCCTGTTTCGCGTACCCCAGCTAAGCTTCAAGGCAAACGCAAGGTCACCCCAGTTAAGGCGAACAAGCCCACGAAGGCCCCCATGGCTCCACCCCCTAAGCCATTACCCAAGCCTAAACCCTTACAGCCAACCCAGGCTCAAACTAAGCAAGCCCAGACTCAACAACACAAGCAGCTAGCCCATCACATCCAGCAGGCCTTAACCAAAAAACCGCCTGGCCCCAGTACCCCTCAGCCAACCCAACCAAGGGGGCCAGTTGCAAATGCGGTGGCCCCCATGAATAACAGCTACTCAGAGCGAGACAAAGAGGAGCTGGTTTTCCACCGAAGAGAGAACCCTCTCAAACCATTGCGAGACCAAAAACCGCTCTAAAGACTCAAAAGACGGGGTATTTGGCAGGTTTTTTATGTGTTTTAAAAATCTTTGGTCGTGGGGATGACAGGCATAGCAAAAATGGTTTCTGGAGGTTGGATAATTTCCCCCATGGAACTTTCATTTGACAACATAGAAACGCCCACCCTGACCAAGGCTGAGTTGTCTGAAATGCTTTACGAGCAACTAGGGTTGAACAAGCGCGAGGCCAAGGATTTTGTTGACGCATTTTTTGACTCGATTGCATGCAACGTTGCAAAGGGTCAGGATGTAAGGATCTCAGGGTTCGGTAATTTCAACGTTAAAACCAAGCAAGCTAGGCCAGGACGTAATCCACGCACTGGCGAACCTGCAGTGATTGAAGCAAGGCGCACGGTTACTTTCCAAAGTGGCCCAACGCTTAAGACTACTTTGAATAGCACTGAAATGACCATTGACCAGGCTGCTATCCCAGTTGTTCTCGAACGTTGAAATAGCTTTGATCAACGAGTCGCAAGTCCGTTAATAAATTCAAACATTTTTGACCATTGGTGAGTTCAGGACTAATTTCATCTGTTGCGTGTGCAGGAAGCATGAAATCATGCTCTTGCTCCAGCCAATTCGCCTGTTGCCAATGTCCATCTCCAATCGCTTCATCTAAAGACTTTTGCTGCTCCGTAGTCCACCGCAAGCTTGGCTCGACTTTTTGGGAACTGGGGAATCGGCCAATTTCAACATTTGCAATCAGCTTGGTTGCCATGCCATATGCCTGACTGTTCTTTGTTCGCATGGCCTTTTGCTTTTTCTTGATCCTGGCTAATGAGTCACCATCCTTTGGATGGTGCTGTGGACAAAGCTCCAGAAATCTACTCATTTGGTAGTTGCCCCAACGGCTGAAAGAGTCGCTTGGTGCGCAATGGTCGATGCAAACTCTAAGGGCGTTTGTTAGGTACGCTGGCTTTATACTTTTGTAACATTTTTCGTTTCCTCCTTTGAGGATTTGATACTTGGCATCCCTATCGTAATGTTTGCCCCTAAGACGCGAAGTTTCAAAAAGCTTGGTCAAAATTTCATGAGCTGTTGATACTTTGATATTTAGGGGAATTGCCAAGCAAATCATTCCGGGTTTGGCACGTTTGAGATCTGCCGTGACCAATAGTTCAACCCCTGAGCTCAAATATTTGACTAACTCCATTTCGATTTGAGGGGAGTCAAAGAGTTTTGTGCCCTTGGCAATCCACCATTGGGAAAAGTTTGGGTATTTGTAGAGATCTCCGAAATCCTCCCAGACTTTGACCAACCGATGATCCAAGCACTTGCCTTGTTCTTGGCAAATCCACCAAAAATCTCTGCTGCTTCTTAGAAACGCTACCCACCAAAAATGCAGGCTGGTCGCAAGTAAATCAGCATTTTTCAAAGCATGGTTATGGGTATCCAATTCGAACTCCCTGCTGATTTACGGGAAATCAATATAAAAAATGTTACAGATTCTGTCTAGAGCGAATCTGTATCACTTTGCAGACTTAGTCTCGCTTCCAGCAGCAATCGGCTGCCATAACCTGGAAGGAAATAGCCATGCAACTGACTAACGGAGCCATTAAATCTGGGGTGAAACAGCCCCCCATGAACCTCACGCCTGTTGATGAATTTGAGGGGGTAGACCTTGATACCTTTGACCTAAGCGCCTTTGTGATGCCAGCTCAAAGCGCATCAAACGTCGCCAAAGCTGCTTCTAAAGATCTCAAAAATACAGAAGTTGAGAAGTTTTTAAGTGAAAGCTCGGACCTTGTAAAACTAGGGGAGCAATACGAAGTAGATGTGGTCGAGCGTGGCCACAAGGCACTCTATGAATTGCTTGCGTCAATTTACGACTTGTCCATGCGAATTGAGCAGAACCAGCACAAAGACAAGATCCTTGAGGCTATTCGTACCGAGTTGAAAGAAACGCGTGAAACGACCTTGAAGGCCAATACGCCAGCTATCGCGGTAATGGTTAAGTTCGTGGTTCGCTCCGACAAGAGCACCTTGAGCCGTTACACAAAGGTTTTGACCGTGGCTCAGCAAGAAAACCTAGCGCCAGCAGATTTACCCGCTTACATCGCACGTCGCGGCGGCGTTGGTCAGATTCAGGAAATCGAGTCATTGGCCATGGCTAAAAAATCTGGTGACAAAAGCAGCAAAGAGCGCACAGCATTGATTCGTGAACTTTTTGAGGTCATGGGTATGGCTTCTAAATTGGACTTCCAGTTTGATGGCAACGTTGTGAGCCACAGTGAGGAAAAAGAGTCATCCACTGAAAAAGCTCAGCCTTCCTCGTTCTGTGTTTTGGTCGCCCACCACGTTTCGGATAACAAATACAAGATCATTTCTGCAAATGATCTTGGCAGAGCCTACGAGGACAACTTGGTCAAATACCTTGGCAAGGCCATGCCAAACGACCTGACAGTACTTGAGCATGGTGTGCGGAATTTTAAAAAACGCATTTCCTTAGATCCATCTCAGCCTGAGAGCTTGCGCCGTGAAATGGAAAAGCAACTGGCGATTCCCTTGAAACACAAGAAAACAGAAGTCATTGAAATGGAAACTGGTGACGAAGCTCCACTTTGAAGCTAGGCCATGATTCAGTCTGGGTGCAGTGTAAGGACTGTGCTCAGACTAATCATCCTTGGAATTGAAAACAGAACAATCAGGAGAAATTAAAAATGACGAAATATTTGGTTTTTAAGAATGAGCCTGGCAGTGGGAAAACCAACGCGCCTGGAAGCAGGGAAGAAATGGCATGTGCTATTGCTGAAGTAGTGACACAAGATGCTTTGCCAAAAGATTTCTACATTGCTTATCCCATGGAGAGTTCCAACTGTACTTGGGAGAGTTTGAAGGATACAGCGAAGTTTTCAGTTGAAATTGATGATGAGCGTGCAGAGTTGTGGGATAGGGAAATATCACCTTTGTTGGACCAAGCGGGCGCAATAGATGACGCTATTGGAGAGGCGTATTCCGTAATTCTTCATGCTGCAATGGCTTTTGACATTGCATGTGGAAAAAGTGATCACTTTAACGATATCAAAGCGCTAGAGAATCTGGAGCTAAATCGAGCATTCGACAGTTTAGAAAATGGCTCATATTATGAAGTTTCAGCAAAAGTTGAGGAGATTTTTGAAGTCAAATCTTTTCACCATCATCACGCCTGAAAGGAATAACAATGTCTAAATACCTCGTTATTCCTCGTCGCAAAGATTCGCCTATGACACATGCAGGCGGCAGTACAGAAGAGACAGTTTGTGAGATTGCTAAAAACTTGATGCATTTTCCAGGACCATCTGATTACTTGATGGCTATTCCAGCGGATACCAAAGTGGCAAGTTTTGCAGTTCTCAAAGATGATGCCTTGTGTTCAATCGAAGTTACTGAGCAAACAATTAATACTTGGTACAGGGATGTGACAAATATTGAAGACGCTATCAATTCTTTGCAGTCAGCGAAAGATCATGCAGAGAATATTTTGGATCAAGCGCTGGCTGATTTAGACGAAGCATATGAAAGCAGCTCCGGGTTTAAGGGCTATGTCCCTAGTGAAGATATCAGCGTCTACGGTGCACTTGAGGAAATGGGCGCCAATGATCTTGAATACGCATTTCGCCGATCGCTTGAAGAAATGTACAAGTTCCAGATGTTTAAGCGTCTAACCGCTTACTAGGAGTGACTTATGGAGCAGGCACAACTTTTTAAAAGATTACTAGCCATTACTGAGGACGAGATTTCATCATTTATCAAGCATGATGAGGAAATCAACAAGGCTTTGATGAGACTGGATCTTGCGGCTAGGACCAGACACATCATCGATGCAATTCAATTTGAAGATATGTGGCAGGAATTTAATGAGGAAAGCCAAACTTTCAATATCCATCTTGCTATGAAGCTTTCACCGAATATTCTTTGTTCTTGTTTAGACTTTGAAGAGGATATGAATTGTTTGGAATGGCGCTTGGTAATGCCCAAATACTCTGACATTGATGATGAAGCCAAACCTAGCTGCATCGGCGAATACCTTGCAATGATGAAACAATTAGATATCGTGGATGTAAATGAATACGATATTGAGGAAACCTGCACGTATTTAGATCAGGTTTATGACTTCACACCGCACAAACAAAATAACCGGATGCCCTTTAATCGGTCAGAGCGATAAATGTCAGGTGTTTCTCAAGTTCAATGCAGGCCATTTGTGCGGCCATAGGATTGTTGCCTGCATTGATCTCCAATTTGAAAGTCTCTCCGGCGGTCGTGATGTGAATGTTGACGGTGCCGGCTTTGCTTTTAAATTGGTATGAGACGTCTGCTCGGGGCAGATGTTCACGTTCATTAACAATCAAACTTAACTTGTGCTTTCCAATGTCTAGCAGGCGTTGGTTGAGATTCCAAGCGCCAGCAACTTGCGACTTGTAGTCGGCGATGGCTTCTTTGACCACCGCCATGGTGCCAGCAGGGCCAACTTTGGTAATGATGGCCAGCTCACTGCTTAAGTCCTCTTTATTCACAAGTCTGAGTCTGATCCGCTCGTAGTAATCGACCGCAATCAATGCTGCCTTCATCTTGGTGATGGCATTTTCAGCGTAGCGCTCAAAGTACTGATTGAGTATGGCGGACATGGTGAGCTGCGAATTTTCAGTCGTGAGGGTAGGTTAGGGTGTTAAACGTTTAAGGGGAATTAGGTCGATTTCTTGCGTTGAGCTTTGAGACGATTCTCAAAGTCATCGGTCAACTCAGGACTCTGTGCAATCAAGGGCATGATAAGACCCGTGCCCATCTGCACCAAATTCATGATGTTGTTATTTGCCATTTGCGCAGTCATGATCGCTTTGATCTGCGCTGCTTCACTGCTGGCTGTCTCGTCCACAACACCAGCAAATTGCTTGGCCTTCATCAAAGGCGTCAAGTGGCTGTAGTGCTTGGTGATCATCAGTACCGATGTTCCCATCTGCTCAGCCAAGTCGTGAATGGGGATTCCTTCAAGCAATCGCTGGGTAGCGTAGTAGTGGCGTAAGCTGTACAAACTGCGCTCCTTGCCCGTTACAGGGCAGTTAAGCAGTTCTGAGTCCTCAAGCCACTGACGGAATGGTTTATTCCAGTTGTCGGGCACTGAGCCATCACTCAAACGGAACAGCAGCTTGGGGATCTTTTTCTTTAAAACTTCCTCCAGCGTCATGCTGGACAAGTCTGGACTGAGCTGACGTAGGCGCTCTAGCAGCAGCCAGCAGCTGTTGTGGGCTACAAAGTTACGTGCACCGCGTTTGCCGCGTTGTAGACGGAAATGCAGCACTGGCTGCCCATCACGGATTTCCACGTCAATATGACGCCACTCCAAGTATTCCGCTTCGGTGCCTGGGCGCATGCCCGTAGCAGCCATGAAGGGCACGTAGATAGCTAGCAGCTCACGGATAATTTTTGTACGGGCAGTACGGCCATCTGCGATGAACTTGGCCGAATACTTCATCATGGCTTCTAGCTCTTCGTGACTGAACTCTGCACGGCGGTCACTTTCAACCCCTGTGTTCTTGGTTAGGGGGCGCTCATAAGCGGTCATGTAGCCACGCTCGATGGCTTCGTCAAATATTAGGTTCAGCGCAGCGTTGTGATTGTTCTGGGCGCTGCCAGATAGTTCTCGTCCAACTTTTTCACGGCGCCAGACATGGAATTCTGAGATGACCGATGGCTTGATGCCGTCTACGTTGTAGTTGCCGTAAAAGGGAACAAGGTACAACTTGATAGCAGAAACATAGTCCTTGAAGCTTGGCTTGGCAGTTCCAGCTGCGATTTCAGCCTCAAGGCGGCGCAATACGATTTCTGCAACTGGTTTGAATTTCTTGCTGGTGACAGGACGTCCTTCCTCATGATCAAAGGTTGCCTTCATCCACATGCGCTCAGCAATACGAGTCGCTTCTTTAACGTCAGCTGTATCTGCGCTGCGACGGAACCAAGTTTTTACGCCATCTAGCTTGTAATGGACTTGCCACTTTTTACTGTCGTCACGTCGCACAAGCCGTATCTGTTCAGGCTTGACTACGATTGATTCAGAGGAGACTATGCGCATGCCTGCAGTTTAGTGTCACTTTTAACCAAAAGCAACCAGAGGCAGATTAATTACTCGTGTAATAACCGTGTAATTAATGTACAAAATAAAAACAACGATTTAACTCGTTGTTTTTATTAGGGTTTTGGCTCCTCGACCTGGGCTCGAACCAGGGACCTACGGATTAACAGTCCGGCGCTCTACCGACTGAGCTATCGAGGAATATTCGGTTTTGTCAGCAAAAAATACACAAATTTGATCAGCCAATAAGACTAAGCAACTGTGCTGCTTTGCTAAGCCTCGCATTGTAGCAAAAAAAATTGTGTCTCTTCAAGGTAGGCAGCTTTTTTCCGCAGGATTAAAAAACGCTCGATTTCGAACACCAAAAATAGCCTTGATTCTTAGGCCTGGTGAGGAGCATTGCGCCCTTTCTCCCGCAACATAAACAAATAAAGCCCTTCCACTTTGTCTCTGGCCCAGGGAGTCTTGCGTAAAAACTTGAGACTGGACTTGACGCTAGGGTCATGGGTGAAGCACCGAACAGGTATTCGTTGACCAAGTTCCGACCATCCGAAGTACGCCTCCAGCTCGCTAACAATGACCTCAAGTGTGCGGCCATGCAGAGGGTTTCGAGGCTGTTCGTTCACAGGGATATCAGTCAACTCAACAGGACCGTCTTTTAATTGAGCAGATTTAGCGGGGATAAATTCTGGATGCAATGGGCTTCACTGCATAGTTGGGTAGGAAGCGGCATTCTGCAGGTTTGGCTGAACTCAGCTCTTTGCATTGCTGGTCAATGTCTGAGGGGGATGGCTTTTGCCCTCTTTCGACCCATTGCAGGAGTGCGTTAAAGAGAGGAGGGTAGTGTGCGTCGCCCCAGTAGCTGTGTTCCCTGGAATCGACATAAGTCTGAACCAGTTGATGATCTTTGCCTGCTGTTTTCATTTTTTGGCGCAACACATCTTGACCTTCAACAAACACCGTAGAGTCGTTGATGGCATGGCTGCTGATGACCGGCACAGCAAACTTGCCTGAGTGATTCACATCAGCAGAAAATTTTGCAACTGCTTTGGGATCAGGGTTGAATCGTGGAATGGCCGCATTCAATTTGACGTCATCGGCGGAACCCACATATCGAACGCTAGCGTTACCAAATGGACTGGTGCCACCATTTTTCTCGACCACATCTTGAAGCGCAAAGGTGCCCCAATTCAAATGGCCTAAGACAGAAGCTTCTGGCATTTTGAGAACGTCAACAATTGTTTTTAGTTTTTGTGCTTGCTCAGGCGTTCTTTTTGCCGCAGGCGTACCCGTTCCCAAACATTCATTGGCACGCTGTGCCAAGTCTGCGCTGGTCATCTTGCTGTCCACGGGTAGTCCAATAGATAAGGGGTAGACGGGCTCTGTGGGGCGTGGATGGTTGTTGCACAAATATTGATAAAGGGCGCGAAGGTCGAGCCTAAAGTCGTATGTGGTGGGGCCCGCCACCACGCCACTGGTTAATAGAATGCCGTTCCAAGATTTTGGAAACATTTCGGCTGCACGTGTGGCAACCATGGCACCCCAAGATTGACCGTGTAGAAGCGTTGTGCGTGGTTTTGCCACATGCTCAATGAAGATGCGGCGAACGCGCTCTGTATCTTCTGCTGCAGTGGTCACTGCAAAACCACCTTGACGAAATACCGAGCCCGCCCATGCATGGCCTTCGCGAACCGTAATGGCCCAGCGTTTGATGTCTTCGTCTGCTCGTGTCGTTTGGGGCGGACCATAGCTTGGGCCGCCGTGTGCATGCACAACCAAAACGCCTGTCCATTTGGCTGGCATGACGATGAGATAGTGCGCAGTGGCTGAGTCTTGTCCGCGCAGGCATGTAGCCCCAGCTGGAACACCCTCAGGGCAAACTTGCTTCGTAGGCGCAGCTTCGATGGACAGTGGTGTGTTGACGCATGCCGTCAAGGAAATGCAAGCCAAGCTCGAAAATATCAAGCGTGACAACTTTAAATTTTGATAAGTCATTTATAGAACTTTTACTTGGATGTCATTGGTTTGAATTCATCAGGAGCACCTGATGGAATGGGGGGGTGTGTCTTGAGTGATTGATCAAAGGCCATCATCATTTTTCGCATCGGTCCTCTCACCCAACCGTCTTCCATTGCCGCGTCAGTTTCTTCTTTGGGATCGCGTTTGATGTTAAAAAGCCAAGGTGTTTCAAGGTGTTTGGTTCCCGAGTTGGGTTCACTCTCAAACACAAAATGCAATTTCCAGTGGCGCCATTTAACGGCGCGCAATTCTGTCTTGATGTAAAAGAGAAATCCTTCGCGCGCAGATTTTTCTACTTTTCCGGTCCACCAATTTAACTGATTGACACCGTCAATGGGTCTGTCATCTGGCAGCGATCCACCAGCGGCTTCAATGAGGGTGGTGAAAAGATCTGTGACGTGTACGATGTCGTCGCTCACGCCCGCTTTTTCTATATGACCTGGCCATCTCACTATCAGTGGCACACGGAGTCCACCTTCCATGGCGGTATGGTAGGTACCAGACCATGGACCCGCTGTACCGCGCCAGGGACGTCGAAACTCCGGACCGTTGTCACTCGCAAAAATAAACAAGGTATCGTCACGAATCCCTAAGTCGTTGACGGCATCTATCAGTTGGCCAACCCTGTAATCCATTTCCATCATGGAATCTGCAAATTCACCCACCCCACTTTTGCCTGCGAAATCAGGATGCGCCAAGGTGGGGAAATGCAAATGGGTAAGGGGAACATACAAAAAGAATGGCTTGTCGCCATTGGCTTGACGGCGCATGAAGTCAATTGATTTTTCAGTCAATTCACTGTCAATCATTCGACGTTTGGCCAGGTCATATTCCGCAACATTTTTGGCGGGTTGGCCACCAAATCCCTCCATCACCTGAGGCACGTCAACCACTGAGGAGTCAAACCCTGGTGATTGTGTGAAGAGCGTTTCATTGGTGGTTCGCGGTATGCCGTACCACTCATCAAACCCTCTTTGATGCGGATATCGTCCTTCACGGTCCCCCAAATGCCACTTGCCAAACATGCCCGTGGCATAGCCTGCATCTTGGAGTACTTGCGGCAAGGTTTTTTCCCAAGGATGAATGCCTTGCGGAAGGCCTGCGGGCACCGACTGTAATGCGCCTGTTCGTATAGGGTGACGACCTGTCATCAATGCAGATCGTGTGGGGACGCAATCACTTTCCACATTGAAATTCAAACATTTCAAGCCTTCTTCCGACAGTGCGTCGATGCGGGGTGTCGGTGCGCCTCGCAAGGCGCCACCGCCATAACAACCTAGCTCGCCCCAGCCTAGGTTGTCTGCCAAGACAAGAACAATGTGGGGACGTTTTTGAATTTGAGCCATCATTACTCCATGGCGATCTTGCGATCTTTGATGAGTTTCGCCCACCGCTCACGGTCTTGAATCATGCGCTGTTGAAATGCATCTGGCGTCATTGACACTGTTTCCATGGCCAGTCCAAGCAGTTGCTGTTTTAGGGCTGCTTCGGCCAGAGACTCTTCAACCACCTTTCGCATTTGCGAAATGATGAGGGAAGGTGTGCCATCCACGGCAAAGAGGGCTGACCACTGTGGAACATCAATGTCGCCTGCACCGCTTTCGGTCAATGTGGGGGTATCGGGCAAGATGCTAGAACGACGCTTGGTGCTCACCGCCAAAGCAATCAGTTTTCCTGATTTGATATGAGGTAATACAGCCGCGGCACCTAAAACGGCCAAAGAAACTTGTCCTGAAATAACGTCGTTGACTGCTTGCCCACCGCCTTTGTAGGGAATGTGCAGCAAGTTGATGCCTAGGTTCTGAGAAAACAATTCTCCCACCAAGTGTTGGATAGAGCCCTGACCGGAGCTGGCATAGGACACTTGATCGGGTTTGCCTTTTGCGCGCGCCTGTAAGTCTTGGATTGTTTTCAGGCCAGATGAAGGGGCGGTCACAATCACAATGGGCTGAAACGACAACACTGCAATCGGTGTGAAGGTTTTGGTCAAGTCCCATGGCATGGTGCGAAACAAGGGCAGCAAAGACACTGAGTCCGAAGCGACTAAAAAAGTGTGCTGATCTTTAGCCGCACGAAGCGTGGTCTCCACGCCTAAAGAGCCGTTGGCCCCAGGCTTGTTGTCTACCAGAACAGCTTGACCAAGACGTTTTCTGGCACTTTCACCAACCAACCGGGCTACTACGTCGTTTGAGCCACCTGCAGGGAAAGGAACAACCAGGTTGATGGGCTTGCTAGGCCAATCTTGCGCCAATGCACTTATTGGCGTCAGCGTTGCTGCAAAGGCAGTCCACAGCAAGCGTTGTGTAAATCGTCTTTTTGAAATGGCTGACATGCTTCTTCTAAATCTTTGATGATCTCATCAGTTTAATGGTGATGTGTGGTTGAAACAACAGTAATTCTTCCAATATCACCATAAACCCCCGATCGATCGCCTTGATCAAAAGAGCGTTCGAACGGCCAACCTCAAGTTTCTAGGCGCCCCAGCGTAAAGGTAGTAATGACCAAACTGCTTGGGTGATTCTCTCCAATAGGAGCGATTTGTCGCATTTTCCAAAGCCAGTGTCCAATCGATGTTTTGACCAGACACTTTGGTGCTGTAATGAGCTGCTAAATCTGCCGTCGTCCAAGCTGGCAAGGTCATGGATCCGCCTTCCAACAAGTCGCGTTGACCTTCATGGCTTAAGCGCAAAGTGGTGCGCAATCCGGGCACTTGTGTAAAGCGGTATTCGGCTGCGGCACGAACCACCAAGGATGGCACGTTCAAAGGACGCTGTCCATTTTGTGCCGCATTGATCACTGATTCTGACCGCTCAGCGTTCAACCATGTGGCTGCCGTGTCCAATTTCCATTGCTTGTTGCGGTAGCCCATGCCCAGCTCCAAACCTTTGTGCTTGGCAACACCATCGAGTTTGCGTGTGCATGAGTTGTCTTCTTCGCACGCACCTTGATCGCCCCAAACTGGTCGAGTAATGTCAAACAATGCGGCATTCCAGAGCCAGGCACCTTGTGCGCCTTTGAAGCCCAATTCTTTTTGGGTGCTCTTGGCCGAGGGCAATGCTTCGCCAGCGTTTGTATAGCGACGGCGATTGGGCGTGACTTGTGCTTCAACGCCTTGGCCGTAGCTTGCGTAGCCTGTGGTGTTGAAGGGCAGTTTGTGGCTAAAGGCGATCCAGGGTGTGTGGATGGTGCGGTCGTCGTGTGTGGCGCGACTGCCGTCCGTGCGTTGGCTGTCACGCTGAATCTGACTAGTGCGCAAACCCAACCAAAGGTCGGCAAACTCATGAACACGAATGCGATCTTTGATGCTGATTTCTGTTGAGTATTCTTGTCGGTTGGTGTTCAGGTCATTGGGTTCAGGTGCTGCGGTACCTTCGCTCACACCAGAAAGGCTGCCAGTGCCCGCCCAGTTGTAGGCTTGCATGGGGGAAAGCTTGTCAATTTGCCGCTGACGCAACCAAGAGAAGCTGAGGTCGTGTTGAATACCTGCCAGCTTCACTTGACCCGTCAATTCTGTTTGCAAGGCGTCGCTGGTACGGCGTTCGTTTTCGCTGCGGTAGTCATACAGGTCAAATGTTTTGTCGCTGCAAAAACGATCGTAATTGCCTTCTGCATAACAGCCGTAGGCATAGCTGAGGCGGTCGTCTGTTTTCAAACGTTGAGCGCCAAACTGGGTGGTCCACAACCAACCATTCTCAAGCTTTTGTTTCAGCCGCATGGTTCCTGTGAGGCCATTGAACACGCCCGGTACTGACCAGCTTTGCTTGGAGAAGTTGTTTTGTCCGTAGATGGGTGAGGGCAGTGTATTGCCCGCAATGCTGGCTGCATTCACGCCCATTTGTTGGCGACTGCTGCTTTCAATTTCCCATTCAAGACGTGTGTTGGCATTGAGGCGCCAGTCCATGGCCAATGCCAATAGCTGACGATGGCCTTTTGCGTTCTTGACGTAAGGATTGAGATCTTCGTAGGCTGCATTGACACGGTATCCCACCGCATTGTTCTCGCCATATCGGCCGCCAACATCCAGTGCAACACCGCTGTTATTGCCGTTGCCATAGCTGAGTGTCAAACTTCGCACGCTGGCTTCTGCTGAGTTGGGTGGGCGCTTCACCACATAGTTGGCCAAGCCACCCGGCGCACTGGTGCCAGCTTGAATGCCGCTGGTGCCCTTGAAGAGTTCGATACGCTCTTTGTTGTCCATGGGAATCATGGTTTCGGCGCTGATGGGCAAGCCTTCGCGGCGATAGTTGTAACGGTTGTCCAGCATGAAGCCACGCACACTGAGCATGTCCCAATAAGCGGGCGAGTTGTAACTGTCGGTCACTGAAGAATCTAAGCGCAATGCGTCAGAAATTCTTTGCGCGCCCAAGTCTCTCAAGGTAGCGTTGTCGATGTTGGTTGCGCTGAATGGTGCTTCGCGCAATCGGAGATTTTCAAAACCACTGACTTGTTGCGCTGCGGGACTGGTCACCAAGACAGTGTCGTTCTGGGCCATTGCAGAAGCACTGGCAAGCAGCAGTGCGTGGCAAGTCAATTTTGGCAAATGTTGTGCCATTGCGTTTTCCTTCAACGAAATGGCAGGTCGGCTGGGTCATTCAACGAATGATGGCAATTGAGTGTTTGCCTCGTTGTTTAGACAAGCTTCCCTGCGCGAGGATTACCTCAATCAGGTTCAAAGGGACTTTCTCAGTCTTAGCTTTGCAGCTAAAACACCCCTAGCGGATGCAATTGCAAGTTGTCAGCTTGCAATCACGAGTTGGATTTTACGACACACCTAAAAGTTTGTGCAGATGCGTGGAAGTTGTGGTGTATTGGAGTAGGGTTTTTTGGTCGGGTCGGAGCAGGGCCGATGCGCCAAAAGCGGCCAAGGTGGCCTCGTGAAACCCACACAAAATGAGTTTCTTTTTACCTGGGTAGGTGTTGATGTCGCCCACCGCAAAAATGCCGCTTGCCTGCGTGGCATAGGTCTCGGTGTTGACGGGGAGTTGTTTGCGCTCCATGGCCAAGCCCCAGTTGCTGAGTGGTCCTAATTTGGGGGAGATGCCCAAGCACAAGAGAATGGCATCTGCGGGAAGAACCTCATTGTCACCTTGGGCATTGAGAATCTCAAGTCCAGTCAATGAGCCATTGGTTTGAACCAAGCCTGTGGGCTGGCCTGCCACAAAGCGCATGCTTTGCTTTGCACAGGCTTGGCGCATGTCTTCAATGGCGTGAGGTTCAGCTTGAAATTGATTGCGCCTGTGAACCAAGGAGACGGTGCTTGCGGCGTTGGCGCCTTGACGCCACGTAGCACAAGCCTCTAGGGCGGCATCGCTGTCACCCAAAATGACCAAGTGCTTGCCTTTGAAAGATGTGGCGTTGGGGGCTGCATGAAAAATTTGCTGACCTAGTAGCTCTTCATAGCCGGGTAAGCTGAGGCCACGTTTGACAAAAGCGCCTACGCCAGCAGCGATGAACACCGTTGCGGCTTTAAATTGGGTGCCCTTGTCAGTTTCCAATTGCCAATGACCATCAGCCGTGGGCTTGAGTTCACTGACCAATTCTTGGAGGTGAAACTGGGGTGCAAAGGGTTTGATCTGCTGTTGAAGTTGGTCAATGAGTTCTTGACCTGTGCAAAAGGGAATTCCTGGGATGTCGTAAATAGGTTTGTTGGCGTAAAGCTCTGCGCACTGACCGCCTACTTGCGGCAAAGCATCCACCACGTGGCAGCGGATGTCTTGAAGCCCTAATTGAAACACTTGAAACAGGCCCACAGGACCTGCCCCAATGATCAAGGCCTCGGTTTGAATCAACGGATCAACTCGCTCAGTTTGCCAGTCTTGTCTTTCCAGTCGTCTGCATCTGGCATGGGCGTTTTGCGCTTGGTGATGCTTTTCCAGGTGGGCAACAAGGCCAGTTCGGCATTGAGCTTGGTCATGTGAACTTGGTCTGCTGGCAGATCTTCTTCGGCATAGATGGCATTGACGGGGCATTCGGGAATGCACACAGCGCAATCGATGCACTCGTCGGGGTCAATGGTCAGAAAGTTGGGGCCTTCGCGGAAGCAGTCGACTGGGCAGACATCCACGCAGTCGGTATATTTGCAGCGGATACAGGATTCAGAAACAACGTGGGTCATGACAGTTTGAAATGGCTAGAGCGTGAATGAACACCATGGGGATGGTGCCCGAAAGTGGGCATTTTAAGGCAGTTAAGAGGGTCTGTCTCAATTCACCAACACTGCGCCTGAGGTCTTATGGCTGGCAGTGTCGACCAGTATGAGGGCGCCCAAGACCCGAGAATGGGCAAATGGCATGGTGATGAGGGGTTCTTGGAAGGCCAAAGTGACGTGCCCCACTGCGTTGGCGGGCAACTCTGTGGCCTCTTCTTTGGCCAAAGTATGGATGTTCAAGCGGTGCACCACACGTTGAACTTTGGCCTTGACCCAGCGGTGACCATGCAAAGCCCAGTAAAGCCGGCCTGCCACTAAAGGCTCGTCGTCCATCCAAGCAACTGTGGCTTCGATTTGACGTTGGCCTTCCGAACTCAAGTCAGAGGCCACCACCCAATCGCCCCGAGACACATCCACTTCGCGGTCTAGAACCAGGCCAGCGCTTTGGCCTGTGACATTGGATGTGTCTTGGCGAGTAGCCGAAAGCACCTGCGCTACAGTGGCTGTTTGGCCACTTGGGAAAACTTGGACACTTTGGCCCACCTTCAAGGTGCCTGTGGCCACTCGGCCCCAGAAAACTCGGCGACCCTGGTGTGTGACATTGGAGTCATGGAATTTTTCGACCCATTGCACGGGGAAGCTCATGGCCACCTGAGCTTCAGCAGGCGTGCTGGGCAAGGTTTCCAAGATTTGTAACAAGTTAGGGCCAGTGTAGCCACACCAGTTGGCGTGGCTGTCCACCACATTCCAGCCTTTGAGCGCCGAAATGGGGACCCAAGCTTTGACCTTGATACCGGCTTCGATGGCGAATTGGGCCAAGGCACCTTGAATGTTTTGATAAGCCAAAGCGGCGTCACCAATGGCATCCAGTTTGTTGATGGCAAACACCACCGAAGGTACCCGGAGCAACTTGAGGAGCAAGCTATGGCGGCGTGTTTGGGGCAACAAGCGAAGTTGGGCATCTTTCCAATCGAGCTTGGTGGCATCCACCAACACCACTGCCGCGTCGGCACTGGAAGCCGCAGTGACCATGTTGCGGGTGTATTGCTCGTGACCTGGTGCGTCACCGATGATGAACTTGCGCGTTTCTGTGCTGAAGTAGCGGTAGGCTACATCGATGGTGATACCTTGTTCACGCTCAGCCGACAGGCCATCAGTGAGCAAGGCCAAATCGGTTTCGCCTTGGCGCTGAACGCCAGCCAAGTGATCTTGCAACACGGCTTTGGTGTCGACTAGCAAGCGGCCAATGAGGGTGCTCTTGCCATCGTCTACAGATCCGCAAGTGATGAATTTCAGTGCGTTGTTCATTAAAAGTATCCGTCTTTTTTGCGCTTTTCCATGGAGGCCTCAGAGGTCTTGTCGTCCATGCGTGTGGCGCCGCGTTCACTTACGTCTGCAGCCAATGTTTCGATCACAATTTCTTCGGGTGTGGCTGCCGTACTTTCTACAGGGCAGGTGCAGGTGATGTCGCCCACGGTGCGAAAGCGCACGTCGCGCACTTCAATTTCTTCACCGTCTTTTGGGGGGGTGAGTTCTGTGACAGGAACCAACAGACCTCGGCGATTAACCACTTCCCGTTTGTGTGTGTAGTAGATGGAAGGAAGCGCAATGTTTTCGCGAGCTATGTATTGCCACACATCGAGCTCGGTCCAGTTGGAGATGGGGAACACGCGAAAGTGTTCACCAGGGTGCAATTTGGTATTGAACAAGGACCATAACTCAGGGCGTTGTGATTTGGGTTGCCATTGGCCAAAGCTGTCACGGTGGCTGAAGATGCGTTCTTTGGCGCGGGCTTTTTCTTCGTCTCGGCGGGCGCCGCCGATGAGGGCGTCAAACTTGAATTCTTCAATGGCTTCTAACAAAGTGACGGATTGGTGCACGTTGCGAGATTCACCTGGGTGCGCCAAGCGCACCGTGCCTCGTTTCATAGAGTCTTCGACGCTGCGGATCACGAGTTCAGCGCCCAATTCTTTGGCTCGAAAATCACGAAAGTCTGTTACTTCTTTGAAGTTGTGGCCGGTGTCGATCATCAGCAAGGGATAAGGAATGCGGCCGCCTCTTTGCTTGTCGACAAAGGCTTTTTCTGCACACTTGAGCATGACCAAGGAATCTTTTCCGCCAGAGAACAGGAGAGTGGGGCGCTCAAAGGCGGCAGCCACTTCGCGCAGAATGAAGATAGTTTCTTCTTCGAGGGCATCAAGGTGGGCGTTGCTAAGGTGATGCAACAATTCGGGTTCAGTGCGTGCGTTCATTTTTTCTTCTAAGCCTTATTTCTTAGCGTGCAATCCGCACTCTTTGGCAGCTTCGTCTTCCCACCACCAACGGCCTGCGCGAAACTCTTCGCCCAAGCTGATGGCGCGTGTGCAGGGAGCACAGCCGATGCTGGGGAAAAACTGATCGTGCAAGGGGTTGTAGTCCACCTTGTTGGCGGCGATGTAATGCCACACATCGCCCCATGTCCAGTTGGCCAAGGGGTTGATTTTGATATGGCCTTTGGTGGCTTCGTCGGTGCGGTCCATCAACGGCACTTCTGCACGGTTGCTCGATTGTTCGCGGCGCAAACCCGTGACCCAGGCGCGTTGACCTTTGAGGGCCTCTGCCAAGGGTTCGAGCTTGCGAACTTGGCAGCACGCTTTGCGCAATTCAAGGCTTTGGTACATGGCATCTTGGCCATGTGTTTTGACAAACGAAATGACTTTTTCGGTTGAGGGACGATAGACATTCACCGGTGCCAGTGAGTACGCCTGTGTGCGTTCTAAAAGTGCAAGAGTTTCGCGATGCAATGCGCCAGTTTCCAGCACAAACACAGGAATGTCCAAAGCGTTGTCATTGATCAGGTGCGTGATCACAACATCCTCTGCACCCAAGCTAGAGGCTTGTGTGACTGGGCTGAGTTCGGCAACGGCTTGCTTAAGAAGTGCCAATGTTTCAGCTACTTTTTCAGCAAAGTTGTTGCTTGGATTTGCGTGCAAAGCAATGGCGTTTGGTGGATTGCCTTGGACGCTATGGCTCAAAGCGGACACGCTCATGCGATTGCCTTTGCAAACAAGGGCTGTGTGTCTACGGCCGAGCCTTGATAGAAGGCGGGAAAGCGATCGAACTGAAGCTGGGCTGCGCTGGCATCTAAACCTTCACGCAACACAGCGACATCAAAGCCTGTGCGGGCCATTGCCACCAATTGGTCGATGAGAACATCGCCCGTAGCGCGAATTTCTCCTTTGAAGCCAAGGCGTCGGCGTAGCAGGAAAGCTTGACTGTAGGCGCGACCATCCGTGAATTTGGGGAAGTTCAAGTCGATGCGATGGATACCCTCAAGCGACACTTCGCGTGGATCGACATCGTTGGCCATGCTGATGGTGTGGGTGTCTGCAGCAGGTGAGTGATCGTGAAAAGACAAAATTTTCATGACATTTTTTCCGTGTTTCAAGCGAGGGCAGTGTCGGTGTGACGCGCTGCATTGGCTTCAAGCTTGAAGGGGTCTTGGCCCACACGGCGCAAGGTCTCGATGAAGTATTCGGAACGACCGTGACCAGTAGGCGAGCGAAGTTCAAGGTACTTGTTGAGTATCGCTTCAATCACGCCTGGCACTTCAGCGGCAGAGAATGAAGGACCCACCACTTTGCCAGGTCCTGCTGTGCCAGACAGCGTAGAACCATCAGAGCCACCTAAGGTGACTTGGTACCACTCTCTACCGTCTTTATCGACGCCTAAGATGCCAATGTGGCCGCTGTGGTGGTGGCCACAAGAGTTGATGCAGCCGCTGATGTGCAAGTCGATGGGGCCCAAATCGTCTAGCTCATCGATATCTTGATAACGCTCTGAAATGGCTGCTGCAACCGGAATGGCACGTGCATTGGCCAAGGCGCAGTAATCGCCGCCAGGGCAGGCAATCATGTCGTTCAATAAACCGATGTTGGGGCTTGCCAAGCCCAATGATTTGGCTTCCTGCCAAAGGTCAAACAATTGAGTTTCAGAAACCCAAGGCAGCACCAAGTTTTGGGAGTGAGTGACGCGAGCCTCGCCCCGAGAGTACTTTGCGACCAATTGCGCAGATGCCTGCAATTGCTCAGCTGTGGCATCACCTGGTGCCAATCCCAAACGTTTGAAGGATAAAGTGACTGCACGCAACTTCGGGTTTTTGTGTGCAACAACGTTTTGATGCAACCAGCGTTGAAAAGCTGGGTCTTGGGGGTTGCTATGGAATGATGCCGATGTAGGTGCAGACGAGTTGGAAGTTTCTGAGGGTTCAACAAAGCAAGCGGCGACACGATCGAATTCAGCCTGTGAAATGGTGTGAGGGCCACCATCTTTGTTGACCACATCGTCAAATTCAGCCTCCACTTCATCGATGTAACTCTGTCCTTCAGCCTTCACCAATATTTTGATGCGCGCTTTGTACAAGTTGTCGCGTCTGCCCCAGCGGTTGTAGACGCGCACCACGGCTTCGAGGTAGTTCATGATTTGTTGCCAAGGCAAGAACTCCCTCACCAAGGTGCCGATGATGGGGGTGCGGCCCATGCCACCGCCGACCCATACCTTGAAGCCAACTTCGCCTGCAACATTTTTGACAAGCTGCAAGCCGACATCGTGCCAACCAATGGCGGCGCGATCTTCTTTGGCGCCTGTGATGGCAATTTTGAATTTGCGGGGCAGGAATGCAAACTCAGGGTGCAAGGTGCTCCATTGGCGCAAAATTTCTGCGTAGGGTCTCGGGTCGACCACCTCGTCTACAGCCACACCCGCCAATTCGTCGGTGGTGATGTTGCGAATGCAGTTGCCGCTGGTTTGAATGCCGTGCATGTCGACGGTAGCCAGCAAGTCCATCACGTCGGCAGACTTGCTCAATGGAATCCAGTTGAACTGAACGTTTTGGCGGGTAGTGAAGTGGCCGTAGCCTTTGATCAACTTGGGTGATTTGCCAGGCAGCAAGTCTTGCTGAGCTTGGGCTTTGGCAAACAATTCATCTTCGGGTTGGTCGTAGTCTTTGGCAATGGTGGCCAGCACACTCAGTTGCTTGGCAGAAATTTCGCCATAAGGCACGGCCACTCGTAACATGGGTGCGTAGCGCTGGACGTACCAGCCGTTTTGAAGGCGAAGAGGGCGAAATTCTTCATCTGTCAGTTGGCCTTTTTGCCAGCGTTCTAGCTGGTCTCTGTGCTGCGCTGCGCGCAGTTTGACAAACTGGCGATCGAATTCTGTGTAGTGGTACATCGGCTTGAAAATCAATGAATGAGACGGCCAATGCCGCTGAGGTTTGAACTCTACGGGTTCTTTATGCCAATTCAAACTACTTAATCGTTGGACATATATGCTTTTTGATCATAAGGAATAAGCCGACCCGAGGTAGGGTAATGTCTCCAAAGTGACTGGAATATGGCTTGCTGATACAGTTTCGCTTTTAGGAGTTTGAAATGAAGTCTTGGTTTTGGGGTGTTTGTGCAGTGGCATTGGGCGCCACATCGGTTTTGTCTGTGCAAGCGCAGGCGCCCATCCGAATTGGTGAAATCAACAGTTATTCGGCCATTCCTCAATTCACGCAACCCTACAAGCAAGGCTGGCAATTGGCGGTAGAGGAAATCAATGCTTCTGGTGGTTTGTTGGGTCGAAAGGTGGAAGTCATTGCCCGTGATGATGCCGGCAAGCCCGAAGATGCCTTGCGGCACGCCATCGAACTCACCAGCCAAGAAAAAGTAGATGTTTTGGCAGGTGGTTTCTTGTCCAACGTGGGTTTGGCCTTGGCCGATCATGCATTGAGAACCAAGCGTCTTTTTATAGCCAGCGAACCCCTCACTGATGCCATCGTTTGGGACAAAGGCAATCGTTACACTTTTCGTTTGCGCGCCAGCACCTACATGCAAGCCGCTATGTTGGTTGAAGAAGCGGCCAAATTGCCCGCCAAACGGTGGGCCACTTTGGCTCCCAATTACGAGTATGGCCAAAGTGCTGTGGCCAGTTTCAAAGAACTTCTCAAGGCCAAAAGACCCGACGTTGAGTTTGTAGGAGAGCAGTGGCCAGCACTTGGAAAAATTGATGCGGGTAGCAGTTTGAGCGCCCTCATGCAAAGCAAGCCCGATGCTATTTTCAATGTGACTTTTGGTGCTGACTTGGCCAAGCTGGTTCGTGAAGGCAATCAGCGCAGCATTTTCCCCAGAGTCCCCGTGGTGTCCATGTTGTCTGGTGAACCTGAATACTTAGAGGTCTTGAAGGATGAGACTCCCAAGGGCTGGATTGTGACGGGCTATCCATGGGATCAAATTGACACCAAGGAGCACGCCTCCTTTGCGGCCAACTATTACAAAAAATTCAAAGAAAACCCCAAGCTTGGCTCAGTGGTGGGCTATGCCACCATGCAAGCCATTTTTGCGGGCATCAAAAAAGCGGGCACGACCGACAATGAAAAATTGATTGTGGCCATGCGGGGTCTCAAATTCAGCACCCCCTTCGGCCCTGCAGAGTTCCGCGCCGTCGATCAACAGTCGACCATGGGTGCTTATGTGGGCAAGTTGGATGTTCGAGGCAATCAGGGAACCATGACGCAGTGGCGCTATGCCGATGGAAAAAATTACCAGCCAACCGATGCTTACGTCAAGGCTCGCCGCCCCGCAGCAGCCCAACAATAAGTTCAGCCAAATCGGTTGGCAGCCATCAGTTTGGCCAAAGAGGCAGCCATGGGCAAGGGCTCATGGCTCACATGTGCAGCCAACAACTCCCCGCACAACACAGACCAACTGATGCCTCTGGCCCCAAGCCCGGTGCAAACAGTCAGTCCTTTGAGTTCAGGGTGAGAAAAAGCGCCCACAGCTGGCAGCCGATCAGGCAAAGCCATTCGAATGGCCGCCCATGCTGTGGTTTGCTCTAAATCAATTTGGTTCAAGATTTCATGTTGCCAAGCCGGCATGAGCTCTGCCCATTGCTGCATGTTGGATATTTGATCTTCGTGCCGTATTTGCAAATCAAAGTCATTGCGTTGAAAGCTCGAACCCACCATCCAGTAAGGTTCTGAACTTTGAAAATGGCAGATCAAACTCCCATGACCGTTGACGGGAAATTGCGGCAATGATTTTTGCATTTGGGCGGGCAACGCTCGCATTGGCCCGAGGGTCACTTGTCCTCTGAGCGCCGTGGCGGGCAGGTGAGGGTGGGGCGCTGCTTGCGGTGAAAGCATGACGCTGTTGATCAGTGCTTGTGCATCATAGGCATTGGCCAAGACCAGAAGTGGCGCTTGCGCGATGAGCTTGCCATGAACATCTGAGCATTGCCATTGCTTGTTGTGTGCATGCAGCATGGCTATTTTTTGCTGAGTGCGTAATTCAATGTTCGGATGCTTTAACTGTGCTTTCACCAAGCTTTGAGGTTGAAGCCATCCAGCCAAGTTGTGCCACAGCGCGGCAGTTTCTTCTGTCAGACCTGCTGCCAGTTTTTGTTGGATGCTGGCTTGTGTGCTCCACTCGTGACCTTCTTTAGGCCATCGATCGCCTTTGGGCAACTCGCGTTTGCCAGCGTAACGATGTTCTACCAAGCTCGATAGCTTCCAGTCGAGGCCATGTTCAAGAAGAGCCTGTGCCCTTTGAATGGTTGCTCGCACGCCATCTCGCGTGATGCGAGACAGCACATTGTTGTCGGGCGACACATGGGTTGCCAAAATACCAGCTGGCAAGCCAGAGGCACCTGCGCCCAATGTCTCACCTTGGTCTAGAACTTGCACACTCCAGCCCCGGCTGGCAAGGCTGTGCGCCACAGCTGAGCCCGCCAAGCCCGCGCCAATGACGATTGCACTCTTCAAAAACGTCGGGCTTTGACGCAGGGACGAGTTAACTTGCCAATGGGGTTGGTAGCAGGCTCTTTGCTTGGATGCGTCGATTTGAAAACCAGCACTTTGGAGATCGGCTATGCCACTTGCAGTGGCTTTTTGCCATTGCAGGTGAGTGCCGACCTTGCACAGTCGTGCCAAGTTTTTAACACCCCATGTGTCGATGTGATCAACACAAATGCTGTGACTTGCGATGTCTATTTCTTTGGCAATTTGGGGTGCGTTTCCAATGCAGAGCGTTAATTGAACTTGCCCCTGTTCAAAAACAAATCGATGTACGCCGGGCAGCAGACCCACACAGGTCAACCTCAGCTGAGGTTCCAGATTTTGCGGAACTTTAGAACTGAATGCTGTGTAAAAAAGCGGACGGGGTGAATCAGGATCTTGGCGCCACGCTTCAAGGGTGTCTAGAAACGATTCGCCCCCACCGAATTCAGTGTCTAAAGCATGCCAATGGCTTTGATCAGGTGCTCTGTTTTGCCAATGGCCAGCGTGAAAATTAGGCGCTGGGAGGGGGGACATAACCTTGGGCTGCGTCGGCGCCAGCGCCAAAGAAATGGTTCTCCATTTGGCGTGCCAAGTATTGGCGAGCGCGGGCATCCGCCAAGTTCAAGCGGTTTTCATTGACCAACATGGTTTGGTGCTTGAGCCAGGCGGCCCATGCCTCTTTGCTGACGTTTTCCCAAATGCGTTTGCCCAATTCACCAGGATAGGGTGGAAAGTCCAGACCTTCGGCTTCAGCTTCCAATTTGATGCATTTGACTGTGCGTGCCATGATGTTCCTTGATTATTCTTAAGATGAGTGGGGTATAGGGATATAAAATTATTGTATTTCCAATACCAGCAAATAAGTCTGAAAATGGCTTGTTTTGTTTAAATCCCCTAGGCTTTATGAGTGCATTTTTAGAAGAAAAAGTTCTCAGTGTTTATCACTGGACGGACCGTTTGTTTAGCTTCACCACCACACGCGATCAGGCTTTGCGTTTTTCAAATGGTCATTTCACCATGATTGGCCTTCGAGGTGACAACGGCAAACCCTTGCTCAGAGCCTACAGCATTGCCAGTGCCAATTATGAAGAGCATCTAGAGTTTTTGAGCATCAAAGTGCCAGAAGGTCCGCTCACATCCAAGCTGCAGCATATCCAAGTAGGCGACACCATTGTGGTGGGTCGCAAGCCCACAGGCACACTCCTCATCGATTACCTTACCCCCGCCAAGCGCCTCTACCTCATAGGTACGGGCACTGGTCTTGCCCCTTTCATGAGCATCATTCGCGACCCTGAAACTTATGAGCGGTTTGAGCAAGTGGTGTTGTTGCATGGTGTGCGCGAAGTCAAAGAGCTGGCCTATCACGACTACATCACCCAAGAGCTTCCGCAAAATGAGTTTTTGGGGGAGATGGTCAGCAAGCAACTTTTGTACTACCCAACAGTCACGCGGGAGGCGTTTGAGCATCAAGGTCGAGTGACGGAGTTGTTAGTAAACGGCACTATCAGTTCAGACCTCGGCATTCCCACTTTGAATGCCGCAGAAGATCGCGTCATGATCTGTGGAAGCCCAGAAATGTTGCGCGACCTCAAAGCATTGTGCGAAAAACTTGGCTTTGTCGAAGGCAATACCAGTATCCCGGGGCAGTTCGTGATAGAACGGGCTTTTGTTGAAAGCTAATTCTTGATCTACATCCCCACACACCGTTGGCTGGCACTGGTGGCTCTTGCGTGCCTTGGTATGCTGGCGTTCGGTATTTTGTATTTGCAAAACCATTTGGGCTTAGAGCCTTGCCCCATGTGCATCGTTCAGCGCTATGCACTCATTGGAGTCATTGTGTGGTGCGTGATGGGTGCAAGTGCCAATGCGCCCAGGCGAACGGTTCTCATGTCTTGGTTGGCCTTGATCACGTCTGGCTTTGGGGCTTTCGTGGCTGCGCGACAAACATGGCTCCAGTGGTATCCCCCTGAAGTGGTTTCATGCGGTCGTGATTTTTACGGCATGATTGAAAACTTCCCACTGCAGCGCGCCGTACCCATGATTTTCAAGGGCAGTGGCGATTGCACCAAGATCGATTGGAGCTTTCTGGGGGGCTCCATTGCCAACTGGTCTTTTGTTGCCTTCTCTGGCATCTTTGTGCTGATGCTTCTGCTTCGCTTGCGCGATGGCTTGTTTGGAGCAAAGCCTCCATCCGATACGGTTAGCTGAGTTTTTTAACCAGCACTTGGCTGCGTCTGTCCCAGTTGTATTTCCGCTTGCGTCCCTCTGGTAGCCAGTCGGGGTCCATTTGCACAAAGCCGCGCTTGATAAACCAATGCATGGTGCGTGTGGTGAGCACAAAAATACTTTTCAAACCCATGGCGCGCGCGCGCTGTTCGATGCGCTTCAATATTTTTTCGCCATCACCCTGACCTTGAGATTGGGGCGACACCGTAAGAGCAGCCATTTCTGCAGTTTGGGCTTCAGCGTAGGGGTAGAGCGCTGCGCAGGCAAAGATCACGCCGTCGTGCTCAATGATGGTGTAGTGATCAACATCGCGTTCAATTTCGGTGCGATTGCGCTTGACCAAAGTACCGTCGTTTTCAAAGGGCTCGATGAGCTGCAAAATGCCACCCACATCATCTGACGTGGCTTCGCGCAACTCTTCGAGTTTTTCATCGATGACCATGGTGCCAATGCCATCGTGCACATAGATTTCTAAAAGCAAAGCGCCATCGACTGCAAAGGGCAAGATATGGCTTCGCTCCACACCTTCTTTACAAGCTTTCACGCAGTGTTGCAAATAGAAGGCGCTGTCAGTTGGTAGCAGGGGTGGCGGTAGTTTTTTCAACCAACTTTCTGCCGCTGCCAAAGGCAGTTCTGTGTCAATCGGATTGTCTTCAGATTCAGGTTCATCGGGCTTGATACGCAAGCCAGGAATCTCTGTGAGGAAAATCAATTTGTCGGCTTGAAGTTCGATGGCCACACTGGTGGCCACTTCTTCCATCGACAAATTGAAAGCTTCCCCAGTAGGCGAAAAACCAAAGGGTGACAGCAAAACCATGGCGCCCATGTTGAGGGTTTGAGTGATGCCGGCCACGTCTACTTTGCGAACCAAGCCTGAGTGCTGAAAATCGACGCCATCGACAATGCCAACGGGCCTGGCCGTTAGGAAATTGCCGCTGATGACGCGGACCGTTGAGCCAGCCATGGGCGTGTTGGGTAAGCCTTGGCTGAATGCTGCTTCAATTTCATAGCGCAGTTGGCCGGCTGCTTCCTGGGCGCAGTCGAGTGCGACTTCGTCGGTGATCCTGATGCCTTGAGAATATTTGGGCACATGGCCTTTGGCCAGCAATTGCTCGTTCACTTGGGGCCTGAAGCCGTGAACCAACACAATTTTCACGCCCATGCTCTGAATCAAGGCTAAATCTTGGGCCAAGTGCTGGAGTTTGCCCGCGGCAATGGCTTCACCAGCAATACCCACCACAAAGGTTTTGCCGCGGTGCATGTGAATGTAGGGTGCCACCGAGCGAAACCAAGGTACGAAGGTGAAGTTAAAGACAGTGGACATGAAGTTGTGAATCTTTAGAAAAGGGCCAAGACAGCGGATAATTCAGGCCTTACGCCATCCCTGATTTTTACAGAAGTTTTGCCATTGTCCGCCACCCCTTTGAAAATCGAGTTCCCAGAGTCTTTGCCAGTGTCGGCAAAGCGCGACGAAATCGCTCAGGCCATGGCGGAACATCAGGTCATCATTGTCTGCGGTGAGACCGGATCGGGCAAAACCACACAGCTGCCCAAGATTGCCCTCACATTGGGCCGAGGCCGACTGAATGCGGCTCCCGGCCAGCGGGGCAAGTGGATTGGTCATACGCAGCCCAGGCGGATTGCGGCCAGCAGTGTGGCCAAACGAATTGCCGAAGAGCTCAAAACGCCACTGGGCGAAGTCGTGGGCTACAAAGTGCGATTTCAAGATCGGCTGTCGAAAGACGCATCGGTCAAGCTCATGACGGATGGTATTTTGCTGGCCGAAACTCAAAATGACCCCCTTTTAGAGGCTTACGACACCCTCATCATTGACGAAGCGCACGAGCGCAGTTTGAACATTGATTTCTTGTTGGGCTATTTGCGACAAATTTTGCCGCGCCGGCCCGATCTCAAGGTGGTTGTCACGTCGGCCACCATTGATGCCGATCGGTTCGCTCAGCACTTTGCTTCGAGCAAAGGGCCAGCCCCCGTCATCATGGTGTCTGGCCGGACGTTTCCAGTTGAAATGCGTTGGCGCCCTTTCGAAGAAACGCGTGACCACGATTTGAACGACGCCATTGCTGAAGCCGTGGATGAGCTGTGGTCCGGCAACGCAGCAGGCGATATTTTGGTCTTCCTGCCAGGCGAGCGTGAAATTCGAGAAGCGGCAGATCATTTGCGCAAGCACCTTTCGCACAGCGCAGTTACAAGAGGGGCAGAAGTGCTGCCGCTGTTTTCGCGCTTATCGCAGGCAGACCAAGAGAGGGTGTTTGACACACACTCAGGTCGGCGCATTGTGCTGGCCACCAATGTGGCAGAAACTTCTCTCACGGTGCCCGGCATTCGCTATGTGATTGATGTGGGCACTGCACGTGTCAAGCGTTATAGCTTGCGCAGCAAGGTCGAGCAACTGATGGTCGAGCCCATTAGCCAAGCTGCGGCCAACCAGCGTGCGGGTCGCTGCGGCCGTGTGGCCAACGGCATTTGCATCCGCTTGTATGAGGAAAAAGATTTCAACGGGCGCCCCCGTTTTACCGATCCAGAAATCTTGCGTTCTTCATTGGCAGGTGTCATTTTGCGGATGAAGTCTTTGCATTTGGGTGTGGTGGATGATTTCCCATTCATTGAAGCACCCTCTAAACGCGCCATCACAGATGGCTATCAGTTGTTGGCCGAGTTGGGTGCTGTAGACGACGCCAATGACCTCACCCGCATTGGCGTGGAGTTGGCCAGATTGCCTCTGGACCCCCGCGTAGGTCGCATGATTTTGGAAGCTCGCGACAGGCAGGCCTTAGACGAAGTGTTGGTCATTGCCAGCGCTTTGTCGGTGCAAGACGTTCGAGACAGGCCGCTGGAGGCGCAGGCGCAAGCCGATCAGGCTCATGTCAAATTTGACGATGAGAAAAGTGAATTCACGGGCTATTTGAAACTTTGGAAGTGGTTGGGTGAGGTACGCGGCGGCAAAACCCCAACTGGGTCAGAGCATAAGCTCAGTAACCGGCAATATGAACAATTGCTTCGACAAAACTTTGTCAACATTCGCCGCGTGAGAGAGTGGCGCGACACCCACACGCAACTTCACACCACGGTGGCAGAGCATCGTTGGCAGTTGAATACCAAGCCTGCCAGCTACGAGCAAATTCACATGTCAATGCTGGCGGGCTTGCTGGGCAACGTCGGTTGCAAGCAAGACGATGAAGAGGTTTATTTGGGTGCACGTGGCATAAAGTTTTATCGCCATCCGGGTGCTCATTTGTCGAAAAAACCTGGCCGCTGGACGGTGGTCTCTGAGCTGGTCGAAACCACGCGATTGTTTGGCCGTGGCATTGCCAACATTGAGGCGGCCTGGCTGGAGCAAGTGGGTGCCCATTTGCTTCGCAAGCAACTCTTAGATCCGCATTGGGAAAAGAAATCGGCTGAAGTCATTGCGCTTGAGCGGGCCACTCTGTATGGCTTGGTGATTTACAGTGGCAGGCGAGTGCCTTTTGGCAAGGTTGACCCTCAGTCTGCTCGTGAAATTTTCATTCGCGAAGCCTTGGTCCAAGGGCAATGGGAAACCAATTTGCCGTTCTTGGCGGCCAATCACAAGATGATTGCCAAAGTAGAGGAGCTGGAACACAAGTCGCGCAGACAAGACGTGTTGGTGGACGACGAACTTATTTTTGCTTTTTACGACCAACAAATTCCAGCCGATGTGTGCTCAGGTCGTTTGTTAGAAGCTTGGTATCGCAAAGAGCTTCAACGCCAGCCTCAACTGCTGTTGCTGAGCCGCGAAGAGTTGATGCGCCACGAAGCGGCGGGCATTACAACGCAGGCGTTTCCTAAAACCATTCGTTTGGGGGGCACCGACTGCACAGCCACTTATTTGCATGAGCCAGGCGATGCTCGCGACGGCGTCACGGTCACCGTGCCCTTGTTTGTCTTGAATCAAGTGAATGAAGAGCGTTGTGAGTGGTTGGTGCCTGGCTTGCTGAAGGACAAAATTCATGCATTGCTCAAAAGTTTGCCGCAAAAGCCGCGCTCAAGATTTGTGCCTTTGCCTGATTCTGCTAGCAAGCTGGCAGAGGCCTTGGGCCAACCTGAAATTTTTGGAACAGGTTCGTTGACCGATGTACTTCTGAAAAAAGTGCGCGACATGACCAGTCTTGATGTGAAGCGGGCAGACTTCAAGCTAGACATGCTGAGCCCACACTTGTTCATGAATCTGCGTGTAGTGGATGAGCATGGCAGACAACTGGGAATGGGACGCAATTTAGGCGCGCTGAAAGCCGATTGGGGATCGCAGGCGCGGGGTGCTTTTCAAGCTTTGGCACAACTCAAAGTGCAATCAAGTGCAGGGGAGTCAGGGTCTGCAAAGGTGGCTGATTTGAATGACAAGCATAAAACTCAGACTCCAACGAAGTCGAATATTGCCAATGCCAAGTCAGGTCAAACTTTAGCGGATTCCAGATCAAACCAGGGCTCTTCTATCGCTCAACAACGTTACACGGCTTGGCGCTTTGGAGATTTGCCGGAACTCATGGAGATCAAGAAGGGTGGCCAAAGCTTGATTGGATTTCCCGCCTTGGTCGACCTTACCGATGCAGTTCAAATTGAAGTGTTTGACGAACCTGAAGTGGCTGCGCAAAAACATAGAGAGGGCTTGCGCCGTTTGTTCGCTTTGCAAATCAAGGATGCCTTAAAGTATTTGGAAAAGAATATTCCCGACTTGCAGAAGATGGCTGTGGCCTACATGCCACTGGGCACGGCAGACGAGTTGCGACAACAAATCATTGAAGTGGCTTTAGACCGCGCCTTTTTGATGGATCCTCTGCCTGCAGATGAGTTGAGTTTCAAGAAACGAATTGACGAGGGACGCGGACGTCTGACGCTCATTGCCAATGAAGTCGCTCGTTTGGCTGGCGTCATTCTGATTGAGTATGCATTGGCCACTCGCAAAATCAAGGACACCAAAAGTGCACCTGATGCTGTTGCAGATTGTTCTCAGCAGTTACAGCGCCTGGTTCCCAAACGTTTCATGGCCCTCACAGCCTGGACTCAATTGCAACATTTTCCGCGCTACTTAAAGGCCATTGTCTTGCGCCTAGAAAAGTGGCGTGCCGATCCAGCAAGAGACGCTGCCAAGTTGTTGGAGCTCAAGCCTCAGGATCAACGTTATTGGCGCTTGGTGGCTGAACGCAAAGGTGCCGTGGACGACCGAATGTTGGAGTTTAGATGGCTGTTGGAAGAGTTGCGAGTGAGTTTCTTTGCACAAGAACTGCGCACCCCTCAACCCGTCAGTGTGAAGCGCCTTGACAAAGCATGGGCGCAGCTCAATCACTGATCTCTTCTCAGTGAATTGAGCTGGCTTTGGGCAGAGTCATTAAGGGGATGTCTTTCTCTGCTGCCAACTTGTCCAACTGCTGACGTGTCTTGCTGGCAAAAAAGCTGGCAATGGCCTCGTGAGTTGACTTGGCAAACAAAGACTTGGGGTCTTTGACCTGAATGCCTGCGGCATCACACAGTGACTTGGCAAAGTGCGGCTCAAGGGCCGCCACAGCCACGCGGCCGTTTTTGCAAGCATACATTTTGTAGCCTGCGTGTGCGCCACCAACGGCGCCTTTGGGCAAAGTCATTCCCCATTGCCTTGGCAATGCCAACCACGCTGCTGCATCACTTAGGGCCACTTCGTGGAAGCTGCCTTGCCCTGAGCGGCGTTGATTCAATGTGGCTTTTAAAACAGCTTCAGTGGCCATCATGGCGCCGCCCATGTCGGCAAACAGACTGGCAGGTAAATTCATGCCAGGCACCAAATCGACTTCGGCTTGATATGTTAAGTCGTGACCTGGAACTTCTGCCAAGGATCCTGGTGCTCCCACCACGCTCACGCAGCTGAGTTTGGGGAATTGAAGGTGCAGTGTTTTCCAGCTCAAGCCCAATTTGGTTAAAGCAGAAGGTCTAAACGATGTCAGTAGAACGTCGGTTTTTCCAAGCAATTGATGAAGGGCATTTTTGCCTTTCTGATCTTTCAAATCACATGTAATTTGTTTCACGCCTTTGTGAAGAGTTTCGTAGCCATCAGGCGTGTAATGCGCCATGGGATCGCCTTGTGGCGGATTGACCTTGGTGCAGATGGCGCCCATTTGTGCCAATCGCATGAGCGCAGCAGGACCGGGTAAATTCAGTGCCAAGCTGACAACGCGAACACCGCGCAAAGTGGAGTCTTTGGACATATGGGCGTTGAGTGACGAGGCGATGTTTTAAACACCCAGATGCTGGGCCATGATTTCTGGCTGAGATTGGAGCAATTCGGAAGAGCCTTCAAAGACCACTTCACCTTTCACCAAAATCAAATTGCGATCGGTGATTTTTGTCACATGTTTCCAGTTTTTGTCCACAATGACGCTGCTGATGCCGCTTTCTTTGATGACGCTGCAGATGCGCCAAATTTCTCGGGCTATGAGGGGCGCCAAACCTTCGGTGGCTTCATCCAAAATCAGCACATCGGGGTTGGTCATGAGGGCACGTCCTATGGTGAGCATTTGTTGCTCACCGCCAGATAGTTGCTGTCCGCCGTGCCCCAAGCGCTCTTTCAAGCGGGGAAACGTATCGAGCACCCGATCGTAGGTCCACTCGTTTTGACCTTGTGTGCCAGGACGAGCAGCCATTTTTAGATTTTCAACCACGCTCAGGTTGGCAAAGATGCCGCGGCCTTCAGGGACATAGGCAATGCCTTGCTGAGCTACTTCAAAAATAGCGCAATCGTTCATGCGTTTGCCCTTGATGTGCACTTCACCGGAGCGAGGCTTCACGATACCCATGATGGATTTAAGCAATGTACTTTTGCCCATACCATTGCGTCCCATGAGGCCAATGGTCTCACCACGTTTCACATTGAAATTGACATTGCGAAGAATGTGGCTGGCCCCGTAATAGCTATTGAGGTCTCTCACTTGAATCAGTGTGTCAGTCATCTCAATGATCCTCACCCAAGTAGGCTGCTTGAACGCTTGCGTCGGCTCTCACGGCTGCAGGCAGACCGCTGGCAATGACTTGGCCATTGACCATCACGGTCAGCTGATCGGCCAATGCAAAAATAGCATCCATGTCGTGCTCAACCAGCATCATGGCGTGGGATGGTTTTAAGCGCAGCAACAACTGCACCATGCTTTCGGCTTCTGCCTGGCCCATGCCCGCCAAGGGCTCGTCCAACAGCAGCACTTGAGGCTCTGTGGCCAAGGTCATGGCAATTTCAAGCTGGCGTTGCTCGCCATGGCTGGCAGCACCTGCCAGGGCATGACGGCGATTTTCCAAGCCAGCCAATTCAATGGCGCGCTCTGCACGTGCGTTCACATCGGTCATGTGATTGGCTTCCGTGAGCCAAGCCAATGGGTTGAAGGGGCCAGGTTGGCTGCGCGATTGGGCCGATAGGCGGACGTTATCCCACACGCTGAAGCTTCTGAAGATGTTGGTCTTTTGATAGCTTCTACCCAGGCCGTGCCGCGAAATTTTTTCGGGTGTCCAGCCAGTAATGTCTTGGCCATTCAAAGAGACAACACCCGAGGTGGTCGGCAAGTCGCCAGAGAGTAGATTGGCCAGTGTTGATTTGCCTGCACCGTTGGGGCCAATGACCGCGTGAATTTGCCCTTTGCACAAGTCGACGGAAACTTCACTGACGGCCGTGAGTCCGCCAAAATTTTTGGTGACTTTGTTGGCGCGCAAGAGCACTTCAGTTGCGGATGTGGATGAGGTCTTAGTCATGCCCCTTCTCCTTGCCTTTGAGCAGTGTGGCCAACAAGCCCAAAATGCCGCGAGGCGCCAGTATCACGAGGGCCACAATGAAAAGACCCATCCAGAGTTGCCAATGCTTGCCCAAATTGAAGGCCCCGACGGAAGGCAAGTCCTTGAACACATGCAGCAAATACTCAAAAGAAAAAGCGCCGACGATGGCACCAGCAAAGTTGCCCATGCCGCCCAAAATGACCATCATGATGACGTGAGCACTCATGGGAAAACCCATGAGTTCTGGGTTCACATAGCCCGATTGTGCACCCCACAAAAAGCCAGCCAGACCCGCTAGTGCACCTGCCAAAGTGAAGGCTGCTAGTTTGTGACTGAAGGTGCCATATCCCAAAGCCCGCATGCGATGCTCGTTCACGCGAATGCCTGCCAAGGCACGTCCAAATGGACTCCATAGCAAACGTCTTAAAAACACATAGACCAACACCATGAGTGCCAAGGTGAAAAAGTAAAAAACTTTTTTATTCTCTAAATCAAACAACACAGCTTCAGGTTTGAAGTTGATGTAGATCCCGTCTGAGCCGCCCAATGCCTTGTTGTCAAAGAAGACATAAAACACCATTTGGGCAAATGCCATGGTCACCATGATGAAATAAATGCCGTGGGTTCGTACCACCAGAAAGCCAATGATCAGGGCCAACAAAGCAGCGATACCCACAGCGGCAGGCAGTGTCCACCACAAAGAAACCGGTTCGCCCGGCGGAGTTAAAAATGCCAAGGCGTAGCCTGCCACACCAAAATAAGCAGCATGGCCCAAAGACACCAAGCCCGTCACACCTTGAAGCAAATCTAGGCTCATGGCAAAGATGGCCAAGATCATCATGCGTGTGACCATTTGCAAGTAATAGTCGGTACCCACAAAAGGAAACGCCGCCAATGCCACAAGGGCTGTAGCCAGCAAAATATTCAAACTGCGCGGCAGTGTTTCAAGTGGGGCGTGTGCGTCGCTCATGACGTGCCCCTTAGTTCTTGAACAAGCCTTCAGGCTTGTAAAGTAAAACAATGGCCATCAGCACATAAACCAGCATCCCTGCAACTTGCGGCAACAAGACTTTGCCAAAGGTGTCGACCAAGCCCACCAACAAGGCAGCAATGAGTGCGCCTTTGACGGAGCCGATGCCGCCAATGACCACCACCACAAAACACATGATGAGCACTTGCGAGCCCATGTTGGGATACACACTGGAGACGGGTGCCGCCACCATGCCCGCAATGGTGGCCAAACCCACGCCCATGGCAAAAACCAATGCGTGAATCAGCTTGATGTTGACGCCCAGAGCTTCGGTCATTTCGTGATTGAACGCACCTGCGCGAATTTTCATACCCAAGCGCGTTTTGGAGATGAGCAAATAAAGGCCTAAAGCCAATAGCAAACACACCCCCGACATGAACAAACGGTAGACAGGGTATGAGAGCGTTTCTGTAAGAGGAATAGAGGCACTCAATGCATCTGGAATGGTGACGCCATGCACATCGTCGCCCCACAAAATAGAACGTGTCTCTTCAAAGACATAGATCAGGCCAAACGTGAGCAGCACCTGATCGAGGTGATCGCGTTTGTAAAAATGTCGAAACAGCAACCACTCTAAAAACAAGCCAAACAGCACCGAGAGCAAGGTGCCAATCAGAATGGCGAGAGTGAAGCTGTTGGTGAGGGCGGCCAATGACCATGCCAAATAAGCACCCAGCATGTAAAAACTACCGTGAGCCAAATTGACAACGCCCATGATGCCAAATATCAATGTAAGCCCTGCAGCCAACATGAAGAGCAACAAGCCGTATTGAACGCTGTTCAGAAGCTGGATGAGGAAATTGACGAAATCCATAGGGGAAAGGTTAACACCAATGTGTATGCCCAATGCGTTGGCCAATGACAAAATTGAGGGCAGAAAAAAAGCGGCGGATTGATCCGCCGCTTTGGCACCTGGCTGATGATTAGCCCATGCGGCAACCTGTACCAGGATCGGCCAGCGCTTTGGCGGCAACCCCAATCACTTTGTTTTCACCATTTTCAGCCACGCGCAAGTAGATGTCTTGAACAGGGTTGTGGGTTTTGCTCATGGTCCACTTGCCACGTGGGCTGTCAATCACAGCGCCTTCCATGGCTTTGTACAAATCGGGTTTCTTAGACAGATCACCTTTGACAGCATTGGCGCCTTGAATCAACAGCAAGCCTGTGTCGTAGCCTTGTACAGCATAAACATCGGGTTGCATTTTGAATGTTTTTGCATATTCCAAACGGAATTTTTTGTTGCGAGGTGTTTCGAGTGAATCGCTGTAATGCAAAGTGGTCATGACGCCGTCTGCGGCGGGGCCTGCCGCTTGCAAAACACCTTCTGTGAGGAAGCCAGAACCGTACAGAGCAATCTTGCCTTTGAGGCCTGCAGCAGCAAAGTCTTTCATGAACTTAGCGCCAGAGGGGCCAGCAAAGAAGCAGGCCACTGCATCGGGTTTGAGTGCTGCAATTTCGGTTAGAAGGGCTTGAAATTCAACGTTGGGGAATGGCAGGCCCAACTCTTTGATGATGGTGCCACCAGCCTTGGTGTAGCTTTCTTTGAAGCCTTCAAATGCTTCGTCGCCAGCTGCATACTTCCAGGTAATCCAAACCGCTTTTTTATGGCCTTTGTTGACCATGGCTTGACCCAATGCCAATGTGGGTTGGCTGTTGGAGAAGCTGGTGCGGAAAACGTTGGGAGCGCACAGGGAGCGAGTGGCAGCATGGACACCGGCATTGGGAATGAGGGACAGCACGCCTGTATCTCGGGCTACTTTTTGGATGCCCATCTGCACGCCTGAATGAACGGTGCCAATCAGGACATCGACCTTGTCACGTTGAACCAATTTGTTGGCATTTTCAATGCCTTTAGAAGGATCTGATTCATCGTCTACTTTGAACCATTCAATTTCGCGGCCACCCAGCTTGCCGCCTTGTTCGTTGATGGCCATGCGCACACCATTCTCGATGGCCACACCCAAGGGTGCAAATGCACCTGAGTAGGGCAGCATGAGACCCACACGAATTTTGCCCGTTTGTGCTTGCGCCTTTTCGGGGAGCATTAGAGTGGAACTGGCAGCGCCGACCAGTGCAGCACCCCGAGTCAAAACCAAGCGACGTGAATTTGAAGTAGTCATGAGAAATCTCCTTGTGAGATGCATTATGTTGCATATCAAGGGGCGAAAAAGCTAGGCAAAACCCTGATCTCGCGAATTTGATGGCAAATGCTGAAGGGGATGCCCACTTTGTAGGTGGCCTGCCCGGAGGGACTCGAACCCCCGACCTACGGCTTAGAAGGCCGTTGCTCTATCCAGTTGAGCTACGGGCAGATAAAAAAGGCCCTGGAACCAAAACGGCAGGGCCTTCGTTGAAATAATGGTCGGAGCGAAAGGATTCGAACCTTCGACCCTCTGGTCCCAAACCAGATGCGCTACCAGACTGCGCTACGCTCCGACAAGCCTCATATTCTAATGCGGTATGTGGGCAATTATTGAAATTTGATTAAAAAGTTCTTGCAAATTTACCCAAAAGCCAAGCATTTACCAAGGAGCAAAGCTTGGAAAAGCTTTGCTCCATTCGGACTCAAGAACCTCTGGTGACAGGCATTTCAACTTCGCCAGGCATGAGCAAATGTTTGGCCAACTCTAATTTGGCCAATGAATTGCGGTGTACTTCATCTGGACCATCGGCCAAGCGCAAAGTGCGTTGGTGGGCATAGGCATAAGCCAAGGGGAAGTCTTGTGACACGCCACCGCCACCATGCGCTTGAATGGCCCAGTCAATGATTTGGCATGCCATTTGGGGAGCCACAATCTTGATCATGGCAATTTCGGCCTTGGCCACTTTGTTGCCAACAGTGTCCATCATGTAAGCGGCTTTGAGTGTGAGCAAGCGGGCTTGCTCAATCATGCAGCGCGATTCTGCGATGCGTTCTTGCCACACTGTTTGACGCGCCACTTCGCGGCCAAAGGCCACGCGCGAGTTGAGGCGTTTGCACATGAGTTCGAGCGCGCGCTCTGCAACCCCAATGGTGCGCATGCAATGGTGAATGCGTCCAGGGCCTAAGCGGCCTTGAGCAATTTCAAAACCACGACCTTCTCCCAAAAGCAGATTGCTTGCTGGGACTCGCACATTCTTCAAAACTACTTCCATGTGGCCATGCGGCGCATCGTCGTAGCCAAAAACAGACAAAGCCCGAACCACAGTGATACCAGGTGAATTGGCCGGCACAATGATCATGGACTGTTGCTCATGGCGGCCTGCATCTGGGTTGGTTTTGCCCATGACAATGTAAACCGCACAACGTGGATCGCCAGCACCAGAAGACCACCATTTGCGGCCGTTGATGACGTACTCGTTGCCATCGCGTTTGATTTCGCACTGAATGTTGGTGGCATCGGAGGAGGCCACGTCGGGCTCTGTCATGAGAAATGCAGAGCGAATTTCACCTTTGAGCAAAGGCTCAAGCCATTGGTCTTTGAGTTCTTCGCTGGCATAGCGCTCGAAGGTTTCCATATTGCCTGTGTCGGGTGCTGAGCAATTGAAAACTTCAGCTGCAAAAGGTACCCGGCCCATGATTTCGCACAAGGGCGCGTATTCCAAGTTAGACAAACCCTGGGGCGCGCGAGGCGACTTCGGCAGGAACAAATTCCACAAGCCTGCAGCCCGTGCTTTGGGCTTGAGCTCTTCTACAATTTTGGTGGGGATCCATGCATTGCCCTTGGCACGGTTGTCTGCAATTTCTTGAAAGAATCGAGCCTCGTTGGGATAAATGTGCTCGTCCATGAATGCCAGCAAGCGAGCTTGCATGGCTTTGACTTTGTCTGAGTATTCGAATTGCATTGAGGTTCTCCTGTTAAATCTTGAAAATACTGAAAGGTATTGAAAGCGGATGGTCAGCGAACTTGGCTGGCGAAGTGCCACGCCAATTCAGCCATGGGTTTTGCACCAGCGCCAGATGATTTGGCTTGCTCGCTCGATGCGGTTCCGTCTACGACGCGCTTGGCGATGCCTTGCAAAATAGCAGCAATGCGAAACAGGTTGTAGGCCATGTAGAAGTTCCAATCAAGCGCCAGTTTTTCTGGGGTGGTAAAACCCGTTCTCTGGCAGTAGCGCTTGATGTATTCCGCCTCGTCTGGAATGCCCAGAGCTTGGTGATCCAAACCACCAATGCCCCGAAACGAACCAGGCTTGATGTGCCAAGCCATACAGTGGTAACTGAAGTCGGCCAAGGGATGACCCAAGGTGGATAGTTCCCAATCGAGTACAGCCAATACTTTGGGTTCGGTGGGATGGAACATGAGGTTGTCCAAGCGGTAGTCGCCGTGCACGATGCTGACCAAACTTTCATCTTTGGCACTGCTGGGTATGTTGGCTGGCAGCCAAGTGATCAAGCGGTCCATCTCTGGGATGACTTGCGTTTGGGAGGCTGCATATTGTTTGCTCCAACGGCCAATTTGTCGTTCGATGTAACTGCCGGGTTTCCCGTAGTTGGCCAGACCTTGCTCGGCAAACTTGACGCTGTGAAGGGCGGCAATGACGCGGTTCATTTCATCGTAAATTTCGCCGCGCTGTGCATTGGTCATGCTTGGCAAAGACTGATCCCACAAGACACGTCCCGCCACAAACTCCATGACATAAAAAGCTCGACCGATGATGGCTTCGTCTTCGCAGAGGACATGCATCTGGGCCACGGGCACAGCCGTGCCAGACAAGCCTTTCATGACAGCAAATTCACGTTCAATGGCATGAGCAGAGGGCAACAGTTTGGCCACAGGGCCTGGCTTGGCCCGCATCACATAAGCGCACTTGGGCGTGATGAGTTTGTAGGTTGGGTTGGACTGCCCCCCTTTGAACATTTCGACGCTGAGTGGGCCTTCAAAGCCTGGCATGTTGGCAAGCAGCCAACTCTCGAGGGCCGAAACATCAAAGGCGTGCGTGCCTGTGACAGGGCGGGTGCCCACGAAATGATCAAACTGGCTCATGTGGGTATACCGCCATCTAAGAAAGTGATGAGATTGTGCGCTGACTGGTTCAGTTGTCTGAATTGACAATTTTCAGAAGCGCTTCTCTGTCGAGGACGGTGAGACCACCGGGCTCTATTTTGATGACATGCTCGCGCTCCATTTGCTTGAGCTCTTGGTTGACGCGTTGTCTGGATGCGCCCAACAACTGAGCCAATTCCTCTTGCGCCAGCTGCAGACTGATTCGAATGGCTTTGGCATCTGACAAACTGGGTACGCCATAGCTGCGCAGCAAGTGGTTGAGTTGTTTGGCCAAACGAGCCCTGAGGGGCAAGGTGTTCAAATCTTCGACCAAGCCAAACAACTGACGAATGCGTCTGGCATGCAAACGCAACATGGCGTCGTACAACTCGACGTGTGCTGCCAAAATTTTCTTGAAATCTGCTTTGGCCACATTGAGTGTGGTGGTTTCTCCGTGCGCATACGCATCGTGAGTGCGCCTGTCGCCGTCGAATATCGACACGTCGCCAAACCAGATGCCAGGCTCGACATAGGTGAGGGTGATCAATTTGCCCGAGACCGAGGTGGAGCTCACGCGCACGGCGCCCTTGGCGCACGCAATCCACTGCTCCGGCGGTTCGCCGCGGGCTGCAATCAGTTCGCCGTCTTTGTGTCGTTTGACGTATGCGCATCTCAGAATATCGTGTCGAAGGGATGGGGAAAGGGTAGAGAACCAACGACCTGCGTTGATAGATTCTCTTTCCTCCATCGTAAGAATGGGTTCGTCCATAGTCTGTCTTTTGAGTGACTGGGTGGTAAAAAATTGTCGCCTGTGGGACCCGGTCTTATTCGTAGCGAGGCGTTTCTTTGTTCAAAAAGGCTGAAATTCCGATGCCAGCATTGGCATGGTGCAAGTTCTTCACAAAATGATCTCGTTCTTGTGACAGTTGGTGGTGCAAAGTAGAGCCATCCGCCTCATTCAGAAGTTCTTTGATACTGGCCAAAGCATTAGATGCCTTTTGATTCAAAAGATGGGCCCTGCTCAAAGCGGTGCCCAAGGCCTGCCCAGGTTCGCACAGCTGATTGACCACACCCAGCTGATAAAGTCTTTCTGCGCCAATACGTTCGCCACCCATCAACAACTCGGTGGCCAATTGGCGAGGCACACAGCGCGACAAACTCCAGGTGCCACCGCCATCTGGTGAAAGGGCAATGTTGCTGTAGGCCATGACAAAAATACTGTTGCGCGCAGCTACGATCAAGTCGCAAGCCAAAGCCAAGGAAAAGCCGGCACCTGCTGCCGGACCTTCAACAGCCGCAATCACGGGTTTGGGAAAGGTTCGAATGGCTTCGATCCAATTGTGCAGACCTTCAATGCTTTGCGCTTGGTGCTCTGGCGGTAATTGCCGGTTGTGGCTCAGTCTTTGCAAATTGCCGCCCGCGCTAAAGACTCCGCCATCGCCCGTAATGACGACGCTTTTGACATCTGAACTGGTTTCGGCAACGCTCAAGGCTTCGACACCCGCGGCATACATCTCGGGACCGAGTGCGTTGCGATGTTCGGGGTTGCTCAAGGTGAGAATGATCGTAGCGCCTTCGCTGGTACTGAGCAGTTGGGCCGACATGCTTTACTCCTCTGTGTGCAAAAGAGACAAGCCGATAGCGCCGCGTCGACGCAGCCAAGGGCTAGGGCGATAACGTGGATCGCCATAAACGGTTTGCAAATTGAAGAGCACTTCCAACACGTTGGTAGGACCTAGTTTGTCACCCAGGGCCAAGGGGCCCACAGGATAACCAAGACCCAAAGTGACAGCCACGTCGATATCTTGGGGCGAGCAAACACCTTGCTGGCACATGTCGGACGCAATGTTCACAATATTGGCCACCACCCTTTGGGTGATGAAGCCACCGCTGTCACGCACCACGCTGACAGCTTTTCCGTCTTTCGCAAACAAGGCGTGGGCAGCATCTCGCATGTCTGAGCGCGTGGCCGGGTTGGTGGCCAAGACTCTTCGTTTGGTGGCGGCGTCGTCAAACAACATGTCGATGCCAATGGTGCGCGCCGGATCAAGGCGCTCCACCACAGCCACTGTGGTGACATCGAAGCCCAATGGCGCCACCAGCGTGAGAGCATGAGGGGAGGGGGATGCACCTGTTTCGATGGTGGCACCTAAATCCTTGAGCAGTTGTAAAAGCTCTAAACGTCTTGATGCCCGCGGTGATACCCAAACAGGCGGAAACTCTTTGACCTCAGGAACGGCTTGGTCTGGGGCCACAATGGCTTTGCCGTCTTGGTATGTGTAGAAACCTTCACCTACTTTTTTGCCCACGACGCCACCCGCCAAGCGTTGAGCGGTGATCACGCTGGGGCGATACCGGGGTTCTTGGTAGTACTGGTTGTAGATGGACTCCATGACAGGGTGCGACACATCCAAAGCCGTTAAGTCAAAAAGCTCGAAGGGGCCGAGTTTGAAACCAACCTGATCTTTCAAAATGCGATCGATGGTGGCAAAGTCGGCCACGCCCTCAGAGACGATTCGCAAAGCTTCAGTGCCATAGCCTCGGCCCGCATGGTTGACGATAAATCCTGGCGTGTCATTGGCTTGAACGGGGGTATGCCCCATTTGCTTGGCAAATTCGGTGAGACGCGCACAAACATCGGGGTTGGTTTTGAGGCCCGCGATGACTTCGACGACCTTCATCAAAGGCACAGGGTTGAAGAAGTGGTAGCCCGCAAATTGGGCAGGACGCTTGAGTGCTGCCGCAATGGCTGTGACCGAGAGTGACGAGGTGTTGGTCACAAGGACCGTTGACTCTGAAACCAGATTTTCTAGCTCTACAAACAAGCTTTTCTTGATGTCGATTCGCTCGACAATGGCTTCCACGATCAAGTTGCAATGTTTTAAATCATGCAATTGACCGGCTGTATGCAATTGAGATTTGTATCTGTCAACAGTTTGTGAATCTAAACGGCCTTTGGCCAGCAATGAATCCCATACTTGGTGAACTGCAAGCAAGGCTTTCTGGCTGGCCTCAGCTTGGGTGTCGTAGAGGAAGACTTGACTGCCAGCTTGTGCTGCAATTTGGGCGATGCCCCGGCCCATGGCCCCTGCGCCAATGACGGCGACTTGTTGAAATGAAATGTTCATTTTTTAGCGCCTCACTTGTAATGCGCCTGGATTGACGATGTTGGTGGGTGTTCCCTTGATGAAATTCACCACGTTGTCAAAGGCTGCACCAAAATAAAGCTCGTAACTGTCTTTCTCAACATAACCAATATGGGGTGTGCAAATACAGTTTTCTAAACGCAGCAAGGCATGTCCTTGCAAGATGGGCTCGTGTTCAAACACATCGATGGCGGCCAAGCCAGGCCTTCCGCGATTCAATGCGCTTATGAGTGCATCTGGTTCAATCAGTTCAGCCCTAGAAGTGTTGACAATCATGGCGCTTGTTTTCATGCGCATCAAGTCATCTAATTTCACGATGCCTCGGGTGCTGTCGTTGAGTCGGATGTGAAGGGAGATGACGTCGCACTGTTCAAAAAAAGCATCGCGTGAACTTGCGGGCATGAAACCATCTTTCACAGCTTTTTCGCGTGAAGCTTCGCTACCCCAAACCACCACTTGCATGCCAAATGCTTTGGCATAGCCTGCAACCAGTTGGCCAATTTTGCCGTAACCCCAAATACCAAAGGTTCGGCCACGCAGCACGCTCCCAAGGCCAAAATTGGCAGGCATGGAAGCCGACTTCAAGCCCGATTGCTGCCATGCACCATGTTTGAGGTTGCCGATGTATTGAGGAATTCGACGGGCTGCAGCCATGACCAAAGCCCAAGTAAGCTCAGCGGGTGCGTATGGTGAGCCGGTGCCTTGCGCCACTGCAATGCCTCGTTCTGAGCAGGCTTCTAAGTCAATGTGAGAGCCAGCTGCCCCTGTTTGGGAGATGAGTTTGAGGCGTGGCAACTTTTCGAGCAATTGCCGGTTGAGGTGTGTTCGTTCGCGGATGAGAACCAAGATATCTGCATCTTTGAGTCGCACTGACAACTGACCCAAGCCTTTAACGGTGTTGGTGTAAACCTTTGCGTTGTAGGCGTCGAGTTTGACGGCGCAGTCTAGTTTTCGGACGACATCTTGGTAGTCGTCAAGGATCACAATGTTCATAGGCACTATTGTGCCTTGCCCAAAGGCTTTCATTGGGGGCCAAGGTGAAATTTAGGCCCCCTTCAGAGCTCAGTTTAGTGGTGCATAGGCGCTTTGTTTTGGGCTTCGAGTGCGACCAAGCGGTCGAGTTCGGCGCAGACATCGGCCATGCGACCAGAAATGACCATGCGGCCAGCACAATTGGGCGCTTCCCCGTGCTCTGCCACTCGAAGAACGCGCAAGGCAAGTTGTTTGGCCAGCCTGTTATCTTGGGCTGAAATGGCTCGGGGGTAAACGGCTTGAGCGGGATGTTGCTCAAGATGAGCGGCGGCACTCATGAATTTTTGAATGCCGTTGTAAATGCTGGAAATGCCAAAGAGAGCGAATGTCATGTTGTTCCTTTAATGTGGGTTTGTTTACATCAAGAGCGTGTTGCGGATGAGGCCAACGGCCAAGCCTTCGATGTCGAAGGGCTCGCCGGGGTTGACCAAAATGATGGGGTAGTCGGGGTTTTCGGGCAAAAGCTCGATATGGTCTGCTAGGCGGCGCAGGCGTTTGACGGTCACTTCCTCGCCCAGACGCGCAACCACAATTTGGCCATTGCGAACTTCTTTGGTGGCTTTGACGGCCAGCAGGTCCCCATCCATGATGCCGGCATCGCGCATAGACATGCCGCGCACTCTGAGCAAGTAGTCGGGTTGCTCTTGAAACAAGTGGCTTTCGACATGGTAGGTTCGATCGACGTGTTCTTGGGCCAAAATAGGGGACCCTGCAGCAACTCGGCCGATGAGTGGCAATGCCAATTGGGCAAAACCAGGCAAGGGAAGGCTGAACAGGTCGCTGGAGTTGCGAAGGTTGTCGCGGGATGAGCCTTTGAGGCGGATTCCCCGGGATGTGCCGCTGACCAGATCGATGGCGCCTTTTCGGGCCAAAGCTTGGAGGTGTTCTTCAGCTGCGTTGGCTGATTTGAAACCTAAAACTTGTGCAATTTCGGCTCGTGTAGGGGGGGCTCCCGTTTCGGCAATGGTTTTTTGGATGAGTTCCAAAATTTCTTGCTGTCGCGCCGTGAGTTTGGGTTGATCGATCATGATGCACTCCTTATTAGCTGTTTGTTTGAGCTATCTGTTTGGATGGATGAGTTGATGTTGGAAACTGCAACTCACTGTTTTCTTATCCAGTAACTGTATTTTTAACCAGTCTTTTTAGAAATGCAAGCAAAAAATCAAAAAATTGTTGTTTTAGGCACAGGTGGCACCATTGCAGGGGTCTCTGTATCCGCCAATGAAGGGCTTGCCTACAAGGCCGCCCAACGCGGTATCGACGATTTGTTAGAGGTAGCGCTAGGCCATCAACAGCATTGGCCAAAGGCCTTGCTGGATTGTCAATTTGATTCAGAACAAGTGGCCCAGCTTGACAGCAAAGACATGGACTTTGAGACATGGATTTATTTGGCACAACGCTGTGAGCATTGGTTGTCACAAAGCGATGTGGCGGGTCTGGTTATTACCCATGGCACTGATACCTTGGAGGAAACAGCTTATTTTTTATCCCAAGTTCTGAGTTCTGCAAAGCCCATCGTGCTGACCTGTGCCATGCGCCCCGCCAACTTCAAGGATGCGGATGGTCCTCAAAACTTGAGAGATGCCTTGTTGGTTGCATCGACTCCCAATAGGTTGGGTGTTTGCTTGGTGGCCGCAGGTGAAATTCACCACAGTCAATATGTTCAAAAAGTACATCCCACACGTTTGAACGCCTTTGACTCTGGTGAAACAGGTTTGGCTGGGCGAGTACACAATGACCAGATTCAGTGGCTAGACACATTCAATATTCCCAAGACATCAGCCAAATTGAGTGTGCCTCAGTTGCCCCCTGAAGCCCAATGGCCTTGGGTTGAAATTGTGATGAACCACGTGAACGCTTCAACACAGCACATTGACGCTTTGGTTCAGGCAGGGGTGAAAGGACTTGTGGTGGCCGGAACAGGCAACGGGTCAGTGAGCACCAAGCTCAAGGCGAGTTTGGAACTCGCGCAAAAAGCAGGCGTGGAAGTTCGCCTAGCCACTCGCTGCAATCAGGGCTCAGTCGTTCCCACTGAGAACCATATTTTTGATGCCACCGGGGGATTGAGCCCAGTGAAAACAAGAGTGGCCTTGTTGCTGGACATGGTGTCGAAGCTTCAAAGCCACTGAGCTCACTGGGTTTGAACTTTGCGCCGATGAACGGCGCGAAGGTCAAGAACTTAGGTCAAGAACTTAAGGCGTTGCGCCCAAGGCTTGCATTGCGCGCTGTGTGATGTCTTCGACAGAACCCATGCCACTGATGGCGCGGTATTGAGGGGCACTTTGAGCTTCGCGTTGAGCCCATTCAGAGTAATAGGCCACCAAGGGACGTGTTTGCTGGCTGTAAACATCCAGGCGTTTTTTCACGGTTTCTTCTTTGTCATCTTCGCGTTGAACCAAGGGCTCGCCTGTGACGTCGTCTTTGCCTTCGGCTTTGGGCGGATTGAATTTGACGTGGTAAGTGCGGCCCGATGCAGGGTGTGAACGGCGACCACTCATGCGTTCAATGATGGCATCAAAGGGGACATCAATTTCAAGGACATAGTCCAGTTTTACCCCAGCGGCCTTCATGGCATCGGCTTGGGGAATGGTGCGTGGGAAACCGTCAAACAAGAAACCATTGGCGCAGTCGGCTTGTGCAATGCGCTCTTTGACAAGGTTGATGATGAGGTCGTCGCTGACTAAACCGCCCGATTCCATCACGGCCTTGGCTTGCAAGCCAAGTGGCGTACCGGCCTTGACTGCGGCGCGCAACATATCACCGGTTGAGATTTGAGGAATGGCAAATTTCTGGCAGATGAATGCAGCTTGGGTTCCCTTACCAGCACCTGGCGCACCTAAAAGAATGAGTCTCATGAATGTCCCGAATAGTTGTTTAATCTTTCGCCATGGCTTGGATGGCTCTCAATGGAGAATATCACGGTAAACCTTTTTTTACCTGACGTCCACAAGGTCGCACGTTCAAGACTTGAGCAAGGCGCGCACTTTTTCTAAGTCTTCGGGTGTGTCAACGCCGGGACCAGGTGCATCTGGGGTGATGTGCACGGCTATTTTTTGCCCGTGCCACATGGCCCGCAATTGCTCCAAAGCCTCCCCGGTTTCAATGGGGGCGGGCGGCATGTTTGGAAAACTTTGTAAAAACCCAACGCGGTATGCATAGATGCCGATGTGCCTGAGTGGCGCAGGTTTAGGCAAGCTTTGAATGCCTTGCGCAAAGCCATCGCGCCACCAAGGAATGGGCGCGCGGCTGAAATAAAGCGCCAATTGCTCCTTGTCTAAAACCACTTTGACGACATTGGGATTGGTGAACTCTGCAAGGTCGTGAATTTCATGCGCTGCCGTGCTCATGCTTGCGCTTGGGCGTTGTTCAAGCAAGCTAGCAACTTGGTTGATGAGCATCGGGTCGATCAACGGTTCATCCCCTTGCACATTGACCACTAGGTCGTTGGATCCAAGTTGCAGCAGTGCGCTGGCTTCAGCCAAGCGGTCACTTCCGCTTGGGTGATCATTTCGAGTCAGTAAAGCCTGAATGCCATGGGCCTGGCAAGCCTGAACAATTTCGATGCTGTCGGCAGCGACCACCACTTGGGCGGCTTTCGAGAGCGCTGCCCTTTGCGCGACGCGAACCACCATGGGCAAACCATGGATGTCTGCCAAGGGTTTGTTGGGCAGTCGGGTGGAGGCCAAGCGAGCAGGAACAATGACTGTAAAGGCTTGCGACATGTGTCACTCAAAAAGAGTCAAGAAGAAACTAGACAAGGGGGGTGCGGGGTTTGAGTTGTTCTAACTCTTCATCGCTGAGTGTGCGGGCTTCGTTTTCAAGCAAGATGGGAATGCCGTTTCGAATTGGGTAAGCCAGCCTAGCGCTGCGCGACCAAAGTTCTTGCAAGTCGCGTTGCACATCGAGAGGGCCCTTGGTGACTGGGCAAACCAACAGTTCAAGTAATTTCGTGTCCATGGCTCAATGATACCTGTGACGGCTTTGAAAAAGTTCATCAAAGGCTTGCCAAAAAGCATCCTCAGCTTCAAAAATCAAGGGAATGGCAAGCACTTGAGGAAATCGGGACCACAATTTGATGGCGTCTTTTTCTGTGCACAAAAGTGGCATTTCAGGGTGCACGGGCTTCCACCCCGCAAAATCATCGTGGTCAGGCAGTGCGCTTGAGTGCGCAATTTGGAATTGAGCATTTTGAAGCATGGTCATAAATGCCTCAGGTTTGGCAATGCCAGACACCACTTCGACTTTTTCGGACTTCAAGCTCTCCAGTGGGACTGTCTGGCCTTTTGATGTCAATGCATAGGGGCTGAGTTCTCTGTGCGATTCAAAGCCTTCTGTCAAGGTTCGCTGATGACTGTGCAACAACAAGTCAATGGGTCGTGGCCACGGTTCTCTCAAAGGGCCTGCCGGAAGCAAGTGCCCATTGCCCAAGCCCATGGCATCCATCACACAAATTTCAATGTTGCGTAGCAGAGCAGTGTGTTGAAGTCCGTCGTCACAGACCAGCACACGGACCTCCGGAAAATTTTGGAGCAAATGTTGGGCAGCTTCTACGCGGTTTGAACCCACCACTACGGGCACACCGCATTTTTGAAAAATCATGAGCGGTTCATCGCCGACCTCGCTCACCAAACTTTGTGCCTGGACTATTTGCACACCTGCGTTGGATCGCCCGTAGCCTCGAGACACAACGCCAACTTTGTGACCTTGGGCTTTCAAGCGCAGAACAAGGGCCATGGTGAGAGGTGTTTTTCCACCTCCACCCGCCACGATGTTGCCCACCACAATGACGGTGGCATTGACTTGATGTTTTTTGAAAAGACCTAAGTCATAGGCCAATTTTCGAAGTCCAATTAGGAGTGTGTAAAGGAGTTCGATGGGCCAGAGCAAATAGGTGACGGCATTGCGGGTACGCCAATACTTCGGAAGATTCTGAAAGTAATTGGACATGGTGGGTGAATCAGGGCTTACCCGTCTGCGATGGGCTTTGAGTCGCAAAGGCAATTTTTGAAACGCCATTCATGCGGGCTGCTTCCAACACATTGACCACCGATTGATGGCTGGCTGATGCATCTGCTTTGATCAGCAATGAAGCCTCTAGCTTGCGCAGGTCTGAAAGCGCATTGCTCAGGTCAAGCAAACTTCGGCCTTCTAGTTGGACCCCGTTGACAGCGTAATTGCCTTGAGAACTGACGGACACCACCCAAGCATTTGAAGGCTCTGTAGAGGCTTGAGCTGAAGCGCTGGGCAAGCTGACATTCATTTCATTGAATTTGGACCAGGTGGTGGTCAGCATCAAAAAAATGAGGACAACCAAGAGTACATCAATGAATGGAATCAGATTGATGTCTGGCTCAATGCTGGTGTTCTTTCGGAATTTCAATTTGGTTCACTCTCGGCTTGGTTTTATTCACGCATGGCAGCGAGGTGCCTGGCAAACCTTTCAGAGGCCCATTCCATTTGCAACACCAAACGGTCCACTTTGGACTTGAAAAAACGCCATGCCATTAAACAAGGAATAGCCACGATCAGGCCTAATGCCGTGTTGTAAAGCGCAATCGAAATGCCGTGGGCCAATTCGGTAGGCTGTTGTTGTCCGGGTGTTTGCAAACCAAACAGTTCGATCATGCCAACCACGGTACCCAATAAGCCCAGCAAGGGAGAGGCTGAAGCCAATGTGGCCAATGCAGTGAGATAGCGCTCTAGACCTTGAGCCGCCATGCGACCTTCCATTTCCATGCTTTCGCGCACATCTTGATGACTGGCGTTGGGTGTGAGCGCCAGAGTTTGAAGGCCTGTCGCAAAAATAGGACCTACAGCACCCATTTGCGCAATTTCTTGGATGGTGGCGTCGCTAGGAAAGCCTTGTTGTGTGCTTTGTATGGCGCGCTGTAAGGCGAGTTCAGGGATGACCTTGGTGGTCCGCAAGGCATAAAAGCGCTCCAAAATGATGGCGAGCGCAAAAATGGAACAGGCAATGAGGGGCCAAACGGGCCATCCTGCGGCTTGTATGATGCTGATCAAAATCAAACTTTCTACTTCTGAATTCAGTTTTGATTATGGCTGATCGAATTGTTCTGCTTTTCTGTGGATAACTTTGTGAAGAACAGGGTGTCAGAACCGCGGTAAACCGCATGAATCCTAGCTTTTCTAGAAATGCTTCTTTTTTATACAAAAAATTAATTAAATAAATCAACAGCTTACGTGAATCAATGCCTGCAAAACCACCATCATGGCGGTTCTGTGCCAGCCGTAGTCAGGTTGTGGACTGATTAAGCTAGAAAACACAAGCTTTTGCCAACAAAATAGGTCTGAACACCGCAAAAAATAAGGTTTTTTTATGGCGAGAATAGATTCTGAGCCACGCGTCTGGTCTGTTGGTGCACTTTGCCTTGCAATTGCAGACACTTTGAATGCCAGGTTCAATCCTGTTGCGGTGAAGGGTGAGATTTCTGGCTTTTCAAGGGCGGCCAGTGGGCATTGTTATTTCAATCTCAAGGATGAGAGCGGGCAAATTCGCTGCGCCATGTTCAAAAGGGCCTCCAGTGCTTTGGGTTTCATGCCCAGAGACGGTGAAATGGTGGAGGTCAGGGGCAAATTAGGTGTGTATGAGGCGCGCGGAGATTTGCAATTGGTGGTTGAAACCATGCAAAGGGCAGGTCAGGGCGATCTGTTTGCGCAGTTCTTAAAGCTCAAGGCCAAGCTCGAAGCTGAGGGGCTTTTCGAGTCTTCACGCAAACGTGACATTCCCATGCAGCCGCGTGCCATTGGCATCATTACCTCCCTTGGTGCGGCCGCTTTGCACGATGTGGTGACTGCGTTGCAAAGGCGAGTGCCCCACATTCCAGTCATATTGGCACCTGCTTCTGTTCAGGGCGCTAATGCGCCCTTGGAGATGTTGCAGAGCCTTCAAAAATTGGTGGCTTGGCAAGGCCAGGCGCTTATCACGACAGAGAGAGATGACTCTGAAAAAATGGCCATTGACGTGATTTTGATGGTTAGAGGCGGCGGCTCAATGGAAGATCTTTGGGCCTTCAATGACGAAGCGCTGGTGCGAGCCATTGCGTCTTGTCCAATTCCCATTGTCTCGGGCGTAGGCCATGAAACCGATTTCACGCTAACCGATTTTGTGGCCGATCTGCGCGCCCCCACGCCCACGGCGGCGGCAGAACTGGTTGCCACAGCTCGGGATGTGTTGATGGGTGAGCTGCTACACACTCAAGAAGCTTTTTCAACGGCGTTCAACAATCATTTAGACCGGATGAGCCAAAATTTGGATTGGATTGCCAATCGGCTTGGCCGTCCATCGGGCCGTTTGAATGATCAAAAGACACATCTGATGCGCCTTGAACAATCTCTTCAATACGGACTGAAAACTCAAGTCCAGGTGCGCAGGCAAACACTTGCTCGGTACGCCGAAAATCTGCCCCGAGGGCTTGAGAAAAGCTTCCAAAGTCATCAGCAAAAAGCAATTCATTTGAGCACCCGATTGGGACTTTTAGATCCTCATTTGGTCTTGGAGCGGGGGTATGCCTGGTTGACCAATGAAAACGGCGTGGCCATGACGCATGCCACCGACTTTGAGCCCCATCAATCTGTGACGGCCACACTGGCCGATGGACAAGTCAACTTGCAAGTGAAGTAGTGCGCGCACCGATTGACAAGGCTGGGAGGCAGACGACCCCAATCTGGCTGTGCCTTTAGGGAGATTTTTTCAGACAAGAAGACGGGTTCAACTTACAATAGGGTTTTGGATTTTTACTGCACTTTATAGAGGAACACATGGAACATACCCTGCCAGCACTGCCTTACGCCATCGACGCTTTGGCACCGCACTACAGCAAAGAAACGCTGGAATTTCACCATGGCAAGCACCACAATGCTTACGTTGTGAATTTGAACAATTTGCAAAAAGGCACTGAGTTCGAATCAATGTCTCTGGAAGAAATTATCAAAAAATCCAGCGGCGGCGTTTACAACAATTCTGCTCAAATTTGGAACCACACTTTCTTCTGGAATTGCATGAAGCCCAATGGCGGGGGCGAACCTACGGGTGCTCTGGCCGCGGCCATCAACGCCAAGTTTGGCTCTTATGCTGCATTCAAAGAAGCCTTTGTGAAAAGCGCAGTGGGCAACTTTGGTTCAGGCTGGACTTGGTTGGTCAAGAAAGCCGACGGCAGTGTTGACATCGTCAACATGGGCGCAGCCGGTACACCCCTGACCACCGCCGACAAGGCTTTGCTCACAGTCGACGTTTGGGAACATGCCTACTACATCGATTACCGCAATTTGCGTCCTAAGTTTGTCGAAACTTTCCTGGACAAATTGGTCAACTGGTCATTTGCAGAAGCCAATTTCGCTTAACAGACAGTGCTCTGAAATCAAAAAGCCCAGCGCATCGCACTGGGCTTTTTTTGATTCTTATTTCAACTTAGCGAATCATCATGCCGCCATCCGCCACGATGGTTTGACCTGTGATGTATTTGCCCGCAGCACTGGCCAAAAGAACGGCAATCCCGCCGATGTCATCGGGTTCGCCAATGCGGCGCAGGGGCGTTTCATTTTCAACCATGCCGGCCTTCACAGGATCGTCTGTCAGCGCTTTGGCAAAGGCGGTGCGAATCAAGCCTGGTGCGATGCAGTTCACACGAATGTTGTCTGGGCCCCATTCCACGGCCAAATTGCGCGCCAATTGCATGTCGGCGGCTTTGGAGATGTTGTAAGCGCCAATGACGGCAGACCCGTGCAAGCCGCCCACCGATGACACCAGCACAATGGCGCCATCTCTCTTGGCTTTCATGTCTGGATAGACCATGGTGCAAAGCCAAGTGCTGGACAACACATTGTTGTGCATGACTTTGTTAAAGACCTCATCGCTCATGCCGGTCGTGGGGCCATAGTAAGGATTGCTGGCAGCATTGCAAACCAAGATGTCGATGGGGCCCCAAATTTCGCGTGTTTTTTGCAACATGTTTTGCAATTGCTCTTTGCTGGCAATGCTGGCGCTGATGGCCATGGCTGTGCCGCCTTCTGCTTGAATTTCTTTCACAACCGCCTCACAGGCATCCAGTTTCCGGCTCGAGACCACCACTTTGGCGCCTGCGCGTGCCAATTGAAAAGCAATGGATCGCCCAATGCCTCGGCTGGCGCCTGTCACGATGGCCACTTTGTTTTCCAAATTGAATAATTTCATGGGTCTCCTTGAGAAGTACGAGGTCACTTTAAAAAAGCGAAGTTTGCCTGTCAGAATTGATTTGAGCTGTCGTGCGTGTGTCAGCAATAATACGAATATGGATCAAATTCAAACAGTGGTGTTGGGCGCAGGCGTTGTGGGCCTGGCCGTTGCACGAGAATTGGCGCTTCAAGGCCAAGAGGTCGTTTTGTTGGAGTCTGCCGATGCGTTTGGCACAGGCACCAGTTCGCGCAACAGTGAAGTGATTCATGCTGGAATTTATTACCCTGCAGGCTCCTTGAAAGCCAAACTTTGCGTGCAAGGAAGACGGATGCTCTATGCGTATTGCAAAGAGCGGCAAATTCCACACAAAGCTTGCGGTAAATTGATTGTGGCCACGTCTGATCAACAGGTCGCGCAACTTTCGGCCATTCAAGCTAAGGCCAATGCCAATGGCGTGCTAGGTGCCGATCAGTTAAGGCTATTGTCAGCTGAAGAAGCGCAAGCCATGGAACCTGACTTGAAGTGTGAAGCTGCTTTGTGGTCTCCCGGCACTGGCATCATCGACAGCCATGCGCTCATGTTGAGTTATTTGGGCGATTTTGAAAATGCTGGCGGCATCTTGGCGCTGAACTCTGCTTTTTCTTCTGCTCAAATTGTGCGTACATCAGACACAACGCAATTCATCGTTCGCACGCAAGATGGCACTGAAATCTTGGCTCAAAACGTGATCAATTCAACGGGCTTGTCCGCCCCCAATACGGCACGACAGTTTGAAGGCATGGACCTGACCAATTTACCGCGTGCTTATTACGCCAAAGGCAACTACTTCAGCCTTGCTGGCAGATCGCCTTTTTCTCGTTTGATATACCCAGTACCCGAGGCAGCTGGTTTGGGCGTGCACCTCACTCTGGACATGGCGGGTCAAGCCAAGTTTGGGCCCGACGTGGAGTGGGTTGACTCGCCAGATAAGCTTGAGGTTGACCCAAGCCGTGGCGACGCTTTTTATGCCGAGGTTCGCAAATATTGGCCAGGCTTGAAGGACGGAGCGCTCATGCCTTCTTACTCAGGCATTCGGCCCAAAATCAATTCACCCCAAGAAACGGCTGCTGACTTTTGCATCATGGGGCCAACGACCCATGGTGTCAGTGGCCTGGTGCATTTGCTTGGCATTGAATCGCCAGGCTTGACCAGTTCTTTGGCCATTGCCCGTGAAGTGTCTCAGGCCTTGCAAGCCAAGGCTTGAGAAGTCCTTGGCCTTTTCACCTTTAGCTTTTCATTGGTGTGACAACTGCCGAAGCGCCTTGGCCACTTCATGAACCAAAGCGGGGCCCTTGTAAATGAGGCCTGTGTAAATTTGGACCACATCGGCCCCAGCCTCTATTTTGCTCACGGCATCGTAACCACTCAGAATGCCGCCTACACCAATGATGGGAAATTGGGGTCCGAGGTGCTGGCGCAACAATCGAATGACTCGATTGCTTCCAGCCAGTACAGGTGCGCCTGAGAGGCCGCCCGCTTCATCACCATGCTGCATGCCTTTCACGGCATCCCTTGAGAGTGTGGTGTTGGTGGCAATCACGCCATCCATTTGATGTTTGAGCAGGCTGGCGGCAATGACGGCTATTTGGTCATCGTCAAGATCGGGCGCAATTTTGAGAAAAACGGGGACACGCTTTTGATATTGGTCGGCCAAGGCCAATTTTCGTTCGTTCAAGGCAGACAAAAGTTGATCAAGCGCTTCATCGGTTTGCAAAGACCGCAAATTTTTGGTGTTGGGGCTGGAAATATTCACCGTGACGTAGTCGGCGTGTTCATAAACGCCACTCAAGCCAATGAGGTAATCATCCGTCGCACGTTCGATGGGGGTGGCTGCATTTTTGCCGATGTTCAAACCCAGTAGACGACCTTGGCTTCTAAACCGAGACTTTTTGACATTGCTGACAAATGCGTCGAGTCCTTGATTGTTAAAGCCCAGTCTGTTGATCAAGGCCTTGGCTTCTGGCAGTCTGAACATGCGTGGCTTGTCATTGCCTGGTTGCGCAAGAGGTGTGACGGTGCCTACTTCGACAAAACCAAAGCCCATCGCACCCAGACCGTCGATGCATCGTGCATTTTTGTCGAGCCCGGCGGCC
>JACCDU010792459.1_pt1 | contig 61870 bp, 40 predicted proteins | sample 7446081 | NCBI WGS metagenome assembly JACCDU01 (sample SAMN15323447, study PRJNA562643) | freshwater metagenome | isolation source: river surface water | place: USA:Blue River Watershed | collected 2017-08-17 | reverse complement strand
TGTGCGCCGCGCCCGACATGAAGGGCACGAACAGCAGGTTGGTCAGCACATATTCGAATGAGAAGCTGACCGCGGTGAGGAACTCGAACGGGCCGCCGGTGTAAGCGTCTTCGAAGAAGCTCTTCGGCACCGACAGGTACCAGACATTGTCGAACCAGTGGTTCGCGTTGTGCAGGCCGTTGTAATACTTGTTGTAGTGCGAGATCGCATGTGTCTCGGTCTGGAAGTGGCGCAGCTCATCGACGGCCTGCATCTGCGCGGCGACACGTGCGCCCGCGCCGGTGAACTGACGGCCGGCATGCGCAAAGCCACGGTGTGCGTAGTACTCCAGTGGCGTGACGCCCTGAATGAAGAGTTTCAGTGCATTGATATAACGCGCATCGGTCACGCCAAGTTCGCCATGATTCTGTGCGAACGCCTCGATGACCGCGTAGAGCTTTTTATCCTTCTCGGCTTGATATTTCCAGTAGGCGTCCATCGTCAGACGGAACGGGTCTTCCCACTTGTCCCAGTCATGGATCTTGATGCCTTCGTAGCTGTCGTAAGGGAAAACCTTGTCCATCGGCTGATAGGTGGTTTCCCAGTGCAGTCCGCGCGTCATCGCAGCGTAACGTTCTTTCAGGCCCAGTTTCTTTTTGGTGACTCGTGTATCCATCGTTATCTCCGTTGGGGTGTTTTTATAATCAGCTCAGTCCGACCGCTTCCTTGTCACTGACAGGGAAGTAGGCTTTGTGCAAAATGTCCGGGTCGTCGCGCAGCTTCTTCGGCTCGCCGTCATACGACACCTGACCGCGCGACATCACATAGGCGTGATGCGCCAGCGCCAGCGCCAGCTGCGTGAACTGCTCGATCAGCAGTACGCCAATGCCGCTGTCGGCGATCTTGCGAATGATCGGCACCAGACGCGCGACGATGGTCGGCGCCAGACCAAACGACAATTCGTCAATCACCAGAAAGCGCGGCGAGACGATCAGTGCCTGCGCGATCGCGACCATCTGCTGCTGACCGCCCGACAGATCGCCGGCCGGCTGCTGCAGTTTTTCTTTCAGTTCCGGGAAGAGGCCGAGCACGCGCTCGATCGCGGCATTCAGCTCGCCGCGTCCGAGGCCACCACCGGCTACCAGCAGGTTGTCGCGCACGGTCAGCTCGCGCAGCACCTGATGGCCTTCGGGCACGGTCGCGATGCCGCGACGACGCACTTCATCCGCGTCCATGCCGACCAGATCCACGCCATCAAGCCAGATCTCGCCAAACGCCGGCTCGATCACGCCGGCGATGCCGAGCACCGTGCTGGTCTTGCCGGCGCCATTGGCGCCCATCAGTGCTGTGACCTTGCCGGGCGCGATGGACAATTCGATCGCATGCGTAACCGCCTTGGTGCCGCGCACCATGACCAGATTGCGGATCTCCAGATAATCGCGACGCAGGTTCGCGGGAGCGATCTTGGCACTCATGCAGCCACCTCCAGATCATCGAAATTGCCGAGATAGGCTTGTTGCACCTCGGGATTCTTCAAGACTTCCAGCGTCGGCCCCAGCGCCAGCAGCTTGCCGAAATCGAGCACCATGGTCTCGAGGCAGCAGGCCGAGATCAGCTCGACGTCATGGTCGATCAGGAAGACTTGTGCCTTGCAGTAGCCGGGAATGCCCTTGATGACTTTTTGCAGATGCTCGGATTCGCTCTCGCTCATGCCTGCGCCCGGTTCATCCAGCATCACCAGTTTCGGATTGCCGATCAGGGCTTTGGCGATCTCGGCCAGATGCCGTTCTTCGGTCGAGAGATCACTGCCCTTGCGGTTGATGCGATGGGAGAGACCGACAAAGTCGATCGCGCCGTACACGGCTTTTTTCTCGTCATCGCGTGAATCAAAGCGCACATGGTCGGCAATCGCTTGCACGTTTTCCAGCAGCGTCAGGTCTTCGGCGATCTGGTCGGTCTGGAACGTGCGGCGCAGTCCCATGTCGGCACGCCGATGCGCTGGTATGCCCGTGATCATGCGTCCGTCGACTTTCACCCAGCCGCGGCGCGGCTCGACAAAGCCCGACAACACATTCAGCAGCGTGGTCTTGCCGGCGCCGTTGGGGCCGATCAGGCCGACGATAGGCCGGTTGAGTTGCACAGTGAGTCCGTCGATCGGCTTGACGCCGCCGAACTGCACTACGAGGTCATGAATTTCTATCATGGTCGGTTCCGTTCAGCAAAGGCTCAGCGATACGAAGCGAAGGGCTTCGGATAGCGTTCATCAATGTGTTTTCTGAGCGGCAGGATGGCCGGGTACAGCGATACCTCGATCAGGAAACGCAGCGCAATCGACGCCCAGATGAGGGTCAGTGCGACGCTGTACTCGACATCGAACACTCCGTTTGCGACCCAGGCCACGAAGTAACCAATGAACAGCACATTCAGTGTGCGCTTCAGCAGCCGGTGGTCGGGCAGGATGCCGATGGCTTCCAGCACGCGTGAGAGCCGCAGTGACAGCCAGGCTTCGACATCTTCAGCCGTGTCCTGCACGCGCTTGCCGAAGAAGCCCAGCAACAGCCAGCACACGCCCGGTATCGCCTGACGGAACAGCAGCGCGATCAGCGAGATGAAGAGTGCCCCTGCAAATCCTGCGACCCCCATGTTGGCCGCAATGATCGCAAGACCCACCGAGATCACGCCCCAGATGACCGTGCCCTCGACGATGCGGCTCATGCGAACAAATTTGTAGAAATCGGCGAGCTGACCGGCAAGACCTTTGCGACCCTGAATCAGCGACACCAGCAGCGCGAAGCCGTAGAACGCATTCGCGAGATTGCCGTCGACGCCGTGATCATTCAGCAGCGCGGGCAGTGCGCGAATCAACAGACCGGCAAACACCGCGCCCATCCAGTGATACGCGCCGCCAACGATGGTCAGCGCATACAGCAGGATCGACTGGCTGACCGGGAAGCCAGTGTTGTCGAGCTGGCCGTTCAATCCGGCGAGCAGGCCGCCCGCCAGACCGGCGAGCGCGCCGGCCATCGCGAAGGCGAGTGCCTTGTAACGCACGACCGACACACCGGCGGCAATCGCAGCCGCCTCACTTTTGCGAATGAGACCCCAGGCGCGACCGGGCAGCGTAGCGCGTGCCCATTCGATCAGGCCCATGCCGAGCGCAAGCCAGAACATCACATAGCGGAAGTACTCGACATCGCTGGTCGCGAGCACCGGACGCTGAATCAGCGCACGCTGGCCGTTCACCACATGACCGGTCCAGCCGGGACCGCCATCGGGGAAGCCGATCACGTTCACCACCACCTGCACGGCAGCGGCGATCATCAGCGTCAGCAGCGCGAGATACAGGCCGCGCATGCGCAGTGCGGGCAGGCCGAGGATCAGGCCGAACAGACCGGCGACGAGTGCGCCGATCACCAGCGCCGCTTCGAACGGCATGCCGGTGCCATGCACCAGTCGCAGGCAGAACCAGCCGCCCACACCAGAGAGTGCGAACTGCGCGAGCGACACCATCCCCAGTTGGCCGTACAGCAGCGACACGGTGGCCGAGGCCAGCACGAGGCAGGCGACGGTCGAGAAAGTATTCAGCCAGTACGACGAGAACAGCATCGGGCCCAGCGCCGCGACCACGAAGAACGTGATCAGCATCGGCCGCACACGCTGAAACGGTGTGCCCGGTGGAATATCAGGTTTGTCCTTGTTGCGTGCCATGTCGGTTACTCCAGATGACTGTTGTCGCGGGACAGGCCGATGCCATGCCGCTGTTGCCACATCACGGCCAGAATGGCGACCACGAACGCGGTCGCGGAGCCATAGCGCTGCACATCCGGCACCAGATTCAGCAGTGATTCGATGACGCCGATCGCAAGACCGCCGATCACGGTCGCGGTCAGAGAATTCATGCGTCCCACCATCGCGGCTGCCATGGCCGGGATCACGAGGAAGGTCAGCACGGTGGGATTGAGTCGCACCATGTTGCCCATGAACAGGCCGCTGATGCCGGCCAACAGGCCCGCCAGCGTCCATGCCCAGGTGTCGATGCGCTTGACGCGCACGCCAACGAGGCCGGCCAGGACGCGGTTGCTCTGCAGCGCACGCATGCGCAGGCCGAGCGGCGTCTTTGCCAGCAGCCACAGCATCCCGATCGTCGAGCCTGCTGCGAACAGCAGGGCCGCGACGCGGGTGTGGCTGATGAGGCGATGGCCGTCGAACTCGATGCCGCCCGAATCGGTCGGCAGGACGAGGCGGCGGGGATCATCGCCCCAGTACCACTGGGAGATACCCATGATCATCAACGCGAAACCGAGCGTCGCCATTGCGCGCACCACGCGGTCCTGGTGCGTGAGCGAGGGCGCGATGAAGCGTCCGTAAGCCCACGACAGCAGGGTGGCGGCGCCCACGCCGGCGACCCAGCCCATCCAGTCGTCATACTCGAGGTCGAGCACTTGCCAGCAGATCATGGCGGCGAGGCCGCCAAGCGCGCCGAAGGCGAAGTTGACCACGCCGCTGGCACGGTACAGCACCACCAGGCCAACGCCTGACAGCGAGTAGACCGCGCCGACGCTGATGCCGACGACGATGAAGGGGAGCAGTGTTTCCATGTTCAGCCCGGTTTGCGTTGATGAGGTCTGTGCCGCTTAGTTGACCAGGCCGCCCTTGGCTTCCAGCTTCAGCACGTCATCCAGCTCGACGTCCTTCGACTGATAGCACTCGGTCAGGGTCTTGAAGCCGCCCTTTTGCAGCAGTGCTGCACGACCTTCGTGGTTCGGCTGGTGACGCTCGCCCGAGCCGAAGTACCATGCGCCGCACATCATGTCGGTCTTCATCTTCTTGGTCGCAGCGATCGCCTGGTAAGCCGCCTTGCGGTCGACGTTGCCCTTGATGGACAGCAGCGCATCGGTGGTCGCCTTGGCAGCCAGGTAGCCGGCTTGCGAGAAGGTGTCGCGCGGATCCTTCTTGTCGCCGAACTTGTCCATGACGGCCTTCCAGTTCGTGTTGTCCGGACCGGTGCCATCCATCGGCTGCAGCTCCATGTGCACGTACAGCTTGTCGTGCCAGTACTTGCCGACGGCTTTCGGCATGTCAGCGTGGTACGCCGAGGTCGGCAGGCCCCACTTCATGCTCTTGCCCAGGTCTTGCTGTTCAGCGGCCGTCAGGATCGGCAGCATCATGCCGCGCGGCAGGCCGAGAACGACGCCTTCCGACTTGGCAGCAGCGATCTGCAGTGCGATCGCGTTGCCGTCGAGCTGGCCCGGATCGAAGATCACGGTCTTGACCGGGATGCCGGCCTTCTTGCCGTAGCCTTCGACGCCGCCGCAAACCCAGTCACCAAAGCCGGGGATGCCGGCTGCGACGCAAGTCAGGCTCTTGAGCTTGAAGGTCTCGACGATGTACTGCGCGGCGCCGACGGTCGACTGACGCGGACCGGCGTTGAACGTCGCGTAGTTTTTGCCGAAGAAGCAGGCGCGCGGCACGCCGACGCCGGCGACCGAAGCGACGCCTTCCTTGGCGTACAGCTCGTTGTTGGCACCGCATTCGACGAAGGACGACGAACCGGCCATCGCGACGACTTTGGTGTCCTTGACCAGCTTGGTGGCCGCTTGCGAAGCCACTTCCGGGTTCCAGGTGTCATCCTGCACCGTGTACTGGATCGGACGGCCGTTGATGCCGCCGTTGGCGTTCACGCAGTTGAAATAGGCCTGCGCCGCACGTGCCGACGAGGAAAAATCTTCCGGGCCGGTCTTGCCGACGACGGCGCCGATCTGGATCGGCTCGCCGGTGGCCTTCTTGCCGTTGCCGAGGCCGCACTTGTCCTCAGCCATGGCGCCAGTCGCCATCATGCCGAGGGCCACAGCCAATGCGCCGCCGAGGTAGGTGGTCTTCTTCATCTGTTGCTGTCTCCGTTGATTGTTATTGCGAACTACGGTCCCACTTCACTTCACGCCTCGCCGTCGGGTCCGTAGGGACGGCAAGGCGTTGCGACGCGCCTGCGGTGAGAGGAGTCAACCGCAGGAGCCTCGCAATCCCTCCAACCCGGGAGTCCTGAATCGGAGCACTGACTTGTGGCCGAAGCCGTTGTCGGCCAGCGATTTGTCTTTTTTCGGCGTGAACATCACGTCGCCGCGGAACCATTGCACCTTGCTCCAGTCGATCAGCGCGAATTCCGGATGCTCGCCGTACAGCTTGTGCAGCACCTTGTCCTGCAGGTGATCGAAGCGGGTGTCGGATGGCAGCGCCAGCACGACCGGTGCCGCAAACATCATGTGCTCGTCCCAAGCGACATACAGCAGGGGATGCTCAAAGCGTGCGGCGCTGTCATGCGACGCATGGCTGTAATTGCCGATGGCGGTCACGCTCATAGTTGTGCCTCCTTCATGTCCTGTCCGCCGCCCCAGGTCTCGAAATTCTGCGCATCCTCGGAGTGCTTGAACTCGCCGGTGTCGCGCGCGAGGTCGACATTGATTGCGGCCAGCGACGCCTGCAGCGGATCGGTCACGTTGTCGGCGCCGTGTGCATGCAGGATTTCGTGCGACGGCAGGCGCGACTGCACGTATTTCTCCGGCTCGTGCGCGAAGATGTGCTCGCAGTGGTCGCTGCAGAAATGGAAGGTCTCGCCGGCGTGCTGTGTATTGCGGTAAGCGATCCAGCGCGGGCTGCCCTGCTCGGTGAACATCATCGGCTGCTGGCAAACCTGGCACTGCATCGGCAGCGCGCGGTTGTAGTAGCGGTGGCCGGTGGCTTCGCGCTGCGCGTAGTACGCGAGGCGCGGGCGGTACCAGCGGTCGAAGCTGTCCGGGTACTTGCGGTCCAGCCAGGCCAGTTCGTCCTGCTCAGGCACCCAGGTATGGAAGGCGACTGCCTGGCCGTAGCCGTAGAACGCATTCCATGCCTGATGGCTCAGGTGATCTTTGGCGTCGCAGGCTTGCTGCCAGCCGGCCGGCTTTTGCAGGCCGTAGGCGGCCAGCTCCTCGAACAGCTGGTTGACTGGCGCTTCGACGAATTCATTCCAGGTTTCTTTCCAGCTCGAGATGCGCTTGGGCAGCATGTAATCCTGCAGCATCGCGACCAGCGGCATCAGGCGGAAGCTGCGCCAGAACCATTTGTCGACCCAGCGCTGCACGATGGCGGCATTGGCCGGGTCTTGCTGCAGCATGAACTTGACGGCAGCGATGCCCAGTCCCTTGTGGCGCGCGGTGTCGGCCTGTGCGGAGAACGAGGCCGGCACCAGCGACAGGTCGCCGTTGTGCGCGGCGGTGCTCATTGCGGAGACGAACAGCGTGTCCGACAGCAGGCTGTCGAAACCGAAGCTGATCGCGACCAGCAGCTCGAACGGGCCGGCGGTGGCCGCATCCTCGGCGAAGCTCTTGGCCGGCGCCAGGTACCACGCCTGTTCATGCCAGCGCGGCGCGTCGTGCATGCCGTTGAAATACTTGTTGTAGACCGACGCCGCATGCACTTCCAGCTGCGAGTGACGCAGTTCTTCGGCGCCCTGCATCAGGGACGCGATGCGCAGCGCGTCGCCCGGCATGTTGCGGGCCGCATGCGCGAATGCGCGATGCAGCGTGTACTTCATCGGCGAGAAGGCCTGCAGCACCAGCTTCACGGCGTTCACATAGCGCGCATCCGACACGCCGATCTGGCCGTTGTTCTGCGCGAACGCATCCATCACCGCGTACAGGCGGCGCTCTTTCTCGCCTTGCTGGCGCCACCAGACGTCGAGCGTCATGTGGAACGGGTCTTCCCACTTTGTCCAGTCGTGGATGCGGATCCCTTCGTAGTTTGCGAAGGGATAGACCTTGTCCGCCGGCTGGTACGTGGTGTCCCAGTGCAGGTCATGCGACATCGCCGCGTAGCGGCTGGCGATGCTCAGTTTCTTTTTCTCGACTCGCTTGTCCATGGCAGGCTCGCGTGAGTGGAAGGGGGAGGAAATCAGTGCTTCCAGCTCAGCACGAACTCGTCGTCATCCTCATCGAGGTTGCCCGACAGCGTGACCAGGTTGATCTGCAGTTCTTGCAGGTCGTAGCGGCGGCCGATGATTTCCTCGACCGTCTCGCGCTTGATGACCAGGCGATTCGGGGCATCGATCTTCACCAGGCCCGGCGAATAAACGACTTGCGCGTGCGGATTGTCGGCGACGATGGCGTCGACCAGCGGGCGCGACTCTTCGTTGGCCTGAAAGGCGATGAATACGTTGGACATGTGTCTTCCCCTAGATGCTTGTTATATGTTTTGTTCGTGGCGGCGATGCTCAGAGAGCGACACCGGCCTTGGCGACACGCGCATTGAAGGCGGCACGCACGCCGGCCAGCGCTTCCTGGCCTTGCTCGCCGAGCGCGATTTCGGCCACCGGAGCCAGGGCGGCCTGCACGCGGTCGGCCCAGGCCTTGACCCAGCCGGTGACGATCTGCTTGTTCTCGTCGGACTCGACGACCATCGCCTTCACGACGGCGTCAACCCAGCGCGCGCATTCGTCATGCCACTCGGGCATGAACGAGGTCAGCATCGCGACCGCGGTGCCGCCCTTGATGGTCAGGTGCTCGTCGATGTACGAGCCGTAGATCAGCGGGTAGAGCATGCCGTCGAGGCACAGGTTCTGCGCGACGAACATCTCCATCGGGTCTTTCATCACCAGCGTGTCCTCGACCAGGCGGCGCAGTACTTGCCAGCGCGGGTCGTTGAGCCAGTCGTTCTTGCCGGCGTCGAGCACGCCCGGCTCATCGACCGCCAGGCCGAAGCGGGTCAGGTATTGCGCGATGCCCAGGTGGTCCATCGCGTGGAAGTTGGTGGCCGCGGTGATGGCGGTGCCGTAGCCATACGCGCAGATATAGGTATTGTTCATGTTGCCGCCCCACGCCACATGGCGCAGCGGCATCAGCACCTCGCAGGCGCTGGCGCGCACTTCGTCGGTCATGCGCGACAGCAGGCCGCGCGACTCGACGAATTGATAGTTGGCTTCGACGGCCTCGTGCTGGCGCGCGCGGGTGATGGTCCAGTTCGCGTAGTAATACTGGCGCGGATCCTTCAGCACATACCAGTCAGCCAGTTTGACGGCCGAACGGGACGCGTCGAACAGTTCGTATTGGGGATCCCAGGTCGGGCGATAGTGGAAGTTTTCCGTGGGCTGCATGCCCAGGGTCGCTTCCTGATAGCGCGTGGCAGGCTTGTCACCCCCGATGTAATGCGCAACGCGGGTGAAGGTGTTGCGGGTCGGCTTGATTTCCTTGGCCTGCAGGTCAATGCTCGTCATGGTTGTCTCCCAGCTTGGTCCCCACGGCTTCGGTGAGGAATTCGACGTTGTTTTTAGAACAGAACTCGTTGAACTGCTGTTCCGGCAGGGCCAGCTCGACGCTCATGTCGGGCCAGCCCACCGAGAATTCGAAAGCGACAAAGCCATTCGACCGGCGCTCGGTGATGCGCACGTAGCGGCGCGCCAGCGTCGCCTCGTCGGCGAACGACGTGTCGACCCGGTCTCCTTCCGGCTGTGTGCGCTTGGTGTGCGGTGTACTCATTTGGGGATTGCTTCCTTATAACAAGGTATCCTCGTGGCTTATGACACTATCGCAACTTGCGTGCCAGCTCGAGCCAAAATCGGCTGAAATATCGATAAACCACCCAAAAGGCTTGGTTTTGCTGGGACAAATAATTTTCACGTCTGCTTGAATTTGTTGATGCAAAGCAGCAAATTGGGTCGAAAACGGGTTTGAAATTCACCAAATGGTGAAATTTCAAAATGAAAATTTGATGAAATAATCAATTTCATCCTGGGTTGTTGAAGGCTTGTTATACGTTCAACGCAAGAAAACGCTTCCTTTTTTCGACTTTTTATCGATAATTTGCGAATGTCTTCCGAAATCAGCCCAGAGCCGCCGTTGGCTATGCCCAGCGACGCAGACTTGCGTCGCCTGATCCATTTCTCGGCCAGCGATGGCCGCATCTGGCTGGCGGGGCACAGGATGGTGCTGCTCCACATGAGCGGCCTGGGCAGCCTGCGCAAGGAATTGATCCGCACCATCGGCGTCGCCCAGGCGCGCCGGGTGCTGATGCGGGCCGGCTACGAGTCCGGCGTGCGCGATGCGGCGCTGGCGCGGCAAGTCAGGCCGAAAGCCAGCTCGGCGGAACAGCTGGCTGTCGGCCCGCAGCTGCACATGCTGCAAGGCGCGGTGCAGGTCACGCCCGAAGACATCCAGATCGATATCGAGGCCGGCGTTTACCACGGCATCTTCCGCTGGGACCAGTCTTGGGAGGTCGAGACGCACCTGCGCGACTTCGGCCCGCAGACCGAACCGGTCTGCTGGATGCTGCTCGGGTATGCGTCCGGCTACACCACCGCGTTTTGCGGCCAGCCCATCCTGTACAAGGAAGTGCAATGCGCGGGCTGCGGCCATGCGCACTGCCGCATCGAAGGCCGTCCGGTGCGCGACTGGCCCGATGCGGAGCAGATGCAGGCCGATTACGCGGAAGAATCCCTGCTGGTGCGGATCGAGGACTTGCAGGCCGACCTCGACAGCTTGCGTGTGTCGCTGTCGCCGAGCGATGACCTCGGTGAACTGATCGGCCGATCCAAATCTTTTGAAAAATCCATCGAGCTGTTGCGCAAGGCCGCGGCCACGCAGGTGACCGTGCTGCTGACCGGCGAGACCGGCGTCGGCAAGGAGCGATTCGCGCGCACGCTGCATGCGATGAGCCAGCGCGCCGGCAAGCCCTTCATCGCGGTGAACTGCGCGGCGCTGCCCCACGAACTGATCGAAAGCGAATTGTTCGGCGCGGAGAAGGGCGCGTTTACCGGCGCCGGCGCGGCGCGGCCGGGTCGCTTCGAGCGCGCTGACGGCGGCACCTTGTTCCTTGACGAACTCGGTGAACTGCCGCCGTCGGCACAGGCCAAGTTGTTGCGCGTGCTGCAGAACGGCGAGGTCGAACGGCTCGGCGCGACTGCCGTGCGCAAGGTCGATGTGCGCGTGGTAGCCGCGACCAACGTCGATCTCGAGAAAGCGGTCGAGGCCGGGCACTTCCGGCGCGACCTGATGTACCGGCTCAATGTCTATCCGATCGCGATACCGCCACTGCGCGACCGCGTCGAAGACATCGAGCCGCTGGCCAATCACATGCTGCGCCATTTCATGGCATTGCATAACAAGCGCGTGGCCGGCATCTCCGATCGCGCGCTGGATGCGATGCGCAATTACGCATGGCCGGGCAACGTGCGCGAACTGGAAAACCTGATCGAGCGCGGCCTGATCATCACGTCGCCCGGACAGATGGTGGATGTCGACGATCTGTTTGCGATGGCGCCTGCACCGCCGCAGGTGACCGTGTCGGCCAGCGGCGAATTGAGGCAAGGCGCGCCGGCCGACATCGATGCCTTGTACGACGAGCTGCAACGACGCGGCCTGTCACTCGAAGCACTGGAAGATGGCCTGATACAACAGGCTGTCGAGCGCGCCGGCGGCAACCTGTCCGCAGCGGCGCGCGCACTGGGCCTGACCCGCCCGCAGCTGTCATACCGGCTGCAGAAGATCAGGGAGCATTGAGCGTTCGCGGCACACGGCACCTGCGACAGATCTCGCATGCATGATGTAGCGATGACGGAGTAACGGAATTGGCAAAGAAATCTTTCATCAACCTGGTCGATGGCGGCAACGAACAGTCGGGCTATCGCACCCTGATCGAGCGCACCTACGGACAGCTGCGCGAGGACATCCTCGACGGCCGCCTCGCGCCCGGCGAGAAACTGCTGGTCGAACGCCTGAAAGACCGCTATGAAGTTGGCGCCGGCACCGTGCGCGAGGCCTTGTCGCGGCTGGTCAGCGAGGCGATGGTGGTGGCCGAAGGGCAGCGCGGCTTTACCGTAGCGCCGGCCGGCATCGATGACATGATTGACGTCACCAATGTGCGCGTGGCTCTCGAGACAGACGCATTGCGCGCGTCAATCCGCAATGGCGACGATGTGTGGCGCAAGCAACTGCGTATCGCGTTTGACAAGCTGACCGCGCATGAGAGTCCGTTTCGAAGCGAAAACATTCGCGATTGGGAGCAGGCGAACGCCGAGTTTCACGAAGCCTTGTTATCGGCCTGCGGCTCGCCGTGGGCGCTTCGCGTGGTGCGTCAGCTGACACAACACGCGGAGCGCTACCGCCGCTTCTCGATAGGTTTGCATAACGGCCGCGACGTGCACCTCGAGCACAAGCAGATCTTCGATGCCGCGATGGCAGGACAAGATGCGCGCGCGGCGTTGGCCCTCGAGACCCACATCAGAATGACGCCCGAGCTGATCATCAAGGCCATCCACGACGGTACCAAGAGTTTTGACAGACCCCCTGAAGGAAAATCATGAGCACGAGCACCCCCTCTCCCGAAATCGGCAGAAGCATTCAGGCCGGCGGCATCAACGTCAACTATCACGACAACGGCGAGGGCTTCCCGGTCTTGATGATCCACGGCTCGGGCCCCGGCGTTTCGGCCTTCGCCAACTGGCGGCTGGTGATGCCTGAACTGGCAAAGCAGCGCCGCGTACTGGCGCCCGACATGGTCGGTTTCGGTTTCACCGAGCGACCGGCCGGCATGGTCTACAACATGGACAACTGGGTGAAGCAGGCGATCGATTTTGCCGATGCGCTCGGGCTTGAACAGTTTGACCTGGTCGGCAATTCCTTTGGCGGCGCGTTGTCGCTGGCACTAACCATCCGTCATCCGCAGCGCGTGCGCCGTCTGGTGCTGATGGGCGCGGCCGGCGTGTCGTTCCCGATCACCGATGCGCTGGATGCGGTGTGGGGCTATGAGCCGTCGTTCGAGAACATGCGCCGCATCATGGACGTGTTCGCCTATGACCGCGGGCTGGTGAACGACCAGCTGGCGCAGCTGCGCTATGAAGCCAGCATCCGCCCCGGCTTCCATGAGAGCTATTCGGCGATGTTCCCGGCACCCCGCCAGCGCTGGGTCGACGGACTGGCCAGCACCGAGGCCGACATCGCAAAGATCGACAAGGAGACGCTGATCATCCACGGCCGGGAAGACAAGGTGATCCCTCTCGAGAACTCTTTGCGCATGGCTAACCTGATCTCGCGTTCGCAGTTGCATGTGTTCGGCCGTTGCGGCCACTGGACCCAGATCGAGCATGCGGCCCGTTTCGCTCAACTCGTGGCAAACTTCCTCGCCGAGGCCGACCAGGCTTGATCAGGCAATCGATGCGACCCGGTCGCGCCAGGGTATGAACGCTGGTCCGTTTATATTGCGTTAAAGGCGCGGCGAGTCGTGTCGAATCAACCGGTTGGCTTCAGGAGCGTGAATTGGTACGACAGATTGTGAGGGACTATGAGACGGTAGTGGAATTCCAGTCGACGGATTTCAGGGCGCTGGGAGATTCAGCATCGCCCAAAGCCATGGTCTCCCACATCCTGAAGGACAATGCAGGGCCGGTCGACGTGCTGGATATCGGTTTCGGTTCCGGCAGCCTGGGCGCGTACATCAAGGCCAACGCTGCCACCAGCCATTGGTCGGTCGACGGCATCGACGGCTGGGCCGCCAACTGTGAAAACCGCGCCCTGATCGACCGCCGCATCTATCGTCATATCTGGCATGGCCTGGCGCAGGATCTTTCTGCCGACCAGATCCGTCGTTACAAGATACTTTGCCTGCTCGACGTGATCGAACATCTCGATGTGGATACGGCTCGTCGCCTGCTCCATTCGCTGCTGGTCAGCATGGCAGACGATGCCTATTTGTTCATCAGCACGCCGCTCTGGTTTTATCCGCAAGGCCAGCTGCAGCCGGGAGACCTCGAAGAACACCTGATCGGCGTCCCCGCGACATCGATGATGGTGCTGATGCCTTATATGTATTCCGTGAGTCGCTCATTGATAGGCGGCTTTGTCCTCGGCAAGCGCAGCCTCGACTTCGTCGAATTCTTCCATCCTACGGCCGATCGCGGATTCACTTACGAAAAAGGCATCGCGATCATCGAGGCCATCGGCATGCAACGCCAGCCCGGCGTGGTCTACAAGCTCGGGTGAGGGCATCGCTCTGTTAATAGAGCGACGGCGCCTCTGGCGCAAAATAACTATGCCGGCTCCGCCGGCATTTGTTCATTTGAAAACGATCTTCAGGCCATCCTGAACTCGGAAGCCAGCGCACAGCCTGCAAACTTTAGCCGCCCCCCCGGGTGGCCGCCGAGGCGCGTGCGGCCAGCATTTGCCGCTTGCCCCGGACAGGTCCCGTCACTCGCACGCGGACTTTCAAAAATATTTCCCAAATACCCCTCAAAGTTTTCAGAGATCTGTCGACTGAATGTCCGAGGAAAGAGCGAATTGGGCTGGATGACAGCTTTTCGCGAGTGGCTGAAGAGTTGGACGTTAGAGGTGATGTTCTCAATAACGTAACTTTTTTTGTTTTAGCCTGCGGCATAAAACTTGCACAGCTTGGAATGGACTTTGCTAACAAGGCCTCCTGAACGGAAAAGCGTCGGCGATATTCGCCAGCCCATCCTGACGGCGGGATTCCATTAGAAGCGCAACATTTAGACTGGACTGACACGTGTCGATCTCTACAAAATCTGTATCTGCCTGGACGACCAAGGAAGTCGCTGCACTGGTTGCCTCTGATCTCGCCACGCTGACCACCCTCCAGCTCGATGGTCTGACGACGAAGAATATCGGCGGTTTGTCGACAGCCGTACTGGCGGCGATGAGCTCCAATCAGGTCGCTGCGCTCGGCGTCGATGCGCGTGTCCTGTCCGCGGCCTCGCTTGCCGGATTGACATCGGTGAACATTGCGGGCCTGTCGACCTCGGCCATCCAGGCGCTGACCTCGGCACAGGTTGCCGGCATCGGCTACGACGCGCGCGGTCTGTCCACCGATGGCCTCGCCGCACTCACCACACAAAACATCAGCGGCCTGACGACGGGCGCGCTGGCCGTCATGACCTCCCGCCAGGTGGCGGCCCTGGGCGCGGATGCGCGCGCGCTGACCACGGTCAGCCTGGCCGTCCTGAAGACCTCGAACATTGCCGGCCTCGACAGCGGCGCGATCGGCGCACTGGATTCGAAGCAGGTCACCGCCCTGGGCAAGCTGTCCGCATCGCTGGATACTAACCAGCTGGCGGCTTTGACCACGCAAAACATCGGCGGTCTGACGAGCGTGGCGATCGCTGCCCTCAGTTCGGACCAGGTCGCGGCGCTGGGCATGGATGCCCGCGCATTGAGCGCCGCCCAGGTCAGCTCGCTGACCACGGTGAACGTCAATGGCCTTGCGTCGGCGACCATCGCTGCGCTGAGCAGCGCGCAGGTCGTCGCGATGGATACCGACGCCACTGCGCTCGGCACCGACAAGCTCGCGGCCCTGACCACACTGAACATCAGCGGCCTGACGGCCGCTGCCGTCGCCAAGATGACGTCGGCCCAGGTGGCCGCGCTCGGCGACGATGCGTCTTCGCTGTCGGCGACCGACCTCGATGCGCTGACCAGCACGAACATCATGGGCCTGTCCACGTCCGCACTGGCGGCGATGAGCTCGACCAAGATCGCGACGCTGGCCACCGACGCGCGTTATCTCGGCTCGGACAACCTCGGTGCTCTGACGACCTCGAATATTTCCGGACTCACCGCTGCCGCATTGGCCGTCATGACCTCGGCCGACATCGCTGCGCTGGGCGGCGACGCCAGCGCACTGACGACCGCCGGCATGGCTGCCCTGACGACCGCCAACATCGGCGGCCTGAGCACCGTTGCCATCGCTGCGCTGACGGCCACCCAGATGAATGCCATCGGTGCCGATGCCAGCAGCCTGAGCACCGCGCAACTGGCGGCCCTGACTACGGCCAACGTGTCGGGTCTGTCGCTGTCGGCCATTACCGCGATGAGCGAAGAGCAGGTCGAGGCGCTTGGTGCGGACGCCAGCACGCTGAGCACGGCGGCACTGGGTGCGTTGAATTCGTCGAACGCCGTCGGTCTCTCGTCGGCGGCAGTGACGGGCATGACGTCGCTGCAGATCGCTGCCATCGGCAGCGATGGCAGCTTCATGAACACGGCAGCGCTTGCGGCGCTGAACACGCGCAATATCGTCGGCCTCAGCTCGATCGCGATCGCCGCGCTCAGCTCCGACCAGATACAGGCACTGGGGGGAGACGCCTCCGTGCTTGGCACCTCGGCGCTGGGGGCACTGACCAGTGCCAACATACGAGGATTGACGACGGCAGCATTGACCCTGATGAGCAGCGACCAGATCGCTGCTTTGGGCGTTGATGGGGCCCACATCGGCACTGCGAATCTTGCAGCGCTGACCTCCGACAATATCCGCGGCCTGACCGTGGGAACGATCGCTGCGCTCAGCTCTGACAGCGTCGCGGCACTGGGCGGCAACGCCTTGTTGCTGAGCACCAGCCAGCTGGCGGCCCTGACGTCGGCCAACGTGCGTGGCCTGGAGTCCAGCGCCATGGCAGCGATGACGACGTTGCAGGTCAATGCGCTTGGCGATGATGCGCGCGGCCTGTCGACCGCTGCGATCGAAGCGCTCACGACCGTGAACACCGCCGGCCTGACCTCAGGCGCCGTGGCGGCGATGAGCTCGGACCAGATTGCGGCGATCGGTGCCGATGCCGCTGAAGTCGGCACCGCCTTCCTCGCCGCGCTGACCAGCGTGAACGTCAGCGGCTTGACGACGGCTGCGCTGGCCGCCATGACCAGCGCCCAGGTTGGCGCGATGGGCGTGGCTGCCAAGGGACTGGTGACCGGCGACCTCGCGGCGCTGAACAGCAAGAACGTGGCGGGGCTGGCAAGCAGCGCCGTCGCTGCCATGACATCCAGCCAGATTGCCGCGCTCGGCAGCGTGGCTGCCGACCTCGGCACCAGCGCGCTGGCAGCGCTGACCGGCACCAACATCCTCGGCCTCGCCACGGCTGCGCTGCATGCGATGGATTCCGACCAGGTCGCTGCGCTGGGCGCAGACCTGGCCAAGCTCGATACGGGCGCGCTGGCAGCGCTGACGACGGACAACCTGTACGGCCTGACCACGGATGCCGCAGTCGTCCTGACTTCGCAACAGGTGGGCGCCTTGTCGCAGAGCGCAGCCGGCTTGTCGACCAGCGGGCTCGCAGCACTCACGACCAAGAATATCGTCGGCATGGACAGTGCCGCCGTCGCGGCGCTGACCAGCGACCAGGTGAATGCCCTTGACAGCGATGTCACTGGTCTTTCGTCGGCCGCGCTGGCTGCACTGAATTCCGTCAACATCGCCGGCCTGACCACGAATGCCGTGGTCGCCCTGAGCGCCGACCAGGTCGAACACCTGGGCGACAGCGCCATCGGCCTGACAACCGACGGATTCGTCGCGCTGACGGGGACCAATATCAGCGGCCTGGCGACCAGGGTCGTCAGCCTGCTCAGCTCGGACCAGGTTGCAGCGCTCGGCGCTGACGCCGCATCGCTCGGCACCGACGACCTTGCGGCGCTGACCAGCGTGAACATCTATGGCCTGACGACGGATGCCGTCCAGGCTCTGTACTCGGAACAGGTGACGGCACTGGGCGAGGACCTTGCCGCCCTCGGCACCAGTGATCTGGATGCGCTGACCTCGGTGAACATCCGCGGCCTGTCGACTGACGCCGCGACGGCACTGAACTCGGACCAGGTCGCAGCGCTCGGCGTCGATGCGGCCAAGCTGACCTCGGCCGCGCTGGATGCGCTGACGACCGACAACATCGTCGGCCTTGCGACATCGGCCATTGAAGGCCTCGGTTCGAACCAGGTGTCTGCGCTCGGCGCGGACGCGTCGTCATTCGGCACCGCACAACTGGCCGCGCTGACCAGCGCGAACGTTCGTGGCTTCGGCACCGACGTCGCTGATGCCTTGAGCTCGGACCAGGTGGCCGCGCTCGACAGCGACGCCAGCGGCATGACGAGCGCAGTGCTTGCTGCACTGAACAGCACCAACATCACCGGACTGACAACCGGTGCTATGGCAGGATTGCGATCGGATCAGGTCGCAGCGCTCGGCGAAGACGCAGCCGCCCTCGGTACCGAGGCGCTGGATGCACTCACCTCGGAAAACATCCGTGGCATGAGCTCGGATGCGACGGCAGCCATGTCGTCCGAGCAAGTGGCGGCGCTGGCTGCCGACGCGCGCGGACTGGGCACGGCCGGCCTCGCCGGCCTCACCACGCTCAACATCACCGGCCTGACCACCAGTGCACTGGCTGCGCTGCGCTCCGATCAGGTCGCGGCACTCGGCGAAGACGCCGCTGCACTGGATACCGCGGCCGTCGCCGCACTGTCGTCTGCCGGCCTCAAGGGCCTCGCGACCGCAGCGCTGGCAGCGATGACCTCGGACCAGGTGTCGGCAATGGGCGCGACCGCCGTGGCGCTGGGCTCGGCGCAGCTTGCCGCGCTGACCAGCATCAATGCCAGCGGCCTGACGACAACGGCACTGGCTGCATTCAGCTCCGACCAGGTCAAGGCGCTCAATGGCGATGCGGTAGGCCTTGCTACCGAAGACCTTGCGGCACTGACCTCGGCCAACATCAAGGGTCTGTCGACGGCGGCCATCGCGTCGCTGAGCTCGGACCAGATCGCTGCCCTGGGTGGCGATACCGCTGCACTGAATTCGCAGCAGTTCGGCGCACTGACGACGGCCAACATGCAAGGGCTGGACGCGACTTCGGTCGGCAACTTCAATTCGGCGCAGATCTCGGCGCTGGGCAGCGATGCCAGCGGCCTGTCGACCGCAGCGCTGGCTGCGCTGACGACGCTTAACGTCAAGGGCCTGACCACCGGTGCGCTCGCTGCGCTCGATTCGTCGCAGGTGACGGCACTCGGCGCTGACGCCAGCGGCCTGACCACCGCGCAACTGGCGGCGATGACAGATGCCAATGTCGCCGGCTTCACCACCCAGGCGATCAGCCGCCTCGGTTCGGAGCAGGTGGCCGCCCTCGGCGCTGACGCCATCGGCCTGTCGACCGACGCACTCGCCGCACTGACCAGCGTGAACGTGAAAGGCCTGACGACCGCGGCCATCGCGGCGCTGGGCACCGACCAACTCAATGCGCTGGCTGCCAACGCGGCCGCGCTGACGACTGCCCAACTGGCAGCGCTGACGGATGCCAATATCAGCGGCCTGTCGACCAACGCCATCGCCGGCCTGAGTTCGGCGCAAGTGGCGGCGCTCGGCGCGGACGTCATCGGGCTGTCCACGGATGGCCTGAAGGCACTGACTTCGGTGAACATTCGCGGGCTGACCTCGACGGCCATCGCTGCGCTGACTTCCGATCAGGTCGGTGCGCTGGGCACCGATTCGGTGTCGCTGCTGACCGCGCAAATCAGTGCGCTGACCACCACCAACGTGGTCGGCCTTGAGACCGCAACCCTCGCTTCGCTCAGTTCCGATCAGGTGGCTGCGCTGGGTGCTGATGCGGCCGAATTCGCCACCGCGCAGATAGCTGCGCTGACCACCACCAATGCCAAGGGCCTGACGGCCGCGGCGCTGGCCGCATTCCGCTCGGACCAGGTCGGTGCGCTCGGCACGGAAGCCGTTGCGCTGTCGTCCCAACAATTGTCCGGCCTGACCACCGCCAACGTGGTCAGCCTGGCGACCGCGGCACTGGCCGCGATGTCGACCGACCAGATCACCGGCATCGGCGCCGATGCCGCGGCATTCGGCACCGCACAGGTGGCCGCGCTCGGCACTGCCAACGTCAAGGGCCTCGCCGCAGGCGCCATCAGCGCGTTCGATTCGTCGCAGGTGAGCGCGCTGGGCACAATCGCCAGCGCGATGGGCACCGCGCAACTCGCGGGCCTGACCAGCGTGAACATCGTGGGCCTCGACACCGGGGCTGTTGCTGCCATCAATTCGGCGCAAGTCGCCGCGCTGGGCGCGGCGGCAGGTTCGCTGAGCACGATGCAACTGGCCTCGCTCACCAGCAGCAATGCCGCCGGCCTGACCAACGCTGCACTGGCAGCCATCACGACGTCGAACATTGCCGGGCTGGGCACCACCGTCCTGGCGGTGCTGAACTCGGCGCAGGTCGCAGCGCTTGACCTTGATGCGGCCAGCCTGAGCACCGCGGCACTGGATGCGCTGACCTCGGCCAACGTCAAAGGGCTGGTGACAGATGCGCTGGATGCCTTCAGCTCTGCGCAAGTCGCGGCGCTCGGCGCTGAAGCGGCTTCGCTGGGCACTGCCCAACTGGCGGCACTGACGGATTCCAACATTGCAGGGCTGGCGACGATCGCCGTCGCGGCCCTGAGCAGCGCGCAGGTCAAAGCGCTGGGCTCGGACGCCTCGGCGCTCGGCACTGCAGACCTCGCGGCGCTGACCACGGCCAACATCGCCGGCTTTTCGACGGCGGCCATGGCGGCGCTCGCATCGGATCAGGTGGCCGCTCTCGGCGCTGAAGCGTCGTCGCTGGCTTCCGGCCAGCTCGCGGCACTGACGACGGCCAATGTCGCAGGCCTGGCTTCGACCTCGTTCGCTGCAATGAACTCGGCGCAAATCGCTGCGCTGGACACCGACCTGGACGAACTCGGCACCGCGCAACTGGATGCGTTGTCGACCGCCGGAATCAAGGGCATCACGGCGGCAGCCGTCACCGCGCTGCGTTCTGACCAGGTTGCCGCGCTGGGTGCCGATGTCTCGGCATTTGCCACCGCGCAGATCGATGCGCTCACTACGGACAACATCGTTGGACTGGCAACGGCCGCGCTGGCCGTGTTCAGCTCCGCACAGGTCGCGGCAATGGGATCGGATGCCAGCGAACTGGGTACCGCAAGCCTGGCCGCGCTGACGACCGTGAACGTTGCGGGCCTGTCGAATTCAGCGATGACAGCCATGAACTCGGCCCAGATTGCGGCCCTGGGTTCGGATGCGGCGGCGCTCGCCGCGGCACAACTGACCGCGCTCACCACTGACAACATCGTCGGACTCGCGACCGCCTCGATCGCCAGCATGAATTCGGCCCAGGTCGCCGCGCTGGGCAGCGATGCGTCCGCCTTCGGCACGGGTGCGCTCGCCGCGCTCAACACGCTGAACATCAACGGCCTGACCGCCGGCGCCATTGCCGCATTGACCTCTGCGCAAGTTGCCGCGCTGGGCTCGGATGCATCGGTGATGAGCGTTTCCCAATTGACTGCGCTGAGCGCGGACAACATCGTTGGCCTGGCGACCGCTTCGCTGGCGGCGATGACTTCGGCGCAAGTGGCGGCGCTCGGCGCTGACGCCGGCAGCATGGGCAGCGCGCAACTGGCTGCGCTGACCAGCGCCAACGCCGCCGGCCTCGCGACCGGCGCGCTGGCGGCCATCACCAGCAACAATATTGCAGGCCTGTCGACGGCCAGCATCCCGATGCTGAGCTCGGACCAGGTCGCAGCGTTCGACGTGGTCGCGTCCAGCTTCGGCACCGCACAACTGGCGGCACTGAACACTGCCAACATCAGCGGCCTGACGGCCAACGCCATTGCCGACCTCAGCTCGGCGCAGGTCGCGGCCCTCGGCAGCGATGCGAAGGCCATCGGCACCGCCGGCCTGGCGGCACTCACCACCGACAGCGTGACCGGTCTTGCGACCGCAGCCCTGGCGGCGATGACCTCCGCACAGGTTGCGGCGATCGGCACGGACGCTTCCGAACTGGGCACCTCGGCACTGGCCGCGCTGACCACCGCCAATATCGACGGCCTCGCCAGTGACGCAGTCACCGCAATGACGTCGGCACAGGTCGCCGCGCTGGGCACGGATGCGTCGGCCCTCGGCACCACCGACCTCGACGCCCTGACCACGACCAACATCGTCGGCCTGAACACCGCCGCGCTGGGCCAGCTCGGCAGCGCGCAAGTGGCTGCGCTGGGCGTTGATGCCACCGTCCTTGGCACTGCCCAACTGGCAGTGCTGACGACCATCAGCATCGGCGGCCTCGCAACCAGCGCCATGGACGCATTCAGCTCCAGCCAGATCGCCGCCCTCGGCGACGACCTGGTGGCGGCCAGCACCGACCAGCTCGCCGCGCTGACGACCGACAACCTGGCCGGCCTGACGACCAATGCGGTCGCCCGCATGAGCTCGGGCCAGATCGCCGCGCTCGGTACCGATGCCGACGTGCTCGGCACGAGCGCGCTCGATGCGCTGACCACGCTGAACATCGGCGGGCTCAACGTCAATGTGGTGGGTGCGCTGGACTCGGCCCATGTGGCAGCGCTGGGCAGCGATGCCCGCGCGATGTCCGACGCGCAGCTCGCCGCCCTGACTTCCGACAACATCGCCGGCCTCGCAACGGCTGCAGTCGCTGCGATGACCTCGGCGCAAGTGGCTGCGCTGGGCGGTGATGCGTTCCTGCTGGGCACGGCGCAGCTGGCCGCGCTGACGACCGTCAATATCAGCGGACTGGAAACCGCCGTGATCGCATCGCTGACGACCAGCCAGTTGTCTGCGCTGGACGCCGATGCATCGGCGCTCACGTCCGGCCAGATCGCAGCGCTAAGCTCGGCCAACGTCGCCGGACTTGCAACCTCTGCACTGGCGGCGATGAATTCGTCTCAGGTCGCGGCGCTGGACCTGACCGCCTCCGCGCTGGGCACGTCCCAGCTGTCTGCGCTGACATCGACCAACGTGCTCGGATTGACCAATGCCACCCTCGGCCTGCTGTCCGAAGCGCAGGTGACGGCGCTCGGATCCGATGCGTCGGCCTTGAGCACCGCTCAGCTGGCGGCACTGACCACGGCCAACGTGAGCGGCCTGACCACGATCGCGGTCGCGGCCATGACTTCGGGCCAGATCGCGGCGCTCGATACCGATGCACTGCTGCTGGCCACCGGCCAGCTTGCGGCGCTGGGCACACTGAACATCAAGGGCCTGACTGACGCAGCGGTCGGCGCGCTGCGCTCCGACCAGGTCAACGCGCTGGGCGACGATGCGAAGGCGTTCACCACCGCGCAACTGGCCGCGCTGACCACGGCCAACGCCGGTGGCCTGACCACCAATGCGATGGCGGCGATGAGCTCCGACCAGGTGGCGGCGCTCGACGCCGACATCGACGCCGCGTCGACCACGCACCTGTCTGCACTGACGACGGCCAACATCAAGGGCCTGACTGCGTCGGCACTGTCCGCGATGGGCTCGGCCCAGGTCGCTGCGCTGGGCAGCGATGCGTCGGCACTTGGCACCACGCAACTGGCTGCGCTCGGCACCGGCAACCTGTCGGGCATGGCCACGGCGGCCGTGTCCGCGATGGCCTCGGACCAGATCGCTGCACTCGGCGATGATGCCGTGGCTATGGTGACCGGCCAGCTGGCCGCATTGAACACCAGCAGCGTCAAGGGCCTGACCGCCAATTCGGTGGCAGCCTTCAGTTCCGACCAGGTGGCCGCGCTGGGCACCGATGCCTCCGGCCTGCGCACCGCGCAGCTGACCGTGCTGACCACGGCCAATGTGGTTGGCCTGACGTCCGCTGCAGTCGGCGCGATGAGTTCCGACCAGCTGGCATCGCTGGGCACGACCGTCGATGAGCTCGGCACCGCGCACTTCGCCGCGATGACCACCTCCAGCGTGAAGGGCCTGACCGCAGGCGCCGTGACCGCGCTGTCGTCATCGCAAGTGACGGCAATGGGCACCGACGCGGCTGCGTTGCTGACCGCCCAGCTTGCTGCGCTGACCACTGCCAACATCGTCGGCCTGACCACGGCCACGGTGGCGGCACTGAGCTCCGACCAGATGGTTGCGCTCGGCTCGGATGCGTCTGCCTTCGGCACCGGCAATCTGTCGGCACTGACGACTGCCAACATCAAGGGCCTGTCGACCACGGCCGTCGCCGCACTGACGTCGGCGCAGGTGTCGGCGCTCGGCACCGATGCGTCGGCGCTGACCACCGGACAATTGGCCGAGTTGACCTCGGTCTCGATCGCCGGCCTGGCAACGGCGGCGATTGCAGCCTTCGGTTCGGCACAGATCGCGGCGCTCGGCGAGGATGCCGGCGCGATGTCATCGGGCCAGCTGGCCGCGCTCAACAGCGCCAACGTGACCGGATTGGCGACGGCAGCGCTGTCGGCCATCACCAGCAACGGCGTTGCCGGCCTGACGTCCGCCGTCGCCGGCGCGCTCGATTCCAGCCAGTTGGCTGCGCTCGGCTATGTCGCCTCGGGCCTCGGCACCTCGGCGCTCGCTGCGCTGACCTCGGCCAACATCGTCGGCCTCGACAGTACAGCCATCGCGGCGCTGAGCTCGGGGCAGGTGACTGCGCTGGGCAGCGATGCGTTGGCGCTGGGCACCGACCAGCTGTCGGCATTGACGACCCTGAACGTCGCCGGCCTCGCCAGCGACGCACTCGCCGTCATGAGCACAGGCCAGGTCAATGCGCTGGGCGCCGATGCTTCGTCGCTCGCCACCACCCAACTGGCGGCGCTGACATCCCAGAATGTGTCGGGCATCCATACCGACGCGATTGCCGCATTCAGCTCGGCGCAAGTGTCCGCGCTGGGCGCCGATGCACTGGCGCTTGGCACGGCAGCGGTTGCCGCGCTGACGTCGCAGAACGTTGTCGGCCTGTCCAGCGATGCGATTTCCGCGTTCAGCTCCGACCAGGTCAACGCACTCGGCGATGACGCCGACGCGCTGGGCACCGCGCAGCTGGCAGCCATGACCAGCCAGAGCGTGGCAGGACTGGCGACGGCTTCGCTGGCCGCCATGTCGACCGCGCAGGTAGGCGCGCTGGGTGCCGATGCGACCGGTCTGGGCACCGACCAGCTGGCCGCGCTGACGACCTTCAACGTGATCGGCCTGACGACCGCCGCTGTGCTGGCACTGTCGTCCGACCAGGTCAAGGCGATCGGCGACGATGCGCTGTCGATGACGACCGGACAGCTGGCTGCGCTCACCACGCTCAACATTCAGGGCCTCGCGACCAACGCGATCGCCGCCATGGGCACCGGCGCGATCAATGCACTGGGCACCGACGCTGCCGGCATGAGCACCTCTCAGGTTGCGGCGCTGTCAACGCTGAACGTGGTTGGCCTGGCGACCGCAGGCATTGCGGCGATGTCTTCGGCGCAGGTCGCTGCGCTGGGCACGGACGCGAACCAGATGGGCACCGGCCAGCTCGCGGCGCTGACCTCGCTCAACATCATCGGCCTCACGGCCGCTGCCGTGGGCGCGTTCACCTCCGCGCAGGTTGATGCGTTGGGCGACGATGCTTCGGCATTCGACGCCACCGCGATCGATGCGCTGACGACGGCCAACGCCGCCGGCCTGACGACCAATGCGGTCGCTGCATTCAGCTCGGCCCAGGTGGCGGCGCTGGGCACCGACCTGACCGCGCTGTCGAGTGGCCAGCTGTCGGCCCTCACCAGCGTCAACATCAAGGGCATCACCACCAGCGCGATCGCCGCGCTGAGTTCGGACCAGGTCAAGGCGTTGGGGGATGACGTCGCCGCGCTGGGCACCGGCGCCGTGGCGGCGCTGACGACCGCCAACGTGGTCGGCGTCACCACCGCCGCCGTTGCCGCGATGAGCTCGGAACAGGTCGCTGCCCTGGGCACCGACGTGGCAGAGCTGGGCACCGCCTCCATGGCTGCGCTGACCACCGCCAACATCATGGGCCTCACGGCAGCGGCCGTCACTGCACTGAGCTCGGCGCAGGTCGCCGGCCTCGGCATCGACGCGACTGCCATGACCACTGCGCAGCTGGACGCGCTCTCCACCGCAAACGCGGGCGGCCTCACGACAGCGGCCTTCGCGGCGCTGAGCTCCGACCAGGTCGCGGCGCTGGATACGGACGTGTCAGTGCTGGGCACGGCCTACATGGCCGCGCTGACCACGGCCAACGTGAAGGGACTGACGGCGGCTGCGGTTGCCGTGCTGACTTCCGACCAGGTCGCCGCGCTGGGCACCGATGCCGGTGACCTGACCTCGGCGCAACTGGCGGCCCTGACCACCACCAACCTTGGTGGCCTGACCAACAACGCAGCGGGCGCATTCACTTCCGCGCAGGTGTCGGCGCTGGGCAGCGATGCCGTGTCGCTGAGCACCGCAGCGCTGGCCGCGCTGACCACGGCGTCGCTGGCCGGCCTGTCGACGGCTGCGCTCGAGGCCATGACCTCGGCGCAAGTCAGCGGCATCGGCAGCGATGCCGTCGCCCTCGACAGCGCGCAGCTCGACGCCCTGACTTCGGTGAACATCGCGGGACTCAGCTCGGCTGCGATTGCGGCGTACAGCTCTGACCAGGTGGCGGCGCTGGGCGCGGATGCCGGCGTGCTGTCGTCGCAGCAGCTGACGGCGCTGACCAGCACCAACGGCACCGGACTGACGACGGCCGCAGTGGCCGCCATCACCACCCTCAATGTCGCCGGCCTGACCTCGGCCGTGACGCCGCTTTTGAGCTCGGCCCACGTGGCGGCGCTCGGCAGCGTTGCTGCGGGCCTCGGTACGGCGGCGATCGATGCGCTGACCTCGACCAATGTCATCGGCCTGACCGCCAATGCGCTGCAGGCGATGAGCTCGGCCCAGGTGGGCGCGATCGGCGCGGATGCGACTGCGCTGACCACGGTCCAGCTGGCAGCGCTGACGACCGCCAATGTGGCCGGACTGGTGTCGTCTGTTGTCGGCAGCCTGAGCTCGGATCAGATCGTGGCCCTCGGCAGCGATGCGTCGGCGCTCGACACGGCCGACCTGACGGCCCTGACCACGCAGAACGTCAACGGCCTGGCCACGGATGCGATTGCCGCGTTCAGCTCCAAGCAGGTCAATGCGCTGGGCACGGACGTGTCTGAACTGGCGACCCTGTCGCTGGCGGCACTCAACACCAACAACATCGACGGCCTGACCACGGCGGCGATCAATTCGCTCAGCTCGGCCCAGGTGGCGGCGCTCGGCGTCGACGCCGTCGGCTTGGGCACCGCGAATCTCGCGGCGCTCGGCTCGCTCAACATCGCTGGCCTGAATACCTCGGCCGTGGCCGCGTTCAGCACCGAGCAGGTGTCGGCGCTGGGCAGCGATGCCGCGTCGCTGGCAACGGCTGCGTTGGCTGCGCTGACCACGTTCAACGTGATCGGCCTGGCGACCGATGCGGTGCAGACCCTGAGCAGCGCGCAAGTGTCTGCGATCGGCGCCGATGCATTCGCCATGGGCACTGGCCAGCTGGCTGCGCTGACGACGGTCAACATCGCCGGCCTCAACGCCTCAGCGATCGCTGTCCTTGGCACGGCACAAGTGGCCGCGCTCGGCACCGACGTGGCCGGCATGACGACGGCCCAGGTCGCGGCGCTCAGCACGCAGAACGTCACCGGCCTGACCACCGCCGCAGCGGCTGCGCTGTCGTCGGCGCAAGTGGCTGCGCTCGATACCGATGTCGACCTGCTCGGCACCGGCCATCTGGCGGCCCTGACCACGGCCAACATCAAGGGCCTGTCGACCAATGCGATCGTCGCGCTGAGCTCCGAGCAGGTACACGGCCTCGGCGACGACGCATCGTCGATGACGACCGCGCAACTGGCGGCGATGACGACCAACAATGTGGTCGGACTCACCACCAATGCGATGGCCGCCTTCGGCACCGACCAGGTGAACAGCCTCGGCAACGATGTGCTGGCCCTGTCGACCGGCTACTACGCCGCACTGACCAGCGCCAACGTGAAGGGCTTGTCCAGCCTCGCGATCACGGCACTGGGCTCCGACCAGGTCAATGCGCTCGGCACCGATGCGGCATTCATGACGACCGCGCAGCTGGCGGCGCTGAACACGCAAAACGTGCTCGGCCTGACCGCCGGTGCTGTCGGCGCGATGAGCTCCGACCAGATCGCGGCGCTGGATTCCGACATGAACCAGCTCGGCACGTCCTACATGGCGGCGCTGACGACGGCCAGCATCAAGGGCCTGTCCACGGCAGCCATCAACGGCCTGAGTTCTGACCAGGTGGCGGCGCTCGGCTCGAGCGTGACCGGCATGTCTACGGCCCAGCTGGCCGCGCTGACCAGCGCGAACATCCTCGGCCTGACCGCAGGTGGCGTCACGGCCCTCAGCTCCGACCAGGTGGCCGGACTGGGCAGTGATGCAGCCGTGCTCGACACCGCGCAGGTGGCGGCGCTGACGACGGCCAATACCAAGGGCCTGACCACGGCCGCGTTGTCGGCGATGACTTCGGCCCAGGTGGCAGCACTCGATACCGACGGTGCGGCCATGAGCACGGCCCAGATGGCGGCGCTGAACACGCTGAACGTGATGGGCCTGACGAGCGATGCGATCGCAGCGCTCAGCACGGCCCAGGTCGCTGCGCTCAACACCGTGCTGCTGAAGATGGATACCGCGGACCTCACCGCACTGACGACTTCCAACATCAAGGGCATGACCACCCTCGCGGTGGCCGGCCTGACGACCGAGCAAGTGGCGGCGCTGGATACCAACCTCAGCGCGATGTCGACCGCACAGATTGGTGCGCTCACCACCGACAACGTGGTCGGCTTGACGACCACGGTGATGTCGGCCTTCGCCTCCGACCAGATCGCGGCGATGAGCGGTGATGTCACGGTACTGGGCACGTCGCAACTGGACGCACTGACCAGCGCGAACGTGTTTGGCCTTGTGACGGGTGCCGTCAATGCACTCACCTCGGACCAGGTGGCGGCGCTCGGCGCAGATGCGTCGGGGCTGTCGACCGGTGCACTGGCGGCGCTGACGACCGACAACCTGGTCGGCCTGACGACCGATGCGATGGGCGCGCTGACCTCCAGCCAGGTGGCGGCGCTCGGCGTGGATGCCGCGGCACTGGGTACCGATGCGCTGGTCGCACTGACCTCGAAGAACGTGTACGGCCTCACGGTTGCCACGGTGACTGCGCTGACCTCGGACCAGATCGCCGCGATCGGCGGTGATGCTGCCGGCCTTGGCACCGCGGCGCTGGCGGCGCTGACGACCGACAACGTGGTCGGCCTGACCACGGATGCCTTCGCGGCACTCAGCTCCGACCAGGTCGCTGCGCTGGGCGTCGATGCGGCAGCCCTTGGCTCGGATGCGCTGGGCGCGCTCACCTCGGTGAACGTGTATGGCCTGACCGCAGCGACGCTGACCGCGCTGACCTCGGATCAGGTGGCGGCGCTGGCTGACGATGCGTCGGTACTGAGTTCGGCCTCGCTGGCCGCGCTGACGACGGACAATATCGTCGGCTTCAGCACCACTGCGATGTCCGCCCTCAGCTCCGACCAGATCGCTGCGCTCGGCACCGACGCCAGCGCGCTGACGACGGCACAACTGGGCGAACTGACTTCGGTCAACGTCCGTGGCCTGACGGCCGCTGCCGTGGCCGCCATGACGTCCGACCAGGTTGCAGCGCTCGGTGACGATGCCTTCAGGCTGAGCACCGCCGCACTGGCAGCACTGACCACCGACAACATCACCGGCCTCACGACCGGTACGCTGGCGGCGCTCAGTTCGGATCAGGTGCTGGCGCTCGGCACGGATGCGGCCGGTATTGACAGCGTATCGATCGCTGCGCTGACCTCGACCAACATCAAGGGCCTGACTGCCGGCGCGATTGCTGCACTGACGTCGGATCAGGTGGCGGTGCTCGATACCGACACCGACCACATGACGACGGTCCAGATGGCGGCACTGACGGCAACCAATGCGCTGGGCCTGACGACCGACGCGATGGCTGGCTTGTCGTACGACCAGCTGCATGCGATGTCGGCAGGTGCGGCGGCTGCGCTGACGACGGACCAGACGATGGTCATCCCGACCGCGAACCTGGCAGCCATTGGTCTCACCACGGCCAACTACACGCCGCTGGTGCTCGACCTCAACGGCAACGGCATCCAGACCCTGGGCGTCGACTGGCAGGTGCAGTTCGACCTGTACGGCACCGGCCAGCCGGTGCAGACCGGCTGGGTCGATGCGTCGGATGGCCTGCTGGTGCGCGACCTGAACGGCGACGGCGTGATCGACAACGGTGGCGAGCTGTTCGGCGAAGGCACCGTGCTGGCAGACGGTTCGAAGGCGAACAACGGCTTCGAAGCGCTGGCCGCACTCGATGACAACGGCGACGGCGTCGTCGATGGCAGCGATGCAGGCTATGCGCAGCTGCTGGTCTGGCAGGATCTCGACAGCGATGGCCAGTCCGACGCTGGCGAGCTGATGTCCCTGTCCGAACTGCACATCACGTCGCTGTCTGTCAGCAATGAAGCCGACGGCACTATCGACAATGGCAACCTGATCGGTCTGATGGGCTCTTACACGATGGCTGACGGCTCGACCCGACAACTGGGCGACGTCTGGTTCTCGGTGGGTGCCGACGGTCACAAGGTGTTCGACCTGTCGTCGCTGGCCAATTCGTCGATCGGCCATGGTGGTTTGAGCCGCATCGACATGAATGGAGGATCGGCCGATGCGTTGAAGCTGACGCTCGACGATGTGATGGCCCTGGGTGAAACCGACATCGAGACCGGCATTGCCAAAATGGTCATCGATGGCCAGTCGTCCGATACCGTGATGCTGGGCCAGCAGGGCAGTGAAGGCTGGAGCCAGGCCGGTACCGCCGAGCATAACGGTGAGCACTACACGGTGTATGCCAACGACCATGCCCAATTGCTGGTCAACGACAAGATCCACACCGTGATCCTCTAAGGTCCTTGCAGTCACAAGCGAGCGCAGTCCCCCGGCGACGGGGGCTGCGCTCGTTTGCATTTAAAGAATGATCGGATACTGACGATTCTTGCCTTAAGCTACGCAAACACTTTCAGCGAGCGTATTGCAAAAGGTGTAACACATGAATCGTCCCATCGACCCTTTCGCCACCGGCACCAGCGGCACCAGCGCCGACCACGACAGCCTGCTGCAAAGCCTGCTGTGGATCTGTCGCCGTTTTGGCGTCGACAAGACGCCGACCGCCTTCCTGGCCGGACTGCCCAGCTATACGCAGCTCAGCGTGGAGCAGGGCATGCGCGCGCTCGACCTGGCCGGATTCGATGCCCGCCTGGTCGAACGCGATCCGGCGACGATGATGGAGCAATCGCTGCCGGTCGTGCTGCTGATGCAGGATGGTTCCGCGCTGGTCCTGCTCGACATCTACGCAGCCACCGACATCGCTGATACCGGCTTCGAAGTGCTCAGGCCCGGCCCGGACGAAGAGTCGTGGGTCATGTCGGCGCACGATCTGATGTCCCGCTACAGTGGCCACTGCCTGCTGGCCAAGCGCCGCCCGCAGCCCACGGTGCCGGGCGAAGAAGAAGTCAAAAAGGACACCGCCGGCTGGTTGTGGCGCGTGGTCTGGAAATTCCGCAGCTATTACCGCGACGCCGTCGTTGCGGCCATCCTGATCAATTTGCTGTCGACGCTCGGCGGCCTGTTCGCGATGCACGTCTATGATCGCGTGATCCCGATGAAGGCCTACTCGACCCTGTGGGCGCTGGTGATCGGCGTGACTGTTGCCATGCTGTTCGAGGCTGGTGCGCGCCACCTGCGCGACTATCTGGTCGACCTCGCCGCGCGCAAGAGCGACATCGCGCTGGCCTCCGCCTTGTTCCGCCAGGCGCTGGGCCTGCGCCTCGAACACACGCCACCGTCGTCGGGTGCGTTCGCGCACCAGGTGCGCCAGTTCGAGACCGTGCGCGATTTCGGCACCTCCGTCAGCCTCGCGATCCTCACCGATTTCCCGTTCGCGCTGCTGTTCATCTTCATGATCTTCAGCACCGCCGGCCCGCTGGCGATGATCCCGATGGTCGTGATCCCGGCCGTCATCCTGATGGCGCTGTGGGTGCAGTTCCCGCTGCATAAAATGATGCTGCAAGCCTTCCGCGACCAGTCGCAGATGCATGGCGTGCTGATCGAATCGATCGAAGGCCTGGAGACGCTGCGCGTCACCGGTTCGGCCGGCATCATGGTCAAGCGCTATGAAGAGCTGAACGCCGCCACTGCGCAATCGGGCATGCGCTATCGCCGACTGTCGAACGTGGTGATGACCTTCTTCACCTTTGCGCAGCAGGGCCAGACCGTGGTGATGCTGGTCTGGGGCACTTACCTGATCCATGCCGGTGAGATTTCGCAGGGCGCGCTGGTCGCCTCGATCATGTTTGCCGGACGTGCGATCTCGCCGGTCGGCGCCTTCGTGTCGATGGCCATCCGCTACCAGAGCGCAAAGACGGCCTACAACAGCCTCAACGACCTGATGTCGCTGCCAACCGAGCGCGACCCGACACGCAGCTATGTGCAGAAGAAGGCCTTCGACGGCAAGATCGAAGTGCAGAAACTGGGCTTTGCCTATCCGTCGAACGGCTCCGGCAAGTCCCCGACGGCGCTGCGCGATGTGAGCCTGACGATACAGCCGGGCGAGCGCGTCGCCTTCGTCGGCAAGATCGGCAGCGGCAAGTCGACCTTGCTGCGCATGATCGCCGGCCTGTACCAGCCGACCGAAGGCCAGGTCAAGGTCGACAACATTGACATCCGCCAGATCGATCCGGCAGATTTCCGCGACCAGGTCGGCTACGTCACGCAGGACCTGCGCCTATTCCGTGGCACGCTGCGCGAGAACATCATCCTTGGCCGCCCGAATGCGACCTGGGAATCGTTCATGGAAGTCGTGACCCTGCTCGGCATCGACAAGATCGCTGATGCGCATCCGCTCGGCTATGACATGCCGATCGGCGCCATGGGTCTCGGTCTGTCCGGCGGCCAGCGCCAGCTGGTGGCGCTGGCGCGCGCGCTGATCACGAAGCCCAAGATCCTGCTGATGGACGAGCCGACCAGCGCGATGGACATGCAGACCGAACTGACCTTCACCAAGCGCCTGCCGGGCATTGCCGAGGGACGCACCGTGATCATCGTGACCCATCGCCCGTCGCTGCTGTCGGTGGTCGATCGCGTGGTCGTGATGGATAACCAGCGCCTGGTGGCTGACGGCCCCAAGGACAAGATCCTGGCCATGTTGAGCGGCTCGCATTCGCCGCACCGTGAAGCCGTGCTGCACGCGGAGGAAGTCAAATGAACGCACGCTTCAATCCCGATTTCGCCAAGTTCCCCGGCATGCCGCGTCGCGGCAATCCGCACGCCAAAGTGCGCGGCGAAGATCTCGACTACATGCATGACATCAGCGAAGCGCTGATGGCGCAGGCCACGCCGCGCTCGTCGGCCTTGCTGTACCTGCTGGTGGGTCTGACGGTGTGCGCTGGCGTCTGGGCCGCGCTGACCGAAGTCGACGAAGCGACGGTGTCGCAGGCACGCGTGATTTCCAGCAGCCGCGAGCAAGTCGTGTCCAGCCTCGAAGGCGGTGTCCTGCGCAAGCTGCTGGTCGCCGAAGGCGAGACCGTCACCAAAGGCCAGGCGCTTGCCCAGATCGATCCGACCCGCTTCGAATCCAATTACGAAGAAGGCCACAACAAGGAGCTGGCACTGAAGGCGGCCGCCGCCCGCGCGCGTGCCGAGTCGCACGGCACGGCACTGGTCTTCCCGCCTGAGCTGGCATCGCACAAGGCCGTCACCGCGACCGAAGCCGACGCCTACAACGCACGCCGCAAGGCACTCGAAGAATCCGTCGCCGGGCTGGAGAAGAGCCTGGCGCTGCTCGAGAGCGAAATCAACGTCTCGAAGAAGCTGGCTGACCAGGGCCTGTTTTCCGAAGTCGAGCTGTCGCGCCTGAAGCGCCAGGCCAACGAGATTTCGCAGCAGGTCAGCGAGCGCCGCAACCGTTACCGCGCCGATGCCAACACCGAACTGGCGCGCATCGAATCCGAGCTGTCCCAGATCCGGGCCGGCAATGGCGCGCGTCTCGACACCCTGCAGCGCACGACCCTGCGCGCTCCCGTCAACGGCGTCGTGAAGAACCTGCGCATCACCACCGAAGGCGGCGCGATCCCGCCGTCAGCGCCGGTGCTCGACATCGTGCCGAAGGACGAGAAGCTGCTGTTCGAGGCCAAGCTCGACCCGAAAGAAATTTCGCACGTCGACACTGACCTGCCAGTGGCCATCCGTCTCGACGCCTATGACCCGGCCGTGTATGGCGAACTGACCGGCACGGTCGAACTGGTCAGCCCGGACACCTTCCGCGACGACCCGCGCGCGATGCCGGGACAGGATGGTACGTATTACCGCGTGCTGGTTCGCGTCGACAAGCTGCCGGATGCGCAGGGCAAGAAGCCGATCCGCATCATCCCCGGCATGACGGCCAGCGCGCAGATCAAGACCGGCAAGAAGTCCGTGATGGACTTCCTGCTCAAGCCGTTCAACCAGGCGAAAGATGCATTCCGTGAGCGTTAAGCTGGTCCTTCGCTCGCTGGCCATGGCCGCGGCGCTGGCGCCGCTTGCCGTGCTGCCGGCCAGCGCCTTTGCTGCCACTGCCGCAGCCCCCTCCATTCCCGAGCCGGACGGCGAACTGAACGCCTTGATGGCCTTGTCGCTGCAGGAAAATACCGGCAATGCCAAGCTGGCAACGCTGCGTGCCGAGAAGCTGGTACGCCAGGCGATCAGCCAGAGCCCGTCGGTTCGCGAAGCCCGCATGATCGCCGACGCCGCGCTGCGCGACGTCGATTACGCACGCGCCGGCCGCAAGCCGCAGGTCAGCGTCGGTGCCAAATCGACCGTCAACACGGCCAATTCCCAGAGTTTGCTGAAGTCTGATGGCACGCCGATGGCAACCCTGAATGCCGACATGCCCGTGTATGACGGGGGCAGGGTGGATGCGATGGTCAAAGGCCGCGAGGCTGCTGTCGGCTCGGCTATGGCAATATTCGCCCAGCGTCGGCAGGAAGCGGCATCGGATGCGGTTCGAGCCTGCATTGATTTTGAGCGCAAGCAGGCACTGCAGGCGAGTGCGGCGAGCTATGCGCGCAATGTTGATGCGCTGGTCGCGATGCTGAAGAAAATCGGCGACATCGATCCGGGCCGGGCCAGCGAACTGGTGCAAGCCCGGTCGCGCCTGTTGCAAGCGGAGTCGGCGCGGCAGGCAGCGAAAGCCAAGGTGATTGAATCCCAGATCCAGCTGGAGCGGCTGGTGGGCGCGGGCAAGGCCGGCTACTGCGAAGGCATCTTGCCGGCTTTCCTGCAGCGGCCGGATTTGCTGGCGGCGCGCGATGCGGCGGCCCGTTCGCCGGCCATCGTGCAGATCGACGAGGATTACCAGCAGCAGTTGCGCGCGGTCGACCAGATCGCCGCGTCGCGCAAGCCCCAGCTGCGCGTGGCCGCGAACTACGGCCCGATGAACCAGGGGCTGAACCTGTACGGCGCCACGGTGGCGCTGGTGGCCAGCGTCGTCATTTACGACGGCAAGGGCATGGAATCCGCGGAGCGCGCGGCCGTGGACCGGGCCGGGTCGCTGATGGAAAAGAAAGGGCAGGCGTTGCGCCAGCTCGATTATGACTTGCAGGCCGCGTATGAACAGGCCGATGCCCAATGGGTGACGGCGCGTGAGTACACCGACCTGCTGAAGGTGAACGATATCGTTCGCCAGAATATTTTTACGCAATGGATGGCCATGGGCCGTCGGACATTGTTCGAACTGCTGTCGACCGAGGCCGAGCAATATTCGTTGCAGACGAATTTCGTGAATGCGTTGTTTGATGCGGCCAGCGGTTTTGCCGCCATACAGGGAAAGGCGGCCTTGTTGCCGGGGCTGACCGAAGAAGAGGGGAAGTAATGAATATGCTGGCACACGCCGAAAAAGCTCCGCTGGACGAGGCTGAATGGCGTGCGACGGTGGAGCAGGCGCGCCGCGGCGAAATGACGCTCGAAGGCCTGATCCGCACAACAGAAGCGCTGAAGGCCGGGCTGGATGCGGCGCGGCTGCGCGAACTCTTCGATACCTGGCTCAGTCACAGCGATTCGCCGCACAAGTTCGTCGCCTGGTTCAATTACGGCGTGATGCTGTTTGCCGCCGGTGACCGCGTCGCGGCACGCGCTGCGTACAACGAAGCCGTCAAGCTGAAGCCGGACTTCATCCAGGCACGCCTGAACCTCGGCACCGTCAGCGAAGCCGAAGGCGACAGCGCCACGGCGCTGGCAGTCTGGACCGCCGTCACCACCGAAGCCGGCGTGCCGGCCGACCTGCTGGTGCTGGCGCTGAACAATATCGGCCGCCTGCGCGAAACCCTGCGCGACTACGCCGAAGCCGAAGAGTCGCTGCGCAAGAGCCTGGCCATCAATCCGCAGCAGCACGACGTCATCCACCATTTCGTCCACCTGCGCCAGAAGCAGTGCAAGTGGCCGGTGCTGCAGCCGCTGCCCGGCGTCAGCCAGAGCCAGATGATCCGAGCGATGTCGCCGCTGGCGATGCTCGCGCATACCGATGACTCGGCGCTGCAATTGCTGGCGGCCGAAAACTTCGTCAAGCGCAAGCTGAAGGTCAGCGAAGGTCATCTGTGCGCCGGCAAGCAGTACCGCCATCCGCGCGTGCGCATCGGCTACCTGTCCGGCGACCTGTGCGCGCATGCAGTCGGCCTGCTGATGCCGGAAGTTTTCGAGCACCACGACCGCGAACGCTTCGACATCTTTGTCTACGACTACAGCCGCGAAGTCGGCCCCGAGATCCGCCAGCGCATACGGCAGGCATCGCAGCATTTCCGCCCGGTGGGCCAGCTGACCGACGAGCAAGCGGCCCAGCTGATCGCCGCCGACGAAATTGACATCCTGATCGACATGCACGGCCTGAGCGCCGGCACGCGGCCCGGCATCTTCGCGCTGCGCCCGGCACCGGTGCAGGCGACCTGGCTCGGTTACATCGGCACCACCGCCTTGCCGTGGATCGATTACGTGATCGCGGATCGCTTTGCGCTGCCCGAGCGCCTGCTGCCGCTGTTCAGCGAAAAGCCGCTGTATGTCGAGCCGACCTTCCTGCCGAGCGACTCGCAACGCAAGGTCGGCCGCACGGTGACCCGCAAGGAACTGGGCCTGCCGGAAGACCAGTTCATCTTTGCGTCGTTCAACAATACCTACAAGCTCAATCCGGCAATGTTCTCGTGCTGGATGGAAGTCCTGAAGTCGGTCGACAACAGCGTGCTGTGGATGGTCGACGACAACCCGTGGGCGACCGAAAACCTGAAGCGCGAAGCCGCGGCGCGCGGCGTCGATCCGGCGCGCCTGATCTTCAGCGCGCGCGTGCCGCCGGAAGATTATCTGGCCCGCATCCCGCTGGCCGACCTGTTCCTCGACAACCATCCGTACAACGCCGGCTCGACCGCCAATGACGTGCTCTGGATGGGCTTGCCGATGCTGACCCTCGCCGGCCAGTCCTTCGTGTCGCGCATGGCGGGCAGCCTGATTCGTTCGGCTGGTTGCGATGAATTGATCGTCGATGACCATGCGGCCTATGTGCAGCGGGCGATCGAGCTTGCCGGTGATCCGGCAGCGCTGCAGCGCATCCGCCGCCGCCTTGCCGAGCGTCGCGAACACCACGATCCGAAAGCTTTCGTGCGCGCACTCGAGCAGCAATTGCTCAAGGTGCAGCAGGGCACGCTGGAAGAACCGGCCGTGTCGGATGCTTTGCCAGTGGCCCGGATGCCGGAGCCGGTCGGCATGGCGATGCCGGAGCTGTACCAGATCGCGTATTCGAAAGAAACGCTGGCGGCGGTGCGCGCGCCATTCCGCCCGCTGGACAACCTTGCGAACCCGCGTGCCGACTGGCAGGAATACTGGCCGATTCGTCAGTTCCTGTTGTCGACCAGGCTCGATGAAGAGCGCATGTACGGCTTCTTCTCGCCGCGCTTCCAGGAAAAGACCGGGCTCGATCCGATCCGGTTGCAGCAATTCGTGCTGGCCCATGGCCCGCAGGCCGATGTCATTACCTTCAGCCCGCAGCCCGACATGGGCGCGTTCTTCCTGAACGTCTTCGAGCAGAATGAATTGTTCGATCCGGGCTTCATGCCCATGGCGCAGGCCTTCGTGGAGAGCGTCGGCCTGAAGGTCGACCTGACGACGCTGATCATGGATTCGCGCACGACGGTCTTCAGCAACTACATCGTCGCCAAGCCGCGCTTCTGGCGCGCATGGCTGGACCTGAATGAAAAACTGTTCGCGCTGTGCGAGAACGGCGAGGACAGCGAGCTGCGCCGCTCGGTGCTGATGCCGACCAACTATCGCAGCGTACAGCGCAAGGTGTTCCTGATGGAGCGCATCGCGAGTCTGGTCCTCGCGCTGGATTCTTCGTATCGCATCGTGCCTTACAATACTTTCCTGTGCGCGTGGTCGGCGACCAGTCTCGGGCAGTTGAAGGCCGAGGCCATCGTCAGCGATGCGTTGAAGACGGCCAAGCTCGTTACCGGCCACGACAGCTACCTGACGGAGTTTGCCCGCATCCGCGCCTCCATCAAGGCCAATTCCGCCAAATGACAATAACGATTGCACGGACGAGTGCACGGAGAATCGCATGATCGGCAGCACACCGGCGACGGACATTCACAACGCGCAGGTGCTCGATGCGGTGCCGGCAGGTACGCGCAAGGTGCTGGAAGTTGGCACGGGTACCGGCGCGCTGGCGCGCGAAATCCGCAACAAGTGCCCCGGCGTCGAATACGTCGGCGTCGAGATCTCGGCCGAGTACCGCGATGCGGCCAAGGCCTGGTGCGACCGTGCCTACCTCGAGAATTTCGAGCAGGCGTCGGACGCGCTGATGCAGGAACTGGCCGACGCCGATGTCGTGATCTTTGCCGACGTGCTCGAGCATTTCATCGATCCGTGGGCGTCGCTTGCGCGCATGCGCGCCGTCATGCCGGCCCATGCACGCATCATCGCCAGCATCCCGAACATCCAGCACTGGAGCATCCAGTATCGTCTGCTGGCCGGTGACTTCCGTTATGCCGACGTCGGCCTGCTGGACCGCACGCACCTGCGCTTCTTCACCCGCCAGACCATGATCGAGATGTTTGCCGGCACCGGCTATCGCGTCGAACAGATCGTGCCGCGCATCTTCGCTTTCCCCAACCAGGACGAGATGCTGAAGAAGGTCGCGCAGATCAGCCAGCTGCATGGCGTCGATCCGCAGATGGCGGTACAGGACGCGGCCGCGTTCCAGTTCGTGCTGACGGCCGTGCCGGCGGTGGCCTGATCGATGAAGCTCGCCCTCTGCACGATACAGCGCGACCGCGCACCCTGGCTCAAAGAGTGGTTTGCGTTCCACTACCTGATGGGCGTCAGGAAGTTCTATTTTTTTGCGCACAAATGCACCGACAACACCGCGCAGGTGATTGCCGAGCTGCAGAAGCATTTCGACATTTCGGCATTCCAGATGCCGGACGACGCGCCGACGCCGCAGCTGGCGGCCTACCAGTACACCTACCAGAATTTCAGCCATGAATTTGACTGGGTAGGTTTCATCGATGGCGATGAATTCCTGTTCCCGACTGCCGGCGAGGATATCCGCTCGGTGCTCGAGGAGTACGCGTACCAGAAGATGTCATCGCTGGCCGTGTACTGGGCCTGCTTCGGCAGCAGCGGCCATGTGGCCGAGCCAGAAGGCCTGGTGACTGAAAATTACCGGATGCGCCCGCCGCTGGCGTTTGCCGACAACCACCATGTAAAGAGCATCGTGCTCGGCCGTCAGCCCACGACGTTCAAGATCCTGACCAACTCGCATTTGTTCGGCACGCTGGACGGGACCTTCGACGAACAGATGCGGCTGGTGACGACCGGTGTGTCGCCGCACGCGCCGAGCTACGAAAAGCTGCGCATCAATCACTACTGCTGCCAGAGCCTCGAGTACTTCAGGAAGTTCAAGAAGGGCAGCGGCGCACCGGATTCGAATCCGCACCTGATCCGTCCCGACAGCTGGTGGGAAAAATATGACCGCAATGACGAGCGCGACGAGTCGCTGGTCCGGTTCGCCCCCAGGCTGCGGGAACTGATGGCGACGCTCTGACGCGCCCGGACTGCCTTACTTCGCCCAGCGGGTGAACGAGGGCGGGCCGATGCGTGTGTATTCCTCGCGCGCGCTCTGCGCGATCACTTTCGGTATCACCGGGATGAACGCCCAGTTCTCCCCCTGCGCCAGAAAGCCTTCTGCCCATGCGCCGCACAGCACGCCTTCTTCATGCAGGTAGGGCTCGCGTTCCTTGAAGTTGTCGCGGAATTCCTTCAGCAATGACGCGCGCTTGCCGGCGATTTCGGGGCCGGCCTCGGCACTCTTGTTTCTGCGTTCATTGGCATAGACCTCGTCGAAGATGCGCTGTGCCTTCTGGAATTTGGCCGACAGCGTCGCATCCCCCGCATTGGCATCGATGAAGACCGCGAACACGGCCGAGCAGCGTATCGCCTGCGTCGCAATCCGGGATTCATCGGCCATCGCGGGGCCGGCAGCCAGCAGCAGGGCGAGGGCGGCGAAGCGGGGAAGGCGGCAGGCAGGGAAGCGGAAGCGCATGAATATCCTCAGGTCAGAAACGGTGCGGCACGACGCGGCTGCAACCAGGACGGGGCGCGCCCGGCATGGGCAAGCAAGATATTATATTTACTCATATAATATCGCTGAAGCCGCTACACATCCGGTAGCGGCCGCTTTTCACGATAGTTTCTCATGGTAATTACCGAAATTGAACCAAGTGGCGCTCACGAGGCTGGCCACGACGATTCGCTGGATACTGGCAAGTTGCGCGTCGCCGCCCAAAAGGCGGTACGTGCTTTGCGCGTGATGGCCAACGAAGACCGGCTGCTGCTGCTGTGCCAGCTGTCGCAGGGCGAACTGTGCGTGCAGGACCTCGAAGAGGCGCTGGACATCCGGCAGCCGACCCTGTCCCAGCAGCTGGGCGTGCTGCGCAATGAAGGCGTGGTCACCACCCGGCGCGATGGCCGCCGCATCTATTACAGCGTGACCGACCCCGAGCTGCTGCAAGTGCTGGGCGCCCTGTACATGACTTACTGCCCCAAGGATTGATGATGACCCTAGACTGGAATGCCTTCACCCCGTGGTGGGCGCTGGCCGGCGGCGTGCTGATTGGCATCTCGGCCGCGATGTTCGTGCTGCTCAATGGCCGCATTGCCGGCATCAGCGGCATTCTTGGCGGCTTGCTCAAGCGCGAGCCGGGCGATGCGGGATGGCGAATTGCCTTCCTGCTTGGCTTGCTGGTCGCACCGGCCGCGTACGGGCTGTTTGCGGCGCTGCCGGCGCGCACGATCGACGCCGGTGACGGCGCCCTGGTGCTGGCCGGCCTGCTGGTCGGTGTCGGCACGCGCTTCGGCGGCGGCTGCACCAGCGGCCATGGCGTCTGCGGCCTGTCGCGCCTGTCTCTGCGTTCGCTGGTAGCGACCCTGGCCTTCATGGCCGGTGGCTTCGCGACCGTGTTCGTGATGCGTCACTTGCTCAATTTCTGAGGAGCGCATATGTCGCTGATTACTTCTTTCCTGTCCGGGCTGGTGTTCGGCATCGGCCTGATCGTGGCCGGCATGGCCAATCCTGCGAAGGTCAAAGGCTTCCTCGACCTGGCAGGCAACTGGGATCCGTCACTTGCGCTGGTAATGGCCGGTGCGATCGGCGTCGGCCTGATTGCTTTCCGCGTCGCGCACAACCGCATGGAGACCATGCTGGGCGTCGAACTCAAGCTGCCGCGCAACGTCCACATCGACCGCCGGCTGGTGCTGGGTAGCGTGCTGTTCGGCATCGGCTGGGGCATTGGCGGCTTCTGTCCCGGCCCCGGCATCGTTGCCGTCGGTGCGGGCGAGCCCAAGGCCGTGCTGTTCGTGGGCGCGATGATTGCCGGCATGCTGTTGTTCGAGTTGCTGGAAAAACGTGCGGCGGCGGCGCGTGCCGATGCCGAAGCCAAAGCTGCAGCGGGGAACGGCGCGTCGTGATCGATGTCGGCGCTCCGCACTGGTGGCCGACGCTGGCCACCATTGCCGTGCTGCTTCTCTATCAGGTGCTGCTGGCAGTCGTCGAGCGCATCAATCCGCATGGCGTCGCCCGCAGCAGCCATGCGCATTTGCGCTCGATCTGGTTCGATGCGATCGCGCGGCGCGAAGGCAGCGAGATCCTCGCGGTGCAGACGCTGCGCAATTCGCTGATGTCGGCCACGATGACCGCATCGACCGCAGCGCTGGCCCTGATGGGCTCGATTACGCTGGCGGCCCCGACGTTCAATGCCATGGCCGCCGACGGCATCACGAGCGCCGACTTGCTGACCCCGCGCCACGTGCTGGAACTGGTGCTGCTGCTGTTCCTGTTCGTGTCGTTGGTGTCATCGGTGATGTCGGTCCGCTATTACACGCACGCGAGCTTCATCGCCGGCATGCCGGCCGATGCGCTGGAAAAGCGCTCGTGGATCCCGATCGGTGAAAGCTATGTGCGCAAGGCAGGGCTGTTCTACAGCGCGGGCTTGCGCTACTTCGTGCTGATCGTGCCGGTCGTCGTCGCCATCGTGCACCCGATCGCCGGCCCGGTGGCAGCCATCCTTGTCACCTCGGTGATGTACAGTCTCGACCAGAACCATCCTGTCGAGACCTGAATGTTGCAGCACTCCCTGTTTCGCGCCTTCCTGCTGGCCGCCTGCCTGTTGCCGGCCGTGTCGTTGTCGGCACAGCCGGACGCAGGCTATGGCAATGCCGAGATCGCCTCTGTATTCCCGATGCAGGATACCGTCGAGCGCAAGGGCCACACGGCGACCATGGTGGTGCTGTTCAGTTACAAGCACATGAAGGCCGGCTACGTGACGAACAAGTCGCAGCCCAAGGCTTATTACTACAATTCATCCAAGACGACGATCGCCTTCGATTGCAAGCGCAAGAAGTCGCGCATCATCAGCACGGTGTTTTTTTCCGACCGTTCCGGCCTCGGCAATGTCGTGCACGAACAGGAAGCGATTGGCGCCTGGGTGGACGAGCACGACCGGCGTCCCGGGGAAAGTCAATTCGCGATTGCCTGCAAACTCTCCCGAGGAAGAAAAACATGACGACCTTGGTGCGACTGGGAATGAGCATTTGCCTGTCGCTGCTGGCCGCCTGCAGCGAAGACCCGATGGAAGCCTGCATGAAGCAAGGGCTTGGCAGCATCGCCGGGGACGGCGCCAGCCGTGGCGACTACGTCAAGGCGCGCGAAAAGGTGCGCGCTGAATGCGAGCGTCGGCCGAACTGAAGCAGCCGGTGTCGAAGCCGCCGATCGGCGTTGCCGCCAGGCTTACTTTGGCGCCGCGCAGTTCACCATCCAGTTGATGCCGTAGCGATCGGTCAGGCTGCCGAAGTAGGCGCCCCAGAACATGTCTTGCAACGGCATGCTGACCTGCCCGCCTTCGGCAAGTGCGTCAAACATCCGCCTGGCCTCGTCGCGCGTGTCCGGTTCAAGGTTCAGGTGCACATTGTTGCCGGTCGCAACACGCATGCCCATCGATTCCACCGCATCCGTTCCCATCAGCATGTGGCCACCGAGGATGGGCAGCTCGATGTGCAGCACTAGTTGTTTTTCGGCCTCCGACAGCGGATGGTCAGGGTGCGCCGGCGCTTCGCTGAAACGGGCAATCGGTCCGACAAACTCCGTTCGGAACACTGCGCGGTAAAAGTTGAAGGCTTCTTCGGTCTTGCCGGGAAAATTCAGGTAAGTGCTGACGCGAGCCATGGCTGGTCCTCCGGAATCGCGCATCGCCTGCCACGATGGCAGGTGATGGCCGAGCCGGGATCTTCGCCGGTTTCATCGTTTATTTCCAGCGCGCGCCGCCCATGCTGATGCATTCCCGATGCGTGCGGCGCTCAGAACAGCGCCATTTGTGGTTCGCCCAGCAAATGGTCGGCGACGTACTGCAACAGCTTGCGGTGGTGCTCCCCCTGATGCCAGTGCGGCTGCATGTACTTGCGCTGGTACCAGAACTGTTCGCTTTCCAGGTGGCAGCCGATCAGTCCGATGTGGCCCTGCACGATGGCCATCGGGTCGCCGTTCGCATAGGAGGCAATGGTCTCGAACGTGCCACCGACAAAGGTCGGTCCGTCATAAAAATACATGCGCTCCGGAAGCCCCTGCCAGTCGACCGGCAGCGTCGTGCCATAGGACGAGCGTATGTCGGCACGCGGACGCTTGATGTACTGCTGCACGCGCGTGTCTTTCAGGATATTGAAATAGTAGGCATCGGCCCAGTACGCGCCCATGCAGATGCCGAGGTACTTGCCGCCCCGCCGCAGGAAGCGCTTGACCTCGGGGGTGTTGACCTTGAGCGCATGGTCGAATTTGCCGGCGTCGCCGTAACCGCCGGGGAAGATCACGAGGTCGACGTCATCGAAGAAACCTTCGTGAACCGCATGCTTGGTGAAGATGCGCAAGTCATACGCTGGCGACAGCGCCTTGACGATCCCGTTCACCGACTCCGTCGAGCAGATCGGGTGGTGCAGAAAAATGGCGATGTTCTTCTTCACGGGACGTGGTTGGGGGTGAACTGCTGCGGAGGATGCATTGTGCTAGATTTTGACGTCGATTGCCCACAAGCAATTGCCTCAAATTGCGCGGCATGCCCCTGAAAATATCAAGATGATAAATATCGCTTTTCCGGCGCGTCACGCGCTGTTCCTGATGCTGGCCGGGTTGTTCTGGCTGTCCGCCAGCGGATGGCCGCCGCCAGCCGGCGCGGTGCAAGTGGAGGCCGGCACACCCATCATTTTCACCGACAAAGGCGCGCGCGTGCTGGAAGATCGCGATGCCAGCCTGACGGTCGACGGCGCCCTCGGGCGACAGCAGCAGTTTGTGCCGGCGACAAGCGTCGGCGCGCCGAAGGCGGGCAGCCATTACTGGGTTTTGAGCGAACTCGTCAGCCATCTCGATACCGACCGGGAACTGCGCGTCGATGCACCGGGGTGGTACGAGGCGTACAGCGTCGTCGTCACGGGTGATGGCCAGCGCCAGAGCTTGCGTCCGGCCGCAGCCATGTGGGTGCCGGTGGCACCGCTGATGCAAACCAACCCCTATGTGACGCCAGGCAGCACGGCATCCAGCCAATGGCCGGTGTTCACGCTGCGCCGGGGCGACAAGCTGCAGGTGCTGACGCACCTGGTCCCGAACGGGAACATCCAGCCATCCGCTATGTCCGTGCAATTCATCGACCATGCGCGCTATCTCGAACTGCGCCGTTACGGCCTGCACGTCGAAGGCATCCTGACCGGCGTGCTGTGCGCACTGATCGTCTTCGGATGGGCCTCCGCCTACCACAACCGTGACCGGACCAGCGTCGCCTATGCGACCTGGATCATGTTCGCCTTGCTGTCGTCAATCAGCCTGTCCGTTCACGACGGCGAGCGCCTCTACGAGTTTTATGTCGATATCGGCACCGGTTACTTCGGTAAAGTCACCTACGCCAACATGCTGCTGACATCGCTGGCCTATTGCCAGTCGATGGGCTACGTGATTTTTGCGCGCAACTTCCTGGAATTGAAGTCGCGCATGCCGCGCGCCTTTGCGTTGACCAACGTCTACCTCGTATTCACGTTGTGCCACCTGTTCGTCGTCTTCTTCATTGACCACGGGCTGAGCGTGAAGGGCCTGTGGCTGCCACTATGGGGCGCGATAATCGGCACCCTGGGTACGATCTATGGTTGCGCCTACCTGCGCTATCGGCAGGGACTGCGCGTTGCGAAGTTCTTCATGCTGGCGATGATCCCTTACATCATCTTCCGCTTCATTTTCTTCCTCGGCCTGATCAATGTGCCGTCGCCGTTCACCTTGCTGCCCAAGACCGGCTTCGGTTTCTTCATCCAGAACCCGAACACGGCGCAGGCCATCGGCGTTTGCTGCGAAGCGTTGATCATGGCGCTGGCCGTGTTCAGCAAGAATCGATGGCTGCAGCAGGAGCTCAAGGAAAACATCCAGGCACAGGCCGAGCTGATGCAGAACCAGAACCAGGTGCTGGAAGCGACCGTGGCCGAACGCACGCGCGAACTGGCCGACAGCATGGCCAAGGTCGAGCAACAGCATGAACTGGTGGTCGACTCCATCCGCTACGCCAGCCGCCTGCAGAAGGCGCAGCTGCCGCGCGCGCAGCGTCTCGACGGGCGGTTCGCTTCCATCCATGCGATCTGGGAGCCGCGCGACACCATCGGCGGCGATGTCTGGTGGGCTTCGCTGCCGGATGCGCAAGGGCGGGTCGTGCTGGCGCTGGCCGACAGCACTGGCCATGGCGTGCCGGGCGCGATGCTGTCGGTGCTGATTTCGACGTCGCTGGAAAGAATGTTCGCAACCGACCCCGACCTCGATCCGTCGGCGGCGCTGATGCGGCTCGATCGCGCGCTTCGCACCGGCCTCAACCAGGACAGCGCGCATGCCGAGAGTGACGATGGCTGCGATGCGGCCATGGTGCGAGTGGACAACGAGCGTCGTGTGCTGGAATTCGCCGGCGCCAAGCTCGGCCTGCTGCACTTGTGGCCGGATGGTCGCGTCGATCGGCTGCAGCCGTCGCGCGTATCGCTCGGCTACCAGCAGCCACCCGGCGAAGCCCCGACGCTGCAGCGCATCGATTATGTCAGCGGCAGCACCTTCGTCATTGTGTCCGACGGTTTTACCGACCAGATCGGCGGTGATGGCACGGCCCGTCGCGCATATGGCTATCGTCGTCTGGTGGAACTGCTGCAGGCCAGTCGTGGCGACAGCGCCGAGATCATCGCGCACCGCATGCGCGAGAGCCTGCAGCAGTGGCAAGGCCGCGAGCTGCGTCGCGACGATGTGACGGCGATCGTGTTCGCCTTCGACTGAGCGTCCGCAAGCATCCGGCATGGCGGCTGCGGGTTGGCTCTGGCCGGGGGTACGTCGGGCTCGGCTATGATGGGCGCATGATCGCGCTGCTTGAAGCTCATCGCTCGGGCCTGTTGGCCCGTTCCCAGTGGTGGCCCAACATTGTCGCCGGCCTCGTGGTGGGCGTGGTTGCGCTGCCGCTGGCGATGGCCTTTGCAATCGCGTCCGGCGCGCGGCCGGAGCAGGGCATCTATACCGCCATCATCGGCGGTGGCCTGATCTCGGTGCTGGGCGGCAGTCGCGTGCAGATCGCCGGCCCCACCGGCGCCTTCATCGCCATCCTCGCGGGCATTACCGCCCACTACGGCATCGCCGGCCTGCAAGCCGCCTCGCTGATGGCCGGCCTGATGCTGGTGCTGATGGGGATGGCGCACATGGGTGGCGTGATCCGCTTCATACCAGCACCGGTGATCGTCGGTTTCACGGCCGGCATCGGCGTCATCATCTTCGTCGGGCAGTGGAGCGACTTCCTCGGCCTGCCGCGCCCCTACGGCGAACACTTCCATGAGAAGCTCTGGCACCTGCTGCAAGCGCTGCCGGCGACGCATGTGCCCACGCTGGCGCTGGGCGTGATCGGGCTGGCGCTGGTGGTGTTTGGGTCGCGCCTGCGCTGGCTGGCCCGCATCCCGGCACCGCTGGTGGCGATGGTGGTCGTGACACTGCTGCAGCTGGCGCTGCAGCTGCCCGGCGTGGCGACCATAGGCTCGGCGTTTGGTGGCATACCGACCGGCCTGCCATCCTTCGCCTTGCCCGAGCTGCCGCTGTCGCAATGGCTGGCGCTGATCGGCCCGGCCTTCACGATCGCGATGCTGGGTGCGATCGAAGCCTTGCTGTCGGCCGTCGTTGCCGACGGCATGGCGGGCACTCGGCATGATGCCAACCAGGAGCTGGTCGGGCAGGGCATCGCGAACCTCGTCGCGCCGCTGTTTGGCGGTTTTGCCGCGACCGGTGCGATCGCGCGCACGGCCACCAACATTCGCTACGGCGCCACCAGCCCGGTGTCGGGCATCGTGCATGCGCTGCTGCTGGTTGCCGTGCTGTTGTACCTGGCGCCGCTGGCGTCGGACATTCCACTGGCTGTGCTGTCGGCCATCCTGTTCGTCGTCGCCTGGAACATGAGCGAGGCCAGGCACTTTGCTCACCTGCTGAAGACGGCGCCCCGCGCTGATCGGGTGATCCTCGTGATCACCTTCCTGCTGACCGTGTTTGCCGATCTGGTGGTGGCCGTCAACGTCGGCGTGATCCTCGCCATCCTGCATTTCCTGCGCCGCATGGCGGAAGCCGTCGAGACCCAGCCGGTAGGCGAGGAAGAATTGCGCAAGGAGCTGGCAGACCAGGGTTTGCTCCCGCTGCCACCGGGACTCATGGTCTACGAGATCGCCGGACCGATGTTCTTCGGCGCGGTCGAAAATTTCGAGCGCGCGCTGGTGCATACGCACCTCGAGCCCAAGGCACTGGTCATCCGCCTGCGCCACGTGCCCTTCATGGACATCACCGGCATACAAACGCTGCAGGAAGTGATGGCCAAGCTGAAGCGGCGCGGCATCCGCGTGGTGCTGTGCGAGGCCAATGAGCGCGTGCGAGCCAAGCTGCTGCGAGCGGGTGTTATCGGCGATAACGGCGATGCTGAAGCTGTGGATTGGAAAGAGGAGGGCGCGCTGGAAGGGTTGGTTGATGGCCTCCCGGCCGCGCTAAGGCGCTGCATGCGCACCGCACCCTGAGGTCAGGCAAAGCCCTAGCCGGAGCGCGAAGGGCTTGTGGGCGGCGCTCGTTGCAGTGCCAAATGGCTTCGCGCACGATTCGCGGGATGGTGGATGTCGTGTTGCACAAAGCCTGAGTAAATATTATCAATAAGAAAAATTAAACTTTTTTCCACATTATTTCGATGTCAAATAGTTCCTCCAAGGAAATCAATGACTTACTGATTTGGTCGGGAAGTGTGCTTTCAGCGGTAATAACGGTAATTTTATTTGTGCAGCGCAATAATTTATGTTGACAACGGTGTTTCGTTGCGTAAAATTGCGACATTGCATTGCACAAACCACTGAACGAATTCACCACCTGGAGAAAAGCATGAACCTGAATTTCAATGTTGACCAGCTGTCGAAAGCCACCAAGACCCAGATCGAAAACCAACTGCAAGCCGTTTCGGGCCTGACCGAGCAGGCGCTGCACACCGTTTCCGGCCTGGTTGAACTGAACATCGCTACCGTCAAGGCATCGCTGGAAGACGCGTCGGCCATGACCCAGGAAGTGCTGGCCGCCAAGGACCCGCAAGCTGCTCTGGCGATCTTCCAGTCGCACGCCCAGCCGACCGCCGACAAGGCCGCATCGTATGCCCGTCACGTGGCTGCCATCGCTTCGAAAGCCCAGGCTGATCTGGCTGAAGTCGCCAAGGCACGCGCTGCCGAGACCAGCGCCCACGTCAACTCGCTGATCAATGACCTGACCAAGGCCGCACCGACCGGCACCGAGTCCTTCGTCGACGCGTTCAAGCAAGGCGTTGCCGGCGCCAGTGCCGCTTACGAGCAGTACATCAAGGTTGCCCAGGCTTCGTACGACAAGTACCAGGAACAACTGCAAGAGATGAGCGGCCAGTTCGCACCGGTCGTCAAGGCCGCTGCCAAGGCAAAGAAAGCGGCTGCCTGATCCACCGGCCCCCGCAAAAAGAAAAGGACTGCGCTGCAGTCCTTTTTTTTCGCTTGTATTACCGGCTTTGATCGCCCGCCATTCGATGGCAGAATCCTCCGTCTGAATCCGAATCCACCGCCGTCGCCGGCCCCGCCGCGATGCGCGACCCATAGAGGAAAGCGATGAAACGCCTGTTGCCCTGGTTGTGCCTGCTGCTGGCCTGCGATGCCAGCGCCGATAACTGGGCGCGTTACGCACGTAGCAGCGACGCGACCCTGTATTACGACACCGTGCGCCGCGTCGCGATGAGTGGCACGGCCATCATCTGGGACTTGCACGATCTTGCGATGGGGGCCGATGAGCAGGGCAAGGCCTACCGGTCTGTGCTCTATCCGACCGAATTCAATTGTCGTTACCAGCGCATGCGCGTGCTGAGCGTCAACAAGATGGACGGCCGCATGGGCAAAGGGCAACTGGTCGCGGAAGATTCGATGGTCGGCGAATGGCGCGACGTGCCGCCATCCAGCCATCTGGAAGACCTGATGTGGATCGCCTGCTCGACCGATTGATCCGGCGTTGATGCTGGTGCGGCGCTGGCGCAGTCGACACCCACCACCCACCGCCCAATGCAACAGGGGCGCGTGCAGCTGTTGCCAGCTGTTCGCGCCCCTGTGCTTTCAGTCGTCTGTGATCAGAGACGCTCGAACACGGCAGCAATGCCCTGGCCGCCGCCGATGCACATCGTCACCAGACCGTAGCGCTTCTGCGTGCGCTGCAGTTCGTACAGGCACTTGATGGTGATGATCGCGCCGCTCGCGCCCAGCGGATGGCCGAGTGCAATCGCGCCGCCGTTCGGGTTGGTGCGGGCCGGGTCAAGCTCCAGGCCACGGCAGACGCCCAGCGACTGCGCTGCGAAGGCTTCATTCGATTCGATCACGTCCATCTGGTCGAGCTTGAGGCCGGCACGCTGCAGCGCCAGCTTCACGGCCGGGATCGGGCCGGTGCCCATCAGCGACGGCTCGACGCCGGCCACTGCATACGACACCAGACGTGCCAGCGGTTTGGCATTGGCGCGCGCAGCGGCGCCGGCTTCCATCAGCACGCAGGCTGCGGCGCCGTCGTTCAGGCCCGACGCATTGCCGGCGGTGACGGTGCCATCCTGCTTCACGAAAGCCGGGCGCAGCGAGCCCAGCGACTCGACCGTGGTGCCGGCTTTCGGATGTTCGTCGGTGTCGAAGCTGATCACGCCCTTGCGGGACTTCAGCTCAACCGGCACGATCTGCGACTTGAAGTAACCGGCTTCGATTGCGGCCAGTGCCTTGCGCTGGCTGTCGACGGCGAACTGGTCCTGCTCGTCGCGCGAGATGTTGTACAGCTTGGCGACGTTCTCTGCGGTGATGCCCATGTGGCCGCCGCCGAACGGGTCATTCAGCGCGCCGACCATCATGTCCACTGCGCCGGTGTCACCCATGCGCGCGCCCCAACGGGCTGCGGTGAGGTTGTACGGTGCGCGGCTCATGGTTTCCACGCCGCCACCAATCGCGATGTCGGCGTCGCCGAGCTGGATTGCATTCGAGGCAGTGACGATGGCCTGCAGGCCCGAGCCGCACAGGCGGTTCAGCGTCAGTGCTGCCGATTCCTTGGCCATGCCGGCGTTGATGCCCGCCACGCGCGACACGTACATGTCACGCGGTTCGCAATTGATCACGTGGCCGAGCACGATCTGCTGCGCTGCCGCGGCTTCGATGCCGGCGCGCTCGATCGCGGCCTTGACGGCGATGGTCGCCAGTTCGGAGGCGGCGATATCCTTCAACGAACCGCCGAAAGTGCCGATCGCCGTGCGTGCTGCGCCGACGACGACGACTTCTCTTTGTTGAGCCATGTTTATTCCTTGTAAATTGGTCAATGGGCTGGTGGCCCCTTAGGCTTGAGCTGCCCCGCGATGGTAATCGAAGCGCTTCGCGCGAGAGTTTAACCTGCTATGTTGCGCTGCGGAATTAGGATGGCGAAAAAATGGCCTTCCAAAAATTCCAAGGCCGATAGGAATGATCTGAGCCAGAATCAACCTGTAATTTTTTATTCCCGGCAGGTTGGACTGGCATGAAGCGCACTCCCTGGTTTTCCCGATTGGCGGTGCTGCTGGTATTGCTGGCCCAGACTGCCATTTCCGCACCCCCCACCGATGGCGGCGACGAGTGTTTCTGGAATACGGTCACTCGCCAATGCACTCCTGACAACATGCTGTATGCGCAGCCGGTCGACGGCCTCGATGCGCAACAGACTCGCCTGTTTGACGATGGCTACAAGCAGTTCGGCGCGCCGTGGACCGTCTTCCCGCGTGCCGATGGCGCCTGGGGACTGGGCCCGTATTTTCATGCGAATGCCTGCACCGGTTGCCATGTGAACATCGGCCGTGGCCTTGTCGATGAATTCGGCAGCAAGCCGGTGTTCCAGCAACTGGTGCGCCTGTCCGTCGTGCGCGAAGGGAAGGGCGGCGTCATCGATCCGCATCCTGCCTACGACCAGCAGGTACAACCGTTCAGCATCTTCGGACCCACCGTGGATCCGATTTCCGGCGAGGCGGACGTGCGCATCGAATGGCAGGCTGAAAAAGTCGTGCTGGCCGATGGCACCGAAGTCGTGCTGCGCAAGCCCGATATCAAAATCACGAATGGAAAGTTCGGCGCCATCGACGACAGCGTGATGAAATCGCTGCGCAATACGCCGGCGCTGTTCGGGCTCGGTTACCTCGAAGCCGTCAGCGAGCAGGACATCCTCGCGCTGGCTGCGGCGCAGAAGGCTGCCGGCTATAACGGCCGTCCCAATTACGTCGCTGACGACAGCACTGGCAAGCGCAAGCTCGGCCGCTTCGGCTGGAAGGCCAACCAGCCGTCGATCAGCCAGCAGGTCGCCGCTGCGCACCTGGGTGACATGGGCATCACCAGTTCGCTGTACCCGGATGACGATTGCACGGCGATTGAAACGAAGTGCATGGACCTCACCTACAAGCAAGGCAAGCCTGATCTCGACGACACATCATGGCAGGCCGTGAATTTCTTCATGGCCGCCACCGAGGCACCGCCGCAACGCAAGAAACATGACGCCACTGTGCAGCGCGGCGCGAAGCTGTTCCGTGACATGGCATGCGCAGTCTGCCATGTGCCCGACCTGAAGGCCGGCAAGTATCCGCGGGTACCGGCTATCGAAGGCGAACACTTCCATGCGTATACCGACTTGCTGCTGCATGACATGGGGGCGGCACTGGCCGACGGCCGGCCTGACTTCAAAGCCAGCGGTCGCGACTGGCGCACCGCGCCGCTGTGGGGCATCGGCCTGTCGGCGCGTGTCAATGGCAGCGCGGACCTGCTGCATGACGGACGCGCGCGCAACGTGATGGAAGCCATCCTCTGGCACGGCGGCGAGGCGCAGAAAGCGCGTGATGGTTTTGCACGCTTGAAGCGCGAAGACCGTGAAGCGCTGATCGCGTTCGTGAACTCGCTGTAAGCCGGAACCCGCAGGGCAGGGGCGCAGCACACAGGCCGCGCTTGCCCTTCCCGAATTTGTTTCTTTCCACCTGAATTTTTGTGAGTGAAATCATGTCTTCACCGACCGTCGGAAAAGTGCGCACCTCCTTGCTGGATGTCGAATATCGCGAGTGGAATCCTGCCGGCTCGCGCTGTGTCCTGCTCGTGCATGGCTGGCCCGATTCCGTTCGTACGTGGTTCGGTGTCGCCCCCGTGCTGGCTGCGGCCGGCTGGCGCGTGATCGCACCTTCACTGCGCGGTTTTGACGGCACCCGCTTCCTCGATGCATCGACGCAGCGCAGCGGCGAACTGGTAGCGTTGGGTCGCGACCTGGTCGAGTTCGTCCGCGCGATGAAGCTCGACCGGCCGGCACTGGTCGGCCATGACTGGGGCGCGCGCGCGGTGGCCAATGCCGTTGGCCTAGAGCCGGGCCTCGCTTCGAAGATGGTGTCGGTCTCCGTCGGCTACGGAACCAACGACCCGAACCAGCCCATGCCTTTCGAGCAGGCGCGCTGCTACTGGTATCACTGGTTTATGGCGACACCACTGGGCGAGAAGACCGTCCGTGCGGATCCGATCGGCTTTACGCGAACCATGTGGCAGACCTGGTCACCGCCGGGCTGGTACGACGAGGCTGAATTTGCCGCGACCGCCAGGGCCTTCGACAACCCGGACTGGATGGACGTGACCTTGCATTCCTATCGCCATCGCTGGGGGCACGCTGCCGGTGATCCGCGCTACGCAGATGACATTGCCGCATTGAAGCCCTTGCCCGTGATCGACATCCCGGCGCTGGTGATCCATGGCGCGGCGGACGCTGTCAATCCGGTCGAAACGTCAGCAGGCAAGGAGCAGTGGTTCAGCAAGCAATACCATCGGGTGATCCTTGATGGCATCGGTCACTTCCCGCAACGTGAGGCGGCACCGCGGGTCGCGCAGGAGTTGTGCAACTTCCTTGCGTGATGTTTTTATTGTAATTGAGACGAAATGGATGATGATCAGCGTGTGATGAGGCGCGATTAGCGACAATTCCTAAATTTTCCCAAGAATTGGCAATTCCGAGCCGGCCCCGTGGCCGGCTTTCTTTTTTGTTGCCCGCCATCAAGTTAACCAGATCGATTTGTTGTCATCTTTCCTTTAATTTTCAGAATTTTGGTGTTTCCTGCGGCTAATTTTTTCTTTTTGCCTAAACTTGAGTTAAGTCAATAGTTGCCAATGATTCAAATTTTATTATCAATTTGAAACTGTTGGCGTAAATCAGCTATGAGTTCCATGTGGCCGATTTGCGTGGTCACAAATCCATCTTCAAAGGAAAACTCATGGCGGCGACAACGATTGGCACATCTGGCAGCGATACCCTCATCGGCGGATCTGGCACGGACACGCTGGATGGCGGCGCGGGCAGCGATTTCCTCAATGCAGGATCGGGCGATGACCTGCTTCGCTATGTGCTGTCGGATAACCTCGCAGCCTGCAAGGACATCTACATCGGCGGCTCCGGCAAGGACACGCTGGTCATGGTGCTCAACGAACAGCAATGGTCGCAGGAGAGCGTGCGTTCGCAATTGTTCAACTACCTGAACCACCTGAAGACGGTGACCAACGCCAAGACCGGCGAAGTCTCCAGCGCTGTTGCCAGCGACTACCTGTTCACCTTTGGTACCTCGACCTTGAGCGTGCAAATGGTCGAGAAGCTCAAGGTCACCGTGGGTGATCGCACGGTGCTTGACTCCACCGATACCACTGCGAGCGCGGCCAATCTCACCGTGGCTGGCGTCAGCGGCAACGAGGACACCAGCATTGACCTGTCCGGCACGATCAGTGCGCAGCTGACCGACACCGATGGCACCGAGTGGATCAGCGGCTTTCGCATCACGGGCATTCCGCAAGGCGCGGTGCTGTCGAATGCCGCGGGCAACCTGGCCGTGGGCGCCGATGGCAGCATCACCCTGACACCACCGCAACTGCAAGGATTGACCATACGCCCGCCCGCCGACAGTGATGTCGACCTCAATCTGGGCGTGTCGGCGATCACCACTGAAATCAATGGCATGGTGACTGCGCACAGCGCCGTAAAGACGCTGGCCATTACCGTGAACGCGGTCGCTGATGCGCCCGTGCTCACCGTGGAGGATGCCACTGGCAACGAAGACTCGGCGATTGAAATCGGCAGCAAGATCCATGCATTGCTGAACGATACCGACGGCAGCGAGTCACTGACCGTCAGCCTGGCCGGCATCCCTGACGGCGCGACGCTCAGCAACGAGCACGGCGATACGCTGGTGCCGAACAATGGCGTGATCACGCTGACTGTCGACCAACTGGCCGGCCTGAAGGTCACGCCACCTTCCAACAGCGACACCGATTTCATGTTGCAGGTGACGGCCACCAGCACCGAACAGAACGGCGGCATGCAGGCTTACAGCAGCGTCGAAACAATCCACGTCACGGTGAATTCGGTTGCCGACAAGCCAGTGCTCGACGTGACAGCAGCTACGGGCGACGAGGATGCCAAGATCGATATCGGCAGCCACATCAGTGCCGCACTGACCGATACGGACGGCTCCGAGAGCCTGAATATCTGGATCCAGGACCTTCCTGCCGGCGCCACCCTGACGCTGAAGGACGGTACCGTGCTGACGCCGGCGGCGGCCAATGTGGTGCTCGAAGTCGATTCGCAGCCGGTCTTGCTGGGCGACGGCGTGCTGCTTGACGCGGCGCAGCTTGATGGCCTCAGCATCACCGCTCCGCAAAACAGCGATGCCGACTTCGCCCTGAAGGTCGGTGCCATCAGCATCGAGCAGAATGGCGGGTACGCCGGCAATGGCCTGCAGACCCTGAATGTTGCCGTCAATGCCGTGGCTGATTTGCCCGGCCTGACGGTAGCGCCTGCCACAGGCGATGAAGACACGCCGATCGCTATCGGCGACAAGATCCTCGCATCGCTGACCGATGCCGATGGCAGCGAATCGCTGACGATCACGATCGATGGCATTCCGCCTTCTGCGCGGATCCAGGACGGCGCCGGCCATGACATTGCCGCGCCCGGCGGGACGCTCACGCTGACTGTTGCAGAGCTGGCCGGTCTGACCATCACGCCTGCGCTTGACAGCGATGCCGACTTCGATCTTGCGATCACGGCGACGGCAACTGAATCGAGCAATGGCTCGTTCATGACCACGGCACTGCAGACGCTGACTGTCACCGTGAACGCTGTGGCCGACATGCCGACGCTTTGGGTGGCCAACACCGGCGGTGACGAAGACACCTGGATCCCGATCGGCTCGCACATTGATGCGCAACCTGTCGACAATGATGGCTCCGAAGACCTGAGCGTCACGATCAGTGGCATTCCGGATGGCGCAATTTTGCAAAACGCGGCGCATGACGTACTGGTTGTCGTCGCCGGAAGCCTGACCGTGAGCGCCTCTCAACTGGCAGGATTGGAATTGCTGCCGCCGCCAGACAGTGGCGATGATTTCGACCTGACGATCACGGCAACAGCGACAGAAATGAACGGTGGGGCGTCATCGACCACGCCGCCGCAGACCCTCAAGGTGGCAGTCAATGCCGTTGCCGACGCCCCGCAATTGACGGTCGATCCGGTCAGCGGTGACGAGGATAGTTTCATCCCGATTGGCAATGCTATCCATGCGCAATTGAGCGATACCGATGGCAGCGAACTGCTCATGGTTCAGATCGAGGGCCTCCCTGACGGGGCAAAAATGCTCGATAGCGAAGGGCATGAGATTGCCGTCGGGCCGAACGGCTTCACGATCGACGCAGCACAGCTAGCAGGGCTCACCGTTGTACCGCCTTCCGACAGTGACAAGGACTTCGCGCTGCAAATCACCGCGATCAGTACCGAGCAGGAAAACGGCTCATGGGCCAAAGCCGGCCCGTACACAATGCAGGTCACGGTCAACCCGGTGGCGGACATACCGAGCCTGTCGGTGGCCGATGCCAGCGGAAATGAAGACCAGCCGATCGCCATTGGCGACAAGGTCACGGCATCGCTGAACGATAACGATGGCAGCGAAACGCTGACGATCACGATCGGCAATATCCCGGCCGGGGCCACCTTCACCAACACGAACGGCGACACGCTGACCCCGAGCAGCGGCAGCCTCACGCTGAACCCGGACCAACTGGCGGGCCTGGCGATCCAGGCGCCGTCGGACAGCGACGCGGACCTGCACCTGTCGGTGAAGGCGACCAGCACCGAAAGCGATGGTGGCGCGCCGGCTGACAGCCCGGTGCAGACGCTGAACATCACCGTCAATGCCGTGGCCGATGCGCCGACGCTGGCGGTCGAGGACACCAGTGGCGACGAAGACCAGCCGATCGCCATCGGCGACAAGATCCATGCGGCGTTGGTTGACACCGACGGCAGCGAAACGCTGGCGATCACGATCGGCAATATCCCGACCGGTGCCACCTTCACGAACACGGCGGGCAATACGCTGATTCCGAGCGGCGGCAGCCTCACGCTCACGCCGGCCCAGTTGGCAGGCCTGACGATACAGGCCCCGTCGAACAGCGATGTCGATATCTACCTGTCAGTCAGCGCCACCAGCAGCGACACGGGCAATCTGTCAACGGCGACTGCCGGTCCGCTGACACTGGCCGTCATGGTCAATGCGGTGGCCGATGCGCCAACGCTCGCTGTCACTGCAACCTCGGGGGATGTGAATACGGCCATTGCGATTGGCAGCCACATCAGTGCGGCATTGACCGACGCCGACGGCAGCGAGTATCTCGGCATCACCATCGGTGGCATCCCTGCAGGAGCGACCCTGACCAACACGGCCGGCGATACGCTGACCGTATCGGGTGGCAGCATCACGCTCACGTCCGCGCAACTGGCAGGCTTGGCGATCACACCTCCGCTGGAGACTTCTGCCGATTTCTCGTTGCAGGTCAGCGCAAGCAGCACTGAAACAACAGGCGGATCGACTGCAACGACCGGGCCGCAAGCGCTTGCCGTTACCGTGAACGACATCGTGGTCGACCCTCAAGGCACCGTGCTGACCGGCGGCAGCACCAACACGCACTTCACCGTCGGCTTGAACCAGGGGCTGGTCACCATCAGCGACATCGGTGGCGGCCAGGATGATCTGACCGTGACCACCACAGCCGCGACTTCGTTCTCGACGTTCAACTTCGAACGCGTCGGCGACAACCTGGTGCTTAGCCTGGGATCAGGCTCCGGATCGAGCACGATCACCGTCCAGAATCATTTCGGTGCAGGTACCAACGCGGTTGAAACCGTGTACTTCTCCGGTGGCGGCACCGCATTCGGCTACAACCTCGGCACTTCCGGATACAACCTGCTCAAGGATCTGGGGGGTACCGGCCAGGAAGACGTGATCGCTTCGTCGGCGCTGGGGCAAACACTGACCGGCGGCAATGGCAACGACCTGTTGTTCGGCAACGATGGCAATGACACCGCAAACGGTGGCGCAGGCAGTGACCTGCTGATCGGCGGCGCCGGCAACGACAGGATGATTGGCGGAGACGGCAATGACGTACTGGTCGGGGGTGCCGGCATTGATACCTTCGTGTTCAATACGGCGCCGAACGGCAGCACCAACGTCGACGAGATCAGGGACTTCAATGCCAACGCTGAAGACCTCATCGAACTGGCCGCCAGCAATTTTGGAGGGCTGGCCGGCACCGGCACACTGAACGTGAATGATTTCACGAGCGTGGCTGGCGGCGGGACGGCAAGCGTGGGCGCCGGCGTCAACATCATCTTCGACAGCTCGACCGGCAACCTGTATTACGACAGCACGGGAGGTTCCAGCGCCGATCGTACGCTGGTCGCCCACCTGACAGTTGCAGGCGGCACGATCGACAACGCTGACTTCAAGGTGGTGTAAGCGATGAAGCGCCTGCTCCTGCTGTTGAAGCGTCCGCTGGTGCACGTGGCGGTGTTCTCGTTCTTCGTGAACTTGCTGCTGCTGGCGCCCGCGATGTTCATGTTGCAGGTGTTTGATCGCGTGCTGTCGAGCCGCAGCGAGGAAACGCTGCTGGTGCTGCTGGTCGGTATGGGCGTCGCGCTCGGGCTGATGCTCGCGCTCGACTACCTGCGCTCGCGGTTGCAGGGCGTGATCGGCGCGCTGCTGGCTGATGAGCTTACGCCCGTGGTCACACGGCTGACGCTCGCACGGTCAGCTTCGCGGGCGGCGCGGGTGCCGGCAGAAGGGCAGCGTGACATCGGCACCCTGCGCGGGCTGTTCTCCGCGCAAGGGCTGTTGGCGCTGTTCGACGTGCCCTGGGCGTTCGTCTACATCGCGGTGATCTGGCTCGCGCATCCGGTGCTGGGCGCGGCGGCTGTCGCGGCATCGATGCTAATGCTCGGCCTCGCCGCGCTGACCGACAGGCTGACCCGCGGCTCTATCGACAACCTGCAGCAGCAAGCGGCGCAGGCCACGCGCTGGCTTGAGACCTCGATGCAGAACGCCGAAGCCGTGCAGGCGATGGGCATGTCAGGCGCCTTGCTGTCGCGCTGGCAGCAACTCAATGCCCGCGTTGGCGCATTGCAGCAGCCGACCGCACAACGCACCGTAGCAATGGCCGCGCTGACCCGCGCAGCGCGCCAGGCGGTGCAAGTGCTGATGCAGGCCCTCGGCGCATGGCTGGTGGTCAGTGGCGAGGGCACGCCGGGCATTCTGGTCGCTTGCACTATCCTTCTCGGGCGCGCACTGGCGCCGGTCGAGCAAGTGGTCGGCAGCTGGCGCGTGCTGGCCGAAGGCCGCGGTGCGTTCAGCCGCCTCGCAACGCTGCTCGAAGGTCACGACGACGTGGCGCAGCGCATGGACCTGCCCGCGCCGCAGGGCCGGCTGTCGGCGCAGGGGCTGGTCTATCGCGCGCCGGGCAGCGACCGCACGCTGACGGCCGGCGTGTCGCTGTCGCTCGAGGCAGGCGAATCGCTGGCCATCATCGGCCCCAGCGGCGCCGGCAAATCGACGCTGGCGCGCTTGCTGGTCGGCCTCTGGCAACCGGTGGCCGGCAGCGTCAGGCTGGACCATGCGGATCTTGCCCAGTGGCCGCGCGAGCATCTGGGACAGTGGGTCGGCTATGTGCCGCAGGACGTGCAGCTTTTTCCCGGCACCGTGGCCGAGAACATCGCGCGCCTCGGCGACGTCGACGCAGAGAAAGTGGTCGAGGCCGCCCAACGCGCCGGTACACACGAAATGATCCTCGGCCTGCCGAACGGCTACGACACGCCGGTAGAGGCGATGGGCGTGCTGCTGTCGCCGGGCCAGCGGCAGCGCATCGCACTGGCGCGCGCACTGTACGGCGATCCGCGCCTGCTGGTGCTCGACGAACCGAATGCGAACCTCGACGGCGGCGGTGAACTGGCGCTGGCCGAGGCGCTGCGCAAGCTCAAGGGCAAGGTCACCGTGATCGCGATCACGCATCGGACCTCGCTGGTGCAGCACATGGACAAGATGCTGGTGCTCGACGCCGGCAAGGCACAGCACTACGGCGCGACTGCCGAGGTGCTGCGCGCCATGCAGGAGCCGGCACGCCGGCCGCAGGTGGTGGTCATGCCGCGCACCGCTGCCGAAGGGACGCTGAAGGAGGGCACTGCATGATGACGATGTCGACGATGGCTATCGATGCAGCCAATGACCCGCTGGGCCGCCACCAGGCCGAAGCCACGCGCCTGGGCAGGCTCGGCCTGTGGGTGCTGCTGGGCGCCGTATTGCCGGCCGGCCTGTGGCTGGGGTTGGCCCCGCTGACCTCGGCGGTGGTGGCACCCGCATCGGTCAAGGTCGACCTGAACCGGCGCCCGGTGCAGCACGTGGAAGGCGGCATCGTGCGCGAAGTGCTGGTGCGCGATGGGCAGCAAGTCAAACAAGGACAGCCGCTGCTGGTGCTGGGCGATGTCGCCGTCGATGCCGACCGCCAGCGACTGGACTACCGCGTGATGAGCGAGCGCGCCAGCGAGGCACGGCTGCTGGCCGAGCAGGCAATGGCCGGCACCGTTGCGTTCCCGCCCGATGTGCTGGCAGCGGCGCGCACCGATGCCGCGCTGAACGCGCAGGTAACACGAGAGCGCATGCTGTTCGGCGCGCGCCACGACGCGCTCTATGGCCAGCTCAAGCTGCTGGGCGCGCAGCGCGACAAGGTCGAGCAGGAGATCACCGCGCTGAAGGCGCAAATCGCCAGGGCGGTCGAGGCGCTGCAATTCCAGCGCAATGAACTCGATGCCAACCGCAAGCTGGCCAGGGATGGATTCATTTCACCTGCCAAAGTCAACCAGCTCGAGGGCGGCATCGCCGACTACGGCGTGAAGCTCGAAGAACGCCGCTCCGAACTGGCGCGCGCCGAGCAGCGCCGCGTCGACATCGACCTGCGCATGCGCACGCAGGAAAGCGACTACCGGCAGACGGCGAGCGACCAGCTGAAGCTGGCGTCGGCCCAACTCACCGAGACCCGGCAGGAGCAGCGCAAGTCATCCGACGCGTGGACGCGGCAGGTGATCACGGCGCCGGCCGATGGTGAAGTGATGGACCTGAAGTACAGCAGCGTCGGCGCCGTGATCCCGCCGCGCGAAACCATTGCCGACATCGTGCCGAGCGACACGCGGCTGCTGACCGAGGCACGCATCCGCCCCGAAGACATCACGCGCGTGCAGGCAGGGCAGTCGGCGGAGATCCGCTTCACGGCCTACAAGTACCGTAGCACGAAGATGGTGGATGCGAAGGTGGTCTATGTGTCGGCCGACCGGCTGGTCGATCGCGCGAATGGCCAGCCCTACTATGTGGCGCAGGTGGAGGCGGATCGCCAGTCGCTGGAAGCGGCGGGCGACCTGAAGCTGCAGGCCGGCATGCCGGCCGAGGTTTACATCACCGGCGACAAGCACACCCCGTTTGAATACCTGATGGAGCCGGTGTTGCAGGTGCTCCGCCATGCAGGGCGGGAACGCTGATGGCGTGCAGCGCCTGTTTCAAATTCTTTCAATGGTGTGGATTTGTAAGCGTGATGGTGGCGGGGTAGGGGCGACCATAAGATGGCTTCGCGTCCTTGATGACGCAAACACCCGAGACCCCAAGACCTCAATGTTCGCTTACAGGAGAATCCCATGAAAAAGATCGCCCTCGCTACCGCCATCCTG
>JACCDU011267801.1_pt1 | contig 62055 bp, 60 predicted proteins | sample 7446081 | NCBI WGS metagenome assembly JACCDU01 (sample SAMN15323447, study PRJNA562643) | freshwater metagenome | isolation source: river surface water | place: USA:Blue River Watershed | collected 2017-08-17 | reverse complement strand
GCCCAGTTGGCCTTGCTGCAGCGCAGGATCGAGGCCGAAATTCGTCAGGTTGAGACCCTCTTTGGCCGCGGCCTCCATGCCAACGGCCAGACTCGCGAAATCCGGAAATCCGAAAGAGAGACCCATGACGTACGCATTGCGGCGCATCAGTCGCAAGGCGACGGCTGTCTTCACGCCGAGTGCGCCACAGTCGCCCATGAAAAGTCCGGTCAGGTCCGGACCATACGAGCGCATGAACGGGACACCGTTCGCGGCACCCCAGGAACCGGTGCGTACGATGCGGCCGTCACCCAACACAACTTCAACACACAGCGTCGTCTCACCCGAGACACCAAATACACCGGTTCCCCAAGTCACGCTGTTTTGAGAGAGCGAACCACCCACGGTTGCCGCGAGGCCCGAGAACGGACCGAAGAACGGCGTTCGCAGTCCCTTCGCCGCCAGTGTTTCGTTGAGCTTCGCCCAAGTCACACCAACCTCGACGACAACATATCCATCTCGCTCGCTCAGCTCGAGGATGCGATTCATCCGTGAAGTGTCGATCAGGATCGAGTCAGATTCGGCGGGTGCATAACCATCGGTGTAGGAGGCACCGCCACCTCGAGGAACGATCGCCACACCCGCTGCGGTAGACAACTGCACGATCTGCGCAACGTCCGCTGCACTGGCAGGTCGCACGACGGCCAGGGCCGTTTCGCCACTGTGGTAGATGTCGGTCGAGTAGAAGTGGCACTCGGCCGGATCCGTTACCACATGGTCATTGCCCAGCAGCGACTGCAGTTGTTGTAGTAGAGCAGAGCGCGCCGATTCCACCGCGGGGTTGGCGTTCATGATTAACCCCGATTGCCGCCGACGGCGCGCAATTGCGGCGGTGCTTCGCGTTGCTGTTCCACGAAGCTTTGGCGAATCTTGTTGGCCGTCTCACGCAGCTTCGGCAAGAAGCGCTCCACGCCGAGTTTCAAAGGAACAGCCGTGCCGCTGAAACGAATGCTCACGGCGGCGAGCACTCGATCATCGATAAGAATCGGCACCGCCATGCTGATCTCGTCCGACACTCGGCGCGGTCGCACCGCAGAGGCGTAGCCCTGCATGCGCACGTCGTTCAGTAGCTTCATGAGCTCCGGACGATTGCGTGCGAGTGCGTCTTCTTCTTTGTTCGAGCGTCCGAGAATATCAAGCAAGGACTCTCGCTGCGTGGGCGGCGAGAAGGCGAGGTAGACCCGCCCCGACGACGACAGCAACAGCGGGACGCGGAAGCCAGCGGAGTAACGTTCGACGGCCAATGGGCTGCGATGATCGGTCGACTCGCGCACCATCATGGTGGTACCCGAGAGGGATGCGATCGCAACCGGCCAGACGATATCTTTGCCAAGATCGTGGATGAAGGGGCGCGCGATCTGCGTCACCCATGCCTCGTCGTCGTAGCCGTCCGACAAGCCGCGCACCATGATGGTCAGGCGATAGCGATCGTCCGTTGCATCGCGATAGACGAAGCCCGCGTGGCTTAGCGTTTCGAGAATGCGGTAGGTGGTGGTTCGCGGTAAGCGAATTTCCTGGGCAACTTCCGAGACGGTTGCTCCGTTGCGCAGGTTGAGAACAGTCAGTGCATCAAGTCCGCGAATGAGTGCGCGGATCGGTCGAGTGGATTCCATGTCAACCCCCGTTGAAAACCCCAGCTCACTTCGAGTCTAGGCTGGAGCGACCGACGATGTCCAACGGGCGGACGCTGCCCGAAGGCTGGATGCGGCGTCCAATCTGGCGCTCTGTCCGTAGCGTGATCATCTGGTGGAGGTTCGAGCGCGCCATTGTCGGTCGAATTGGTAGCCAGCGTTTAGTTTCCCTCCAGTCGATATGAGGGGGGTCTCGTGTCATTGAGTCGTAGCCAGTTGCTGGCCTACGCGGCACCGACGGTGGCGCTGCAGGCCATGCTTGTCCCGCTCTATAACTTTTTGCCGCCTGTTTATTACTCACCGGATGTTGGGATGGTGGCGCTGACCGTCGCCACCATCTTCGCCGTCGGACGATTTTGGGAAGCCTTCATCGACCCTGTGATTGGCGCGCTATCCGATCGCACCCAATCCCGGTTCGGTCGCCGTCGCATTTGGATGCTTGTCGGTATGCCGCTGTCGATCGTGGCGGCTTGGTTTCTTTTGCAGCCGCCTTCGGGCGCATCGCCGTACTACCTGTTGATCTGGCTGATGGTTTTCTACGCCGGGTGGACGATGATCTACGTGCCCCATCAAAGCTGGGGTGGCGAGTTGTCGGGCGACTATGCTGAACGCACGCGCATCGCCGGGTATCGCGAGAGTGGTGCGTTCGTCGGATTTCTTTGCGCGACGGCCGTCGGCATCTTCTATTGGATTTGGTTCAAAGGCGTCGCGTTTCCGAGCTATGCACAAATCGTAGCGTCGGTGGGTGTGTTCTTCGTGGTGTTCTTGCCGGTCGCCGTGCTGTGGTGTTTCGCGAAGGTACCGGTTCAGCGGGCGCACGATGAACGAACACCGGGTTGGGGTGAACTGTTCGGCATCCTCGCGACCAACGCGCCATTTCGTCGTTTGGCGCTCGCGTACTCGATCGACCGCTTCACCATGGGTATTTATTTTGGTGTTCAGCCGATCCTCATTTCGCAGGCACTCGGGCTGCAGCAGCATGTGCTCACCGTCGCGATCGTTAATACCGTTGCCGCCGTGTTGCTCGCGCCGCTGTGGGTGCCGATTGCAGGGAGACTTGGTAAGCATCGAGCGTACTGCGTTGCCAACCTGATTACGGCATCGGCCTACGTCTCGCTGTTCTTTGTTCCAGCGGGTGTGGTGTGGCCGGTCTTGTTATCGAACATCGTGATGGCCTTCGGTAACGGCGGCACGATGATCACGCCGCCCGCGATGACTGCCGATGCGGTGGATGCAGACGAACTGGCGACGGGTACGGCCAAGATGGGTGGGCATATGGCGTTTCTGGCCTCGACCTTCAAATTCGGTATGGGCCTAGGTTTGTTCGCCGGACTCGCCTTCGTATCTTGGTTCGGTTACCAGGATATGAGTCAAGTGCTTACCAACGAGGTCGAGCGTGGAGTGCGGCTGGGTGCTGCTTGGCTGCCAGCGGCGTTGTTGTTGCTACCGATCGCAATCATGTGGCGTTACCCGATCGACGCAATTCGACACGCCGACATTCGCGAACAGTTGGAGCGGCAGCGTCAGGCTAGGGGGGTCGCATAATGCGTTGGATCTGGCGAGTACTGAAATCTTTGCTGGCGCTCGCGTTGCTGGTTGCTTTCATCGGGCCGACTGCGATTTGGATTGCCGACCCCGCGGTGCTTCGCAATCTTGCTTTCGGTCAACCGCTCGATGAGCCTGCTAGCGTGCATTTGGCGCAGCCGCAGGCGAGAGTCGCTGGCGCGTTGGTTCCGAGTGCGATTCCGAGCGATGCGCCGACCACGCTCGCCTCGAAGCGCTTAGCGGAGGCCGAGCAGCTGGCGACGAAGACCAACTCGGTCGCGTTGCTCGTCTGGCATCGCGGCGCACTTCGTTATGAAAAATATTGGCCCCCGTTCGATGCGAACACTCGCACCAATCCCAATTCGATGCACAAGACGGTGCTGGCACTCGCGATCGGAGCGGCCGTCACCGATGGGGTGATTCCGTCGCTCGACAGCAAAGCATCGCGATGGCTGACCGAATGGCAGGGGGATGCCCGGCGTGACGTGACTGTCGAAGATCTGTTGCGCATGGAAAGCGGTATCGAACTACCACGCTTTGGTACCTGGAAGGCGACCAAGCTTCTGCTCGGCTCTGACTTGCCCGGCGCCGTGCTGTCGTTGGGGTATGCGCGAGCGCCGGGCACGTACTTCGAATACAGCAACGCCAACTCGCAGCTACTACTGTTATTGCTCGAGCGTGCGACGGGTCAGTCGTATGAGGACTATCTCTCCGCACGCGTGTGGCAGCCTTTGGGCGCGGCCGATGCGGGCTTATGGATGGATCGTGAAGGTGGCGTGCCGCGCGGCTTCTGCTGTCTATTCGCGAGTGCGCGTGATTGGTTGCGTGTGGGCTTGCTGCTAGCGACTGACGGCAAGGTGGGCGAGCGACAACTGATATCAAGCGACTGGGTGCAGGCTATGAAGACCCCAAGTGACACCAATCCGAATTTTGGGATGCATCTGTGGTTGGGCTCACCGCCGCAGCGGGAGCGTAAGTACAACGACTACTCGGTCAAGGCCTTTCACTCGGCGAAATTTTTGGCCGAGGACATCTACTACATCGATGGTTTCGGAGGGCAGCGGGTTTATGTCGTGCCGTCGCGAGAGTTGATCGTCGTACGAACTGGGGTGTCGCAACTCGATTGGGACGATGCGCCCCTAATCAACACGATCATCCGCGCCGCCGATGAGGGGGTTTCGCTATGACGGAGTGGCGCTCGGATCGACGAAAAGGTCTTTGGTTGAGGTCGATCTCGGTCGTGATCTTTGCGTTGGTGCTCTTTCAGATGTACCAATCGAGCAAAGTCGGTGTCACGCCGCGCGGTACGGCAGCTCGCGAGGCGTTGCAGCATCTGCATATCTCGAACGGGTTGACGATCTTCCTACTGCTCGCGATTCGTTCTTGGTGGGCCCCGCGATTATCGCCCGAGCCCTTCTCGAGTCGGATGCCACGAGCAGCAGACCTCTTTGCGCGCCGAATCGTGGGGTTGCTGTGGTGGACGCTGTCCGCCTTCGTGGTGACCGGCCCGCTATTTGCTTGGAGCGAAAATCACGCGGTCAGTTGGTATGGTTTGGTGACCCTGCCGGCGATCGTGCCGGCGAGCTATCGGCTCTCGGTCACGTTCGGCTATCTGCACAGCGCGACCGGATTCCTCATCATCGTTGCTTTTGCCGTCGCGGTGCTAACGGCGCTTTGGCAGACCGTACGATATCGAGTGGCGCTGTGGCGGATGCTGCCCGGTGTTCCGTGGACGTCCGAGAGCGGCCCGCGCTTGGCGACGGCGTCTTCGTCTTCGATCAGCTGGGCGATGCAGTCGGCGCACGCTCTGACGATCGTCGCGATGCTGGCAATCGCCGCCTATGCGCCGTATCGAATTTTTGGTGTGGTGCCGTTCACCACATCGGCGCAACTCGTTGAATCCGGGCCGCCGCCGCAGGTCGATCCTTATGCGGATGTCATCGATCCGGTTGCGCTCTCGGGTCAAGCGCAACAGGATTTCATGTGGTGCCGGTTCTGCCACAGCTTCGAGGCGGATGGGCCGCATGCCGTGGGTCCGAATCTACACCGGGTCTTCGGTCGACGCGCAGCGAGCGCGGCCGGCTTTTACTACAGCGAAGCGTTCGTCGCGGCGGGGCGCGAGGGTCTCGTTTGGGATGAAGAGTCCATCGATCAGTTGATTGCTGATCCTGAGCGCTTTTTGGGTGGAAAACATCGCATGCGCTACAAAGCGATCACCGATCCTGAGGATCGGCGGCAGATCGTGATGGCCTTGAAGGCGGCTACGCGCTGAGCGTGCCCGACGCGGTTGAGTGCGTCGCTGCCGATCGGCCGGCAATCGCGCCGAGTGTGATGGCCATGCTAAGACCCACCGCGGGGAGATATCCGGTGACCGCCGGGCCTGAAATGCTGCGCGCGGCGCCACCGCCGGCGAACAGGTTGGGTAGCGGCGAGTCGTCCGCCCGAACGACCTGTGCTTGTTCGTTGATACAGAGCCCACCTTGTGTATGAAACAGCGCGCCGGTCACTCGCACGGCGCAGAACGGTGCTCGCAATGGGGCAAGTCCTGCGAAGGAGCGCCCAAGATGATCGTCTTGATTGGCTGATCGCGCCGCGTCGATGGCGGCATTTTCCGCAGCGAGCGAGCCAGGCGGCAATCCGCAGAGTGTCTCGAGCGTGGACCAATCATCCGCACGTTTGATGGCGCCGACTTCGGCCAGTTGTCGCTGCTCAACCGAATGTTCGAGACAGGCGAGGTGACGTTGCTCGTCGAAGATCACCCAAGCACGACCTTCCGGCTGCTGCAACACCGGCACACACATTCCCGAAATATTGGCGAGCTCGTGTGTGAATCGTCGCCCTTCGATGTTGACCAAAAAACCGCCTTCGATCATCAGCGGATGCGGCACGACGATTTGCTGCGGATCGGCCAACGTGCCAAGACCTTGGTAAGCGGTCATGTCGGCGGCCGCTGCGCCAAGCGCGAGACCCCAAAGAATGCCATCGCCCCGATTGCCTTCGTGACCGAAGTAACGCGCGTGGCGCATCTCGGGAATATGCTCGGCGATCATCGCTTCGTTGCCACCGAAACCGCAGGTGGCGAGCACGACGGCTCCGCAGCCAATGTTTTCAATCACGCCGCCCGGGCGCTCGACTTTGAGACCGACGATTCGATCATGTTCATCGGCATACAAGGCGGTCACCGTCGCTTCGGTCACGACCTCGGCGCCCGCACGCGCACACGCATTGAGCAATAGCGCCAGTAGCTCCTCGCCATTACGTCCCGGTGGAATGTGTAAGCGACGCGCGGAGTGCCCAAGGCCTGTCCATTTGGCATCGAGTAACAGCGGGACTTGATGAGCCTCGTTGAGCCAATCGAGAACGCCGCCGCTGCGCTCGCCAATGACACGCGCGAGGCGAGGATCCGCGCGGTTCTCGGTTTTCGCCATGACGTCCGCCACGAAAGCGTCGGCCGAATCGCTAATGCCGTGAGCTCGTTGCTCTTTCGAGCCGACGCCGCACACGGCGCCCAACGACATCGAGGTGCTGCCCCAAGGGCGCTTGTCGCGTTCGAATACCAATACCTCCGCGCCCGCGTCTCTGGCAGCGAGTGCGGCCGTTAATCCACACGCACCGGCGCCGATGACGGCAACGTCGATGGTGTATTCGAACTCGGGTAGGGGCGAAGAAGGTGAATTGCGCAAAATGCTCATGGGAACCTGCCTGATGGCCGTTGGATATTAACATTGGTCCGGGTCGTATCTGGCGCCGCTAGACTCTCGGCCAGCCACTAGAACTTCGTGAGGATGGATGACTATGCAAACCGTGGTACCAATCTCTGCCGATGCCGCCGTGCCGAGCGCCTTGGCGAGTCTGCGACAAGTGTTGGGTGATGCCGCCGTCATCACGACGCAGTCAGAGCTGGAGTTCTACTCGCAAGACGTCTATCGCAGTGGTCAATTACCGGCCGCGGTGATCCGACCCCAAAGCACCGAACAGTTGGCAGCGGCGATGCGTGCGATCGCGCCGACGGGTTTACCCGTGGTGCCGCGTGGGGGTGGCATGTCGTACACCGACGGCTACCTACCGGCGCGCGCCAACTCCATCATGGTCGATCTACTCGCGATGAATCGGGTCGTCACGATCGATGCGGAAGATCGCTACGTCACGGTCGAGTGTGGGTCGACGTGGAAAGACCTCTTCGATGCCCTCGAACCGCAGGGTGTACGCACCCCGTTCTACGGGCCGCTCTCAGGCTTGCGCTCGACGGTCGGTGGCGCGCTCTCGCAGGGCAGCATGTTCCTCGGCTCGGGTCGTTACGGTCCCGTGGCCGAAAGCGTGATCGGTCTGGATGTCGTTTTGGTCGACGGCACCGTCCTCAAACTCGGCAGTCACGCCAACAAAAACGGCGAGCCCTTCTTCCGCCAGATCGGTCCTGATCTACTCGGGATGTTCCTCTCCGATTGCGGCGCGCTGGGCATTAAGACGCGAGCGACGTTCCGTCTCATCAAGCCCTTGCCCGAGAGTCGCTATTTGTCGTTCTCGTTCAAAGACGCAGGTCCGCTGTTCAAGGCGATGGCGGACGTGGCGCGTGCGGACGTCGCATCCGAACAGTTCGGCTTTGATCCGGGTTTGCAGGCCGTTCGCATGAAGCGCAGCAGTTTGACGGCAGACGTCAAGGCGCTCGGTAAGGTCGTCCAGAACTCGGGCTCCTTGCTCAAGGGATTGAAGGAAGGCGCGAAGGTCGTGATGGCCGGTCGAAACTTCCTGGAGGAGGGCACGTTCTCCGTGCACTTGTCGGTGGATGGGCGCGACGCTGCCGATGCCGATGCGAAGGCGGCGATCGTGCGCGAGATCATGACGCGCGAGGGCGTCGAGGTCGAAAACACCGTGCCTAAGGTGATGCGGGCTAATCCCTTCGCCGAACTCAATAGCATGTTGGGCCCTGGCGGTGAGCGCTGGGTGCCCGTGCATGGCTCGATACCGTTTTCTCAGGCGCTCTCGATGTACGAGAAATGTGAGGCGGTGTTTGCGAAGCACGCCGAGGCAATGCAGAAGTTCGACATCGATCGTGGTTATCTTTGCGCCACGATTGCCGGCTCGGCGACATTGATCGAGCCGGTTCTGTATTGGCCCGACGCTCGACTCGGCTTCCACGAACGTGTGCTCGATGCGGACTACCTCGCGAAGTTGCCGAAGTTCGAGGCGAACGCAGCGGCGGCGGCAGCCGTTGCACAGTTGCGCGCTGATCTCGCCGAGGCATTCATGCTGGCGGGCGCAGTGAGCTTCCAGATCGGCAAGTTCTATCGTTATCAGGAGTCGCTCGATCCTTCCGCCGCCAGCTTGTTGAAATCGCTCAAGCAGCACTTCGATCCGGCCGGTCGAATGAATCCGGGTTGCTTAGGGCTGTGAGCGTCTCGGACGTCGCGCCGCCGTTGAAGCGGGTCACCTTATGGGTGCGCGATCTCGCGCGCTCGCTGGCGCTTTATCGAGATGCGCTCGGACTGGAGGTCCTCGAAGAAAAGCAACTGCAGGGACCCGCGATCGCCAAGATGGTGGGGCTCGACGAGGCGAGTTTGTGCATTGTGCACCTTGGGCGACCCGGCGAGCAGCACGGCTGGATCGGGCTGTACGAAATTCGCGACACGGCGCCGAAGCCGATGGCCGCGACGGGGAGTCCTCGGCAATTTCCCTTGTACGGTCAAGCAACGCTCGTACTCGAAACGTCACGGGTTGCCGAACTGGCCACGAAGCTTGCGGCACTCGACGGGGTCACCATCGTCGCCGGGCCTACGGCCTATGCGCGCGGCGATGGCACGTTCCATGAGCTCATCCTGCTCGACCCGGATGGAATCCCGGTGAGTCTGATGGGATTCACGCCGAGCGTCTGACCGGCGGTTGGCCGTCGCTTGCGGCGAGCCTCGTGAGGCCCCTAGACTCAAGCGGCGCACCTGTTTGCGCCTCGTCTCAAGGAAGGGGGATCCGTGACGAAAATCGTCGTGCTGTTCAATTTGAAGCCCGGTGTCAGTGTCGAAGACTACGAGCGTTTCGCGCGCGAGACCGATCTACCGATCGTCAACGCCTTGCCGTCGGTGAACCGATTCGAAGTGCTGAAGGCGAGCGGCATGCTGGGCGGCGGCGCTGCTCCGTACGCCTATATCGAGATCATCGACCTTAAGAGTCTCGAGCAGTTGGGCCAAGACGTCGCGACCGAAAAGATGCAGCAGGTTGCGGCGCAGTTTCGCGAGCTGGCCGACTCGCCGCAGTTCATCATCACCGAACACCTGTAAGTCGTCGTGCTGCGCTACGCGTTGCGTCGGATTTTCGGCGTCGTTCCGACGCTGTTCATCATCATTGCGTTGTCGTTCTTCGTGATTCGATTGGCGCCGGGTGGTCCGTTCGACGAAGAGCAAACCTTGCCGCCGGAGGTGAAGGCGAACCTCGAGGCTGCCTATGGTCTCGACAAGCCGCTGCCGGAGCAGTTCGTGCGCTACCTCGGAGGTCTCGCGCAAGGCGATTTCGGTCCGTCGTACAAGTTCAAAGATTTCACGGTGACCGAGCTCATCGCGCAAGGTCTGCCGGTGAGTCTGATGCTCGGGCTGTCTGCTGTGCTGCTCGCTTTGCTCGTCGGCATTCCACTTGGAACGCTGGCGGCGTTGCGCCAGAACAGTCCGACCGATTACGGCATCATGGCGGTTGCGGTTCTTGGTATTGCGTTGCCGAGTTTCGTAACAGGCCCGTTGTTTGCGCTTATTTTTGGTCTGCACCTTCGGTGGTTCCCGGTTGCAGGGTGGGAGGCGGGCGAATACCGCTATCTTGTGCTGCCGGTGATCACCTTGTCGCTGCCGGTGATCGCGTACATCGCGCGTTTGACTCGCGGCAGCTTGCTCGAAGTATTGCGAACAAACTTCGTGCGTACCGCGCGTGCCAAAGGTTTGCCCGAGCGGCAGGTTATTTTGCGCCACGCCTTGCGTCCCGCGCTGTTGCCGGTCGTCAGTTACCTAGGTCCCGCAACCGCTTTCGTCATTACCGGCTCGTTGGTGGTGGAGACCGTGTTCGGCCTACCGGGCAGCGGGCGCTACCTCGTACAAGGGGCAATCAATCGCGACTACACGCTGGTGATGGGCATGATCGTGGTCTACGGCGGTTTGACCTTGACCCTGAATTTGTTGGCCGATCTTCTCTACGGCTGGCTCGATCCGCGGGTGCGCTATGACTGAGTTGGCGCAACCGTCTGCGCGCGGTTTTTGGGCTGATGCGTGGCGCCGTTTACGGCGCAACCGGGCGGCGATGGTATCGGCTAGTTTGATTGTGGTGATCAGTCTGCTCGCGTTCATCGGCCCCTCGTTCTCGCCGCATTCGTTCGATGCGATCGATTGGGATCACATGGCGGTGCCACCCGGCGGTCCGAATGATCATTGGCTCGGCACCGATCGACTCGGCCGCGATTTGTACGTGCGAACCTTGGCGGGAGTGCAAATCTCGCTGCAAATTGGTTTGCTGGCGACACTGGTGTCGTTGTGTATCGGCGTCGCTTTTGGTGCCACGGCAGGGTACCTCGGTGGGCGCATCGACAATCTCATGATGCGCTTCGTCGATATCCTGTATTCATTGCCCTACATCTTCATCGTCATCATCCTCTCGACGTTGTTCGATCGCGGAAACATTTTGGTCTTGTTTCTCGCCATCGGTGCCGTCGGCTGGTTGACGATGGCGCGTATCGTCCGCGGCCAGACGTTGTCGATCAAGCGTAAGGAATTCATCGAAGCGGCGCTCGCCTCGGGAGTCGGCACGGGATCCATTTTGGCACGACACATCGTTCCGAACGTGATCGGTCCCGTGATCATTTACGCCACGCTCACGATCCCGCAGATGATCCTGTTCGAAAGCTTCCTCTCGTTCCTCGGTCTCGGTGTGCAAGAGCCGCAGGCGAGCCTTGGCAGCCTCATCAACGAGGGCGCTCAGGAGATGGAGTCGGCGGTGTGGATGTTGCTTGTACCCGCGGGCTTTTTGGTGACGTTGCTCACCTGTTTCAACTTTCTCGGAGACGGATTGCGCGACGCGCTCGATCCGCGCGAACGATGAGCGCCGTGCTGTCGATCCGTGATCTGGCGGTGCGGTTCGCCACGCCCGACGGCGAAGTTCCGGCCGTCAACGCGTTCTCGCTGGATCTTGCTGCGGGCGAGTGCGTCGGGATCGTCGGTGAGTCGGGTGCTGGCAAGAGCCAGTCGTTCCTCGCGGTCATGGGTCTGCTCGCGGGCAATGCTTCGGTGAGTGGTTCGGCTCGATTGGGCGAGACTGAGTTGCTCGGTAACGATCGCAACGCGCTCAATGCCGTTCGCGGTTCGAAGCTCGCCATGATCTTCCAAGACCCCATGACGTCTTTGACCCCGCATCTGCGCGTGGTCGATCAGATTGGCGAATCCTTGATGCGACATCGGGGCTTCACGAAGGCGCAAGCCCGATCGCGTGCGCTCGAGCTCTTGCGTCTCGTGCAGGTGACCGACGCGGAGCGTCGTCTCGATCAATATCCGCACGAGCTATCCGGTGGCATGCGACAACGCGTGATGATTGCCATCGCGTTGGCCTGCGATCCCGACGTCTTGATTGCGGATGAGCCGACGACGGCGCTCGATGTCACGATCCAAGCACAAATTCTGGCCTTACTCGCGCAACTGAAGCGCGAACGCGGTATGTCGATGGTGCTGGTCACGCACGATCTCGGTGTCGTGGCCGGTATCGCCGATCGCGTTGTGGTGATGTACGGTGGACGCATCGTCGAGCACGGTTCGGTCAAAGATATTCTCGTTTCACCGCAGCATCCCTACACCCGGGCGTTGCTCGCATCCATGCCGCGCATCGACGAAGTGGGTAACGCGCCTCTGCAGGCCATCGGTGGCCAACCGCCGAATCCGCGCCGGTTGCCGACGGGGTGTGCGTTTCATCCGCGTTGTGCGTTGGCGACAGAGCGCTGCGCAGCCGAGGCACCCCTTTTGAGTGTGGCTTCGGGCAGGGGTGTCGCGTGTCATTTCCCCATTCGAGGAGGCGAGCATGACTGAGCCTTTGCTACGCATCCGCGATTTGCGGGTTTGGTTCCCGGTGGGTGCCGCACTCTTTGGAAAACCCGCCCAATTGCGGGCGGTGGACGGCGTCGACTTCGATTTGCAGGCCGGTGAGGCGCTCGGCATCGTGGGCGAGTCCGGTTGCGGCAAGTCGACACTCGCTCGCGCGATCTTGCGACTCGTGCCGAGCACGGCCGGCAAGATCGTGTGGATGGGTCAATCGATCGAGGCGTATTCGACCCGACAGGTTCGCCCGTTGCGGCGCGATTTGCAGATCGTCTTCCAAGACCCGCTCGCGAGTCTCGACCCGCGCATGACGGTTGGTGAGATCGTTGCGGAGCCGCTTCGTGTACACGCGCCCGAGCTCTCTAAAGCGGAGCGTCGTGAGCGCGTCGCCGATATCCTGCGACGTGTTGGTCTATCGCCCGATGTGATCAATCGCTATCCCCATGAATTCAGCGGCGGCCAATGCCAGCGCATTGGCATCGCGCGCGCGATGGTGTTGCGACCGAAGCTACTCGTTTGCGACGAGCCGGTGAGTGCGCTCGACGTGTCGATTCAGGCGCAGATCGTCAATCTGCTTCAGGATTTGAAACGGGATTTTGGCATGAGCATCTTGTTCGTCAGCCATAACCTCGCCGTGGTGCGCAAATTGTGTGAGCGCGTGCTCGTGCTCTATCTCGGTAAACCGATGGAACTCGCGCCCACTGAGATGTTGTATTCGGATCCGCGCCATCCCTACACGCGAGGACTGTTGGCGGCCGTTCCGATTCCGGATCCGGCAGTACAACCCAGTCGACTCGGTACCGCCTTGGGTGGAGAGTTGCCGTCACCGCTGTCGCCGCCGTCGGGCTGCGTCTTTCGGACGCGCTGTCCGATCGCAGAGACACGATGCGCGGAAATGGCACCGACGTTTGATGAAGTCAGCGCTCAACACCAGGTGGCATGCTGGCGTTGGCAGGAGAAATGAATTGAGAAGATTGGAAGGCAAGGTAGCGCTCGTGACAGGCGCGGGCCGGCGTAAAGGTTTGGGTGAGGCGATTTGTCAGCGCTTGGCGAGCGAAGGAGCCAAAGTGGTCGTCACTGACCTCGGCGTGCCGGCAGCCGATCTGCCGCCAGATCGCATCGGGACCCGCAGCGAGCTCGATGAGGTCGTCGCCGGTATTCGTACTGCAGGCGGTGAGGCCTCGGCCTGTTTGCTCGATGTTCGCAACGAGGCACAGGTTAAAGACGCCGTTGCGTTCGCGCGAGCGACTTATGGCGGTCTCGATATTCTCGTGAACAATGCCGGGGTCGGTTATCTCATGGCGCCGTTTACCGAGATGCCCCTCGAGCGCTGGGATCTCGTGCTCGGGGTGAATTTGACGGGTGCTTTTCTTTGTAGCAAGCACGCGGCACAAGCGATGATCGAGCAGGGACGAGGCGGGCGCATCATTAATATCGCGAGCGTCGCTGCGAAGTCAGGCTCGATGTATCTATCGGCTTATGCGGCGTCCAAGCACGGCATGATCGGGTTCACGCGCAGTGCAGCTCTTGAGCTCGGGCGCCACAAGATCACCGTGAACGCGATTTGCCCAAACCACGTCACGACGGGCTTGGGTAGCGTCCAGAACGCGCTACGTGCAGAGCAACGTGGCCAGACGATCGAAGAATATCTCGCCGAGATGCGGTCGCGAATTCCGCTCGGGCGTGTCGGACTCGCGGAAGATACCGCCAAGGCGTGCGCTTTCCTGTGTTCATCGGAAGCGGACTACATCACGGCCGAGGCAATGAATGTCTCGGGCGGCCAAGAAGTGCATTGAACGAGGCGTATTAAAATGAAGCTGCTCTACACCCCAATCAAAGGCTACGTGCATACCGTCGAAGCCTTGATCAACTACGCCGAGTTGCATGCGCAAATAGAGCCGGTTGCAACCAAGCCTTTCGATGTGGACACGCCGCTCGTGTCGATCAATCCGCTAGGCAAGGTGCCCACACTCGTGCTCGATTCGGGTGAATACTTAGCCGGTGGTCCGGTCGTTTACGAATATCTCGATTCGTTGCATCGTCGGCGCAAGCTGTATCCGTCTAAAGGTCCGCAGCGCTGGACGAGCCTGCGACAAGCGTGGATGGCCGATGGGCTCTTCGATACTTTCGTTTTGCTGATCATCGAGTCGTGGTTGCCACACGATCAGCAACGGTCAGCGTACGTCGATCGCTGCTGGCGCAAGATCATCGCCATTCTCGATCAGATGGAAAAAGACGCGCCGGGTTACGGCAAGCTCGACATCGGCCAGATGCGCGGCGTTGGCGCCGTTCAGTTCTTGCGCTTAAAGATGGCGCAAGTCGCTGCTGCGATTCCGAGTCTCGACGCCAAGTTTGATCCTTTGACGGATCGCCCGGCACTGACCGCTTGGTATAAGCCGATGGCGCGCAAGAAGATCTTTCGTGAACCGTTGATTCGTCTGGACTGATTGTTGGGAGTTGCACCCATGCCCATTCCCCATCGCCGCATCAAAGGCAAGCTGCATTACACGAGTGACAAAGAAGGTCGCAAAGGCGTAGAGCGCGGTCGCGAAGACTTCACCATCACCGTGCATGCCGATGGTCGCCGAACCATTCGCGCGTACACCGAAATCGACGATGCACCGAACGTGATGCGCGATGTGACGCTGAGTCTCGATCGTGACTGGCGACCCGAAGATTGCTTCGTACGCCTGTCGGTCGGCGATCGTTTTGTCGGCTCGAGTTGGTTTCGCTTCACCGAGACCGAGGCGGAGTGCGAAGGCTACACCGTCGCCGAGGGTCGTATTTCGCAGCGCTATCCCTTGCAGGGAAAGCTCGATGCATTCGGAACCCATCCCATTCAGGCGGATGCCTGGTTAATGAGCATCTTTGACATCACGCGTGGGCCTGGCATCGGGCTCTACACGAACGTCTTGTTGTGTTCACTCGATCACCGCGGTGCGACGGGCCCGATGATCATGCGACATCCCTTAGGGGTTCGATTGCAGTACGTCGGGCCGGACCGCATTACCGTTGCGGCCGGTACGTTCGATGCGCTGCACTATCGCATCATCGAAACGAGCGAGGGCGACGAAACGAGCAACGAGCCCGGCAAACATCCGCCGTACGATCTTTGGTGTACGCCGGATGAACGAATTTGTCTGCTCGCTTACGTGACAGGGTATATGCAGACCCGTTACGAACTGACCGAGTATCAGGTGTTCGAGCCGCGTTAACGCGGCTCGCGCTCGATCAGCTCGATCCACTCACCCGCTGCGCCGACCACGAGGCCGGCCCGGCGTCCCGCGTAGGGTCGTTCATGTTGCACCTGCGGCGGCGAACGCCACTGCAGCGTGCGCGTGTCCAGCGTGTCGACGATAAAACTCACCATCGCCATGCCAGCCGGTAGGTCACCAGTCGGTGTCACTCGATCTTGGGTGTCGCTCGGGTATTCGTCGAGCTCCAGAATGGAGGCGGGCGAAATCGGCACCACCGATAGTTGCATGGTGTAGTTCGCCGGCAGCCCTCTGGCGTGGTTCACGACCTGCACGGCCGAGGGATAAGGCTCGAGCGCCGTCATGCCGAGCACGTCGCGATAAAACGCGCGCATGGCGGCGAGGGATCGGCCCCCGACGACCGCGATGAAAGTGCGATCCACGCGGCTCGCCGCCGGTGTCTTGATGAAGGTTCCGCCTTCGGGCGGGATACGTGTGAAGTAGTTGAGCTCTCCTGCAGGTCCAATCGCTTGCATCGCAATCACCTTACCGTTGGAGCCGAGCGGGGCAGGCGGGCCGACCACGTCGAACGGCGAATCCGGCTTGGCGAAGCGCGCCGTGAGATCGACCGGGTCTTCGACGAGGATTTCGTTGGCGGTCCAACCGGTCGAGTGCATCGCTCGATAGCCCGCCGCATGCGGGCGTTCAATGACGCGCAGCCACGCATCAGCGCCGCTCGAGGGCTGCAACAACACATAGCGACTGCCGGCTGCCGCAGGCGCCGCCCAGTTCGCTGCGAGCTCCGTCGAGATGGAACCCTGCGCCACGATTCGATAGTCGAGCCAGTCGACGTACGCGCTGCGGGTGGAATCTAAATCGGCCACCACCAAGGTGACCACAAGGATGGCGCTCAGCATGAGCGTATGTTCGAATCTCGAAGTCGCATTGTCGAGTAGCCAAGGGGGTTCTGTGATCGATCTTTATTACTGGCCGACTCCGAACGGTCACAAGATTCCGATCATGTTGGAGGAGTGTGGGCTTCGTTATCGCGTCAAGCCGGTCAACATGCTGCGCGGCGAGCAGTTTCGCCCGGCGTTCCTCAAGATCAACCCCAACAATAAAATTCCGGCGATTGTCGATCACGACGGTCCGGGTGGCGAGCCGATCAAACTCTTCGAGTCCGGCGCGATTCTCCAATACTTGGCAGAGAAGACCGGGAAGTTCATGCCGCGCGCGAAGCGCGGCCGTTATGAGGTCTTGCAGTGGCTGACTTTCCAGGTCGCCAACGTCGGGCCGATGTTCGGCCAGTGTGGGCACTTTTTAGGCTACGCGCCGCGGAAGATCCGCTATGCGATGGACCGGTATCGCAACGAGACGCTGCGACTCTACGGGGTCATGGATCGTCGCTTAGCCGATGAGGAATATTTGGCGGGTCGATACTCCATCGCCGACATGGCCACTTGGCCCTGGGTGCGAGTGCGCTGGCTCCACAAGATTGATTTAGCCGAGTTCCCGAACGTGGCGCGCTGGTACGAGGCGATTGGCCAACGACCGGCTGTGCAACGCGGTGTGGCACTGCTCGATCGACGCGAGAAGATCGGTAACCCGGATGACAAGGCACGCGAGGCGCTTTTTGGGCGCAGTCAGCTGACCCAAGGGAAAGCTCGCAGAGTGGTCAGAGCGCGCTGAGGCTACGAGCCCCTGGTCCCAAGAGGCCGCCACGAGGTTAATATCCGATCGAATACTGGGTCGAAACCGACCCCAACGCGAGGAGCAGCATGAAAGCCATTCCCCACAAGCGCAGTCGCGAAGTCGAAGCGTGGCTCAAGAAAGAATTGGTCGAGCAGAAGAAACGCTACAAGAAAATCGTCGCGGAGCAGGATGCGCTCGCGCCGAAGCGTGACAAGTGGGTTGCGGAGTTCTTGCAGCGCATCCAGACGCGCGGTACCCATGTCCACTGGGACCAGATGCGTAAGGTTCGTCCGGAGGAGATTCCGGTCAAGCCGAAGCGTAAGTTCCGAGTCGTATTCTGATCAGCGCCGCGGAGGATTGAACCATGGCACGCCCGCATATCGAACCATTCGTTGACCGCGACGTTCCCTTCAAGAAGATGACCCTGCCGGGTTTCCCGAAGGGCATGCAATACAAGATGCTGTCGATCGACACCGATAACGGAGCTTGCTCCATGACGGTGTTGTTCGAGCCTGGCTACAAGCAGCCGCCGGGTATGAGCTACACCGAATATGAACTCTTCATCATGACGGGCTCTGTCACCGTCGGTGAAAAGGTTCACGGTCCTGGTAGCTATCTTTTCGTTCCAGCCGGTGTCGCGATCGAGGCGTTGAGCTCGCCGCGCGGTGCCACGGGCTTGCTCTTCTATAACCACGGTGAACCTTCATTCGTGGAATCGGATAGCGACCACCCGCGCGCCGAGCGTGATCGTTTCGCCGCGGTGAACGCCTACGAGAACATGCAGTGGACCTCGACGAACTTCTTCCCGGCAACGGCGCCGGGCTGTCTCGTCAAAGTGCTGCGTTTCGATCAGCGCACGCATGCGTTCACGTTCCTCTATTGCATGACGCCGAACTTTTGGCAGGACAACATTTCCTACCACGACTGCGTCGAAGAGGCCTATCACATCTGGGGAACCTCTTGGATGATGCAGTTCGGTGATTTGCCGACCGGTGGCTACTTCTGGCGTCCGCCGTACATCAACCACGGCGCCTTCGGTTGCAAGCTCGGCACGCTCGCGATCGGTCGTACCGACTCGCAGCTATACAACCACTTCCACTTCAATCCGTGGACGACCCCAGAGGAGAACCAGGAGCGCGCGGCCAGTCGTTTGCTGCATCGCAATCCGGAGCTCTACAAGTGGGTCAACACCCACGGGCATAACCACCCGATCGACTTCGACTACGATCATGGCCATGCCCATGGCGACACGCCGCACCATCACGGTGACGGTCGCGTCGACCACGGACACAAGAAGAAAAAGCGCCGTCGCCGCTAAGCGACGTTCCGCCAGTCGTCTGCCACCTTCACCTCGTCGATGAGGGTGCGCATCCGCGTCGCGCCGCCACGTATCCATTGCCAAACACGGGTACGTTGGCGGCACGCGTCGTCGACCTGAATCATCTCGTACAGATATGTATCCGGTTCTCCCCGACGGACCCAATAGAGCAGTAGGGTGCGACGATGCTCGTCGAGCGGCTCTTCGGCTGCCCACCCCTCGATCAGTTCGCTGTCGAACCAGAGTTTTCCGTCCCGGAACGACCCCTTGAACTCGCGAATCTCCTGTCGGCCGTCGGCCCAGGTGTACTGATTCGTCTGATGGTAGTGGTACGGACCGGAGGGCGGGACGCGACAAACCAACCGAGAGCGATGCTCGTCAATCTTGTTGCCGTCGGCGTCGTAATAGCGATAAGTGCCTTCCCAGACGCCCTCTTGCTTCGTCAGTAGGGGCATGTGAGCGCGCAGGTCGAAGACCGGGGTGGTCGTTGACGTGTCATTCATTCTCGAAGCCTCCGTGCCAAAAAGTGAGCCGAAGGCTACCACCGCTAAATGAGCTCTGAAGATCATGCAGTGATCCGGGCAAGCCGCTATTCTTCCGGGTCGTCCGGCCTGCGGGCCGTTTACCGTAGTGAAACTCTGACATGACCGCCGATACCCCGATCCGCACTAGTGACGCTCTGCGCAATGTTCGTTATGAGATTCGCGGCAAGCTCGCACGGCGTGCGCAGGAGCTTGCGCGCAAGGGCTATGAAATCATTTCCTTGAACATCGGCAACCCGGCCTTGTTTGGCTTCCGAACGCCGGAAACCATGCGTCTGGCGATGATCGAAAACTTTCCCGACAGCGAGGGCTATTGCCACCAGAAGGGGATCTTTCCGGCGCGCGAGGCCGTGGTCATGCAGCAGCAGGCGCGCGGTGTCACGGGTGTCAGTGCGGAAGAGGTTTTCATCGGCAACGGCGTGAGCGAACTCATCGATCTGTGTTTGCGCGCGATGTTGAATGACGGAGATGAAGTATTGGTGCCGAGCCCGGACTATCCGCTCTGGAGTGCGGCGGTCAATCTCAATCGTGGCAAAGCTGTTCATTACCCCTGTCATCCCGACAATGGTTTCGTCCCGGATGTTGAGGAGTTGGCGGCGCTGATCACACCGCGAACCCGCGCGATCGTGGTGATCAATCCGAATAATCCGACGGGCGCCGTGTATCCGCGCGCCGTGCTCGAGGCCATCGCGCGCCTAGCCGAGCAGCGCGGTCTCATGCTGTTGTGCGACGAGATTTACGATCAGATTCTGTATGACGATGCCGAGTTCGTCCCGATGGCGAGCCTCGTGCACGATACGGTCTGCGTCACGATGTCGGGTCTCTCGAAGGTCTACCGAGCCTGCGGCTATCGAGTTGGGTGGGCTGTGGTGTCGGGAAAGCTGTCGGCCGCGCAGGAGTTTTTAAGTGCGCTTGAGTTGTTGGCGTCGCTACGCTTGTGTAGCAACGTACCGGGTCAGTGGGCTGTGCAGACCGCGCTCGGCGGTTATCAAAGTATTCGCGAGCTGACTCGGCCGGGCGGGCGACTGTTCGAATCCCGCCGTGCCATCGTCGATGCCGTCGCCGCCGACCCCTCGCTCGAGCTCGCCGCACCACAAGGCGCGCTGTACGGTTTCATCGGCGTCAATGATTCGATCGCGGACTTCGACGACGAGGCGTTCGCACTTGATTTGCTCGAGCGTAAGCACGTGCTCGTTGCGCCCGGCACGAGTTTCAATGTCCCCTATAAGAATCATTTCCGTATCACCAATCTTCCCGATGCAGCTCAGCTGAAGACGGTGTTCACCCGGATGAGCGAGTTGCTGGCTGAATACCGATCCCGACCCCCGATGTCGTCTGGGCGCGTGGTCGAAGCGAGCGCTCGGTTTCGTAGTTGATTGATCCTATCTGACGACATCGTCGAGCGCCTTCGCGGCGGACGTGGGCTGATCGTCCCGACACGCTCGCGAGCCGCGGCGGTTCGACTGGCCTATGCGCGGTTGCAGTTGCAGTCGACCGACGTTTGGCGAACGCCGGTGGTCATAGCGGAGAACGGCTGGCTCGCCTCGTTGGCGCGCGAGATCTATCTGCAAGGCGAAGGGAAGCTTCGACGGCCGCTCTCCGCACACGAGGAGTGGTGTCTTTGGCACGACGCGGCCAGCAGGCTGCTTGCTGATCGTGATGATCCGCGACCTTTCATTTGGTCGGCAGACTCGCTGGCAGATGCCTTACAACGCGCGGCACGGCTGTGCAGTGAATGGCAAATAGACGATGCCGCTTTGAAGCGTCATGCGAGTCCTGAGACGGAGTGGTTGCTGCGGGCGCGTCAGATGGTCAGCAGCGCCGCATCGGAGCTCGATGCGATGGCGTCTTTTGAGCTCGGTGCCGCACTGCTGTCGCCCATTGCGTCGTCAGAGAGCAGCGCACGAGGCGCCGGTCATACCTATCTCGGCGGCGTGATCTCCCCCTTGTTGCGCGAGCTCTTTGCAGCACGGCAGGTCGATGTCATCCAGTCGGTCTCGGGCGCAGAGGCGCGCGTAACCCACCATATCGCGCCGACGGCAGACGAGGAGATAGCAGCCGCTGCGTATTGGGCGCGCGCTCGCCTCGAGCAGAATCCCGAGGCACACTTGTATGTGGTAGTGCCCGCGCTCGAAGCGCGACGCGATGAAGTCGAGCGGTGCTTTTCCTCCGAACTCACGCCCTCGCGATGGCGAGACCCCGATGGGGAGGTGCTCTTTGATATCGAGGGCGGTCGACCTCTCGCCGGCTATGCCGAACCGCAGCAGGTATTGCAGTTACTGCGCTGGTTGGCCTCGTTCGATGAGTCAGAGGCGATCGCGCGTTTGCTCGAAAGCGATCTGTTCATCGACCTGCCGGTGGCCCCGCGTGCTCGTCTGGCCGCTCAACTACGTCGATATCCGACTGAGCGACGATCTGCGTCCGATTGGACGCGGGTTCTAGGTCAGTTAAGAGCGACGGTTGCAGGCGATGGGACGATCGTCGAGTCGATCCGCCAACGTCTCGAGAAGTGGCAGCGGCAATTTACACGCGACGACTTGAGTTGGGCGGATCGTTTCACCGCGCTCGCGCAGCAAGCAGTCTTTGAGCATCGACCGGCGCGTGACTCGACCATTCGTCAAATTCGTCAGCAGTGGCACGATCTCATTCAGGTCTTCCGCGATATCGAGCGCTCGCGTCGAGCGAACGATGGGTGCGAGGTGGTCGCGCTACTCGCGTCGCTCGCGCAACGGGAGTTCGTGGCGCCCTCGCGAGGTGAGTTGCCCGTCACCATTACGCGCTCGCTCGATCATCCGGCGGTTCGGTACGACGGCATTTTTGTTTGTGGTCTACAAGCCGATGCATGGCCATCGCCCGCTCGTGCAGACCCGTTCGTGCCGTATCTCTTGCAGCGGGTATTGGGCATTCCTGAGTCGACGTCGCTCGGCCAGTCTGCGCGTGCCAAGCTTGCGATGCGGCAGTGGAGCGAGTCGACTTCTGAATTGCATTATTCGAGTGCGGCACGTGATGGTGAGACCGAACTACAGCCGAGCCCATTGCTGCGCGACATCCCTGTCACCATCGAGCCCTCGCCACGGTCATTTGCGCGTCGCGTGCGTGGCCATCAGCCTCTATTACCAGTGATCGACACTGCCGATGCCAACGGTCTGTCGTGGCCTTCATCGAGACGGATACCGGGTGGTGCAGAAACGCTGGCGACACAGGCCTTGTGTGATTTTCGCGCGTACGCAGAGCGGCGACTACTCGGGCGGCAAGAAGAGGAATTGGAGCCCGGTATCTCGGCCTTGGTTCGCGGTAGTCTGCTGCATCGTGCGCTGCACGTCTTGTGGCGGGAGTTGGCCGACTCCGAACGCTTACGTGCCTTGAGTCCCGCCCAACTCGATACCGTGATCGAATCGAGCCTTGCCGAGGCGATGGAGGATCCCGCTTTGTCTATCGGCCTCGAGGGCGCCTCCGCAACAGCCCATCGGCAGCTGCTCGCACGCGAACAGCGGCGCTCCGAAAAGGTGATCCGTCGGTTGTTGGAGTTGGAGTTACAACGGGCGCCGTTTTCCGTTGAGCTTCGAGAGCATCCGGTTTCTTTGATGCTCGGTGAAGCGCGAGTCGAGCTGCGCATAGATCGTATCGATCGGGTGCGAGATAGCCAGCATTCATCGGGCCTGCTCATTCTCGACTACAAGAGTGGCCGCCATCGGGCGTTGAAGTTTTCACTGTCTGAACTCGACGCAGTGCAGTTATGGCTTTATGCCTTGTGTGTCGAGAGTCAATCGGCCGAGAGCATCATCGCGCTGGCCAACGTACATCTGAGCGCGGCCGGCGGCCGCTTTGTAGCCTCGACTGACACCGAAGAGTTGTTGCCCGGAGTGAAGCCGAGCGTCGCTTGGTCCGACCAACGCGAGCAAGTGCGCGTTGAGATCGAGGCGCTGGCCTCTAGGTTCATGCGAGGCGTCGCCTTGGTCAGACCCAGTCAGCGGGCCTGTCAGTACTGCGACTTATCGGGTCTCTGTCGGCGCGCAGAATTGAGCGACGGCGGCGCGCTTGGAGCCGAGATCGAGGAGGGTGCCGAATGACGCTCCTTGAGATAGATGCGACGGCACGTTGCGATTCGCTGGATATCACTCGTTCCTTGATCGTTCAGGCGCCAGCCGGTTCGGGCAAGACAACCTTACTCATTCAGCGTTATCTGCGGTTGCTCTCGGTAGTGGATGAGCCCGAGTCCATTCTGGCGATGACCTTTACGCGCAAAGCCGCCGGCGAAATGTTGGCCCGTGTCGAGCGAGCGTTGGCGGAGGCGGCGCTACCCGAAACACAATGGTCTCAAGAGTCATCGAAGCGGCAGACTTTGGAGTTAGCGCAGGCGGCTCTGCAGCAGGCGAAACGCCGCGGTTGGCGTTTGGAGGAGACGCCGGGACGACTCCGGATCCAGACAATCGACGGTGTCCACCGCAGTCTTGCTGCAGCGGTACCGATCAGCGCCGGTGGAGCAGGGCAGCTCGCGCTCGCGCCGCAGCCTATGTTGCTGTATCGAGAAGTGGCGAGGCGAAGTCTGCGCGAGGCGGAGCTGGACGCGGAGTGGGCGTTGGCATCGGGGCGATTATTCGAGCATCTCGACAACTCGTGGACTCGCACAGAAGAGTTGCTGGCCAAGATGTTGTCGCAGCGCGCACGTTGGCTGCCGCATCTGGTGGGGCGTTCCCTGGAAGATCTCGAGCGCGAGGTGTTGCGTGTGATCGCCGCGCTGTTGCAGGACTTGCGCGCGCGGTTGGAACAGGCGTTCGATCTCGAGGCACGTCGCCAAATCATCGACTTGGCGCGCTACGCGAAGACGCAGCTCGAAGCGGGCGGCGACGATGCCGACTTGACGGCACAGTTACGCGTGCTCGAGACACTGGACGCTAGTGAGGCGCTTGATATCGAGGGCTGGCGCGCACTCGCACACTTCGTGCTGACGAAGAAGGACAAATCGGGCGCGATCAAGTTCCGTAAGCAGGTGAACGTTCGTATCGGGTTTGCGCCCAAAGATCCCAAAAAGAAGATCTTCGAACGTTGGCTTGCCGATTGGTCGTCACCCGAGCGCGCCGCGTTGCTGGACGAGGCGCGACAAGCACCGCCTCTGACCTTCGATCCCGCCGAGACAGAGCTTCTACAGTCCGTCGTTCGGCTGTTACTGCTCGCAGCAAGTCAGCTCGAATTGGCGTTTCGGGAGCGAGGCGAGGTCGACTTCATCGGTGTTGCCGCAGCGGCTCGTGAGGTACTGCAGGAGCCACAGGACTTCGATCGAGAGCAGGTATTGCATCAAGGCAGTCAACTGCAGCATGTGTTGATCGACGAGTTTCAGGATACGTCGCGGGATCAATTCGAGTTGATCTTGGGGCTGACACGAGATTGGCAGGCGGGCGATGGGCGTACGGTGTTCGTCGTCGGCGATCCCATGCAGTCGATCTATCAATTTCGCGAAGCCCGGGTCGATCTGTTCGAGGCGGCCAGTCGCGACGGTTTCGGTTCGATCAAACTCGAGCCGCGTGCGCTCACTCGAAACTTTCGTTCGGTGTCGACGATTGTCGAGCATGTCAACGCGGTTTTCACGTGCGTCTTTCCGAAGACGTTCGAGCCGCGCGAGTCGGCTGTGCCGTTTGCGCCAAGTGTGGCAGGCAGCAGCGCCGTGGCTAGCGCGTCGGAGGCGATCCCCGTCGACTGGCGACTGGCGGCAATACGCGCCGACGAGGCGGATTGTCAGCGTTGGGAGACGGAGTCCGTGGTCGATTGCGTACGTCAGTGGCGCTGTGATCCCTCCATCGACTCGATTGCGATTTTGGTCGCAGCGCGAAATCACGCGACCTCGCTCGTGACGGCGCTACGAGCGGCAGGTTATCCCGTGCGCGGTGTTGATCTCGTTCCACTCGTTGAAACGCCGGTGGTTCAGGATCTCATTGCGTTGACGCGTGCGCTGTCCTCTGTGCTGGATCGAGTCGCATGGCTCACGATCTTGCGTGCACCGTGGTGTGGTTTGACTCTCGCCGATCTGACGCTGCTGCTCGAAGATCAGCCGCAGGCAGCCATCACGGAGCTTTGGGACAACGAGCAACGCATTGAACGGCTGTCGGTCGATGGCCGAGCGCGTCTGGCTCGAGTACAACAGTTGCTGGCGCCGGTGTTGGCTCGAACCGATCTGCCGCTCGCCCTTCGCGTCGAATCTGTTTGGTTGCAACTGCATGCGCCAGCTTGTTACGAGGACGAGGGGGCAGTGGATGATGCTCGTCGCTATTTCGATGCACTAGCGGAGGCTTCCGCGCGACCGGACTGGCGAGCGGCACTCGATCTCGATGCCATGTTGGAAGGCCTCTACGCGGCTGGTAGCGCGGTTGAAGGTGCGATTGAAGTCATGACTATCCATCGCGCGAAAGGTCTCGAGTTTGACGCCGTGATCATTCCCGGCTTGGCGCGACGAGTACAGAATGACACCAAAGAATTACTTGAATTGGTCGAATGGCAAGATCGCGACGAGTCGCAGGCCTTGATTGCACCGATCGATGCGAGTGACGCCAACTCAAATCGACCCACTGTAGCCAGTTGGATCAGGCGCCTACGGTCGCGGCGTATCGATCGAGAGCGTGCGCGACTGCTTTACGTTGCGATGACCCGTGCCAAACGAAATCTCGCGCCGATCGCCTGCTTTCCGATCAAGAGTGACGGGGAGGCCTCGATCTCGCAGCGCTCGCCACTCGGCGTGTTGCGCCCCGCGATAGCGCATCTCATCGAAGCGACCGTGGCGAATCCGATCGACGTAGTCGCGGGCCTGGCATCACCCGTCACGGCGGCGGGTCTACGTCGCTGGCCGGCGGACTTTCAAGCGCCGGTATGGCCTGCGGATCTTGCCGTGTCGACATTGAATCTCTCGAGCACTGAATTGACGACCGAGTCGCAACAGCAACGGGGGCCGGCTACTGACTCGCCCTCGCGTGATGCCTATGCGCGTGCGGTCGGTATCGTCGTGCACCGGGAGCTCGAGCGTCTTGCGCAGCTTCCTGAGTTGCCGACACAGATCGATGCGGCGAGCGAGTCACGGTGGCGACAAGGCTTACGACTCGAGGGGGTGCCTCGCGATCGTTGTGATGCCTATCTCGAGCGGGTGCATGCCGCAGTGCAGCGCACGTTGTCGGATCCGCGAGGTCGCTGGATCCTCGCGCGACGGGACGACCGAGACGGCATCGAATTGGCATTGACCGGCAAGGTAGCAGGGCGGGTCGTCAACGTGGTGATCGACCGCTGCTTTGTGGAGTCCGGCACTCGTTGGGTCATCGATTACAAATCCATGGCGCCGATCGACGAAGATCTGACGGGCTTTCTCGCCGCGCAGCGCGAGGCGCATCGTGCGCAGTTGGAACGTTACGCGAGTCTCTTAGCAAACCTCGGTCCCGAGCCGGTTCGAGCCGCACTGTACTTCACCGCCATCGGTCAATTTATCGAGCTGACCTAAGACCGTCGTTTAGCGCAATAGCGTCCAGATCGAGCCGTCGATGGTGAGGTCGTAGTCGCCTTGTGCATTGGTAGCACCGAATGAAGCGAGTGCATTTCGCAGACTCGCGTCGGCGTCGGGCTTGACACGGATTTTCACCGCCAATCGATAGCGACCATCGCGCTGCCACTCGAGAGGACCCGTCAGTTGCAACGGGCCGTCACTCGAGCGGAGCTCGCCACTGCCATCCGGTTTAACGATAAGCGCATGTTCTCCAAACGCCGAAAACCGCAACTCGGCCGATAGCTGCTCGATTTCTTTGGTATTTCCCGACGCCAAGGGAATCTGTAGCGAGACGCCTTGAGATCTTGGCACTAATAGCCACAGCCTTCGCAGATCACGATCGGCAAGCAAACTCAGTGATTGATAGTCCGATACCCACCGTAGATCGCGGACTTGCCAAGCGCCGCTCAACTGCCGACGGACCTCGGCGTTCGCGATTGAGTTCTGCAGCTGCCAGTCGAGCTTGGCCTCGAGCGCGAGCCGGAACAGGGAGCCGGCTGACAGCTGCCATCGAAGGCGACCCAGCTCGGTACGCGTGCCGAAGGAGTCAACGCGCTGTGCATCGCGACACTCGCCCCGCCAAACGGTACCGTTGAGTTCGGTGCAGACCAGCTCGTCAGGCAGGACGGGTTGTAGCCACGCTGCCGGCGCCCATGCGACGAGGCCAGCAAGGCAGGCGAGTACAAAAAGGCTGACGGGCGCCCGCCATGGGCGGCGTCGACACTCAGCGCGGCGCAATGCTGCCACGGATCTCGCCGCTGACACGTCCCTCTGTGGTGCGAGTCAACTGTATCGCTTGGATATCGCCGCCTCTGCGTTCCCACTCGGCGATCTGATCTAAAACCTGTTCGAAGGGCGTATCGACGATCGGTAGGATGGTCAGGGCGCCTTCAGTGCGTGCTTGCGCCAACGTCGTCGATGGTGGCGTCGCCATCTGAGTTCCGCTCGAAAGCAACAAGGGCAAGCGTGGCTCCAGTGCCGCGGCTCGTTGCCAACGCTGCGTTGCCGCTTCGCGAGCATCGAGCAACCAGCCCACCGCGCCGAGTATCAAAATAGCGGCGATGATGGGGATGCCGAACCGCAGGATGCGTTGCTCGCGCGGTTGCAGCCCGTCGAACCAATGTTTGAGAGCGGTGGAGCGTGTCATGGTCGTGCCAGCTCCACGACGGTCACGGCGTCCGCGCCAGAGCGTTCATTGACCTGCCAGCCAGCCGACGACCAAGCGCTACGTAAGACGGCCAGTTGTTCTGGCTGTGTCGTACCGAGGTGCAGCGTCACGCGCCCCGGTTGTAGTTCAATGCGATTGAGACTGTCTAGGCTCGCGCCCGGCGTTGCGATCAAAGAATTCAAGATTTCAAGTGTGGGCGAACGAGCGGAGCGCCCCGCCATCGCGACCCACTGTCTCTCGAGTAGCGGGACCACATTATCGACTGCCGTGCCTGGCGGCAGCAGGGAGCTGGCGTTCGCTGCAATGCGCTCCTCGAGAGCGCGGGCGCGTGAGGAGGCCACGACGATATCGACCAGCAGTTGTGCGAAGAAGATCGTCACCATGCCGGCGGCGATCCACAGTGGCCACCGCCAGCGCTTTAGCCGATCGGACGACGCCTGCATGGGTTCGAACTCGCCGTGGAGCAGGTTGCTGGGTTTGGCGCTCTCGAGTTGTCCCGACAGCCAGTCGAGCGGGCGTTCAATGGCGTGCGACTGGACGCTGACGAGACGGGGTCTCAGCGACTCCAGTCTCGGAGCTTGTAAACGTAAATCTCGTTCGTTCGCGTAGACCCGCAAGCCGAGCGTACCGGCGGGTGTATCGAGAAGTGCCCAATCGAGCGCTTCTTGCAAGGCGTCCACCGGCCACGTTCGCCGAAGGCCCGATGGCGTGACCCAGTGTGCGTCTTCGCCATCGATCCAAAGCAGTACGTCACCCGGCTTGGCTGTGATGCAATCGGCATCTGCGTAAACGGCGCCGGCTTTTAAGCCGGCCGCATCGAGTGCGCGCAACAAGTCGCTCAACCACGACCGATCGACTGACGCGATCTCCACCTCGAGCTGACCCGCCGCGGCGGGTCGTGTCGTCACGACGGTGAGGTGTTGTGACTCGAGATCGCCAATCAGACGATCTTCGATGGCAAAGGCAGCAGCTTGTCGAATCTTTTGCGCAGGCACGCTCGGCATCACCGTGCTGATGCGAGGCACGAGCGCCGCGGGCACGAGTACGATTAAGGACGCTGACGTTTCGGGATCGTTGGCTGCCGCGAGCTCGAATGACGACTTGAATGCAGCGACGCTCGACTCGATGGCGGCCGATGCCGGGATGTGCAGCAGTAGCGGTCTATTCATGGGGCGGTGTGGCGGAGCAGGACCCGAAACTGGCCGGAAGGCGGCCCCTCGTAGCGCAGCAAACTGAAGGAAGTGTAGCCCGAACGCCCGCTCGAGATGTAGCTACGCAGACCGAAGTAGCGGCTACGCTCGCTGAGGCCAAGTGCGCTTCGTAAAGCATCGAACTCGGTTGGATCAACGAGCGTATTGCGAAACACGTCGAGCCTCGGGAAGCAGGCGGACTCGCGATTGCGTTGTAAAGCATCTTCTGCGCCGCTCCATTGTCGTTCGTTACTCAAGGCGTCCAGCACTGCGCCGGTGGCGCTACAGAGGTTCAAGCCGGCGTCGCGTGGCAGGGTGGTGATATGCGGCTCAAGTTTGCGGTAACGCGCGAGATCAAATCCCTCGATGGCGAGCAGCTCGCTCGTCGAGGTCAGCATGCGATTAGCGGGTCTGAATCCCGGTGTCAGTCCGCTGTAAACGGCGACTTCAGCGCCACCGTCGAGCGGCTGGTCATCGAGATCGATCCAGTCGATGATCTTGGCGGCCCATTGAGGCTCTAGTTCGAGATTCTGTAACAAGCGCTCGAACGTGCGTCGCGCAAGCTCGTTCGGGCGGCCATCCGGGTTGATCAAGGTGTTGAGGTTAAATCGTCCCTCGAGGTCACTGACCTCTGCCTCCATGACATACCCGGGAATGATTTCGATCGGGCCATACGGGCGCGCCCAACGCTCTGCACCGTGCACGGCAGCATTTTGATCTTCGAGCGCATCGCGCAGGATGGAACTTGCTAAGGCCTCTGCGGCTGCGCTGATCTCGCGCGCCTGCTCCTGCGCTGTGCCACCTGCCGTGCGTCGGATGGCGAGCCCCGTATCGGCGCTCAACGCGTAAGCCAAAGCGCTGGTGATGGCGAGCACGATCAAGGCGGTCAGGAGCGCGATACCGCCACTTCGGATAGCCGTGCTCATCCGGGGATCTCCCACACACGACGCAATACACCTTCCGCTTCGGTGTCCATGCGCACTTCAACCGCGCGCGGTCGCTGTCGCGACGAGCCCGCAGCCGAGCTCGCGCCGGGCTTCGGCCATACCGAGCTCCACTGTCCTTCGTTATCGAGGAAACGAAACTCGATCGAACGAACGCCGCGCAGTAATACGCGAACGCGCGGCTGGACGCCGGCCACAGGGTCGAGGACGGGCCAAGCGAGTCGCTGCAACTGACCCTGCTCGAGTCGGTATTCGATTCGTCGGAGAGTGGGGCGTCCGCTCGAGCGGGCATCTCCCTCGCCACCGCGCGTGAGTGCGAGAACGCGCCCGCTGCCATCCCCGCCGAGTAACGCGGCAAGTTCACCGCGACCCAATATGTCGTTGATGGGCCGCGGATCACTCTGCGTCACATCGAGCGTCATCAGGCGGATCGCTCGCTGCAACGTCGCAAGCTCGTTTTGTGCTGAGCGAATGGCGTCGCGTTGCTCGGTCGCTTGCATCAGTGCGGCGTAACCGACGGCGAACATGACCGCGGAGACGAATAGCGCGACGATCAGTTCGAGCAAAGTAAAACCGTGCGATCGATAGCGACGGCTCACGGAGCGCTCCGCGTGGCCGAGTCCCAAATAGCATCATCACGACCCACACGGGCGAGATCATCGCCGCGAGCGCCATGAATCGTGGCTAGCCACTCATCGCCGTTCGAATATTCGACGGGGCGAGCATCGACGCGAATTCGCCAGAGACCCCTAACGTCGCTCGCTTCGATGGTTTGTCGCCATTGCCATCGTCGACCGGCCATCAATTCTTCACCCGACTCGCTTTTGGCCAGTGGCCACTCACGCGAGACTCGGATTTCCGCCAGGCGATTGAGCGCAATCCACTCCGCGTAGCTACGATCGCGTAGTCGAGAACTCGCTTGGGCACCGGTGCCGAGTGCGGTCATCACCGCTGCCGAACCGAGTGCGACGATGGCGAGGGCAACCAGAACCTCAACCAAAGTAAAGCCGCGCGATCGGTCTCTCATGGCTGTCGAAATCTCATGGCTGTAAGCCCCATTCAACTGAGCCGTTGATATCGGGGCGCAACCAGCCCGATTCGCTCGTGCCGTCTCGCCGCAGCCGCAATTCGAATGCCGTGAATTCACCGCTCGGATCGATCCCGATTTGCGGAGCAGGCTCGCCTTTGCGAGCGTCGATCACAATCTTCCGACCATCGACATCCAGTTCGACGGTCAGGCCCTTATTGAGTGTTTCTCGATCGAGTCCCGACTCACGCGTTTCTTGCCATTGCATGGCACGCGAATCGAAGGTAACGAAGCGATACGCCTGCGGTTCGATCAATACACCGTAGGGCCGCTGTTCGATTTCCGCGCGATCGCGTGCAAACAAAAGCTGGCGCTGCAGACGCTGTAAATCAGTTTGAATACCGGTGTCGCGTCCTAGTAATCCCAAGGACAAGGCGGCGCCCCCGATCAAGATGCCAACGATCGTGATGACGACGAGCATCTCGATTAAGGTGAAGCCGCGATGCCAGCTCACCATCGTAGAGAGTCGGTTCAGTTGCCGAGATTCCAGTTGCCGATATCGTCGCCACCACCGGCGACGTCACCCGGCACACCATCTGGCCCGAACGAGTAGAGATCGAACTCGCGACCCCGCGTACCCGGGAACTGATACTGATAGTCGTTGCCCCAAGGATCTTTGGAGACCCGTGCAATGTAGCCACCCGTTTTCCAATTGATCAAAGAAGGATCGTCGGGTTTTTGTACGAGCGCTTTTAGACCTTGCGCGGTGGTCGGGTAACGTGCGGTATCGAGTTTGTACATCGAGAGCGCCGTCTCGATCGCTTGTATGTCAGCTTGCGCCTTGGTGATGCGGGCATCGTCGACCCGCCCCATGACCCGAGGCACGATGAAGGCGGCCAACAGACCGATGATCACGACGACCACCATGATCTCGATCAGCGTGAAACCGCGCTCGACGCGACGGACTGTGGGCGAAGGCAGGTTGACGTGCACGCTCATCGGTACTCCCTAAACGGATGCTCGATCATAGCAAACAGTCATGACGCTCTCGTGATGCGGCCCGCTGGCTATAATCCCCGGTATGAGCAGCGTTTTCCTGTTCCCGGGTCAGGGATCCCAGTCGGTCGGCATGTTGTCTGAACTTGCCACCAGTCATCCGCAAGTTCGAGACAGTTTCGACACCGCTTCCAAGGTGCTCGGCTTCGATCTTTGGGAGTTGTCGCAGCAGGGCCCTGCAGAGCGCCTCGCGCTGACGGAAATCACCCAGCCGCTGATGTTGGTGGCTGGGGTGGCGACGTGGCGGGTTTGGAGGGCGATGGGCGGCGCGCAGCCAACGTGGGTCGCGGGGCATAGTCTCGGTGAGTTCACCGCCTTGGTCGCGGCGGGTGTGCTCGATTTTGCTGAAGCCGTGGATCTCGTGCGCTTTCGGGGCGAAGTCATGCGCGATGCCGTGCCGGATGGGCAAGGTGGTATGGCAGCCATCATTGGTCTTGATGATGCGGCGTTGATCGAGGCCTGCCGCGAGGCGGCCGGTGATCAAGTTGCCGAGGCCGTCAACTTCAATGCGCCGGGGCAGGTGGTGATCGCGGGTCACGCCGAGGCATTGCGTCGCGCCATCGAGGCGGCCAAGGCGCGAGGTGCCAAGCGGGCATTGCCGCTACCGATCAGCGTGCCGTGCCACAGCAGCCTGATGCAGCCCGCTGCCGAGCGACTGCGCGAGCGACTGCGCAGCTGCACGCTCGCAGCACCGTCGATTCGTTTCTTGAGTTCGGTGGATGCCACGGAATACCGTGACCCCGAGGTGATCCGAGATTTGCTGTATCGGCAGTTGGCGAGTCCCGTTCGTTGGGTCAGCACCATTGAGGCCTTGGTCGCGCTCGGGGTCACACAGTTCATAGAATGCGGTCCAGGCAAAGTGCTCGCCGGACTGACGCGTCGTATCGACAAACGACCGGAGCTGCACATTGCGGCGCTCGAAACCGTCGACAACATCTCTGCCATCAAGGAAGCCCTGAAATGACCTCCAACGTCGCCGATCTGAGTGGGCGTGTGGCGCTCGTCACGGGTGCCAGTCGAGGCATTGGCGCAGCCATTGCGCAGCATCTTGCGTTAGCGGGTGCCAAGGTTATTGGTACGGCCACGAGTGAAGCCGGGGCAAACGCGATCGGTCAGGCCTTGGGTGCGGGATGTCGCGGCGCGGTGCTCGATGTGGCCGATGCCGCATCGGTGGAGGCGCTTCTGGCGGATCTCGAATCGCGAGGCGAGCAGCCGGATATTTTGATCAACAATGCGGGTGTCACTCGCGACAACCTGCTCGTGCGGATGAAGCCGGAGGAGTGGGACCAAGTGTTGCTGACGGATCTCACGTCCGTGTTCCGACTAAGCCGTGCCTGCATGCGTCACATGATGAAGCAGCGTTTTGGTCGGATCGTGAGCATCACGTCGGTGGTCGGTTCCATGGGTAATGCAGGTCAGACCAACTATGCCGCCGCCAAGGCGGGCGTCATCGGCTTCACCAAGTCGCTTGCTCGCGAGGTCGCAAGTCGCGGCATTACGGTCAATGCCGTTGCGCCGGGCTTCATCGACACCGACATGACTCGCGTTCTACCCGAGGACCAACGTGCTGCGCTCGCGGCGGGTATTCCACTCGCGCGTTTGGGGGATCCGCAGGACATCGCGATGGCCGTCGTGTATCTAGTGGGACCGTCGGGGGCTTACGTGACGGGGCAGACCCTGCACGTGAATGGCGGCATGTACATGCCTTGATAGGTCTCTTTTCTCATATATTTCAACCACTTTGACCCCTTCGGGTGATTTTGCACCCCCCTTGGCCTACAATAGTCGGCGTCGTAGGCTCGCTTCGGGTCTTCGACCATTACAGGTCGTTTAGAGGACACATCACAGATGAGCACTGTCGAAGATCAAGTCAAAGCCATTGTCGCCGAGCAGTTGGGCGTGAAGCTGGAACAAGTGACCCCCAATGCCTCGTTCGTCGACGATCTCGGCGCCGATTCGCTCGATACCGTGGAACTCGTCATGGCGTTGGAAGAAGAGTTCGAGACCGAAATCCCGGACGAAGACGCCGAGAAGATCACGACGGTGCAGCAGGCCATCGACTACGTTACGGCCCGCCGCAAGGCCTGAGGCCTAAGGTCCATCAACCGGGGCCGGCGCAAGCCGGCCTTTGGCTTTTAGGGAAGTCATGAGCAAACGTCGCGTCGTCGTGACGGGGCTGGGCATCGTCTCTCCCGTCGGTAGTTCCATCGACTCTGCTTGGAGCGCGATTCTGCGCGGCGAGAGCGGCATCGGTCTGATCAGCCGCTTCGACACCACTCACTACGCCACCCGTATCGGTGGTGCGGTTCGTGACTTCGATGTTGGTCAATACATCCCGCCGAAAGAGGCGCGACGAATGGATGAGTTCATCCATTACGGCGTCGCGGCGGGTGTGCAGGCGGTCACCGACTCGGGTATCGATTTCGGTACGGTCGATCAAGAACGCTGCGGCGTCATCACAGGCGCTGGGATCGGCGGCCTTGCCACCATCGAGTCCGAATACGACACGCTGCTTGCTAGCGGCAGTCCTCGCAAGATCTCGCCGTTTTTCATTCCGTCGTCGATCATCAACATGATCTCGGGTCACCTGTCGATCCGCTATGGATTGCGTGGTCCGAATCTCGGGGTCGTCACCGCATGTACGACGTCGACCCATGCGATCGGTCTCGGCTTGAGGACCATTCAATACGGTGATGCGGACGTCATTCTCGCCGGTGGTGGTGAGATGTCGACGACGAAACTCGGTATTGCGGGGTTCTCGCAGGCCAAAGCTTTATCGCAACGCAACGACGATCCGCATGGCGCCTCGCGTCCATGGGATCGTGAGCGCGACGGCTTTGTCGCTGCCGATGGTGGTGGCGCGTTGCTGCTTGAAGAGTTGGAGCATGCACGGCGTCGCGGTGCCAAGATTTACGCCGAGTTGATTGGCTTTGGCATGAGTGGCGATGCCTATCACATCACGGCACCACCGGAAGATGGGGCGGGTGCCGGACTTGCGATGCGTAATGCCCTGCGCGATGCCGCCATTGACGGTTCGGCCGTTCACTATCTCAATGCGCACGCGACCTCGACCAACCTCGGTGATCGCGCCGAAACCGTCGCAATCAAGAAGGCGTTTGGTGAGCATGCATACAAGCTCGCTGTCAGTTCGACGAAGTCGATGACGGGCCACTTGCTTGGTGCAGCCGGTGTGGTCGAGGCGATCTTCTCGGTGCTCGCCGTGCGCGATCAAGTCGCGCCGCCGACGATCAATTTGCACGAGCCCGATGCGGAATGTGACCTCGATTACGTTCCGAACACGGCACGGCAGATGCCGATCGACGTCGCGATGTCGAATTCCTTCGGCTTCGGCGGCACCAACGGCACGCTTATCTTCAGTCGCTTCCGCGGCTGATGCGCCGTCTATTCGTTGCAGTCCTGCTGAGTCTTGCGCTCGTAGCGGGCGGAGCTTGGCTGTGGCTCGACGCGCTGCTCGATCGCGCGGGTTCTCAAACCGAGCTTGTTGAATTACGCGTTGCGAGTGGCGATAGCTTGCGAGCGAGTTTGCAGCGCCTCGAGGAGGCCGGTGCAGTCCAGCAGTCACGGGTGATCGAGCGCTGGGTCCGCTGGCAGTATCCCAACTTCATTCTGAAAACGGGTCGCTATGCCATTGCCCCTGGCGCAACGGCACGCGACATCATCGAACAGTTGCGCGACGGCAAAGTCATTCTCGAGTCTCTCACCGTGATCGAAGGGACTCGATTTAGCGACTTTCGACGTGCGCTCGAGACTCATCCCGAGGTGAAGGTGACGCTACGTGGTCTCAGCGACGCCGAGGTCATGCGTGCGCTTGGACTCGATGGCCATCCGGAGGGGCGCTTCTTCCCCGATACCTATCGCTTCGCCGCCGGCACGACGGACCGGCAATTGCTACAGCTGGCTCATCGCCGCATGGACCGTTTGCTCGCGAGCTTGTGGGCCGAGCGCGCCGCAGATCTGCCGCTCGAAACGCCAGAGCAAGCGTTGGTGTTGGCATCCATCGTCGAAAAGGAGTCGGGGCTCGCATCCGAGCGAGCTCGGGTTGCCGGGGTTTTCGTTTCGCGACTTCGACTCGGCATGCGTCTGCAATCCGACCCCACGGTCATCTACGGCATTGGCGAAGATTACGATGGCAACATTCGTCGGGTACACCTAACGACGGATACGCCCTACAACACCTACACGCGGCGAGGGCTGCCGCCGACGCCGATCGCATTGCCCAGTGAGTCCGCTCTGAAAGCGGTTTTGCAACCCGAGATTACCGGCGATCTGTTTTTCGTGGCGACCGGCGATGCCGATGGATCGCATCGCTTTTCGAAAACCTACGATCAACATCGGCTGGCGGTACGCGCGATGCTTGAGCGCCAAAGAATGCAACGTGCCACGACGCGTGCGCCGGGCTCGTGAGGTAAGCGGCTGATGAGGGGTGGATTCATTACGCTCGAAGGTATCGAAGGCGCAGGTAAGACGACGGTTGCCGCGGCGTTGATTGCCAGTCTCGAGCGTCGGCAACTGAAGGTTCAGGCGACACGTGAGCCCGGCGGCACGCCGCTCGCCGAGCAATTACGCACTATGCTGCTCTCGCGTGGATCCGAGATTATTTCACCCGCTGCCGAGACCTTGCTGATGTTCGCGGCGCGATCGATTCACATCGAGAATCGCATCCGACCCGCTCTCGCCCAAGGTGAATGGATCGTATGCGATCGTTACACCGATGCCACGCGCGCCTATCAGGGTGCAGGTCGTTCGGTCGATGCCGCGTGGATCGAACACCTCGCTCGTGAGGTTCATGCGGGAATCGAGCCTGATTTGACGCTGCTACTCGATGTACCGGTCATAGTCGGTCTCGAGCGGGCGCGTCAACGACGCATCCTGCGCGGCGAGGTCGTGGCCGATCGCTTCGAAAGTGAGACGGTGGAATTCTTCGAACGGGTTCGCGCACGCTACCTGCAATTGGCTGCGATGTCGCCGGCGCGTTTTGCCGTCATCGACGCGACGCAACCAATCGAGGTGGTGCTCCGTGCCGCAGAGGATGCACTGACGGCGATGCTCGGGCGGCTCGGTAGGATTTGAGATCATGCTGCCCCTGACGACGCAAATTCCTTGGCTTGCGGCAGCACAGGCGCAGCTCGCCGAGGCGATCGAACAGGATCGACTGTCGCACGCGCTACTCGTCACGGTGTCGCCGGGGCAGGGTGGAGAATGGCTGGCCTATTGGTTGGCCGCGCGCTTCTATTGCCAGAGCGCGGATCATCAGCCCTGCGGCGAATGTCGCAGTTGTCAACGAGTGATGGCGGATGAGCAGCCCGATTGTTTGGTGCTCCGTCCGATCGAGGACTCCAAAGAAATACGAGTCGATCAGGTTCGGGAGCTCACCGCGGAACTGGCGTTAACGGCACATGGAGCAGGGCGAAAGGTCGCGATTATTTCGCCTGCCGAAAAACTCAATCGTGCGGCAGCGAACGCGTTGCTGAAGACCCTAGAGGAGCCCACGCGGGGTGCGGTGTTGATTCTCGTCAGTGGCGAGGCCAATCGATTGCCGCCAACGGTGCAGAGCCGTTGTACTCGAATTCGGATTGCTCCACCAAGCGAAGCTGCGATGGTTTCGTGGTTGCAGCGCCAACGTGGGGGCTCGACCGACTGGGCGCGGGTGCTCGCCGTGATGGGTGCGAGTCCCATTACCGCACTTGAGGTGGACTCGGCTGCTTTCGTGGCTCTGTATGATGAAACTGTCAGGGCGTTGGATCGAGCTCGCAGTGGTAGCCTTGATGCCATCGAGACAGCCGAAATTTGGGGTAAGGAAGATTACGGACTGCGCATTGCTTGCATGGAGCATTGGCTGCTGCAGCAACTGCGACAAAGTGTTGCCTCGGGGCAAGCCGATTGGGCTGCGCGCTTGCTCGATCTGCAAGAGCCGCTGCGCGAGGCGCGTCAGTGGATCGACTCGCCAATTAACAAGCCGCTCTCACTCGAGCGTCTTTTGTGGCGTCTCAACGCGGCTGGCGCAGGCGCTCCCAACCGGGGTCGGGCGTAAAGCGCGAACCATAACGATCGGCTAATTCTTGTAGTCGTCGCACGCATTCATCGATGCCACGATCACGCGCGGCCTGCAGCGGGCCACCACGGAATGGCGCATAGCCAGAACCAAAGATCATGCCAGCATCGATCCACTCTTCACGTTCGACCAAACCTTCACGCAGACAGGCAACGCATTCGTTCGCCAAAATGAGCGTCAAGCGATCTTGCAGATCGGCGGGGATCGAGCCTTCAACTGCGGCGCGCTGCGGCTTGTCGCCGAGCCAACGGTAAAGACCCTCACCAGACTTTTTGCCGAGCTTTCCGGCAGCGACCAAGGCCTTGAGCGCATCGAGATCGGGCGTGGTTCTGCCGAGCGCATCGGACACAATCGAACCGACGTGCAAGCACACATCGAGGCCGACGAGATCAGATAGTTCAACCGGGCCCACCGGCATACCAAAATCGACGGCAGCGCGATCAATGATTTCCTTCGCAAGGCCTTCCTGCGCTGCGTACATCGCCTCGAACATATAAGGCACGAGCACGCGATTGACGAGAAAGCCCGGTGAACTGCGACAGGGCAGCGGAAGTTTATCGATCCGACGCGCGAGGTTGATCGCTTTGTTCAACGTCGCCTCATCAGTCGATGAGCCACGAACGATCTCGACCAAGGGCATCAGCGCGACGGGGTTGAAGAAATGGAGACCGACGAGACGCTCGGGATGGTGCAACGCAGAGCTCAGGTCCTCCAGTTTGATGGAGGAAGTATTCGTCGCGAGGATTGCACCGGCCTTCAATCGCGGCTCGATGGTCGCAAATAGACTGCGTTTGATCTCCACCCGCTCCACGATCGCTTCGATCACGACGTCCGCTTCACCCACCGTCGAACCATCAGCATCGGCGCGCAGACGGGCGATGGCGGCATCGCGACGTACCGGGTCTTTGATGCGCTCAGCCATCTTGGCATGTTGCTGTTGTATCGCGGCCGAGACGATGGCGGCGTCACGATCCTGCAGCGTCACGTCGAGTCCGCGTGTTGCACACAGCGCGGCGATGTCCGCGCCCATGACGCCGGCACCGATGACGTGCACCCGCTGTGGTGTAGGCAATGTCTTGTCGCCCTGGGCTTTCAAGGCGTCCTGCAGCAGAAAGACGCGAACGAGATTTCTCGCCGTCGGCGTCAGAAACAATTTGGCGATGGAATCCGCCTCGGCCTCGTAAGCGGCTTCGCCATGGGCGCCGTGCGCGGCCCAAAGATCGATGAGTGCATAGGGGGCAGGGTAGTGCTCTGGACGAGCCTTCTTTCGCACTTGTGCGATCAGGCGCGGCTTGACGAAAGGGCGCACCGCCGCCCACGACAAGGAACGTTGTAGCAGTGGAGGACGATGTGCTGGCCGTGGCTGCAAAATAAAATCGCGCGCTAGCTGCCGCAGACCCTCGGCGTCACGGGCGAGTGCATCGAGCAAGCCCATCTTTCGTGCCTTATCCGCTCGCAGGTTACGACCCGTGAGCATCAAATCGAGTGCGTTCGCTGCACCCAGTAAACGCACGGCGCGAACAGTACCGCCGAAGCCGGGATGGATGCCGAGCATGACTTCGGGTAAGCCGAGGGTTAGCCGACCGTCGTCGAGTCCGATGCGATGACGGCACGCGAGCGCCAATTCCAGACCTCCGCCCAAGGCGAAGCCCTCGATTATGGCCACGGTCGGGCATGGCAGAGCCTCGAGTCGATCGAATACCGATTGTCCGGCGCGAACCAGTCGTCGTGCCTCGTCGACGCTACTGAGTGTTGTGAATTCTTTGATATCGGCGCCGGCGATGAAGCCCGATGCTTTCGCCGAGCCGATTACAAGACCGCGCGGAACGGTGAGGGCGATCTCGCGTAATATCGTGTCGAGTTCTTCCAGCACGATTTTCGAGAGCGCGTTGGCCGAACTGCCCGGGCGGTCGAGCATCAACCAAACGATACCGTCGTTGTCTTGAGTTCGGGTCCAGCAAGTCGAAGTCACGAGACAGCCTCACGTCGAATACGAAAGTCACAGACGATGGGACGATGGTCCGACAGTCGCACATCGGGGATTCTGAAATCGAGTATGTCAATTTCGCGCGACACCAATACGAAATCGAGCTCGAACTGTGGGAATCGCGACGGAAACGACGCGAGCCCCTGAGCGTTTGCGCTACGCAGGCCGGTCGCGCTCATAAACAAATACAGTTCGTTGGTGCCCGAGAAGGTATTGAAATCTCCGGCGACTACCACGGGCTTTTGCGCCTTGAGGATCAGATCGTGCAAGTGCCTAAGCTGCTCCTGCCGGTGCCGATAGCGTAACGACAAGTGCACCAAAAAAATGCACACATCGTCGAGCTCCATCTCGATGATCAGGCGCTTGATGCCCGTTGGAAAATAATGAAACCGCTCGCCGGTAACTCGCGGTGCAGCCAGGATCGCATTGCCTTGCTTGCGCACGATCGGCAACTGGTGGTTGATCGAGGCCGAGCCGTATTTGCATTCGTATGCCGTGTAATGCCCGAGCCGATCGGCGATGTATTCGGCCTGATTCACGAGGCCGCTACGCACCGAACCCGAATCGACTTCGATCAGGCCGACGATGTCCGGATCTTCACGGCGCACGAACTGGGTGATGTCATCGAGAACACGCCGACTGCTGCGCAGGTAGCCCGCGCCGGGTAGCGGCAGATGGAACGCGGGGCCCGTGCCAGTCGCATATCGGATGTTGTAAACGAGTAAACGTAGGGGGGATTCAACGGTCGACACAGCGCGCAGTTTACGCCAAGGAATGCCACACTCTGGCGTGGCGTTCGCAGGTCCAATGATTCGTATAATGTATATTATGTTAAATAACGTAATAAGTGATCCATGATCCTCCTGCTCTCAGCAATGCCCGAGGAAATCGCCGCCCTACGCGCCGGCTTGCAACTGCAAGCGCTTGAGCATGGCGCGGGTCGTGAGTTCGCCCGAGGGTTCATTAGCGATCACGAGGTCGTACTGGCGTTTTCGCGCTGGGGCAAGGTTGCAGCGGCGGCTACCGCAGCGCACGCCTTATCGAGATATTCGATAGAAGCGATTGTTTTTACAGGGATTGCAGGCGCCCTTACCGACTCGTTACAGGTCGGTGATCTGGTTCTGGCCGATCGCCTATTTCAGCACGACCTCGACGCTAGTCCGTTTTACGCCCCGACCGAGGTGCCGCTGCTGGGTCTAGCGGCCTTGCCGGCCTGCGCAGCGCTGTCGGGCCGCATAGAGGCTGCCTATGAGCGCTGGGGCGCCAGCGAGCGCCGGGATGGCCGCTTAGCCCCGCGATTGCACCGAGGGGCCATCGCCACGGGCGATCAGGTGATTGGCGATGAGGTGTCTCGGGCGCGCGTCCAACGAGCGACGCCGGAGGCACTGTGTGTCGAGATGGAAGGCGCGGCGGTGGCGCAGGTTTGTCACGAGTTTGGCCTCCCCTATGCCTGTCTACGCATGATTTCCGACCATGCTGACGAGCGTTTGACCCCCGATCAGATTTACACGCTCGCGCGGCGCAGTGGAGAGACGATGCTTGGCATTCTGCGGCACTTGGACCGCTGAGCTCGCGTTCGGGAGCTAGGGCGCCGCGGCAATCGCCCAGCCTGCGACCCAAACTAAGTTCACGATCGGAACCTTGATCGCGGTACCGCGAACGCGCGCTGATGTCTCAGCGTCTTCATTCGACCACTCATTCGCGACGCCAAAGACACTGCGGAGCGTGGCGAACGGCAGGACGATGGCGCCCCAGTGAATCGTCTGCGCCGCAACGAGCACGGTGATGGCCCCAACTGCCACGACATGCATCACCACAAACAGCGCAGCGGGCCTGCGGGGTCGACCAGGCGCCACGGCTGCTGCCGTCGCTGTCAGCCACGCCAGCATGGTGACGACCAGCGGATAGGCATTCATGCCGGGCGACTCACAACAGGATCGGGACGATCCAAAGGCATACCGCTGCGATGGTCACGGCTCCCGCCAGATCGACCCACAAGCCCGCCTTGAGCATCGAAGTGATCGGAATGCGTCCCGTCGAGTACACGAGTGCATTCGACGACGTTGCCGCCGGGTTGGCAAAGCCGAGATTGGCTGCCATTGCCGCGGCGAGTGCCGCCAGCACGGGGTCGTAGCCAGCGCCGAGGGCGAGACTCGCCGCAATTGGCATGAAGATGGTTGCGGTGGCGACGTTGCTCGCAGCCTCCGTGATCAGCGCGCAGAGCACCGCGATCGCGAGCAGCATCGGTAACAACGGCAGATCACTCACGGCACCGAGCGCTTGGGCGAGCCACGCGGATAAGCCGGATTTCACCACGGCATCTGCCAGTGCGAGTCCGCCGCCCAAGAGCAGGATGAGATACCAGGGCGCACGCTTGGCATCGTCCCACTCGAGTAAGGTGCGAGAGCGTCCCGCCTCGGTGGTGCCGGCCGGTAAGAGCGCGAGCAAGAGTGCGCCTGCGATGGCGATTCCCGCATCCGTAGTACCGGCGACGTATCGTTCGACGAAGGGCTGAAATACCCAGGCAAGCGCGACGAGAGTGACGATCACGACCACCCTCTTCTCGGGTGTCGTCATGGGTCCCATGACTCCGATGGCGTCGCGGATCGATTGCCGTGTGCCGCCGTCAAACTGAAAGGGCAAGGTCACGCGACAGAGGATCCACCAGGTCACCGGCAGCATGACGAGCATGAACGGCACGCCGAAGCTCATCCACTGCGCAAATGAGATCGAGACATCGAAGCTGCGCTCGAGAATGCCGATGGCGATCGAGTTGACGGGTGTGCCGATAGGCGTGGCGAACCCGCCGATGTTAGAGGCAAGAGAAACGCCGAGAATCATGGCAGCGGCAAAATTGCGTCGATGAGCGTCGGTGTCCGGTGAATCGAGATTCGGCACGATCGCGCTGATCGCCGCTAGCGCGATGGGCAGCATCATCACCGTCGTCGCCGAATTATTGACCCACATGGAAACCACTGCGGTCACGGCCATGACAGCGAATAACAAGGACCGTGGCTGTGGATTGGCATGCGACACGACGAAAAGCGCGACACGTCGATGTAGGTTCCATTTCTCGAAGGCCGCGCCGATCAAGGTGCCGCCCAAGATCAAAAATAGCACGGGTGACATGTATTGCCCGGCGACGGCATCGGCCTTCGATACGCCAAGCAGCGGCAACAACAAGAACGGCAAGCTGCCCGTCAGTGTGACCGGCACCGCTTCGGTGAACCACCAGCAGCCGATCAGGACAGTCAATGCCGCTACTCGCCAGCCCTCAGGCGAGAGCGAATCGGGCGCCGGCAACGCCAACATCAAAGAAAAGAGGCTCGCACCCAGCCAGAATCCGATTCGTTGCAGACTCACGCGAACTCCCAGCCGTCAGCGACGAGCGGTAAACGACGCGGTCGCGCGCCCGTGGCCATGTGGATGGCACTCGCGAGCGCCGGCGCCACACCCGGGACGCTCGCCTCGCCGGCGCCCCCCGGTGCATGATCCGTGCGCAGCAGGTGTACGACGATCTTGGGGGTTTGAGACATCCGCAAAACCGGCGCGGAGTCGAAGTTCCGCTGTACCGCGGCGCCCTGCTCGAAGCGGATTTCGCCATCGATCGCGGCCGAGAGTCCAAAGATGATCCCTCCGGATATCTGCGCATCGACCGTCCCGGGATCGATCATCAGTCCGCAATCAAAAACAGCGACGATCTTATCGATGGTGACACGCCGCCCGACGACGGTGACTTCGACGATCTCAGCGCAATAGGATCCGTAAGCGATGCTCAAGGAGATACCGCGCCCGCGGCTCGCGTTACCTCGTCCCTTGCCTAGGGGGCGATTCCACTCGCCCAACTCGGCAACGCGATCGAGTACCGCCAGGGCGCGCGGATCGTGCGCACAGAGCTCGCGCCGAAGTGCCCACGGATCGCGCTTGGCGAACGCGGCGACATCGTCGATCGTGCTCTCGGCGAAAAACCCGTTTTGTGATTGGGCCACCGAGCGCCACGTGCCGATGGGAACCGGCGCTTGCGTCTCTACGTAGTCGGCCAGTCGCATCGGGATGCGGTAGAAATCATTGATCAAAAGGCCGGTCGCGAATGGATCCGCAACGCCGGGCGGCAAGTTACGCTTTTGGAATGTGAAGATACTCGGGCCGGTAATTCGAGAGTGGACGGCGAGTAGCTGCCCTTCCTCGTTCAGGCCAACGCGCGATCGCGCAACATGCGCGGGACGAAATCGATCATGAAGAAAGTCCTGCTCGCGAGTCCAAGTCAGCTTCACGGGTGTGCCGGGTCGAGTGCGGGCCACTTCGCGAGCGATGGTGACCGCCTGGCGTACGAAGTCGGTTTCCCATTTACGACCGAAGCCGCCGCCTAAGAAAGTCACATGGAGCGTGCAACGTTCGCGCGGCAGGCCCGTGATCGCGGCGATCGCATCGCGACAGCGATCGGGTTGCTGTGTGGGCGCCCACACTTCCGCGCGATCGGCATACACAACCGCAGTCGCGCAGAGCGGCTCGAGCGCCGCGTGTGCGAGAAACGGCACCTCATAGCTCCACTCGGCCTGTCGCGGCGCGCTGGAGAGCGCTTTGAGAGTGGCGTCTCGGTCGTAAGGAGGCCCGTTGAGCGCACGACCTAGTCGTGCGTCGCGGTCGGCATCGAGCGCCGCGTGCATCGTCTTTCGCAGCGCCTCGCTGTCGAAGGCTTGTGCAGGTGTCTCGTCGAACTCGACCGCGAGCTCAGCCGCCGCTCGCCAGGCGGTCCAGGTCGAGGTCGCGATGAGCGCCACCCCCTCCTCTACCTCGAAGGCATCGACGACGCCAGGGCGTGCAAGCGCCAGCGTCCGATCGAACGATTTGACGCGCGATGCGACCGCGGGCGATCGACGCAAGGCGGCGTAGAGCATGCCTGGACGCGTCACATCGATACCGTAGATAGCACGACCGGTTACTTTAGGCGGTGTGGCTTTGCGCGGTGTCGTGTGGCCAACCAAACGATAGTCTTGGGGTTCTTTGAAGCGAGCACGTTCGGGTACCGGTAACGCCGCGGCGGCGAGCGCGAGCGTTGCGTAGCTCAGCTGTCGGCCTGTTGCCCTATGGTGAATCGCCGAGCGCTCGGCACTGCACTCGCTGACGTCGACCTGCCATCGATCGCTTGCGGCTTGCAACAGCATCTCGCGGGCGCTCGCGCCCAGGCGTCGCATCACATCGCGATAGATGACCACCGATTCGCTCGCAGCGGTTCGATGCCGACGCGTGACGGGATTGATCAGACCATCATCGGCCGTCGGGAGCACGATATCGACGTCGCTCCAGTCGGCCTCGAGCTCCTCGGCCAAGATTTTGGCGAGCGCATCGTGTATGCCCTGGCCCATTTCAGACTGCGGGCTCGTAATTCGAATGCGTCCGTCAGGCGTGATCTCGAGATAGGCATTGAAACGGGCTGCGGCGTCGGCAGCGCTCGCCGCTGAGGGCGAGATCCGCAGCAGTAAACCGCCACTCAAGGCGAGTGCTGCTTGCAGCACTAATCGACGTTCGGGATTGGGCAGACTCACTCGAGGCGTCTCTTGCGGCGCGCTGGCATCAGCGGGCGCTGTTGGCCGACGAGCGTATCCAAGCCTCTACCGACGCGCGATCGGTGATATCCGCGTAACGGCGACCCACATCCCGCAAGGTATCGTTGTGCGGGCCTTCCTCGGCGTCGCCACAGCAATCGGCCAGCACTTGTACGCGGAAACCGTAAGAGAACGCATCAACGATAGTCGCGCGTACACAGCCACTCGTCGTGCAGCCGGTCACCAATACCGTATCGACATTCTCTTTCACGAGAAACGTGATGAGCGGCGTTTGAAAGAACATCGACGGCGCGTTCTTACAGTACGTGAAGTCGGAAGGGTCATGAATCTTCGGATCCATGGCTGTACATTCGTGACCGTAAAAGAATTCTTTCCGAACGGCAGCGACCTTCCACAACGGCATGTCCTTGTTGCTGCAATAGGCCGTGTAGCAAGCAGCAACCGGTAACCCATTGGCTCTCGCCACTTTCAGGAATTCTGCGGTGTTATCGCGTGCTCGATGGAGTCGCTCGAGGCCACCGAGTTCAAAGCGTGGGTCGGTGAAAGCCAGCTGCCAATCGACCACGAGCACAGCCGCTTTATGTCCGAAACCGATATTGCCGCTCGCGTACCCGACTCCGACGTACTTATCCGTCATGTCCAACCCCACTCGCTAAAAGAAAAAGTCCCCGCACCTGGTCGGGTACGGGGACTTTCGTTCAAGGCCTGATCAGGCTCAAGCCCTTAGGCGGCCTTAGAGCCCTTCTTGCCTGCCGCCTCGGCGCGCTTCATCGCCTCGGCCGCAACCGCAGCCCACTTGGTGAAGCGCGGTGCCGCCGGCGGATCAAAGCCCGTCTCAGCCTTGCAGCGTGACTTGAGCTCTTCGATCGACTCGAAGCCGCGATCAAAGATCTTCTTCTTGCCGCGCTTAGACGCCATCTGCTTACGCAAGCTCGCCGTGGCAGCCTCGTCGATCTTGCCGTCCGCATCGACGATCACGCCGTAACGCTTGGCGCCCTCGACGGTCACGAGACCGGCGACGACATCGAACGCGACGAGTTTGGCATCACGCTCGAGCGGATCGCCCCAGCCGCCGCCGCCCCAGGTGTCGGCGATCAGCAGGTCGCCCGCTTCCACCTTGACGTGGTCGATCTTCGACGGGAGCAATTCTTCGGTGCCATTCGCTCGCTGCAACAGCTTGCGGCTGCGAGCGCCAGGCTCGCCGCCATTGGCGCCCCAAGGATAGGTGAGCCAACGGTCGTCATGGATCGAGATCTCACCCGGCTCGAGGAAGCGATAGCCGATGCGCAGACCGTTGCCACCACGGTGCTTACCGGCACCGCCGGTGTCCGCGATGGTTTCGTAGATGTCGATACGCAGCGGGAAGTAGCTCTCGAGGAACTCGTTCGGCACGTTGGTGAACGACGGCCACAGGGAGTGACCGTCCGGACCATCACCGAAGGGCTTGCCCGGAATACCACCGAAGGTGATCTGGTACAGCTGATACCACTCGCCGTTCTTGTCGTAGCCCGAGTACATGAAGTGCGGGCTATCCGAGAAGCCGGCACCGCACATGAAGTCAGGGTTGCCCTGACCAAGCAGACCCGCAAGGATGTCGAAGATACGGCCGAGGGCGTGCGTGCGGCACGACAGCGCCGCAGGCTTCAACGGCTTCAGCAGCGAACCCGGCGGGATGCGCACTTCCATGAGGTCGTAGAACCCGTCGTTGAACAGGATCTGCGGGTCGAACACCATGATCATGTAGATGCCCGCGAACATCTTGAACATTTCTTCGTTCAACAAGAAGTTGATCGAAGAAATCGACTGCGGGTCGGTGCCGGTGAAATCGAAAATGCACTTGTCACCTTCGCGCCACATGCTGCACTTGATGCGATACGGACCCATGTTGAGGCCGTCGTCGCAGATGTAGTCTTCGAAGTGCTGCTTGGTTTCCGGCACGTTCTGACGGATCAGCGCCCGCATCGCGCGCTTGTTGCGATCGAGCATGGCATCCATGGCTGAATAGAACACGTCATCGCCGAAGCGCTCGGAAATCTCGACGCAACGGGCGGCGGCCGTACGCAGTGCCGCCGTGATCGCGTTGAAGTCGGACAGGTTCCATTCCGGCAGACGGCAGTTGTGCAACACGACGCGCAAGACGTCTTCGTTGAGCTTGCCGCCCTTGAAGATCTTGGTCGGCGGCACGACGATGCCGTCTTCGTAAATTGTGGTGCCGTCGGTCGGCAGCGAGCCCGGAACCTTTCCGCCCACGTCCGTCATGTGACCGAACATGGCAGCCCACGCGATGATGCGACCACCGCGATAAACGGGCATCAACATCAGCCAGTCGTTGGCGTGGCTGATGGCGCCGTTGACCGAGTACGGATCGGAGGTCAGGAAGATGTCGCCTTCCTCAACCGTGCCGTCGTAACCCTTCATGAAGCCCCAGATGAACGAGCCGAACTGGCCGACGACCATCTTGCCGTCGGTGTTGGCAATCATCGGGAACTCGTCATGCTGCTCTCGGATACCCGGCGACATCGCCGTGCGGAACAGCACCGTGTCCATCTCGTAACGCGCATTGCGCAGTGCGCTCTCGATGATGTCAATGGTGACGGTGTCGACCTTGACCTTCTTGAAAGGCTTCTTGTTGCGCTGAACGATTGTTGCAGGCATGGATTACTTCCTCTTCGAGGCGGCCTTCTTAGGCGCCTTGTAGTTGTCGGGGTAAATCAGGATGCAGCCGGACTTGTCGACGTGACCGGTGTGCTTCGGCAGGATCACCGTCGTCGAGTCCATTTCCATGACGATCGCAGGACCTGCGACCTTATTACCGGCTTGCAGCTTGGCACGATCGTAGACGATCGCCGTCACGTCCTTGCCGTCCATGTAGGACTTCTGCTTGCCGACCACGGCGGCCTTCGGATTCGAGCCGCCGCTCTTGAGCGGCTGACGCTTGATCTTGATGCCTTGGCCCTGCACTGCCGAGCGCAGCGTGACGAGCTCGTGCTCGAGCGGCAACGCGAACGTGAAGAGACGCTTGTGCTCTTCGTCGAACTTGTCGCTAATCGCCTTCAAGCCTTTTTTCTGCAGCTCTTTCAGATCCACTTCGACCGTCAGACGCAAGCCCTGACCGTGATAACGCAGATCGACCTGATACGTCGTGGTCATCTCGGACTTCTTGACGCCTTCGGCTTCGATGCCCTTTGATGCATCGCTCGCGAGTTCCTTGAGGATCTTCTCGATTTCTTTGGCCGAGGTTTCCGAGAACTGACGCACGTAGGTGCGAGCACGCTCGTCGCGCACCGCGGTCGTGGCATCGCCGAGCGCACAAAGCACGCCCGGGCCCGGCGGGATGATCGACGGCCAGGAACCGAGCAAACGCGACAGCGCGTTGGCGTGAATTGGACCCGCGCCACCGAATGCGATCAGCGCGTAGTCACGCGGATCGTAGCCCTGCTCGACCGAGACGAGACGCAGTGCGCCCACCATGTTTTCGTTGACGATGTTGTAGATGCCCTGCGCGGCGTCTTTGACCGACAGACCGAGTGCATCGCCAACCTTCTTAACGGCAACCTGCGAGAGGTCACGACGGAGCACCATGTCGCCACCGAGCTTCTGCATTTCGGGCAGATAGCCAAGGACGATGTTGGCATCGGCCACGGTCGGCTCAGTGCCTCCGCGGTTGTAGGCGGCTGGACCCGGGTCGGCACCTGCCGACTGCGGACCCACGCGCAGCGCCTTGGTCAGTTCGGGAACGTGAGCGATCGAGCCGCCGCCCGCACCGACCGTGCGGATGTCGACCGACGAGGCGCGCACCGTCACGTCGCCCACCGTGGTCTCACGACGCAGTCGGGGCTGACCACCCTGAATGAGCGCCACGTCCGTGGAGGTGCCACCGACGTCCACCGTGAGTAGGTTCGGGAAGCCCGCCTGCTTCGCAACCCACAGCGCACCGGTGACGCCACCGGCTGGGCCTGACATCAGGAGGTTGACCGGGTAATCGGCGGCCGATTGCGCCGAGGCAAGACCGCCGTCGGAACGCAGGATGTGCAGCTTGACCTTGTCGGCGACTTCACCGAGCTTGGCCTTGAGGTTCTTGACGTAGCGATCGACGCGCGGGCGCACGTAGGAGTTGGCGACCGTCGTGACGGTACGCTCGTACTCCTGCATTTCCGGGACGACATCCGAGGAGATCGACACCGGCATGCCGGGCAGCTCTTCGATGGCGATCTCGCGAACGCGCTGTTCGTGCGACGGATTCGCAAACGAGTTGATCAAAGAAATCGTGAGCGCCTCGATGTTCTGCTTTTTGAGCGAACGTAGGCTGGCACGCAGCGCCTTCTCGTCGAGCTTGCGCACGACTTCACCTTTGGCGCTCACGCGCTCATCGGCTTCGATGGTGCACGCGAGCGGCGCCATGGGCAGCGACTTGTTGTAGATGATCCAGCCACCGAGACCGCCCGGCACGTACGAGCGTGCGATCTGCAGCACCTGCCGGTAGCCCTTGGTCGTGACCAAGCCGACCTTGGCACCGGTGCCCGTGAGCACGGTGTTGGTGGCAACGGTCGTTCCGTGCATCACGTGATCGATCTGCTTCGGATCGATGCCCGCGCGTTCGCAGACCTTCTGGATACCGTTCAACACACCGATCGACTGATCGGCTGGTGTCGAGGGCACCTTCGCGGTCCAAACTTGGCCCGACTTCTCGTGAACTAGCAGCAGGTCCGTGAACGTGCCGCCGACGTCTACACCCAATCGATATGACATGCGCCCCCCTTGGGCTCGCTATCCGTGGTGAAACAAAGAGGCCGAAGTATCCGACCTCACCCCATGCTCTGCAATCCGTTCCACGCTCGACATCAACCGACGAACGGTCAAGCCGCTTGCGCGGACGGTTTCGGAAAACCACCGGCCTTGAGCAACATGCCGGGCACGTTGCGACCGAGAGTTTGTTGCAACCACTCGCCCGTGGCGAGCAGCTTCTCGAGATCAATGCCTGTCGACACGCCCATTCGCTGCAGCATGTAGACGAGATCTTCCGTCGGAATATTGCCCGTCGCAGCCGGCGCAAAGGGGCAACCACCGATGCCACCCGCGCTCGAATCGAGTGCGGAGACGCCAGCCTCGACGGCCGCGTACGCATTGGCGAGTCCGGTATTGCGGGTGTTGTGAAAGTGCGCACGCAAACGAACACCCGGTAACGCCTCGCGGGCACGACCGAGAATCTCGGTGACCTGCGAGGGAACGCCGACGCCGATCGTATCGGCGAATGCGACCTCATACGGATTCGCTTCGGCCACGCGCTTGGCGACCTCGATGACTCGATCAACGGAGATCTCGCCCTCGAAGGGACAACCGAAAGCCGCTGATACCGTCACTTGCGGTCGAACGCCCGCGGCATGCGCGGCCTTAGCGATCTCAAGCCATGCGGCGATGGATTCCTCGGTGCCCACGCCCTGATTGCGCCGGTTGAAGGTGTCGCTCGCGACGACCGCCATGCCAATTTCGTTGCAACCCGCCGCAACCGCCCGCTCGAAACCCTTGTGATTGAGCACGAGACCGACATAGCGAACGTCGGGACGCTTATTGAGGCCGGCGAGCACCTGCTCCGCATCGGCCATCTGTGGAACCTTCTTGGGATTGACGAAGCTAGTGACTTCGAGACGACGCAGCCCCGCATCGATGAGGCGCTCGATGAACTCGATCTTGGCGGCCGTCGGCATGACGCCCGGCTCGCTCTGCAGTCCATCGCGTGGGCCCACTTCGACGATTTCGATCGTGCGCGACATCGAACCTCCATGCTGTCGTCTGGCCCAAGCATTCTAACCCCGTTGCCCGCTCCGTGTGTGAGGGTCGATGCGTTCTTGACCGGACAATCGTCACTCGGTACAAACCCCGGGGCGTTATTGCCCAACCGTGTCCTTCGTCAACCGAGGTGTTTTCGACCATGACCGCCGAACCGAATTTCAAGCGTGGCCCTCTTTCCGATCTTCGCGTGCTGGAGTTGGGCACGTTGTTAGCGGGTCCTTTTTGCGGTCAGTTGCTCGGCGACCTTGGCGCCGAAGTCATCAAGATCGAACCGCCGGGTCAAGGCGATCCGCTGCGAGTCTGGGGTCGGCAGAAGGCGGGTGAGCCGTCGCTGTGGTGGCCGGTCGTTGCACGTAACAAGAAAGCGATCACGCTCGACATGCGTCAAGAGGAAGGTCAGCGGGTCTTGAAGGAGCTCGTCAAGGAAGCGGACTTCGTCCTGGAGAACTTCCGACCAGGCACGATGGAAAAGTGGAACTGCGGCTACGAGGAGCTCAGCAAGATCAACCCTCGGCTCATCATGATCCGTGTTTCGGGCTACGGTCAGAACGGACCGTACTCGCACCGCGCGGGCTTCGGTGCCGTCGGCGAGGCGATGGGCGGTTTGCGTTACGTTTGTGGTGATCCATCAACACCACCCTCGCGCATGGGTATCAGTATCGGCGATGAACTCGCCGCCACCTTCGCCTGTTTGGGTGCGCTCGCTGCGCTGCACTATCGCGAGAAAACCGGTCGCGGTCAGGTGGTGGATTCGGCGCTCTACGAAGCGGTGCTCGCCATGATGGAATCTTTGATCACCGAGTACGACAAGACCGGATACATCCGCGAACGCACTGGCGCCATCCTACCCAACGTCGCGCCATCGAATGTGTACAAGACCAGCGATGGACTGGTTCTCATCGCGGCGAATCAGGACACCGTCTTTGGTCGGCTCTGCGAAGCGATGGGCCAGAACGAGTGGCCAAAAGATGCCCGCTTCGTGAATCACCAGGCCCGTGGCACCAATCAAAAATTGCTCGACGGCTTGATCGAAGCATGGACGTCGACCATGAACACCAAGCAGGTGTTGGAGCTGATGGATCAATACGGTGTGCCAGCCGGCCAGATTTACCGGGCGCCAGAGATGCTTGACGATCCGCACTTCAAGGCGCGTGATGCGATCGTGACGACGCAACACCCCTACTTCGGCGAGCTCAAGATGCAAAATACGGTGCCGAAGTTCTCCGAGACGCCGGGTAGCATTCGTAGCCCCGCACCCACTGAGCTCGGCCAGCATAACGACGAGGTGTATGCGAAATTGCTCGGTTACACGGCGGAGCGTTTGGCGCAGTTGCGCAACGCGAAGGTCATCTGATGGGCGCCGGCGAATCGCTGCACGAGAACTACGCCCGCGGCGGTTTCGGTCAACGTCTTGCGCCGGGGCGTCGGCCGGCCTTGCTCGTCATCGACTTCGTGCGCGCCTACCTCGTCCCAGGTTCGCCCTTGTATGCCGGGGTCGAACAAGCTCGCGCCGACTGCGCACAGCTTCTAAGCGGTGCTCGATCGGCTGGCATACCGATCATCCACACCAATGTGGTCTATCAACCCGGTGGACGTGATGGCGGTGTATTTTTCCGCAAAGTACCCGCACTCGCCTGTTTCGAAGCGGGGGCTCACCTGGATCTCGCGGCGTTTGCGGAGGGTCTGGAGCCCGTGGCTGGCGAGACCGTGATTTCGAAGCAGTACGCGAGTGCGTTCTTTGGTACCTCGCTCGCCTCGACACTGACGGCGCTTGGTGTCGACACCGTGCTCATCGCCGGCCTCTCGACGAGTGGCTGCGTGCGTGCGAGCACGGTCGACTGTTGCCAACACGGTTTTATCCCCATCGTGGTGAGAGAGGCCGTCGGTGATCGCGCGCCAGGCCCGCACGAGTCTAATCTCTTCGACTTGCAGGCCAAGTACGCCGAGGTCGCGTCCCTGGCCGACGTGCTGGATTACTTGCGGAGCCTTTCTCGATGAGCAGTACCTTGGGTCCGATTTCTTGCGTGACAATCGCTGCTCCCGAGTTGCAGCACATGATCGATTCATATCATCTGCATCTCGGGTACGAGTTGGTGGATCACGGCCGCTTGTCTGCCGCGCAAGCAGAACTTTGGAACTTGCCGAATCTCGCGGGGCGTCGCTATGCGCTCATGCTCCCCGGTGGCGACGGGCAAACCTGCCTGCGCTTCGTCGAGAGTCGCCCCAACCACGACTACGTGGCGTTTCGCCACATGGGATGGAATGCCGCCGAGTTCATGGTGCAAGACACCGACGGTATCGCAGCACGGCTCGCCGATTCCCCTTTTGAGATCATCGGACCGCCCGCAGACCTGTCTTTCTCGGACAAGATACGGGCGATGCAGGCGCTTGGCCCCGCGAAGGAGTCGATTTATCTCACCTCCTTCAAAGAAAAGCTGCCAGAGTTCGACACGCCAGATCCAAAGCATTATGTGGATCGCGTCTTTATCGTGATCTTGGGCGGTGAGTCTTGCGCTTCGATCAACGACTTCTACTCTCGGCATTTCGGCATAGCACCGGCGCCCGTTATTCCCTCGGTCATCTCCGTGATTTCTAAGGCGCATGGACTGCCCGATGATGCGCGTCACGACCTTGCCGCCCTGACGCTGCAGGGCCAGTCGTTCATCGAGGCAGATCGCATGCCTCCGGGCACACTGCCTCGTGAGGCTCTCGATGGCGAGCTTCCGCCGGCGATCTCGATGGTGTCGTTCACGGTCAGTCGATGGCCTGACAATCTGACGTGGCTCGCGCCACCGCGAACCTTGCCGCAGGCGCCCTATTACGGTCGACGTGCGGGAGTCTGCGTGGGCCCGGCCGGCGAATGGATAGAGCTGATCGAGGCCTGAAGATGACCGATCCGATCCATCCGCCGCCGGAGTTCCCAAAGGGTCACCGACCGCAGGTCTTCGCGGATCCCGCGATCGACCAGCTCTACGACGGCTACGTAACGTTGGGCACTGAACTGGCCGTCGCCTTCGATCGAATTGATACGCTGGAGCGCATTCTGCAGGAGCGCTTGGGCCTCTCGCGTGCCGAGATCGATGGCTACAAACCGACGGATGCTGTAGATGCTGAGAGGCAGTTACGGCGTGCGGAATTGGCGCAAAGGCTGCTCCGTCCATTCCGTGAATTTCGCGACGATCGCATCGCGCGCGGCACACACAAGGGTTAGCATCCATCGGTCGATCCGCAACACGGAGACCGATCAGCATGAAGGCTTTCACGCAGCACGCGCTGTTACCCACACCGCAGCACGACGAGCAAGCTCGCCAAGATTTTGTCGGCGCTTTTCGCGCGCACTTATCCGCGCGCGTGATGCCCGGGAATTACCAACTGTTCGAAAGGCGCGTTGCGCCGCGCTTTGAAGCAGAGCGTGGCCGGCCCCCTGTGGATGAACAGGAGATTCGCGAGTGGATGACTCGCGAGCCCTACTACCAGTTCTGGAGTGCGTTACAGCGTCGCAGTCAGGAACTGCTTTGGGAGTCGGTGATCGATCCGACTGAGCGGGAATGGCAGTCTTTGATCAAGCGGTCACGCGCAGGCGGTTCGAGCCGCCGCCGCGGTTCGTTGCGCTTGAATCCCGCGCTGGCGTTACCGCGCTACCACGCCGCTGCCGACATTCACCTGCAACCCGGCGGTTACCACACCGACTTCACGGCAGACGATGTGGCCGCTGGCGCCATCTACGACAAGGGCATCAACCTTTACATGGGCGGCGCACTCGGGTCTGAAAACGACTTGATGGGTAACACGCTGCTCGCCTTTTTGCGTGAACGTCACCCCTCGCATCAGCCCAACCGCATCCTCGATCTCGGCTGCGCGATCGGTAATAGCACTGTGGTCTGGGCGAAAGCGTTTCCGAAGGCGGAAGTTCACGGCATCGACGTCGGCGCGCCTGTATTGCGCTATGCGCACGCGCGAGCCGAGGCGCTGGGTGCGAGAGTGCATTTCAGTCAACAGAATGCCGAGCAAACCGATTTTCCTGACGAGAGTTTTGATCTCATCATTTCGCACATCGTGCTACATGAGACATCGAAGTCCGCACTCGTGCGAATTCTGGCTGAGTGTCGTCGATTGCTGAAGCCCGGTGGATTGATGCTGCATCTTGAGATTCCGCGCGGACGAACTCCGATCGAGAAGTTCATGCATAACTGGGAGTCCTACAACAATAACGAGACCTTCAGTCGTTACATGACACGCATCGACTTGGTGGCCGAGGCAGCCAAGGCCGGGTTTTCGCAAGACGAGAGTTCGCTCGAGGAATTCGTACCGAAGATGGATGTCGCTCAAATGAATTACACGCAGCACTTCTTCTGGAAGATCTTGGTCGGCTGTAAGGCTGGAGTGGTCTGATGCCTACTCGAAAAGCAAAGCGCGTTACGAAGTCCGCCGCTGCGAACACCAAACCGACCGCCCCTGCGCCGCGCATCGCCCGCGTCGCCAAGGGCAAGAAACCTCAGTATTTCAGCGATCCCGCTATCGATAAGTTGTTGTGGATGACGGTGACCTTGATGGAGGAACTGTCCGTCACGCGCGACCGACTGGATGCAGTCGAGCGTGTGCTCGCCAAGAAGCGGGTGCTACGAGCGAACGAAATTGACCAGTGGAAGCCTGATGCGAAATCTGCTGGTGAGCGTGACGTGAGGCGAAAAGCCTTCGTCGATCGAATGATGCGTGCGGTGCACGCGGAGCTCGACGAGGTGCTGCGCGGAAATCACCGCGGCGCCGAGGATGACCCGGTCGCCGCGGTTGAGAGTTGATTAGCGCGTACGCAGGGTCCAGAGACGAGCGAGATCCTTCAAGGTTTGATCACCCTGAACGGCGGCAAACGCCTCTTTCGCGCCTTCTTTGTTTCCAGCCTTGAGACGAGCGATGCCAAGCGTCAGCTGAGTCTCGTTGGCATTACGCACGCCACCCTTGGCGATACCACGCTCGATGGTGGTCACGGCTTTGGCGTAGTCGCCGTAGCTCAGATAGGCCTGACCGATGCGCACGTCGATCTCGCCGTTCTTGCGCGCGGCTGCATCGCTGTCCTGCTTCGCCAGCGTGGGTTTATCTGCCGCCACTTGCGTCTTAGCCGATGCCAATAAACGCTTGCTGAGGTCCGTGAGCGCGGGCGTGTTGAAAACGTTGGCAGCAACGCCCGCTTCAACGACGGCTAATGCCTCGCCTGGAAGACCCTTCTCGATCGACAGCTGAGCCATCTCTGCGTAGTCCTCGCCGCGACGCATGCCGCCCGCCTCGAAGGCATAACGGAACACGTTCAGGGTGTTGCCCTCGGACGCGTTGCGCAGCAAGACCAGAGTGATGTTGCCGGGCGTTTCCGGTCGCGGATGGAATTCGAGCTGCTTCTCTAAGGCTTTCAGAATGCAGGTGTCATCGTCGAGCTTCGAACACGAGCTCACGTACAACTGCAAGGCGATTTCCGCCGGCTTCTCGTTCCGCGACTGCAAGGCTGCAAGCCACTTATCGATGAAAGCCGTGGTTCGCTTGAAGTCGTTGAGTAGGTAATACGACTGGGCGGTTAGCAACGCGACCGGTTCTTCGGTGTTGCCGGCCGCAATCGCCTGCTCGCCGAATCCCGCAGCGCGCTCATACGCCTTCAAGTTGTAATTGAGCTGCAGCAGTTGCTTGTAACGGATGAGACGATTGGCATCATCCAAAAAGCCGGCCTCTAAACCCTTTGAGAAGGCCGCTTCGGCACCGGCGGTGTCACCGTTTCGGGCAGCACAAAAGCCGAGCAACTCGGCCACGGCGAACACGTCGTACGGCGGCTTGTCAGCAACAGCCTCTGTCGATTGCAGCGCAGCAACGCAATCGGCCCACTTCTCTTTCTTGATCGCGTCCTGAGCGGCTTTCACCTGCTTGGCGACCGCCTTACTGATCGAGGGCGCCTTTTGGGCGGCCTCTTTTTGGGCGAACGCGGTTGGGACAAACAACGCTGCAACAGCGGCAGCGAGGAACCAATGTTGTCTACGAGGCATCGACATGGAATTCACCTCTTACTTGGCGCGCAGCGCCCAGAGCTTGGCTACGCGCTCGAGATCTGCGTCACCCTTGACGGCCTTGAAAGCCTTGGCGGCTTCGCTCTTGTTACCCGCGCGCAGTTGAGCAATGCCGAGCACCAATTGGGCTTCGGCTGGGTTCGTTACGTTTCCTTTGCTGATACCACGCTGAATCGCTTTGACGGCACTGGCCGCGTCGCCCAGGCTCAAATGCACCTGACCGACGGCGAGATCCGCATCGCCACTCTTGCCGGCGGCAGCATCACGCTCCTGCTTCGCGACACCGGCCTTCGAGGCGGCAGCACGTTCCTTGGCGGCGTTGAGCAAGCGGGTGTTGCGATCGATATCACGCTTTTCAGTGAATGCCTTCTTGGCGAAGGCGGCCTCGAGCGTTTTCTGCGCCTCAGCCGGAATGTTCAGCTCGATCGCGCGCTGAGCCATCTCCGTGTAGTCCGACGCTCCACCCATGGCACCGACGTCCATCGCCAAGCGGTAGGCACCGTAGGCAGCGGCATCGTTACGGCTTCCGAAGAGGGACTGCATGAGATTCGCCCAGCCGGCCGGATTCGGATAGTACGTTACGAGCTTCTCAAAGCCGGCGCCGGTGCACGCCTCGTCCTTGAGCTTCATGCAGGCGGTGACGTACATCTGGATCGCGTTCTCACGCGGCCGCTGACCACGACGCTCCTGATCGGCGATCCACTTACCCACGAAATCGCGAGTCGCCTTGTTGTCGCCCGTTTGGTAGTAGGTTTGCGCGACGAGCAGGTAGGTGTCGGCATCCGCCGAACCATCTTTGATCATCTTCTGACCGTACTCGATCACCTTCGGGTAGCTCTTCATGCTGTAGTAAAGCTGCAAGATCGCCTTGTTGCGCGCGGGCAATGCCTTCGCGTCGACGAATGAAGACGCCAGGTTAGTCTCGTACGCTTTGACCGCCGAGGCAAAGTCGTTCGAACGCGTGGCGCAGAAGCCGATGAGCTCGTTCGAGATGAAGTCGTCATAGGCATTCTTGCCAGCGACCCCTTGTGCCTCGCGCGCCTTGGCGATGCACTCTGCCCAACGATTGGCCTTGCTGGCGGCTTGCGCGGCAGCCAAGGTTTTCGCTGCGGCGGCGCTGTTCTTTGCAGCCTGCGCATGAGCAGCAGGTGCGAGACCCAAGGCGGCAATCAACAAGACAGGAATCAGAGCGACAGACTTGTTCATGACTTTCCTCATAAAAAAAATCGCCGCACCCTGAGAGGGATGCGGCGAGGATGTTTCTAGACCAGCGTCAAACTGAACGACTTCCTTAATCCTGGAACTCCGCCACGTTGACGAAGCCGATCTTCTTCATACGGTTGCGCTGTGCAGACGCGAGCACCTTGGCGACGACGTCGTATTTGGCGCGCTTGTCAGGGCGCATATGCAGCTCGGGCTGCGGATCTTTCTGCGACTCCTGACGGAAGAAGGTCTCGAGCTTGTCGAGGTTATCTACGACCGTGCCATTCCAGAGCACCGTGCCGTCGAAGTCGATTTCGATGTCGATGACTTCAGGCTGCACCGGCGGCGGTGGCGCGTTCGTGGGTCGCGGCATGTCGAGCTTCACCGCATGCGTCATCACCGGAATCGTGATGATGAACATGATGAGCAACACCAGCATGACGTCGATGAGCGGCGTCGTGTTGATGTCACACATCGCGCCTTCGTCGCTACCGCCTACATTCATTCCCATGACTATGAACTCCTAAACGTTCGATCAACGCGAGCCGCGCATGCCGCGATCAGGTTCAGTGATGAACCCAACCTTGACGATGCCACCCCGCTGCACCGAGTACAGAACGCGACCGACATCTTCATAACGCGAGTTCGAGTCGCCGCGGATGTGGATCTCGGGTTGCGGATCCTTGATCGCCTCGGCTTTGATCATCTCAACGAGCTGGTCACGACCGGACACCTGCTCGTTGTTCCAGTAAATATTTCCCTGAGCATCGACCGCAATGGTGATGTTCTCGGGTTTCGTTTCGGTCGGGATGTTGGCTGCCTTCGGCAGAGACACCTTAACCGTCTTCGTGATCACGGGAATCGTGATGAGGAAGATGATGAGCAACACCAGCATGACGTCAACGAGCGGGGTCGTATTGATCGTGCTGTTGAGACCGTCTTCGTCGCCGGATCCGACACTCATCGCCATGGACTGTTTTCCTCGTCTGTCTCAGGAGCCCGAGGTGCACCGATCGGCACACCCCGGGCCTTCACCCGAGAATGATTATCGTCGATTACTTCTTGGCAGCAGCGGCAGCCGGAGCAGCCGCAGTCGGCATCGGGATACGGGCGCCGCCGACCAGGAACGCGTGCAGATCGTTCGTGAAGCTCGCGAGCTCCTCCTGCACTTCCTTGTTGCGACGGATCAGCCAGTTGTAACCCATAACCGCCGGAACGGCGACCGCGAGACCGATGGCGGTCATGATGAGCGCCTCACCGACCGGACCTGCGACCTTATCGATGCTCGCCTGACCGGACACGCCGATCGCCACGAGCGCGTGGTAGATGCCCCACACCGTGCCGAACAGACCGACGAACGGCGCCGTCGAACCGACAGTGGCGAGCCACGGCAGACCACCGGTGAGGTTCATGTTGATGCCCTCGATCGAGCGCTGCAGGGACAACGTGATCCACTCGTGCAGATCAACGCGCTCGTTGAAGCGGCCCTCATGATGCTGACGGGCGCGAACGCCGTCCTCAGCGATCGAGCGGAAGGTGTCACCCTTCGGCAGACGATCAACGGCTTCGTTTACCGAACCGGCCGTCCAGAATTTCTGTTCCGCAAGCTTGGCAGAGGCCAGAAGCTTACGCTGGTCGATGAACTTCATGATGATGACGTACCAAGACGTCAGCGACATGATGACCATGATGATGAGAGTGCCCTTGGCGACGAAATCTCCCTGTTCCCAGAGAGCTCCGAGGCCGTACGGGTTCTCGACTACTGCGGTGGCTACTTCGTTTTCCATGATTTCCTCAGCGGGTGAACTCTTTACTTGATCTCAAACTTGACACGGAAGGACACGCAAGATTGCTCCTGCGGCTGGCCGTTGGCCGTACCGGGTTGGTAGCGGCCGGCACGAGCCAACTTCACCGCGCCCTCGTCGAGGCGCGGGAATCCGGATGACTGGGCGATCGTCGGATCGCCGATCAGCTTGCCCTTGGCGTCGACGCACACACGCACCGTCGCCGAGCCCTGCTCTTCAGCACGCTTGGAAGCGGCCGGGTAATAGTCTTCGCTCGAGGGCATGCGACCGATCTTCGCAGGCGCCATCACGACACGCGGCGCAGGCGGCGCGACGATGGCCGGAGCCGGCTTGTCGGTCACGTTGCTGATCGCGGTGGTTTGCGTCTCCATCGGAATGTCGATGACGACATCCGGCGGCGGCACCTGCACCGGTGGGCGCTCCATCTGCGGAGGCGGCGGCGGTGGCGGCTTATCCTCCGGCTTGATCTCTTCGATGATGTCGGTGACCAGAGGCGGCGCAACCACCTCGACGACCTTGCGAGCCAAACCGCTCACCAGGCCATACACCAACAACAAGTGAAATCCGATGATGGCAGCAAAGACGGCCATTCGGCGTGAGTTGTTCTGTTCTACGTAGCGGGCCATGTTCTCTCGTGGTCGCTATTCAATGGTTGCGAAACTGCGGGTCGCAAAACTAACTGGCTTCGCGACCCCGTGCAACCGTCGACTCCCAATCGGCACCCACCACTCGGGCACGCGCCAACCGGGAGAACCCACACTCCGTACACATCCGTTGACAGCTTCTTTGAGAGACGCCGTCTTCATCAGTAGCCGGAATGAGCCGGGGGCGTCATGGAACTTCCCTGTCCCGGTATAACCCGCTGTGAAGCAGGCATAACCCGATGCAGTGCAATCCCTTGCGTATCCCCCTAACCAAGGCCAACTGTAACCGCGGCAATCGTCACTGACAACCCACTTTCATCGAAACTTCATTTCGAGTTGTCGAATCAATCGGTCACCGCCCCTTCCGATGCGCTGCTAACCGAACGCGCGTATTTCGCGAGTACGCCCGTCGTGATGTATGGCTTCGGCGATTTCCATGTGCGAGCGCGCGCTTTGAGTTCGCTTGAACTCACATCAAGATCGATACGACGCTTCAATGCGTCTATGCGAATTCGATCGCCGTTGCGGATCAGCGCAATGGGCCCGCCGTTCGCGGCCTCAGGCGATATGTGACCGACCACGAAACCGTGGCTGCCACCGGAGAAGCGCCCATCCGTGATTAGTGCGACCTTGTCACCGAGTCCTAGACCCATGATTGCCCCCGTTGGGCTCAACATTTCGCGCATGCCGGGCCCGCCTCGCGGGCCTTCGTAGCGAATCACCACAACATCGCCCGCCTTCACCTTGCCGGCGAGGATCGCAGCGGTCGCTTTTTCTTCACCGTCGAACACGCGCGCGCGACCTTCGAATGCGAGGCCTTCTTTACCTGAAATTTTGGCGACCGCGCCTTCGGGCGCCACGTTGCCGTACATGACGACCAAGTGACTATCGGCCTTGATCGGAGCAGAGAACGGTTGAATGATTTTTTGATCTTTCGGGTAATCGCCAACGTGACGCAAATTTTCTGCCATCGTTTTGCCTGTGACGGTCATGCAATCACCATGTAACAAACCGCGATCCAGCAATCGCT
>JACCDU011099246.1_pt1 | contig 62055 bp, 37 predicted proteins | sample 7446081 | NCBI WGS metagenome assembly JACCDU01 (sample SAMN15323447, study PRJNA562643) | freshwater metagenome | isolation source: river surface water | place: USA:Blue River Watershed | collected 2017-08-17 | reverse complement strand
TCCGATGCCTCTCCTCCACATCACCAACGCCCGCGTCATCGATCCCGCCGCCAAGCGCGACGCCGCCGGCGACGTCTTCATCCGCGACGGCGTCTTCGTCGCCCGTCCCTCCGCCGCCGACCTGAAGAAGGCCAAGAAAATCGACGCCGCCGGCCTCGTCGCCGCCCCCGGTCTCATCGACGTCCACGTCCATCTCCGCGAACCCGGCCAGACCCACAAGGAGACCATCGAGACCGGCACCCGCGCCGCCGCCGCCGGCGGTTTCACCACCGTCGTGTGCATGCCCAACACCGCGCCCGTCGCGGACAGCGCCGGCACCATCCAGCTCATCAAGGACTCCGCCGCCCGCTCCGCCGCCGTCCACGTCTACCCCACCGGCTGCATCACCGTCGGCATGAAGGGCCAGGCCCTCGCCCCCATCGGCTCCCTCAAGCGCGCCGGCGTCATCGCCATCACCGACGACGGCGACTGCGTGCAAAGCAACGAGCTCATGCGCCGTGCCTGCGAATACGCGAAGATGTTCAACCTCCCCATCATGGACCACTGCCAGGACCACTCCATGACCGTCGGCGCCGTCATGAACGAGGGGAAGATGTCCGTGAAACTCGGCCTCAAGGGCTGGCCCAACGCCGCCGAGGACCTCATCGTCGCGCGCAACTGCATCCTCTCCGAATACACCGGCGCGCACATCCACATGCAGCACGTCTCCTCGCGCGCCTCGGTCGACATCCTCCGCCGCGCCAAGGCCCGCGGCGTCAAGGTCAGCGGCGAGGCCACCCCGCACCACATCGCCCTCACCGACGACGCCCTCGCGACCTACGACACCCACTTCAAGATGAACCCGCCCCTCCGCACCGAGGAGGATCGGCTGGCCATCATCGCGGGCTTGAAGGACGGCACCCTCGACATCCTCGCCACCGACCACGCCCCGCACACGCCCGACGAGAAGGACCGCGAGTTCGACCTCGCGCCCAACGGCATCCTCGGCTTCGAGACCGCCCTCGCCGTCACGCTCGATATCCTGGTCCGCAAAAACAAATTCAAGCTGGCCACCGTCGTCGACCTCTGGACCCGCAAGCCCGCCGAGCTCCTCGGCCTCCCCGCCGGCACGCTCGCCGAGGGCGCGCCCGCCGACCTCGTTCTCTTCGACCCCGAAGCCGAGTGGCTCTACGACGCGAAGAAAGGTTTCTCCAAGTCCGCCAACTCCCCCTGGAGCGGCCAAAAGCTCCGCGGCCAGGTCAAGGCCACCTACGTCTCCGGCCGCCTCGTCTTCGACGGCCAGAAGATCATCCAAAAATAGGCGCCCCGCGCCCGTCTGGTAGCGGAACGACGGAGTCGCTTCGCGAGCCTCGCCCGCGTTCCATCCCGTCCCCTCCGCGCGCCCCTTCCCGCCCCGCCCTCCCCGGCGGGGCTTTTCTTTTTCTCCCCGCGCCCCTCCCGGCGCATCCGTTCTTCTTTGCGCCTTTTGCGCTTTTTTGCGGCCCTGCTTCCGTGCTCGCGCGCATGCCCGTCTTTCCCGACGCCCCCGCCCACGTCCCCGTCCTCGCCGAGATCGATCCCGACGTGGTGACGACCAGCCTGTGGTCGCACCTGCTCACCGTCGGCGGCGTGCTCCTCGCGCTCTTCGCCCTCGCCCGCCTCCTCGGCGAGCGACGCCAGCCGGGCAACACCCTCGCCTGGCTCATGGGCATCATCCTCGTGCCCTACGTCGGCGTGCCGCTCTACCTGCTCTTCGGCGGCCGCAAGATCCGCCGTCTCGCCGCGCGCAAACGCCGCATCCGTCTCCCCGTGCCGCCCGAGGCCCGCGCCACCGAGACCACGCTCGCGCATCCCGTCGCCCACGCCATCTCCACCAACGGCGCGGCCGAACCCGTCGGCGGCAACACCGTCCGCCTGCTCCGCGACGGCGAGGACGCCTTCGACGAACTCGAACGCCGCATCCTCGCCGCGCGTCACACGATCCACATCGCCACCTTCATCCTCGGCCGCGACGCCACCGGCCGGCGCGTCGTCCAGCTCCTCGCCCGCCGCGCCCGCGAAGGAGTCAAAGTGCGCCTGCAACTCGACGCCTTGGGCTGCTTTTTCTCCAGCGGCCGCTTCGTGGAACCCGTCCGCCGCGCCGGGGGCGAGGTCGCGACTTTCCTTCCCGTCATCCCCCTCTCCGGCCGCGGTTCGGCCAACCTTCGCAACCACCGCAAAATCGCCGTGTTCGACCGCGAGGTCGCCCTCGTCGGCGGCCACAACCTCGCCCGCGAATACCTCGGCCCCCAGCCGTGGCGCAAACGCTGGACCGATCTCGGCGTCGTGCTCGAGGGCCCCGCCGCCGCCCAGTTGGACGATGTTTTTCTCGCCGACTGGACCTTCGCCACCGGCCGCCCCGTCGAAGCGCTCGCGTCCGCCGCCCCCCCCGCGTCCACCGTTTCGCCGGCATCGCCTCCGCCCCCCTCGCCCGCCGCCTCCTCCGAGCTTCAAGTCGTCGCCAGCGGCCCCGACGTCGGCGGCGACCCGCTCTACGAGGGCATCCTTTCAATGGTTCAGGAGGCTAAGCGCAGCGTCTGGATCGTCACGCCCTACTTCATCCCCGACGAGGTCCTGCTCCGTTCACTCGTCGTCAAAGCCCGCGCCGGCCGCGATGTGACCCTGATCCTGCCCGCACGCTCAAACCACCCGGTCACCGATCTCGCGCGCCGCTCCTTCCTTCGCCAGCTCGTTCGCGCCGGCGCCCGCGTCCTCGCCTATCAGCCGCGCATGCTCCACGCCAAAACCGTCATCATCGACGACAGCCTCGCCCTCGTCGGCTCGGCCAACGTCGACATGCGCAGCCTCTTCGTGAATTTCGAGATCGGCGTGATCCTGCACACGCCGGCCGACGTCCACGCCCTCCGCGCCTGGGCCGGCGAGCTCACCCGCCACTGCCAGCCGCTTACGCTCGCCGACCTCAAACGCCGGCGCTTCCCCGCCAACCTCTTGGAAGACCTCAGCCGACTCCTCACCCCGCTGCTTTGATACCCCCGGACCTACGCTTAGCGCATTTACTAATGGCCGCGCATAGCTCATATTATCGCCTGCTTCCCGGCAAAAAACGCACCTCCGCCACCCATGAAAAAGATCCTCGCCCTCGCCTGCCTCCTCGCCCCCTTGGCCGCCCAAGCCGAACCGCTCCCCGGCGCCAGGTCCAACGTCACCCTCAAACTCACCGTCCACGACTCGGAATTCGTCTCCGAAACCGCCTCCGGTTATTCGTCCAAGCTGGTAGCCTACAGCTACGGCAACAAGGAGCTCCTCACCGATCTCCTCAACGAGGGCCTCCTCGGCGAAGGGGAGAAGCTCTCCGGATGGAAACTGGTGGTCGTGGATCGCACGCCTCTCGCCGACGTGGACAACAACACGCTCGTGTTCTACGCGGTCAAAGACGGTAGGACTCCCGTGCAGATCCCCGCCTCGCGCTTCGGCCTACAGACCGACTCCGACGTCGGCGTGGACGCCGAAAAGGTCACCTTCGCCAACGACCAGCTTGCCACCCGCAAGACCAGCTTCAAGGCGCTTGTCGGCCTCTCCGGCCGCCGCACCCTGGCGACCGATGCCGAAAGCTACGACGACAGCTTCGAGCTCTCCGGCCTCGCCTCCGGCAGCGACTCCCGCGTCACGCGCTCCATCACGGTGAACAAGGTGGCCTACCCCTTCACCTTTACACTCCTGGGCGCCGTCACCGTGAAACCCGTCCTCGGATCCCTCACCGACCACCTCGCCGACAACACCCAGGCGCCCGTCGAAGGCAGCATCACCTTCTCCGCCTTCACGCCGCTCGACATCACCGATTACCCCTATCAGGACGCCTCGGTCGAATAAGGCCCGCCGTTCCCGTTTCGTCCGTTCGCGCCGCGTCCCCTCGGGGCCGCGGCGCTTTTGTTTTCGCAAAACCCCTCCCGCGCTCGCCCCTCGCCGCCGAGCAGGCAGCGTTTCCCCGTCCACCTCGCCTTTGTCCGCACCGTCGCCAGACCACAGGCCCGACCCTCCTCCGGCCCTCCGCCCGCCGCCCCCGCATGGCCGTGGCACCGGCCTGCGCCCGCCCAATCGCTTCGCCCGGATCCACCTCGCGCCCGATCCTGACGCGGTGGCGAACCTCGGCCCCGACCACGATCCCGCCGACGCGCCCGACCCGCGCACGCAGTTCTTCGACGACGCCTCCGAGTCGATCCTATCGCGCAACGACAGCCCGGACGTCCCCTTCACCCACGGCATCAACCCCTACCGCGGCTGCGAACACGGTTGCGCCTACTGCTACGCCCGCGCCTACCACGACTACCTCGGCTGGGACGGCGGTCTCGATTTCGAGACCAAGATCCTCGTCAAACGCCGCGCCCCCGAGCTCCTCCGCCGCGAACTCTCCTCGCCCCGTTGGCGTCCCGAGCCCGTCGCGCTCAGCGGCGCCACCGACTGCTACCAACCCGCCGAACGGCGCTTCCGCCTCACCCGCGCCTGCATCGAGGTCTTCGCCGAGTTTCGCAATCCCGTCGGTCTCATCACCAAAAACGCGCTGATCACGCGTGACCTCGATCTCCTCGCCGAGCTCGCCCGCTGGCGCTGCGCGTCCGTCTGCCTCACCCTCACCACGCTCGATTCCGAGCTCGCCGGCGCGCTCGAACCACGAGCCGCCCGCCCCGCGCACCGCCTCCGCGCCATCCGCGCCCTCGCCGAGGCCGGCGTGCCCGTCGGCGTCATGATCGCGCCCGTCATCCCCGGCCTCACCGACCACGAGATCCCCGCCCTCCTCGCCGCCGCCGCCGAGGCCGGCGCGACCTTCGCGGGCAAGATCCTCCTCCGCCTCCCGCACGCCGTGAAGGACGTCTTCCTCGACTGGCTCGACGTCCACGCGCCGGGCAAAAAAGCCCGCGTCGTCGACCGCATCCGCGAGATCCGCGGCGGCGAGCTCAACGTCGCCGACTGGGGCAAACGCTTCCGCGGCGAGGGCGTTTTCGCCGAGCAGATCCACGACCTCTTCCACCTCTCCGCCCGCCGCGCCGGCCTCGGCAATCCGGCTCCCGAACTAAGCGCCGCGCATTTCCGCCGCCCCGGCGGCGTGCAGCTCGACCTGTTCGGCTGACAACCGCTCGCGAGTTGCCCCCGCGGACCAAGCGCGCTTCTTCCCGGTCATCCGACTATCGCCATGAACCACCACTACCTTTTTCCGCAAAAATTCCGCTCTCTCTACGACCACGCCGTCATGCTCCACGGCCAGGGCCGCCGCGGGGCGGAGACGTTCTTCGACGCCGGCCAGAGCGCCTGGCTGGCCGCCAACGGCCTCTCCGCCCAGGACCTTTACGACTACGCCGAGGATCACGTCGCCCAGGGCGAGCCCGGCTTCGATCACGCGCTCTCCATCGAGACGATCCGCCGCGATTATTTCCTCAACGTCCAGCGCGGCAGGGCGTCCACCGTCGTCGCCGATCCCTCCTCATGGCCGGCCAAGGACGCCTCGGTCGAGGGCATCGAATGGCTCCCGCGCATCATCCCGAAGGCGCGTGCCAAGCTCCGCGGCGAGCTGCCCTCCTCGCTGATGTATTGCTGCGGCGGCGACCGGCGCTTCTTCAAGACGCACGACATCCTCCCCGCCGAGTTCCTCGCCCTCGTCTGGCGCCACGAGGACGACATCCCCGCCATCATCGACTGGGTCGTGGCCCGCCGCGCCACGCCCGCCGCCCGGTGAACGCGCCTGGCCGGCGCAGCCTTCCTCCGATGCCCTTCAGCCACGACGAGCTCCTCCGCTACCAGCGCCACCTCGCCCTTCCCGGCTTCGGTCCCGGAGCGCAGGAGAAGCTCCGCGCCGGCTCCGTCCTCGTCGTCGGAGCCGGCGGCCTCGGCTGCCCCGCCCTGCTCTACCTCGCCGCCGCCGGCGTCGGCCGGATCGTCCTCCTGGACCCCGACCGCGTCGACGTATCCAATCTTCAGCGACAGATTCTATACTCCTCCGCCGACGCCGGCCGCCCCAAGGCCCTCGCCGCCGCGGAGCGGCTCCGCGCCCTGAACCCGCATGTCTCCATCGAGGCCAGCCCCGAGCGCCTGACCCGCGCGAACGCCCTCGGGCTCGTCCGCTCCGTCGACCTCGTCCTCGACGGCTCCGACAACTTCGCCACCCGCTACCTCGTCAACGACGCCTGCGTGCTCGCCGACCGTCCCTTCGTCTACGGCGCCATCCAGGGCTTCGAAGGCCAGGTCTCCGTCTTCAACTGGCGGGGCGGCCCCACCTACCGTTGCCTCTTCCCCGAACCGCCCCCGCCCGGCGCCGCGCCCAACTGCGCCGAGGCCGGCGTCCTCGGCGTCCTCCCCGGCCTCATCGGCGCCCTCCAGGCCACCGAAGCGCTCAAACTCCTCGCCGGCGTCGGCGAACCGCTCTCCGGCCGCCTCTTCCTCTACGACGCGCTCAGCCTCACCACGCGCACCCTCCGCCTCGCCGCCGACCCGCGCTCCCGCTCCATCACCGCACTCCCCCCCGAGGGTTACGGCGAAAGCTGCGCCGCACCCCGCCTCGCCGAGGCTCCCGAGCCCCTCCGCGAAATCGCGCCGGACGAGCTGCGCGCCGCCCTCGCCTCCGCGAGCCCCCCCCAACTCCTCGACGTGCGCGAGGATTGGGAGCGCGCCTTGGGCGCCCTTTCCCCCTCGGTGCATCTTCCCCTTGCCGCGCTCGCCGGCGCCGATCTCTCCGCCCTGGACCCCTCCCGCCCCGTCGTCGTCTATTGCGCCGGAGGCGTTCGCAGCGCCAAAGCCATCCCCATCCTTCGCGCCCGGACCGCCTTCCGCGAGCTCCGCAGCCTGCGCGGCGGCTTCAAAGCCTGGGCATCCTCCGCGCCCGCCGCCGGCTGAGCCCCCGCACCCGGGGCGGAAGACCCGCCCCACGGACCTCCCTCCGCCGCGCCCAGGAGCGTGCTTTCGCGTTTTTCAATCACCCAAGGCACTAAAAAACATAAACTTGCCCATCGTCGCCCGCCCCGAGAACAAAACCCTTGGCAGGCCGCGCCGCGGGCTCTTTCGTCCCGCCTCAACCATGTCCACAGTGAAGCCCGCCCTCCTCGCCCTCGAAGACGGTTCCGTCTATCACGGCCGCGCCTTTGGCGCCGACGCCACCATCGCCGGCGAGTGCGTCTTCAACACGTCGATGACCGGCTACCAGGAAATCGTCACCGACCCCTCCTATTTCGGCCAGATCGTCACCCTGACCGCCCCCATGATCGGCAACTACGGGGTAAACGACGAGGACACCGAGGCCACCGCCCCCCGCGCCTCCGGCCTCGTCGTCCGCGAGCTCTCGCCCATCGTCTCCAACTGGCGCGCCAACTCCTCCCTCGACGCCTACCTACGCAAATACGGCATCCCCGGTATCAGCGATGTCGATACCCGCGCCCTCACCAAGAAGCTCCGCGTCGACGGCGCCATGAAGTGCTGCCTCACCACCCTGCCCATGTCCGAGGCCGACGCCGTCGCCCGCGCCAAAGGCTGGCACGACATGGCCGGCAGCGACTACGTGAAGGACACCACCTGCCGCGAGCCCTACATCTGGGGCGCCTCCGATCCCTCGCGTTTCAACGCCCCCTACGTCCCCGTCGGCACCACCCTCGGCCAGGCCAAGACCCCCGCCAAACGCTTCCGCGTCGCCGCCTTCGACTTCGGCGCCAAACACAGCATCTTCCGCAAGCTCGTTAACCACGGCTTCGACGTCCAGGTCTTCCCCGCCACCGCCACCGCCGAGCAGGTCAAGGAGCACGCCCCGGACGGCGTCTTCCTCTCCAACGGTCCCGGCGACCCCGCCGCCCTCGCCTACATCCACAAGACCGTCACCGGCCTCGTCCCCCACTACCCGATCTTCGGCATCTGCCTCGGCCACCAGATGATCACCCACGCCCTCGGCGGCAGCACCTACAAGCTGAAGTTCGGCCACCGCGGCGGCAACCAGCCGGTCAAGAACCTCGAGACCGGCAAGGTATCCATCACCGCCCAGAACCACGGCTTCGCCACCGACCCCGCCTCGCTCGAAAAGGGCGGCGCGATCGTCACCGAGATCAACCTCAACGACAACACGGTCGAGGGCCTCCGCCACAAGGCGCTGCCCATCTTCTCGGTGCAATACCACCCCGAGGCCGCCCCCGGCCCGAACGACGCCGACCCGCTCTTCGCCGACTTCTACCGCCTCATCGAGCAGCGCAAGGCCGGCAAGATCTGAGCCCCGCTTTCCTTCCCAAGGCCGCCCGACCGGGCGGCCTTTTTCTTTTCCACGGCCTCCTCGATCTCCTCCGTGCCCGGCCAAACCCCGCCCAAGCCCGATCGCGCGCCTCCCCGCGGCGCCCCCGGCGACGCCGTCCGCTCGGCGCTCCGCGCCGCGTTCTGGACCTTCACCGTCATCGCCATCCCCGGAGTCCTCCTGACCACCGCCGCCTGGTTTTTCGAGAAACCCTCCCTCCTCGCGCAACTCTCCCCCTTTCGCGTCCAATACGCCGCCTTGCTCGCCGCGCACGCGCTTTTCTGCCTCGCCCTCCGACGCCGGCGCTGGGCCGCCTGCTTCGCCGCCTTCGCCCTTTTCAACGCCGGCGCCGTCCTCCACGCCACGCGCGCCTTCGCCGTCCCGCGGTCCGCGCCGCCCTCCGCGGGCGCGCCCGCGCCGCTCAAGATCGTCTTCGCCAACGTCCTCGGCTCCAACCCCGATCCCGCCCCGCTCCTTCGCCTCATCCGGGAGGAAAAACCGGATCTGGTCGCCCTTCTTGAGATCAACGCGCGGTGGAAATCCCTCCTCGTCCCCGCGCTCTTGTCCGATTTCCCGTTCCAAAGCATCCACCCGCGCGAGGACAATTTCGGCCTCGCCGTCTTCTCCCGCGCCCGCCCGGGCGGAGGCCGGGTGGAGTTTTTCGCCGACGTCGAGGCCCCCTCCGTCGACCTCACCTGGTTTCATCCCGACGCCCATATCCGCCTCGTCCTCACCCACCCGCTCCCTCCCGGCGACGAGGAGACCACCTTCCTTCGCAACCAACACCTCGCCGACCTGGCCAACTGGCGCCGCTTCGTCGCCGGCCTCACGCCCCCCGGCGCGCCCGCCACGCCCACCCTCATCCTCGGCGATCTGAACGCCACCCCGTGGTGCCCGCCGCTCCGCCGCCTTCTCGCCGAGACCGGACTCCGCCCCGCCGCCGACGACGCCGGCCTTCTCGCCGCCTCCTGGCCCGTGCCGATCCCCTTCCTTCGCATACCCCTCGACCACGCCCTGCTCAGCCCCGAGCTCGCCTGCGAGTCCTATCGCGTCGGGCCGGACATCGGCAGCGACCACTTTCCCCTGGTGCTGGAGGTCCGCCCCGTCGCGACGGCCTCGCGCTGAGCCCCGCCGCGTGAAAATCGCCTTCCGCTTGCGAAAGCCGCCCGACGCGGGCAAACCCGGGAAAGGCGTATCCGTCAAACCACGACCTCGCCGGATCTTGCCCGGAGCGAGGCCGCCCCGGGAAAGTTCTCCACGACGCCTCCCTCGCCGTCGCGCATGCCCCCCACCTCGCCAGCCCCGGTCCGCCTCGTCAGCCCCGCGCGGGACTCTGTCCTGACCGGGCTCGGTGTCTTCGTCGTCGCGGCGGCCGCGCTTCTCTACGTTTATCGCGAGGCGCGCGAAACCCTCTTCGAACACACGAGGGAGCATCTGATCCACCTCGCCGCGATCGCCGCCAGCGTGGTCGACCCCAAGCTGCACGCCCAAGTCTCCCGCCGCGGCGACGCCTCGTATCAGGCGGCGATCCGGCCGCTTCTCGGCGTCCACCGCGCGGTGCCCGGTGTCTACTACATCTACACACTCGTGCCATCCCCCGAGGGCGCGCGCTTCATCCTCGATACCTCCGTCTATATCCGCCAGCCGGGCGACGACAACCCGGTGCCGCTCGTGCGCGAGATCTACTCCGACGCGCCGCCCGCCCTAGCCCAGGCCTTCGAGCAGGGCCGCCCGGTCGCCTGCGCCGAGCCCTACACCGACAAGTGGGGGACCTTCCTGAGCGGCTTCGCCCCCTTCCGCGACGACACGGGCGCCACCGTCGGCGTCGTCGGCGTCGACATCTCGATGCACGATGTCGAGGGCCACCTCGCCCCCTTTCGCGTCACCCTCGTCCTCGCGCTCGCCGGAAGCGCCGTCGGCGCCGCCCTCCTCGCCCTCGGCCGCCACCGCGCCCAATCGCTCGCCGCCGAGGCCCGCGCCCAATCCGAACACGCCCGCCGCCTCTCCGACGAGGCCGCCCGCGCCGCCGAACAGGCCAACCAGGCCAAGTCCTCCTTCCTCGCCACGATGAGCCATGAAATCCGCACGCCCATGAACGGCGTGATCGGCATGACTCAGATCCTGCAAAACACCCCGCTCTCGGCCCAGCAAATCGAGTGCGTCGGCTCCATCAAGGCCTCCGGCGAGGCGCTCCTCTCGATCATCAACGACATCCTCGACTACTCCAAGATCGAGGCCGGCCGCCTCGAGCTGGAACACGCCCCCTGGTCTCCGCGCGCCTGCGTCGAGGAGGTGCTCGATCTCCTCGCCCCTGCCGCCCGCCGCAAACGAATCGAACTCGCATGCCTCATCGATCCCGGCGTGCCCGGGCTCATGCTCGGCGACGGCAACCGCGTCCGGCAGATCCTCGTCAACCTGGTCGGCAACGCCCTCAAGTTCACGTCCGCCGGAGAGGTCGTCGTGACGCTCCGCCCCGCCCCCGCGACGTCCGGAGAGGCCGCCCGCCCGCGCGTCGAGTTCGCCGTCCGGGACACCGGCATCGGCATCCCCGCCGACCGACTCGACCGCCTCTTCAAACCTTTCACCCAGGGCGACGCTTCCGTCACCCGCCAGTATGGCGGCACCGGCCTCGGCCTGGCCATCTGCCGGCGTCTGGTCTCGCTCATGGGCGGACGTATCTGGATGGAATCGACGGAAGGGCTGGGCAGCACCTGCCGTTTCACCCTCGACGTCGCCTTGCCCCCGGGCTCGCCCGGCGTCTCTGCCGCCGGCGGGCGCGCGTCTTTTCCCGGCCGCCGCCTTCTCCTCCTCGCCCGCCACGCCACCACGCGCCGCATCCTCGAGGCCCACTGCGCCGCGTGCGCCCTCGAGCTCGAGACCTGCGACCGGCCCGACGAGGCCCTGCGCCTCGCCGCCGCCCGCGCCCCCGACGTGCTGCTGCTCGAGACGGCGGACGACGCCCTCGACGCCGCGTTCATCCGCGACCTGCGCGAACGCTTCGCCGCCAAACCCGTCCCCGTCGTGCTCATCCGACAGATCGACGACCCCGCCCCCGCGACGGACGTCGCGGGATCCCTCGCCAAACCGATCAAGCCCTCGCAACTCCACCCGCTCCTCGCCCGGATCCTCCGCCCCGCGCCCGAGCCCGCGTCCGCGAACGCCGCGCCCGCCTTCGACGCCGGCTTCGCCCTGCGCCACCCCCTCGACATCCTCGTCGCGGAGGACAACGACGTGAACCGGCGCGTCGTCGAGCTCTTCCTCCGCCGCCTCGGCTACAAGCAGGTGCGCTTCGCCCTCAACGGCGCCCTGGCCGTCGAGGAAGCGGCCCGCCTCGCCCCCGACGTCGTGCTCATGGACCTCCAGATGCCTGAGATGGACGGCAGGACCGCCTCCGCGCTCATCCGCGCCGCCGACGCCGCCCGGCCGGAGAAAAGCCCCGGCCCTTGGATCATCGCGCTCACCGCCGACGTGCTCGCCTCGGACCGGGCCAACGCCCTCTCCGCGGGAATGAACGACTACGTGATGAAGCCCCTCCGCCTCGAGGAGCTCGTCGCCGCCCTCCTCCGCGCCCACGAGGCAAGGACCGCCCGCGCCTAGAACGAACACCTCTCAAATATGACCAAGCAACTGCTTGGTCATCGCCTGCGGCCATCGGCCGCCCATCGACACCCGCCGCCGCGGCTCCGAAAGCCGCGACCCACCTTCCAAAGAAACGCCCCTTGGTCCGTTTCCCTGGCGGGAAATCCCACCACGTCACCCAAGCGCGGATACGGCCACAGCTGCAGTTGGAACGACCTTGCAGGCGGGTGGCCCCGCCCCCCGCCCGGCTCAGCCCAGCGCCGCCTCGAATTTCACCGCGTCCTCGGGCGTGTCCACGCCCAGGCCCGGGTCGTTCGTCACGTCGCAGGCGATCTCGTATCCATTCTCCAATACGCGCAGCTGCTCCAGCTTCTCGATCCGCTCGTAGCGGCCCTGCGGCAGGCTCGCGAATTTCTCCAGCAACCCCGCCTTGTAGGCGTAGAGCCCGAGATGCTTGTAGCAGGGATTAGCCCGCACCCAGGCGTCGTCGACCTTGCCCGCGAGATCGCGCGCGTAGGGCATCGGCGAACGCGAGAAATACAACGAACGCCAGCCGCCGCCCGGCGCGAAGACGACCTTCACCTGGTTCGGGTTGAAGAAATCCTCCGCCCGATGGAAGGGAGTGGCCAGGGTCGCCATCGCCGCCGGCCCCGCGATCAGCTCCGCCAGACGGCGGATTTGCGCGCCCGTCACCAGCGGTTCATCCGCCTGCACGTTGATCACCCGCGCCGCGCGCGCCGTGCGGTTCGCCTCCGCGATCCGGTCCGTGCCGCTCTGGTGCGCGACGCTCGTCAGGATCGTCCGGAAGCCCGCCTGCTCCAAGGGCTCCGCCAAAAGCAAATCATCCACGGCAAACCAACAGGGAAACTCCGGCGCCTCGTTTCGGATTCGCTCCGCCACCCACAGCACCAAGGGCTTGCCCTTCACCCGGTGCAAAAGCTTGCGCGGGAAGCGGGTCGATTCGAGACGGCAAGGAACGATGATGGCGGTGGAGTCGGTCATGCGGGAAATCCGCACCCTGTCCGCCCGGTTTTTGGGTTGCAAGCCGCGCGCCCAAACCGGACTTTGCGCCACTTCATGGAAAAGACCGACACCGCCGCCCAGCTCGTCCGCGAGCTCGTTGTGCAAAACAAGATGGGGATCCACGCCCGTCCCGCCGCCATGATCGTCCGCATCACCAATAAGTTCAAAGCCGACGTCATGGTCGAAAAGGACGAGGAGCAGGTGAACGGCAAGTCCATCATGGGCTTGATGATGCTCGCCGCCGGCAAGGGCTCGAAGGTCAAGTTCCTCGCCACCGGCGCGGACGCCTCCGCGATGCTCGACGAACTCGACGCGCTCTTCGCCCGCAAGTTCGACGAGGCCTGAGTCTCAGTCCCGGCGGACATCGTTCCCCCTTCCCCAGGCGCCCCGATCGGGCGCCTTTCTTGTTTCCGGCCCTCGCATGCACGAGGCGCGAACGAGCTACAAACGATAGACGGGGGTCATCGGCAAAATCGCCCGCAGCAGCGCTTCCTCCGCATCGGCCCGGTCCTGCTCTTCCGACGAAAATAGAATCACCGCGCCAAATCGCGGCTTGGGCTCGGACACGGACAACTGACGCGCGCTTTCATACCAAAACGGCCGCACGCGATCACCCTGCAGCGCGAAACACTTCACCACGTCGCCGACCTGCTCGTGGCGCCCGCCCACCACCGCCAACAGGCAACGATCGTCGTTTTCCAATTCCGGGCTTGGGATATCCGTTTTCATGACAAGGCCGTGGCCGCTACCGCAAACCTACGGCATGTCACACTTATTTTACATCAGGTCACTCGCCGGTTTCCGACCATAAAACCCCCCAGGACGCCTCCTCGTCGCCCAACCCTGCCAGGCTCCACGCGGGATACGCGCAGGCCAAACTTCGCGCATTGCTCGCCAAGAGGCGCGCGGCGCTTCACCGGCGTCTGGGCTAAGGTGCGATCCCCAACCTGCAAACACCAACCATGACCTCCCTCAAAACCCTGTTCGCCTCCGCCCTCGTCGCCGGCTTCGCGCTCGCTCCGGCCGCCCAAGCCGCCGACCAAGCCCAAAGCCCCTGGTCCGCCCGCCTCCGCGCCACCTACCTCGACGCCGTCGACCAAACCGTGAAGGTCGAGGACAAGCTCATCCCCGAGTTCGACATCGACTACGCCATCAACGATCAGTGGTCCCTCGAGCTCGTGCTCACCGTTCCCCAAGAGCACGAGGTGAAGCTCGCCGGCAGCAAGATCGGCGACTTCAAGCATCTGCCCCCCACCCTCCTCGCCCAATATCACCCCTCGATCCCGGCGCTTGGCAAAAACTTCAAGCCCTACATCGGCGCAGGCGTGAACTTCACCCTGATCTTCGACGAGAATCTCGCCGTCGGCGCCACCAAGCTGAAGCTCGAAAACTACAGCGTCGGTCCCGCCGGCCAGATCGGCTTCGACTGGGCCATCAACGACTCCTGGGCCATCAACGTCGACGTGAAGAAGATCTTCATCGGCAGCGACGTCGAGGCCAACGGAGCCAAGGTCATCGACGTCAACGTCGACCCGATGTGCTACTCGCTCGGTCTCACCTACAGCTTCTAAAACGAAGTTCAGCCCCCTCTTCCGCCAAAGGCGCGCCCTTCCCGGGCGCGCCTTTTTTTCGTCCAGTTCGATCCGGCGGCCCATGCGGGAAAACGATTCGCCCAATTCCAATAACTTATTCCACTTCCGCTTTCCCCACCCCGTCCCCCGCCCTTCATGCCCGCTCGCAAACCCCCCGTCGCGAAGTCCTCCCCCGCCAAGTCCGCCCAAACCGCCCCCGCCGCCACGCCGCCCGCGATCCGCCCCTTCGCGAAGCTCATGGCCGCGAACCGCTCCGAGATCGCCGTCCGCATCTTCCGCGCCGGCACCGAGCTCGGCCTCCGCACCGTCGGCATCTACGCCCAGGAGGACCGCTTCTCCCTCCACCGCTACAAAGCCGACGAGGCCTACCAGGTCGGCAAGGGCAAGGGCCCCGTCGCCGCCTACCTCGACATCCCGAGCATCGTCGAGACCGCCAAACGCAACGGCGTCGACGCCATCCACCCCGGCTACGGCTTCCTCTCCGAAAACCCCGACTTCGCCCGCGCCGTCGAACAGGCCGGCCTCACGTTCGTCGGCCCCCGCCCCGAGCTCCTCGAGATGATGGGCGACAAAACCGCCGCCCGCGCCCTCGCCCAAAAAATCAAGGTCCCCGTCCTCCCCGGCACAGAGGAGGCCATCACCGACCGCGCCGAGGCCCTGAAGACCGCCAAGGAGATCGGCTTCCCCCTCATCATCAAAGCCGCCTTCGGTGGCGGCGGCCGCGGCATGCGCGTCGTCCACAAACCCGCCGACCTCGCCGACCTCCTCGACGAGGCCCAGGCCGAGGCCGGCCGCGCCTTCGGCAACCCCGCCGTCTTCCTCGAGAAATACATCCCGCGCGCCAAGCACATCGAGGTCCAGATCCTCGGCGACAAACACGGCGACGTCATCCACCTCCACGAGCGCGACTGCTCCGTCCAGCGCCGCCACCAGAAGGTCGTCGAGGTCGCCCCCAGCTTCGGCCTGCCCCGAGACGTCGTCGACGCCCTCTGCGCCGCCGCCGTCCGCATCGCCCGCGAGATCCGCTACGACAACGCCGGCACCGTCGAATTCCTTTACGACCTCGACCGCCACGAGTGGTTCTTCATCGAGATGAACCCGCGTATCCAGGTCGAGCATACGGTCACCGAGGTCATCACCGGCCTCGATCTCGTCCGCGCCCAGATCCTCATCGCCCAGGGCCACGCCCTCCACTCGCCCGAGGTCGGCATGCCCCGGCAGCAGGACATACCGCGCAACGGCTTCGCCCTCCAGTGCCGCATCACCACCGAGGACCCCGAGAACAAGTTCGTCCCCGACTACGGACGCATCCAGGCCTACCGCTCGCCCGGCGGCTTCGGCATCCGCCTCGACGGCGCCGCCGGCTTCGCCGGCTCCGTCATCACGCCTTTCTACGACAGCATGCTGGTGAAGATCATCGCCAGCGGCCACAGCTACGAGGTCGCCCTCCACCGCATGGACCGCGCCCTGCGCGAATTCCGCATCCGCGGCGTGAAGACCAACATCCCCTTCCTCGAGAACGTCATCACCCACCCGATCTTCGCCGCGGGCCAGGCGACCACCACGCTCATCGACACCACGCCCGAGCTCTTCCGCTTCAAGCCCCGCCAGGACCGCGCCTCCAAACTCCTCGGCTTCCTCGGCAACGTCACCGTCAACGGCAACCCCCACGCCAAGGGCTGGAAGCCCGCCAAACCCTTCAGCCACATCGCGCCGCCGTCCTCCGGCGCTCCGGCCTCCGGTTCGCCCGCCCCCGGCACCCGCGATCTTCTCCTCAAGCTCGGCGCCAAAAAATTCGCCCAGTGGACGACCGCTCAAAAGCGCCTGCTTGTCACCGACACCACCTTCCGCGACGCCCACCAGTCGCTCATGGCCACACGCGTGCGCTCGCACGACATGCTCGCCGCCGCCGGCGCCGTCTCCCACCGCACGCCCGGGCTCTACTCGCTCGAATGCTGGGGCGGAGCCACCTTCGACACCGCCATGCGCTTCCTCAACGAGGACCCGTGGCAACGCCTGCGCGAACTCCGCGCCCGCGTCCCGAACATCTGTTTCCAGATGCTCTTCCGCGGCGCCAACGCCGTCGGCTACACCAACTACCCCGACCACGTCGTCGCCGGCTTCGTCCGCCACGCCGCCGCGCAGGGCATGGACATCTTCCGCATCTTCGACTCGCTGAATTATCTCCCGAACCTGCGCGTCGCCATGGAGGCCGTGCAGGACACCCACGCCGTCTGCGAGGCCGCCCTCTGCTACACCGGCGATATCCTCGACGAGCGCCGCGACAAGTTCTCCCTCTCCTACTACGTCAAGATGGCGAAGGAACTGGAGCGCATGGGCGCCCACGTCATCGCGATCAAGGACATGGCCGGCCTCTGCCGCCCCGCCGCCGCGCACAAGCTGGTCAAGACGCTCAAGGACGAGGTCGGCCTCCCGATCCACTTCCACACCCACGACACCAGCGGCATCAACGCCGCCTCCGTCCTCCGCGCCGCCGACGCCGGCGTCGACGTCGTCGACCTCGCCATCGCCTCGATGAGCGGCAGCACCTCGCAGCCCAACCTCAACTCCGTCGTCGCCGCGCTCCAGCACACGCCGCGCGACACCGGCCTCGACCTCGACGCGCTCAACGAGTTCTCCGACTACTGGGAAGCCGTCCGCGCCGTCTACGCGCCCTTCGACACCGCCCCCAAAGCCGGCTCCGCCGAGGTCTACCTCCACGAGATGCCCGGCGGCCAATACACCAACCTCAAGGAGCAGTCCGCCTCGCTCGGCATCTCCCACCGCTGGCCCGAGATCGCCCGCACCTACGCCGAGGTGAACACGCTCTTCGGCGACATCGTGAAGGTCACCCCGTCCTCGAAGGTCGTCGGCGACATGGCCCTCTTCCTCTTCTCGCGCGGCATCAAGCCCGCCGACGTGGTCAACCTGCCCCCCGGCGAGACGCCCTTCCCCGAGAGCGTCATCGACATGCTCTCCGGCGGCCTCGGCTGGCCCGAGGGAGGCTGGCCGGAGAAGGTCTCCCTCGCCGTGCTCGGCGAGAAACGCCACGCCGCCGCCCGCGCCGCCTACAAGGCCAGCCTTGGAGGGACGACCGCCGTGTCGTCCGCGAAGAAGAAGACGGCCGCTTCCTCCAAATCCTCCGCGCCCGCCGTCGACTTCGCCAAACTGAAGTCCGAACTCGCCGCCAAGCTCCACCGCGAGCCCACCGACGACGACGTCTACTCGCACCTGATGTATCCGCAGGTCTTCGCCGACTTCGACAAACACCGCCGCGAGTTCGGCGATGTGTCGGTGCTGCCCTCCGCCGCCTTCTTCTACGGCCTCCAGGCCGGCGAGGAGATCACGGTCGAGATCGAGCAGGGCAAGATGCTCATCATCCGCCTCGTCAGCATCGGCGCCCCCGACAAGGAGGGCCGCCGCACCCTCAGCTACGAGCTCAACGGCATGTCCCGCGAGGTCACCGTCACCGACAAGCGCGTCGCCCCGCAGACCAAGGCCCGCCCCAAGGCCGACCTCGCCGACCCTGCGCAAATCGCCGCGCCCATCCCGGGCCTCATCGCCTCGCTCTTCGTTTCCGTCGGCGCCAAAGTCGCGAAGGGCGACAAGCTCCTCATGATGGAGGCGATGAAGATGCAGACCACCGTCTACGCTTCCTGCGACGGCGTGGTCGGCGAGCTCAACATCGCCCTCGGCGACACCGTCGAGGCCAAGGACCTGCTCGTCCGCATCCGCCCGGCCTGATCGCGTCTCGGAGACTGGAGGGCGCGGTTCTTGCACGACCGCGGCCCTCCGCCTCCCCGATACACGCCCCCTAAAAAACACCTCGCCCGCGGCCCGGCCCCCGGTCTCCGTTTCGGTCTCCCCGACCGATGAACGACGTGACCGTGATCCTCCAAGCCGCCGGCCGCGGCGACCAAGGCGCGTCAAACGAGCTGCTTCCGCTCGTGTATGCGGAGCTGCGACGCCTCGCCGCCGCCCGCATGTCTTCCGAGGCCGCCGGCCAGACTCTCCAGCCCACCGCGCTTGTCCACGAGGCCTGGCTGCGACTCGTCGCGGAGAAGGACCGCGTCTGGCAAAACCGCTGGCACTTTTTCGCCGCCGCCTCCGAGGCGATGCGCCGCATCCTCATCGACGAAGCCCGACGCAAAGCCCGCCTCAAACACGGCGGTGGGCAACGCCCCGTCCCTCTGGGCGACGTCGAACCCGCCGCCGAGACGCCCGACGAGAAACTGCTCCGCCTCAACGACGCGCTGGAGCAGATGCAGACCGAAAATCCCGAGCACGCTCGCGTCGTGATGCTGAAATACTTCGGCGGCCTGACCAACCGCGAGGTCGCCGAAACCCTCGGCCTCGCCGAAAGCACCATCGAGCGCCACTGGTTCCGCGCGAAACGCTCGCTGCTCGAAAAAATCCGCGCCTCGGCCTGAGGCCGTCCCCGTCATGTCCGACCCCGCGCCACACGCCGAGGACCTCGCCTTCGATGGCCTCGCCATCGCCGACGGCTCCGCGCGCGCCGCGTTCTGGGACAAAGCCTGCGCCGGCGACGCCTCGCTCCGCGCCGAGGTCGCGCGCATCTGGGCCGAACATCGCGACGCCGAAACCTTCCTCGCCGATTGCCGCCCGCCCGTCCTGAACGACGCGACCGAGGCCATCCGCACCTTCGCGCAAACGCCTCCGCCCGCGGAAAACTCCGGGGCCTGCGCCGACTTCGACGCCGATCGTCTCGTCGGCACCCGCATCGGCCCCTACGTGCTTAGACGAAAACTCGGCGAAGGCGGCTGCGGCGTCGTCTATCTCGCGGAGCAGGAGCACCCGCTCCGCCGTCAGGTCGCGCTGAAGGTCATCAAGCTGGGCATGGACACCCGCGGCGTCATCGCCCGCTTCGAGGCGGAACGCCAGGCCCTCGCGATCATGGACCACCCGAACATCGCGCGGGTCTTCGACGCCGGCGCGACCGAGACCGGCCGCCCCTACTTCGTGATGGAGCTCGTCCAAGGCGTCCGCATCACCGCCTACTGCGACGAAGCCCGGCTCGATCTCCGCCGACGGCTCGACCTTTTCGTCGACATCGCCGGCGCCATCCAGCACGCCCACCAAAAGGGCATCGTCCACCGCGACCTCAAACCGTCGAACATCCTCGTCGCCACCCTCGACGGAAAACCGACGCCCAAGGTCATCGATTTCGGCATCGCCAAGGCCGCCAACGGCGACCGCCTGGGCGACGCCACCCTCCACACGCTCGGCGGCCAGTTCATCGGCACGCCCACCTACATGAGCCCCGAGCAGGCCCAGACGGACGGCGTCGACGTCGACACCCGCAGCGACATCTACAGCCTCGGCGTGCTGCTCTACGAACTGCTCACCGGCAAGACGCCCTTCGAGCAAGCCGAGCTCTTGCAGCAGGGCCCCGACCGCATGCGGCGCACCTTGCTCGAGCGCGATCCGCTCCCGCCCTCCGCCCGCCTGCGCGCGATGCCCGAGACGGAACGCTCGCAGGTCGCGCTCCGTCGTGACACCGAGGCGACCCGGCTGAAATCGACGCTCGAGGGCGATCTCGACTGGATCGTGATGAAGGCGCTCGAGAAGGACCGCGCCCGGCGTTACCAGACCGCCAGCGATTTCGCGGCCGACATCCGTCGTCACCTGAACCACGAGCCGATCTCCGCCGGCGCCCCGGGGCGTCTCTATCGCCTCCGAAAACTCGCCCGCCGCCACCGCGTCGTCTTCGCCGCCGTCGCGGCCGTCGCCCTCGCGCTCGTCGCCGGGACCGGGACCTCCACCTGGCTCTTTCTCCGCGCCGAGGCCGCCTATCGCGAGGCCGAGCTGGCCCGACGCAACGAGACCCGCCTCCGCGGCGAGGCCGACGCGCGCGCCAAGATCGCCCAGGCCGCCCTCTTGATCAGTCGCGACAAATTGCCCGAGGCCGACCGGCTGGTGGACAGGATCGAGGTGCCCGTCACCGAACCCTCCCTCGAGGCCGCCAGCGTCCTCCGCTCGCTCGGGCTCTGGAATGTCACCCAAGGCAACTGGCGCAGCGCCGCGGACCGCTTCGTCCAGCTCGAGCGCGCGAACCAGCTGGATCCGTCCAACACGACGCAGGAGATCACCCGCGATCTCCTCGGCGCCGGCCCCACCCTCATCGTCGCCGGCGACCTGGAGACCTACCGGCGCTTCGTGCGCGAGACCGCCCTCCGCTTCGCCGGCACCTCCGACCCGGTGGCGGCCGAGCAGGTGGTCAAGAACAGCCTCATCCTGCCCGCCGACGCCGAGACCCTCCGCCTCCTGGAACCGCTCGTCGGCGTGGTCCGCGCCTCCGTCGCCCGACACGATCCCGCGGTCACCCCCGACGACCGGCATATCGCGTGGCAAGCCCTCGCTCTTGGCCTCCACGCGTATCGACTCGGCCACTACGACGACGCCCGCGCCTGGGCCCGACGCAGCCTGGACGGTTACCGCGACCGCGCCGACGCCCGTCTCGCAATGGCGCAGTCCCTCCTCGCCCTGGCCCACGCCCGGCTAAATCGGCCCCGGGATGCCCGGGACGCCTTGGACACCGCCGCCGCCCCGGTGGCCAAACACCTCCCCGTCGGCCTCGAACGCATCGTCTCCCAAGGGCGCTTCGCACCCGACATGTGGCACGACTGGGTCATCACCGAGTTGCTGCGCCAGGAAGCGGAAACGCTGGTGAACGCCTCCACGCCCGCATCCTGACGTAGAGGAAGCGCGGAGCGCTTTCGCCGACCGCTTGCGGCCGGGAAACGGCTCCGCCGTTCCGCTACGTCACATAACGCCGCCAGACATCACGGCGCGGTCGCCTGCCGATTCCCTCATGATATTTCATGCTCGAATCCGGCAAGTTGCGGAATTCCCCCAAAAAACATCCCGCACATGAGGGAAAACGGCCGCCAAAAACGCCATTACGTCCGCCATGTTCATGTCCCTCCGCTCCAAAGCTCCTCCGTCCCCGCAATCCGCCCGCTGGTCATCCTTGGCGCCCCGCGTCGCGCTTCTCGGTAAACGCGCCCTTCTCGCGATCACGCTGATCGCCGGCTCGTTCCCGGCCGCCGCCTCGGCCCAGTCGCTCCCCGACCACGAGAACCCGCGCGCGCTCTCCCGCGGCACCGAGAAGCCCCACGCCACCATGACGGTCTTCCCCGACGCGGCCTCGGCCGCCTCCGCGAAGCGCCGCGAGGACTCCCCTTTTCACCGCTCGCTCAACGGCCAGTGGGACTACCTTTGGCTGCCCAAGCCCGCCGACGTGCCCGCCGACTTCTGGAAACCCGGCTTCTCGATCACCGGTTGGACCAAGATCCCGGTGCCCTCGAACGTCGAGCTCCAGGGCCACGGCATCCCGATCCTGATGAACATCGACTACCCGTTTCTGAAGGTCGGCCAGAAGCCGACCTTGGAAATGGCCGGCAAGGTCCCCGCCGAGAGCAACCCCGTCAGCCTCTACCGCCGCACCTTTGAGATTCCGAAGGACTGGACGGGCCGGCGCGTGCACATCGTCTTCGACGGCGCCGACTCCTTCCTGCGCGTCTGGCTCAACGGCAAGGAACTCGGCTTCAGCAAGGACAGCCGCACGCCCGCCCAATGGGACATCACCGACTTCGTCCAGCCCGGCGAAAACCTCCTCGCCGCCCAGGTCCTGCGCTGGAGCGACGGCTCCTGGCTCGAGGACCAGGATTTCTGGCGCTTCAGCGGCCTCTATCGCGACGTCTACCTTTGGAGCCCGCCCGCGCAGCACGTGCGCGACTTCTTCGTGAAACCCGAGCTCGACGCCGCCTATCGCGACGCCCGCCTCACCGTCGAGGCCGAGCTCCGCAACACCGCCGCGACTCCGGCCGAGCTCACGCTCTCCGGCGTGTTGCGCGACGCCAAGGGCCGCACCGTCGCCCGCCTGCCCGCGACCAAGGCCACCGTGCCCGCCGGCCAAGGCGCTCCGATCACTCTCTCCACCGCGGTGACCGCCCCCGCTCAATGGAGCGCCGAGACACCTCACCTCTACTCGCTCCTGCTCTCGCTCGAGGACGCCACGGGCAAGGTGCTTCAGGTCATCCCGCAGCGCGTCGGTTTCCGCAAGGTCGAGATCCGCGACGGCCTGCTGCTCGTGAACGGCAAACGCGTGCTCATCAAGGGCGTCAACCGCCACGAACACGACCCCGACCTCGGCCACGTCATGACCGAGGAACGCATGCGCCAGGACATCGTGCTCATGAAGCAGCTCAACATGAACGCCGTGCGTCTCTCGCATTATCCGAACCACGTGCGCTTCTACGAGCTCTGCGACGAATACGGCCTCTACGTCGTCGACGAGGCCAACATCGAGTGCCACGGAGCGCGCGACGCCCGCCTCGGCCTCGCCAGCCATCCCGACTGGGCCGACGCCATCATGGACCGCTACGTGCGCATGCTAGAGCGCGACAAGAACCACGCCAGCGTCGTCATCTGGTCCCTCGGCAACGAGGCCGGCGGCGGCTCGAATTTCCACGCCACCTACGAGTGGTCGAAGCGCCGCGACCCTTCGCGTCCCGTGCAATACGAGCAGGAGTTCGAAGGCAAACACACCGACATCGTCTGCCCGATGTATGACAGCCCCGGAAAGGTCGCTCGCTACCTCGCGAAAAATCCGACGCGTCCGCTCATCCTCTGCGAATACGCCCACTCCATGGGCAACAGCTTCGGCGACGTCCGCGCGTATTGGGACCAGTTCTACAAGAAGGACAGCCGCGGCCAGGGTGGCTTCATCTGGGACTTCGTCGATCAGGGCGTGCGCACGCCTCTGCCGAAGGACCGCATCGGGAAGTCCGGGCGCATGATGCTCCCCTCGCTCAAAGCCGATCCCGCGCTCCGGAACGGCAAACAAAACGTCGACTGGTTCTACGCCATCGGCGGTGACTTCGGCCCGGCCGACACGCCCAGCGACTCCACCACCGGCTCCGACGGCATCGTCGACGCCGACCGACGGCTCCAGCCCGAGGCCCACGAGGTCGCGAAGATCTACCAGGATGTCGCCGCCAAGCTCGTCACCCCCGGCGAGCCCGACCGGATCGAGCTGACCAACTGGAGCTCCTTCCGCACCATCGGCGACTGGCTTGTCGGCGAGTGGCGCCTGCTGGCCGGCACGGAGGAAATCCAACGCGGAAAACTCTCCGACCTCGATGTCCCCCCCGGCGGCGAATCGCGCGTGATCGCCCTCGGCGTGAAACGGTTCAAGCGCGAGCCCGGCGTCGAATACCGCCTCGACCTCTCCTTCCGCCTGAAGAAATCCGCCGCTTGGGGTGAAAAAGGCCGCGAGATCGCATGGGAGCAGCTGCCGCTGAACGGCGTCGCCGTGGAGGCCACGCGCGCGCTCGCCGCGTCCAAAGGCGCCTCCCTCTCGGTCGAGGGTGACACCGTGCGCGGCCGCAACTTCGAGATCCGCTTCGACCGCGCCACGGGGACGATGCAGACGTGGAAGGTCGACGGCCGCGATCTCCTCGCCGACGGCTTCCGCCCCGACTTCTGGCGTGCGCCGATCGAGAACGACCGCGGCAACGGAATGCTCCAAAAGAACAGCGTGTGGCGTCACGCGGGCCGCGACTGGAAACCCGCGACGCAGGGCCTCGCGGCGCTGCCGGGCGGCGCCCAAAAGATCGTGTTCTCCGGCCCCTTGCCGCGCGAAGCGGGCGTTTGCGAGGTCGCGTATATCGTTCGTCCCGACGGCTGGGTGGAGGTCGCGTTCCGCCTCGCTCCGAAAAACGGCCTGCCCGACATCCCGCGCGTCGGCCTCGTGGGCGCCCTGCCCGCCGAGTTTGACCGAGTGACTTGGTTCGGCCCCGGCCCGCAGGAAACCTACGCCGATCGCAAGGAGGCCCGCGTCGGCCTCTACTCGGGCACGGTCGAGGAGCAGTTCACGCCCTACCTGATGGTCTCCGAATCCGGCAACAAGGCCGACGCCCGCTGGATCGCGGTGACGAACGCCAAGGGCGCCGGCCTGCTCGCCGTCGGTCGTCCGTTGCTCAGCGCCAACGCCTCGGTCTACGGCTCCGAAGCCCTGACCGCCCCCGGCGGCAACCAGGTGAACCATCCGCCGCATTCGCTCACCCGCTCGCCGAACACAGTCCTCAACCTCGACCTCGCGCAGCGCGGCCTCGGCGGCGACGACAGCTGGGGCGCCATGCCGCATTCGCGGTTCTTGCTGAAAACGGATCGCGATTACGGCTACTCGCTCGTCCTTCGCCCGCTCACCGGCGGCGAGCGCGATCTGGAGAAACTGGCGCGAAACACCTTCGCCTGGTGACGCCACGGCCCGCCTGAATCGACGGCCCCCTTCTGCGAAACGCGTGAAGGGGGCTTTTTATCGCCTTCCGACGGCGAAACGTCTCCCGCGCGGCGCCGCGCCCAACGATGGACGGAACTCCTGTTGCCAAGTTCAGGCCCGGCCGTTCCGCTGCTTACATGGTCACCAACCTCGCGATCAGCCTCGTCCTGGGTTTTCTTGCATCCTTCGTCGTGCAGCAGGCCATGAAGCTCTTCCTCGGCCTGCGCGCGCACTGGATGCACACGCTGATCGCCACGATGCTCACCGCCGGCGTCTGCGGCCTGTCCTTTTCCCTCGCGGTGGAAAACTACGAACCCAAATCGTCGACCTACTTCCTGCGGGTCTTCGCCACCACCCTGGCGGTCTCGTTCGCCACCGGAGTCATCTCGTTTCGTTTCAATATCCATGGCGACCAAGGCGAACCTCCCGGCTGGCTCGCCTCGCTGGGCATGACCGCCCTCTCCGCCGGCCCCGCGCTGGTCATCCTTTCCCTGATGCTCCTCGTGAGCAGCTGATCGGAGACGGGACGGGAGGCGACGCCACGACGCCGCCGGGGGACCACGAAAAAGGCGGCGCTGTCGCGCCGCCTTTTTCTTTTCCGAGGGATCGACGCCCCGCCTACTTCGCCAGCTCGAGGCCGAAGTAGTTCTTCGCGTTGCCGAAGCTGATGTCGGAGATCAACGTGTTCAGCGCGGCCGCGTCGTCGGGGATCAGGCCGGCCTCGACGTCCTCGCCGATCAGCTTGCAGAGCAGACGGCGGAAGTATTCGTGACGAGGATACGAGAGGAAGCTGCGCGAGTCGGTGAGCATGCCCACGAAGCGCGAGAGCAGGCCGAGCGAGGAGAGCGCGTTGATCTGCCACTCCATCGCCTCCTTCTGGTCGAGGAACCACCAGCCGCTGCCGAACTGGATCTTCCCGGGGATCGAGCCGTCCTGGAAGTTGCCGATCATCGTCGCGAAGACGTAGTTGTCGGCCGGGTTCAGGTTGTAGAGGACGATCTTCGGGAGCTGGTTCTCGCGGTCGAGCGTGTCGAGGTAGCGCGACAGCGCACGGGCCTGCGGGAAGTCGCCGATCGAGTCGACGCCGGCGTCGGCGCCGAGGCGCTTGAGCAGGCGGCTGTTGTTGTTGCGCAGCGCGCCGAGGTGGAGCTGCTTCGTCCAGCCGCGCTTCGCGTCGAGGCGGCCGAGATAGAGCATCATATACCAGACCCACTTGCCGGTCTGCTCCGGCGTGGCGGCGCGACCGGCGCGGGTCTGCTCGAAGATCGCCTTCGCCTCCGCGTCGGTGCAATCCGCGTCGGGGATGTTCTCGATGCCGTGGTCGGAGACGCGACCGCCGATGGAGTGGAAAAACGCGTGGCGCTTGTCGAGCGCGGCGAGGAGCGCGTCGAGGCTCTTGATGTCGACGTCGGCGCGGGCGGCGAGCTGGTCGCACCAGGCGTTGAACACCGCGGGCACGTTGGCCGCCATGAGCTTGTCGGCGCGGTAGGTCGGGTAGACACGGGTCTTGAGCCCGCTCTTCGCGATCGCGACGTGATGCTCGAGCGAGTCGGCCGGATCGTCCGTGGTGCAGACCACCGCGACCTTGTTGGAGGTCAGGATGCCGTGGGTCGTGAAGTCGGGCGTGGCGAGCTTGGCGTTGGCCAGCTCCCAGATCTTCGGCGCGTTGGCCTCGTTGATCAGAAGGTCGATGCCGAAGTAGCGGCGCAATTCGAGGTGCGACCAGTGGTGCAGCGGGTTGCGCACGAGCTGGGGCACCACGCGGCAGAATTGGAGGAACTTCTCGTAGTCGGAGCTGGCCGAGCCGGTGATCAGATCCTCGTTCACGCCGGCCGAGCGGAGGGCGCGCCACTTGTAGTGGTCGCCGCCGAGCCAGATCTCCGCGAGATTGCGGAACTGCTTGTTCGCCGCGATCTGGTCGGGAGGCAGATGGCAATGGTAGTCGAAGATGGGCTGCGGCTTCGCGATTTCGTGGTAAAGGCGACGCGCCGTGGCGGTGCTGAGCAAAAAGTCTTCGTGGAGGAATGGGGCGGGCATGGTCCGCGAAGCCTAGACCAAGCCACGCGACTCACGAGCGCATCCCGTGGGGGAACATTTTCAGGGGGAAAGGCGCTCCTTCCGCTCGGAAAACGATGGCCAAAGGGCTGCGATACCCCCGAGACTGCAAACGGTCTCACCCGCCCTTACCCACGTCGTTTCCGATGTTCGAACCCCGAGTCACCCTGAAGCAGGTCGCCGCCCGCGCCGGCGTCCACGTCTCGACCGCGTGGCGCGCCCTGAAAAACGATACCTACGTCGAGGCCTCGAAACGCGCCCGCATCCGCGCCATCGCCGACGAGCTGGGCTACGCGCCCGATCCGATGCTCACCGCCCTGAGCAACTACCGGCGCAAGCACCAGCCGGCCGCTTTTCAATCCACGCTGGCCTGGATCAACAATTTCCCGGACCGGCGCGAGGGCCGCGAGCTCGTCAACATCGCCGGCTGCCACGAGGGCGCGCTGCGCCACGCGACGCAGATGGGCTTCAAGCTCGAGGAGTTTTGGCTCGCCGAGCCGGGCATGACCCTGCGCCGCGCCCGCGAGGTCCTTCTCGCCCGCGGCATCCGCGGGCTCGTGTTTCCGCCCCAGCCTTTCTCGGGCACCGAGCTGGATCTCGACGTCGAGCCTTTCGCCTGCGTGGCCATCGGCTACTCGCTCGCCGCCCCCAGCCTTCATCTGGTCGGCAGCCATCAGCACAACGCCACCCTCCGCACCCTGCGCGAGCTCGCCAAGCTCGGCCATACCCGCATCGGCATGGTCGCCGCCACCGAGACCCTGCGCCGCGCCAACCACACCTTCGAATCCCCCTACCACTTTTTCCAGTCGATGCAGGAGGAGGCCCAACGCCTGCCGATCTTTTTCATCAAGGGTCGCGAGGATCCTCGAAACATCGCCGGCGCCCGGGACGAGTTCCTCGCCTGGTTCAAACGTCACAAGCCCACCGCCATCGTCTGCCACGTCAGCGAGGTGAAGACCTGGCTCGAGAGCATCGGCCGATCGGTGCCGAAGGACGTGTCGCTCGCGACGCTCTCCCGCGTCTTTGATCGCGACTGGTCCGGCATCGACCAGCAGGAGCTCGAGATCGGCCGCCGCGCGGTCGAGCTCCTCGTCAGTCTTTTCCACAGCGGAGAACGCGGGGCCCCGGCCACGCCCGTCCGCCTGCTCGTCGAGGGCCGTTGGATCGAGGGGAACACCACCCGCCGCATCGGACCGCCCGCCGACAAGCTGCTCGAACGGCTGGGCTGAGAGCGGTTCACGTCCGCCCATCGTATCGGATTTTTGGGGGACGGGCGGGATCCGCCGCCCGTCGGTTTTGCGACGCATCCCCGGACCGGCGGGCGCGGGGACGCGCCCGCCCGGGCGGAAAGCTCCGAATCCCGAACGGGATCGGCCGCTGATCAGTCCTGCGGCTCCGCGCGATGCGCGTCGGTCGCGATCGCCGGCTCGAGCGCCACGCCTTTCACGCGGATGCCCGCCATTTTCGCGACGATCCGCGCCGCCTCCTCGGCCTTCACGTCGACGAGCGTGTGACGCTGATGGATGTCCATCGCGCCCACCACCGCGGCGGGCAGGCGAGTGACGCCGGCGATCTTGCCCACCACGTCGGCGGGCGTGACGAGGCTCTTGCGCCCCACATTGAGGTAAAGGGTGGTGTAACCGGGCTCGCGACCGGTGCGCGCGGGACGCTCGAATTTCTGTTTGCTCGGACGTGCGGACCGCTCCTCGTGCTCAGGACGATCCTCCCGGGCGTCGCCACCGAAATACGCCTCCGGCTTTTCGCGCGGCTGGAACTTGGGCGCGGGCTTGTGCGCGGCCGCCTTGGGCGCGGGCATCGGAACCGGGATCGGCGGACGGCTCTCGTCGTCGTAGGGCCGTGAGATCTTGGGCGCGGGCGGGCGGGCGTCCTCGCCCTCGGGTTCTCCGCCACCGGGCTGACCGCCCTGCATCAGATGGATCAAGGCCGCGATGATATCGGTGCTGTTGTAGCCCTGCTCAAGCAGGCGGTCGACGACGCGGTCCTGCGGCCGGAATTGCTTCGCGTCTAGCGTCGCGCGCAGGCGCTCGAAAAACACGTTTTCGCGCGCCTCCTCCACCTGGTCGAGCGAGGGCACGCGCTCGCGGCGCAAGGGCAGGCGCGCGTAGCGGATCATGTTTTGCAGCCCGTAGATCTCTCGGCCGCTGACAAAGGTGAACGCGCGTCCGGTGCGCCCCGCGCGTCCGGTGCGCCCCACGCGGTGCGTGTAATCCTCGGCGTCGTTCGGCAGGTCGTAGTTGAACACCACCTCGAGGTCGTCGACGTCGAGACCGCGCGCCGCCACGTCGGTCGCGATCAGGAACTCGAAGCCGCGGCGGCGGAACTTGTCCATCACGCGGGTGCGCACGGCCTGGGTGATGTCGCCGTGCAGGCGGTCGACCGCGTAGCCGCGCGAGCCGAGGATCTCGGCGAGCTCGTCGACCATGTTCTTGGTCGCGCAGAAAACGATGCCGTAGCGGAAATCGTGCAGATCGATCAGGCGGGTGAGCGCCTCGACCTTGGAACGGCGATCCACCTCGAAGTAGACCTGGTCCACCTTGGGCGCGTTTTGCGCCTGCGCCTCGATCTTAACCCAGGCCGGATCCTTGGTGTAGCGCTGGATGAGCTGCTTGATCGGCGGCGGCATGGTCGCCGAGAAGAACAGCGATTGGCGACCTTCCTGCGGCGTGGCGGAAAGGATGCGTTCGATGTCGTCGCGAAAACCCATGTCGAGCATCCGGTCCGCCTCGTCGAGGATCACGATCTTGAGGTGGTCGAGCTTGATGGTGCCGCGCTCCATGTGGTCCATCACGCGACCGGGCGTGCCGATCACGATCTGCGCGCCGGCGTCGAGCGCGCGGAACTGGCGCTCGTAACTCTGGCCGCCGAAGACCGGCACCTCGCGCACGCCGCGCTTGAAGAAGGCCAGCTTCGCGATCTCTTCCGCGACCTGGATCGCCAGCTCGCGCGTCGGGCAGAGGATCAGGGCCTGCACTTTTTTGAGCGCCGGATCGATGCGCTCCACCGCGGGGATGCCGAACGCGGCGGTCTTGCCCGAGCCCGTGGCGGACTGGCCGACGACGTCGCGCCCCTCGAGGAGCAGCGGGATGACGGCGGTCTGGATGGGCGAGGCTTCCTCAAAACCCATCTTGTCGACGGCCTTGAGGACTTCCGGCGAGAGGCCGAGTTCGGTGAACGGACGTTTTTCCATGGACGCCACTTTGGCCGCGACGCCCGAGGAAAGAGAGAACAAAACGCGAGCGTCGCCTCAGTTTCCGGCCGAGGCCAGGTAGGGCTCCACCGGACGGAATCCGGTCCGGGCGCAAAGCCGGTCCCGGTCCGCCCCGGTTTCGCAGAGGTAGACCGCGTAGCCTCCGTGCCCGCCTCCGCAGTATTTCCACGCCAGCGGGACGATCCCGCCGAGCGCCGCGGCGCCCTCCGCCCCCGAGGCCGGATCGCCGGGAAGCGGCCTCATGCCCTCGCCCATCTGCATCGCGTAGGAAATACGCACCGCCTCGGCGAGCCCCGCGTAATCGTTTTTCCACACCGCGTCGCGCGCGACGCGGCCGGCCCGCTCGATCGCGTCGTAATCGCGACATTTGCCGACGTTGCCCGGCGTGTCGTGGTGCGAGCCGGTCCAATAGATCGCGAGACGTCCGCGAAGCATCTCGCCCGAGGTCTTCATTTCCAGCTCGGGATGCGCGCCGCTTTTCCAGACGCAAAGCCCCGTCTCGGCGATCACCGCCGGATCCTGCCAGCCCACGCCGAGATCGAGCTCGGAGCCGACGCCGTTCTTGCCGTTGAGCAGGGCCCAGGCGCCGCTGCCGCCGAGACCGGCGTTGCGCTCGTAGGGCCAGTCCCGCAACGAGACGGTCGGCGAGATGGCGCAGTTGACCACGAAGGCACCCGCCCGGGCGTAGCGCGGCACATCGAGCCAGCCGCCGGCGAAATCCACCCGCAAGGGCGCCTCCTGCGGCGCCTGGATCCAGCGCACGATCTCGGTGGTCGAGATCGGCTGGAACTGCGGCGGCGTCTTGGGGAGCTTCACGTAGCGTGCCCCCACCTCCGCGCAGAGCGCCTTTTTCAGGCCGGCGTATTTGTCGTCGTCCGTAACCGCCAGGATCTGCGGACGGATGCGGAGAAAGTCCTCGCGAAAATCGATGCCCTCCTCGAGCCCGCGCCCCACCACGACCTCGTCCACGCACTCCAGCGCCTCGATCAGCGCCTTCTTGTGCTCGTCGGGCAGGGAGCTGCGACGCTGTTTGTGGAGCCACAGCACGTCGCTCGACGCGAAACTCACCGTGAGATGATCGCCGAGCGCCCGGGCCTCGCGAAAAAACTGCACGTGCCCTGCATGGATGATGTCGTAACAGCCGGAAACAAAGACGCGAACCATGCGCAAACGCTTCCGCCCGCCCCCCTCGGCGTCCAGTCCCTTTCCGCACCCCGCCCCGCCTCCCCTCGGCAAACCTTCGCATATCCGCCCCGCCCGACTGTCGCCATCCTGCGGCGAAAAACCCGCCCGCGGGGCCCGGAACCGGCATGGATCAACCCGCCTCGGACTCGGGCCGCCACGCCCCCTCCGCCGTGGCCGTCCGTCGCAACGATCTCGCGTCGGCGATAGATCGGGCCGGGGCGTCCGCCCTCTTTTCCCTCGCGTCGCCCGCCTTCGGACGCGCTTATCCCTCGCATGTCGTTCGATTCCCTCGGCCTCCATTCCAGCATCCTCCGCGCCGTCCAGGCCAAAGGTTACACCACGCCCTCCGCCATCCAGGAGCAGGCGATCCCCATCGTGCTGACCGGCCGCGATCTCGTCGCCTCCGCCCAGACCGGCACCGGCAAGACCGCCGCCTTCGCCCTGCCGATCCTCAACCGCCTCGGCCCGCACAAGAAACCCGGCCCCCGCGTGCTCGTCCTCGAGCCCACCCGCGAACTCGCCGCCCAGGTGGACGAAAACTTCGCCGAGTTCGGCCAGTTCACCGACCTCAAGCGCGCCCTCCTCCACGGCGGCGTCGGCTACGGCAAACAACGCGCCGACCTCCTCGCCGGCGCCGACATCGTCACCGCCACCGTCGGCCGCCTGCTCGACTTCCTCAACGAGCGCATCCTTCGCCTCGACCACCTCCAGGTGCTCGTTCTCGACGAGGTCGATCGCATGCTCGACATGGGCTTCATCAAGGACGTCAAAAAGATCGTCTCCCTCTGCCCCAAGCAGCGCCAGACGCTCTTCTTCTCCGCCACCATCCCGCCCGAGATCCAGGAGATCGCCCGCTTCGCGCTCAAGGACCCGGCCACCGTCTCCATCGGCCGCCAGCGCTCGGTCAACGAGTCCGTCACCCACGCCATCTATCCGGTCGCGCACCACCTCAAGTTCCCGCTCCTCCTCGAGCTCCTCAAGAAGACCGACTACAAGAGCGTGATCGTCTTCAGCCGCACCAAGCACGGCGCCGACAAGATCGCCCGCAAACTCAAGGCCGAGGGACACACCGTCGCCCTCCTCCACGGCGACCGCAGCCAGGGCCAGCGCAAGGCCGCGCTCGAAGGCTTCAAGGACGGCACGCTCGAGGTCATGGTCGCGACCGACATCGCCGCGCGCGGCCTCGACGTCGCCGGCGTCACCCACGTCATCAACTACGACATCCCCGGCACGCCCGACGACTACGTCCACCGCATCGGCCGCACCGGCCGCGCCGCCGCCGAGGGCGACGCCTTCACGCTCGTCACCCCCGACCAGACCGGCGAGGTCCGCGCGATCGAGAAGTTCATCAAGGCCACCATCCCGCAGCTCACGATGGACGGCTTCGACTACAAGGCCAAGGCGCCCGCCCCGCTCCCCGGCCAGGGCGGCGGAGGCGGCTCCGGCGGCGGTCGTGGCGACAGCCCCCGCGGCTTCCGCACCCCGCGCTTTGGCGGCGGCGCCGGCGGACAACAACAACGCCACCACGGCCACCGTCCCGACGGCCGCCCGACCTCGGGCCAGCCGCAGCGCACCGAGCACCGTCACGCCGACGACGCCAGCCCCCGCGCCCCGCTCCCCGGCACGACCGGCGGCAAAGGCAGCGGCGGCCAGCAGCGCGACAAGGACCGCGCCCCGAATCCCTTCATCCAAAAGGGCCGCCCCGGCGCCCACTGGCAGACCCGCGGCGGCCGCCGCTGAGCCCACGCCCGTCTCGCCATCACGCCGCGTCCGCCCCGGACGCGGCTTTTTCGCGCCCGCGTTCGCGTCAGACCGCCGCCAACCCCGGGGCGATCTCCTTCAGCGCCGCGAGCAAGGCCGCCCAGTCCGCCTCCGTCGTCGACCAGCCCGCGCTGAAACGCAGCGCCCGCCGCGCCTCGTCGGGCGCATAGCCCAGCGCGGCCAACACATGCGAGGGTCCGTCCTTGCGCGTCGTGCAGGCCGCCCCGCTCGACACCTGGATGTCCCGCTTGTCGAGCCGCGCGATCCAGCGCGAAAACTCGCCGTGCGGCATCACCGCGAAGACCGTGTTCCACAACCGCTCCGCCGGCGCCGCACCTCCGGCGCCTGACGCCCCCGTATCCGCACCCGCGATACGCACGCCGGGCAGGGCCGCGAGCAGCCCGCGCTCGAAGGCCTTCCGCCATTCCTCGCGCTGCCACTCCCAGATCACGTTCACCCGCTCGCACTCGCCCAGAGCCGCGCACAGGGCCGCCGCGCCTGCCACGTCCTCCGTGCCCGCCCGATGACCGTTCTCCTGCGTGCCGCCCGCCTGCGCGATGAAATCCGGCTCCGCCCGGCCCGCGGGCAATTTCACGAAACCCACGCCCTTCGGCGCGCCAAACTTGTGCCCGCTCGCGACCAGCCACGCGCCGCAGTCGCCGAGCCCCGCGCCCGGCAGCTTGCCGAGCCACTGCGTGACGTCGCACAGACAGGGAATTCCCGCGCCTCCGTTCGCCGCGCGGCAGACGGCCGCGATCTCGACCCAGGGCTGGAGCACGCCGGTCTCGTTGTTCGCCGCCATCACCACGACCCCCGCCGCGCCGGCCGCGATCGCCGCGCGCACCGCATCGGGCGAGACCACGCCGGCCGCGTCGTGCGCGAGCCAGTCGATCCGGCCGCCGAAAAACCGCCCCGCCGCCGCCAGCACGCAGGCGTGCTCCGTCGCCGCCACCGCGATGCGCGCCGTAGGCGACAAGGTCTTCGCCCAGTGCGCCAGCACCGCGTGCGCGCCCTCGGTCGCGCCCGAGTTGAAGACATACTCCTCCGGTTCCCCCCCGAGCAGGATCGCCAGCGCCTCGTGATACGAATCGAGGCGGATGCGCGCCCGCGCCCCCGCGCGCGTCGGACTCGACGGGTTGTGCCAGTTCTCCGCCTGCACGCGCAGCCAGGCCTCGCGGGCTTGGTCGGCGAGCGGCGTGGTGGAGTTGTGGTCGAAATAGGGCATGCGCGCGGGATTACTCGGAGCCGTCCAAACTACAACGCGGGCTTGCGGGACGAAAGCGCGAAGCCACGCTGCCCCTTTCTTCCATCCATGAGCACCACCACCAAGGAACTGGCCGTCATCTCCACCACCAAGGGCGATCTCACCCTCGAGTTCTGGCCCGATGTCGCCCCCGGCCACGTCGAAAACTTCAAGAAGCTCGCCAAGCAGGGCTTCTACGACGGCACCGCCTTCCATCGCATCATCAAGGGCTTCATGATCCAGGGCGGCTGCCCCAACACCAAGTCCGGCGGCCGCGGCATGCCCGGCACCGGCGGCCCCGGCTACCAGATCAAGGCCGAGTTCAACACCAAGCCCCACACCCGCGGCGTCCTCTCCATGGCCCGCTCGTCCAATCCCGACAGCGCCGGCTCCCAGTTCTTCATCTGCCACGGCGACGCCCGCTTCCTCGACCGCCAATACACCGCGTTCGGCCAGCTCGTGAAGGGCGACGACGTCCTCGAGGCCATCGCCACCGTGCCGACCTCCGGCCCGGAGCGCAGCACCCCCTCCGAGCGCGTCGAGATCAAGTCGATCTCCTTCGTCGCCGCCTGATCCGGCCAAGGGCGACGCCGCGTCGCGCCCCGCCCGGCCCCGGCCCCTTTCGGCCGGGGCTTTTTCGCGCCTCGACGCCCCGTCCGCCTCCGCGCGCTCGCCAAGCCCCGCCTAGCCCTCTTCGCTTCCTCGCCGTGTCCGCCGCTCCCGCCATCGACTCCACGCCCGCGCTTCCCCTGCTCCTCGGCCTCGAGGGGCTGCTCCTGCTGGCCGGCGCCGGTCTGCTCCTCGCGCGGCGACGCGTCCTGCTGCCCCGTCTGCTCGGGCTCGCGCCGTCCCCCCTCACCCCCTCCGAATTTCGCCCTTCCGAGCTGTTTCTCGCGGTCGCCTTCGCGTTCGGCGGCGCCGTCATCCTTCAAAACGCCGCCGTCTTCCTCGGCGCCCGCATCTTCCGGCCGGAAACGCCGGACCAGCCCGGTCCGCTCTACATTTTCGCCGGCGCCGCCTTCCAGCTCGGCCTGCTCGCCGGACTCGGCCACGTCTGGTTCTGGCATTTGCGCCCCGGGCGTCGGCCCGCCCCGCTCACGCCCACGCCGCCGCACGCCGCGTTGCCCGTATCCCGTATCCTCCGCGGCGCCGTCTTCACCTTTCTGACCGCGCTCATCGTCGTCGGGCCGGTCTCGGTGCTCTGGCAAACCCTCCTCGAGCGGTGCGGCGTGGACGCGCCCCCCCAGGATCTCGTGGTTCTCTTCGCCGAGACGGGCGACTTCGCCGCTCTGGCCATCTTGACGCTGCTCGCCGTGGTCATCGCCCCGCTCACCGAGGAACTCGCCTTTCGCGTCGGCCTTTTCCGCTGGCTGCGCGGACGCGTTCCCCGCGCGCTGGCGCTTTTCCTGCCGGCCCTCGTGTTCGCCGCCGTCCACGGATACCTTTCCATCTTCGGCCCGCTCGTGGTGCTGGCCGTCATTCTCGCGCTGGGCTACGAACACTACGGCCATCCCGCCGTGCCGATGCTCGCGCACGCTCTCTTCAACCTGAACACCGTCGTCCTCGTCCTGGCCGGCTTCACCGCGTGAACCCCTTCTCCGAAAAAACCTCCGAAACCATCGCCTCCCTCGGCGAACAAAAGCTGCTCGCCCGCATCCGCCGCTGGCTGGGCGCCGCCGCGCCCGCCTCTCCCGCCGGCATGGGCGACGACTGCGCGGTGCTGCCCGCCGGGAAAAACCCCGCCCGTTCCCGTGGAAAAACCGGCGCCCCCGCCGCCCTCGTGACGGTGGATCCGGTCATCTTCGGCGAACACTTCGACGCCGCCGTCCCGCCCCGCGCCGTCGGCCGCAAGCTCCTCCGGCGCAACCTGAGCGACATCGCCGCGATGGGCGGGCGTCCCCGCGCGGCCGTGCTCGCCCTCGCCCTCGATCCGCGCACCCGGCTCGACTGGCTCGAGGCCTTCTACCGCGGCCTTGCCGCCGACGCCCGGCGCTTCGGCGTGCCGCTCGTCGGCGGCGATCTCGCCACCCACCGCGGCGGACTCGTCGCCACGCTCACCCTGCTCGGCGAAACCACCGCGCCCGGCGCCCGCGCCCTCACCCGCTCCGGCGCGCTCGTCAGCGACTTCATCGCCGTCACGGGCCGCCTCGGCGGCAGCCTGCCGAGCGGCCGGCACCACTCCTTCACGCCGCGCCTCGCCGAGGGCCGATGGCTCGCCCGCCGCCCCGAGGTCGCCGCGCTCATGGATCTCAGCGACGGCCTCGCGAAGGACATCCACTCGCTCACCCCGTCCGGCGCGAAGCCCCTTCTCTTCGGTGAACTCCTTCCCCGCCACGCCGGCGTCGACCTGCGCGGCGCGCTCGCGGACGGCGAGGACTACGAGTTGCTCGTCGCGCTCCGCGGCACACCGGACTCCCTGCGGAAGCTCCTCGCCGCCTGGCGTCGGGCATTCCCCCGCGTCCCCCTCACCGTCGTCGGCCAGTTCGCGCCCTCCGCGGCCGATCCCGCGGAACACGGCGCGCTCGATCTTTCCGCCTACCATGGATTCGAGCATTTTCACTGAGCTGCGCGCCGGGCCCGCCACCTCGTCGGCGGAAGAGACCCAGGCCCTCGCCGCGCGCTTCGCCGCCGCCCTGCCCTCCGGCTCCGTGCTCGCCCTCCACGGCGATCTCGGCGCGGGCAAGACCACCTTCACCCAGGGCTTCGCGCGCGGCCTCGGTATCCGGGAATCGGTGACAAGCCCCACCTTCGCCATCCTCGCCCTGCACCGCGGCGGAGGGAAAACCCTCGTCCACGTCGACGCCTACCGCCTCGACGGCGGCCGCGCCCTCGAGGATCTCATGATCGACGACTTCCTCGTCGCCCCGTGGTGGGCCGTGGTCGAGTGGCCGGAAAAAGTCGCCGACTGGCTCCCCGCCGGCACGCTTCACCTCGATCTCGGCCATACCGCCGACCGGCGCCACTCCATCCGCCTGCGCTGACCGCGCGGCGCCGCCGCGTCCGCCCGCCTCGTTCGACCCGAAAAAGTGATCACCGCGTCTACGGCCCGTCCATTCCCGACGGCCGTCTCCCCGCGCGACTCGCGTTGTGCTTCAACGCCGCCTCCACCCGCGTGCGGACGTGCAGCTTCTCGTAGATGTGCTTCAGGTGGAACCGCACCGTCGGCAGGCTGACGCCCAGCTCGTTCGCGATCTCCTTGTCCAGCCGTCCCCGCGAAAGCAGCTCCAGCACCTCCCGCTCCCGGGCCGACAACTCCCCCGTCTCCTCGCCGGCCGGCGACGGCGGACGCGGCTGAAAGGTCTCCACCACCTTGCGCGCCACCTCGCCACTCATCGGCGCACCGCCCTCGTGCACCTCGGTGATCGCCCGAACGATCTCCTCCGGCGTGGCGCGTTTGAGCAGATAGCCGAAGGCGCCCGCCTTGAGCGCGCTGAAGATGCTCTCGTTGTCGCGATACACCGTGATGATGATCACCCGGGTCGACGGAAGGATCTCGCGCAGCCGGCGCGTGCATTCGATCCCCGACATGCCCGGCAGATGGATGTCCATCAACACCACGTCCGCCGCCCGCCCGGGCAGCTCGCGCAGGGCCTCCTCCGCGTCGGCGTAGGCGCCCGCGCAGACCAGCCCCGGGGTCTGCCCGAGCAAGAGCGCCAGGCCCTGCCGCAAACCGGCGTTGTCCTCGACCAAGGCGACGGTGATCATGGGAAATCCAGGTTGCGCGCCGGCAGACGCAGCGTGACCGCCATGCCGCCCGAGGGACGCGCGACGATCTCGCAACGTCCCCCGACTTTCGCGAGCCGCGTCTTCATGTTCACGACGCCGTCGCCACCCGGGCCGGCCGATCCGACGCCCACGCCGCGCCCGTCGTCCTCCACGCCCACCGTCAGCTCCGTGTCCGTCGACACGATCCGCACCAGGACGGTGGTCGCGGCGGCGTGTTTCACGATGTTCGTCAGCGCCTCCTTGAAGGCGAGAAACAGCTCGTGACGCTGCTGCGCGTTGAGGACCAGCTCCGGCTTCGCGCACTCCGTCTCGAAACGGCACTCGATACCGGAGGCGCGGAAAAACTCCTCCGCATGATCGCACAGATAACCGCGCACCGAACCCGCCGTGTCGTGCCGGGGGTTGAGCGCCCACACGATCTCGTCGAGCTTCGCCACCAGCTCGCGCGCCTTCTCCGCGATCAGGGTCGCATGACCTCGCACGCTATCCGGAGACACGCCGGGCCGACCCGCCATCGAGCCGATCAAACCGATCTGCGTCAGCCCCGCCCCGAGCTCGTCGTGAAGATCCTGCGCGACCCGCGCCCGCTCCTGCTCCAGGAGCCGGCGCTGCTCGACCCCCTGCCGCTCCCTCACCTCTTTTTCAAGGAGCGCGGTGCGACGCGCCACCGTGCGCCGCAGCGCCACGATCCACGCGAGCAGGGCCGCCAACCCCGCCGAAAGCGCGGCGAGGGCGGCGAAGGTATGCCGCCGGGTCCACCAGGGACCGTTCGCCAGCAGCTCGATGTCCGCGGGCGAATCCAACAGAAGCTCGAACCCGCCGAACGCGTCCCGCGAGGCGCCCATCCGCCAGCTCGCGTAGACGCCTGTGAGCCGGAGGCGCGCCCCCGGTCGCACACGCTCCGCGGACGCCTCGCCGCCCCGCAGGCGAGCGAGGAAAAGATGCCGCCCCGCCTGCAACTCGAGCACGCGTTCGCCGTGGCTCGTTTGCTCGCCGACCAGACGCGCCTCCAGACGCACGCGCGTGGCGTCGTGCCGGTCGACCCCCTGATCCCTCTCCGTAAGATCGACGGCCGCCGGCAGAGCGGACCGGCCGATGCGACGCGTCGTCGCCTCGAGCAAAACCGGGACGCCCCCGCCGAGCTCGGGAAAACCCACCGCCTCGACCACATCTCCCGCGCCGAGCCCCGGCGGCGCCTCGCCGCGGACGCGCAGGCTGTTTTCGCCGTCGCGCAGGAGATACTCCCCGGCCCCCGCGTGCAGCACCTGGCCCGCGATCTTGAAACAGCGCGGACCGTCGGCGTTCGCGTCAAAACGCAGCAATTCCTCCACCCGCCGCAGGGGGCGGGAGAAAGGATCCTCGGGCGCGGGCTCGTCCACGAAAAGCCGGGCGCCACCCAGCACGAAACGCCCGGGAATAAGCCGCCGGGTCGTCGAATCGCGATAGGCGAAAAACACGCCGCGCACCCGCACGAGGCTCCCCGGCAAAATCGCCTCCGCCTCCGGCGACGCGAGCCGCTCCGGCAAGGGATAGCCGGAGTGCGCCAGAATCTCCACCACGCCGCCCGGCACCCGCAGCGTCATCTTTTCCGCCGTCCATTCCAGCAGCATGCCCCGCAGCTCTACGAACTCCACGTCGAGGCCGCCGTTGTTCAGCTGCTCCCAACCGGGGCGAAGCGGCCTCGGCATCTCGGCGCGCCCGATCCGAACGCCGCGCGCGCCCGTCACGATCGGGGAGAACTCGCCCGGATCCGACCGGCCCGAAAATTCCCAAATCTCCCCCGCAGAGGGCCGCTCCGGCCACGCCCCCCCATGCGGCCGGACGAAGACCGGCCCGCTCGCGTCCTGCACCACGCAGGAGTCGGCGTTGGCCGTCGTCACCACGCCGCGGATCGACACGCGAAAGGGCCGCCCCGCCTCATCCGGGCGCAGCGCGCGCACCCGCGCCGCGTCCATGATCACGTCCATCGCCTCCGCCGGACTTTCGGACTTCGCCCCGCTCGCGCCCGACGCGCAGACAAGCGCCAAGGCGAGGAGCCCGGGACGGAAGGCCCCTGAAACTGGGAAATGCGTTCGGAGACGAGACATCGCGGGCGCTCCCTCCGCTGGCCGAAAGCCGCCCGCGCGTCAAACCGCCGGCCCTGCGTCGTCGCCAAACTATCATTTGTGATAGGTTACGGTCTTCAGCTCCCCCCGCTACACTCGCCAGCCGTCTTCCCTTCGCCAAACTGGCCCCATCCCGCCCCGCTAAAATCTCGCCGATGCCCGCCCCTCTTCGATCCCTCGTCCTCGGATTTGTCCTCGCCCACGCCGGCACGCTTCTGGCGCTCGCCACTCCGCGCGACCAGCCTTTCGACGCCGACTGGCGATTCCTCCGCGGCGACGCCCCCGGCGCGGAACAGCCCGCCTTCGACGACTCGAGCTGGCGCGCGCTCGATGTCCCGCACGACTGGTCGATCGAGGATCTGCCCGCGAAGGCCGCCGACGTCCCCGAGTTCGAGGCAGTGACAGGCCGATGGCTTTTTCACCGCGGCGACGATCCCGCTTGGAAAGCGCGCGAGCTCGGCGAAGCCGACTGGCAAACGGTCACCTTGCCCGACACCTGGGAAAACCACTCCGGCCACACCGCCGCCAACGTCTACGGTTGGTTTCGCCGCCACGTCACGATTCCCGCCGACTGCCGCGGCAAGGACTTCGATCTCCTCATGGGGCGCATCGACGACGTCGACGAGGTGTTCTTCAACGGCCAGCGCATCGGCGGCACCGGCTCATTCCCGCCCGACTACAGATGGGCCGACACCGTCGACCGCCGCTACCGCGTGCCCGCCGCGCTCGTCCGCGGCGACGGCACCGACGTGATCGCCGTGCGCGTCTTCGACGGCGCCAACAACGGCGGCATCTACGCCGCGGGCAAAGCCTCCCGCCGCATCGGCCCCTTCGCCCCCGGCGAGAGCGCGAGCGAACACTTCACCGGCCACACGCTCGGCGGCATCGGCTGGTATCGGAAACACTTCCCCTCGCCCGAGGCCGGCCGCCAGGTCTCCGTCATCTTCGACGGCGTCTACATGAACGCCGAACTCTGGCTCAACGGCCACCGCCTCGGCGAACACCCCCACGGTTACACCGCCTTCAGCTTCGACCTCACGCCCCACCTCGCCCCGGCCGGCCGGGAAAACGTCCTCGCCGTCCGCGTGCGCAACGAAGGCCGCAACAGCCGCTGGTATTCCGGCTCCGGCATCTACCGCCACGTCTCGCTCGCCGTCACCTCGCCCGTCCATGTGCCGACCTGGGGCGTCTTTGTCACCACCCCCGAGGTCTCAAAGGACCAGGCCTTGGTCAAAACCTCCGTCGAGGTGCGCAACGCCGCCGACGCCTCCGCGCCCGCCCGAGTCCGCGTCCGCATCCGCGACGCAAAGGGCAAGGAGCTCGGCGTATCCGAAGGCTCGTTACATCTCGTCGCCAACGAAACCCGATCCGTCGAGCGTTTCGTCACCGTCCGCTCGCCCCGGCTCTGGTCGCCCGACTCGCCCGCGCTCTACACCGCCGAGGTCGAGATTCTCGTCGCGGACCGGCGCGTCGACACCGTCTCCACGACCTTCGGCATTCGCACGCTCGAGTTCGACGCGACGCACGGCTTCCGCCTCAACGGCGAGTCTCTCAAGTTGAAGGGCGGCTGCATCCACCACGACAACGGCCCGCTCGGCTCCGCCGCCATCGACCGCGCCGAGGAGCGCAAGATCGAGCTGCTCAAGGCCAACGGCTACAACGCCGTCCGCACCAGCCACAACCCGCCCTCCACCGCCCTGCTCGAGACCTGCGACCGCCTCGGCATGCTCGTCATCGACGAGGCCTTCGACCAGTGGACCGAGTCCAAGGAGCGGAATCCCCAGGACTACAACCGATTCTTCAACCCGTGGGCCGAGCACGACATCGCCGCCATGGTGCGCCGCGACCGCAACCACCCGTCCGTGATCATGTGGTCCGTCGGCAACGAAATCCCCGAGCAGTTCCGCGCTGGCGACAAAGGCATGCGTCTCCGCCGCGCCGTCCTTTCGCACGACACCACCCGCCCCGTCACCCAGGCCATCTGCTCCGACTGGGGCAAGGTCGTGAAAAACTGGGACGGGCTCTCCGACCCCGGCTTCGCCCACCTCGACGTCGCCGGCTACAACTACCTCCCGGAGAAATACGAGGGCGATCACGCCCGCCATCCCGACCGCGTCATGTATGGCAGCGAATCCTACCCGAAGGACGCCCTCGCCTACTGGCAGGCCGTCGAAAAACACCCCTACGTGATCGGTGATTTCGTCTGGACCGCCATGGACTACCTCGGCGAATCCGGCCTCGCCCACGCGACGCTCAGCAATGTTAAGGCCCCCTTCTTCATGCCCTGGCCGTGGTTCAACGCCTGGTCGGGCGACCTCGATCTCTGCGGCTTCAAAAAGCCCCAGTCCCACTACCGCGACGTCGTCTGGCGCCGCAGCCAACTCGAGCTGATGGTCCACGCGCCCATCCCCGCCGGCCTCGCCGAAAACCTCAGCGGATGGGCCTGGCCCGACGAAGCCGCGAGCTGGAGCTGGCCCGGTCAGGAGGGCAAGACGCTGCAAGTCTCCGTTTATTCGCGCTGCGAGCGCGTCCGCCTCGAGCTCAACGACAAGGTCCTCGGCGAGCAGCCCGTCTCCGAAGCGACCAAGCTCACCGCCAAATTCGAAGTTCCCTACCAGCCCGGCGAGCTTCGCGCCCTCGGCCTGATCGGTGGCAAGGTCGTCGCCGAGACGAAACTCGAGACCGTCGGCGCGCCGAAAAAGCTGAAGCTCTCCGTCGACCGCGAACGTATCCGCGCCGACCGCGCCGATCTCGCCTACGTGAGCGTGGAGGTCGTCGATTCCCGCGGCCGCCGCGTGCCCTACGCCGAGGTCGCCGTGCGCTTCACCGTGGAGGGCGCAGGCGAGCTTGCCGGCCATGCCAGCGCCGTCCCGAACAAACCGGCCAGCTTCCGCGGTCCGCTGCGCGACACCTGGCAAGGCCGCTGCCTCGCCATCCTCCGGCCCGCCGCCGACGGCAAGCCCGGCAAGATCACCCTGAAAGCCGAGGCCGAGGGCCTCGAATCCGCCGCGCTCACGGTCCCGACCCGCTGAGCGGCGACGACGCTCCGCGCCCGACGTCGGCATCGACGCCGGGCGCGCGCGTTCGCACGTAGGATCGAGTCCTCATCGCGTTGGACGAAACCGGTCCCTCACGCGCCTTCCCCGCGCCCCGCGGTCGCGTTTGAGGAGGTCTTCGCCTCTAAGCTGGAGCCGATGGTCGGGATCGAACCGACGACCAGCGGTTTACGATACCGCTGCTCTACCACTGAGCTACATCGGCCAAGCACCGGCTTTCGCCGGCCTGGATGGTTTCCAAGGGAGCGGGTTACTACGGGCCCTTTTTCCCGGGCGGCAAGACAAAGTTTGGCCTTCGTCGGTCACTCCCCAAAAGAGCCCGGCATGAGAAGCGTGTCACGCCAGCCGCGCCGACAGCTCGCGCGTGATGCGCCAGCGCAGCTCCTCCCCGCTCACGTAACGCTCGAGCTCCTCGACCATGTAGCGCCCGAGGCGTCGCAACTCGCCGTCATGCGAGCCCGCGATGTGCGGCGTGAGGATCAGGTTGGGCAACGTGAACAAAGCGCTTCCCGCCGGCGGCGGCTCCTCCACGCACACGTCGAGGATCGCGGTCAGGTCGGGTCGCGCGCGCAGCGCCTCGACCAGCTCCGCCTCGCGGATGATCGGCCCGCGCGCGGTGTTGATGAAGGTCGCCCGCCGACGCATCGCCAGGAAGTGCTCCCGCCCGACCATCCCCTGCGTCTCCGCCTTGTTCGGCGCATGCAGCGAAACGATGTCCGCGAGGCGAAACGCGTCCTCGAGTGAACACCGCTCCACGCCGAGTTTTCCCGCCTCGTAGTCGTCGACGAAGGGATCGTGGACCAGCACGCGCAGGTCGAAAGGCCTCAGCAACTCGATCAGGCGCCGCGCGATCATGCCGCAGCCGATGAGCGCGACCGTGGAACGAAACCCGCCCGGCATCGGCGCGTCCGTGCCCGGCCAGTCGGCGCCCGAACACGCCAGCGCCGCGTAGGCCCAGAAATTTCGCAGCCCGAGGAGGATCGTCCCGAGCGCGTATTCCGCCACCGGCAAGGCGTTGGCCGCGTAGGCGCTGGTGAGCGCGATATCCCGCGCCCAGAACGCGTCCGTCGTGAAATACCCGGTCGTGCCCGCACCATAAAACACGGCGCGGAGCCGCGGCGCCGCCGCGAGAAACGCCTCGTCCATCCGTGGCGCGCCCCAACCCGAAAAAATCACCTCGGCCTCGGCCAGCGGCCCCGGCTGCGCCGCGATCGATTCGCGCGTCTGCGGCGCGGCGATGATCTCGACATGCTTTTCGATATCCCGCCGCTCCTCCGGTCCATACACCCGCGCGAAGGAACGGGCTTCCAACAGATACAAACCTTTGAGACGGCGTTTCATGATCGGCGCAAACCGTGGCGCGCACGAGGCGCGCTCCGGGCGAACCCAGTCAGACGGTCCCTCCAAACCAGTCCCAGAGACATCTTGCGTTAACTATAACCCAGACGGAACCTCGCCTTCGCCTTCAGGCGCCGCAGATTGGCGTTACCCCGACCCGATCCCCGGGCCTCGAAGCGCCGCTCTTTCTTTCCCGCCCCATGTCCGCCAGCCGCCCCTCCCCATCCCCCGCGCCACGCCTCGGCCGCGCCACGACCGCCTCCCCCGCCCGGCGCGTGACCTTGAGCGACATCGCCGCCACGCTCGGGATCTCGGCCATGTCGGTTTCCCGCGCCTTGCGAAACCAGCCCCGCACCTCGCCCGATCTCCGCGAGCGCGTGCTCCAAAAAGCCCGCGAACTCGGCTACCGGCCCGACCCGGCGCTCTCCGCGCTGGTGCGCTACCGGCAGGGCAAGGCGCCGACCTCGATCAACGCGGTCCTCGCGTGGTTCAACCAGTGGCCGGACCCGAAAAAACTCCGCGGCTTTCGCGAGTTCGACCTCTATTGGCGAGGCGCCCAGGCGTCCGCAGAAAAACTCGGCTTCCGTCTCGAGGAATTCGCGATCGGCGACTCGATGCCGCCCGAACGCCTGCAAACCATCCTGCACACGCGCGACATCCGCGGCATCCTCCTCCCGCCCGGCCCCTTCAACTACGAGTGGCTGAAACGCTTCGACTGGAGCCGCTTCTCGCTCGTCGGCCTCACCAACCTGCCCGACTCGCTCCCCATCCACTCGGTCACCTCCCACCAGGTGCACAACACGATGCGGGCGATGACGGAAATGCGCGCACGCGGCTACCGACGCATCGGTCTCGTCGCGAGACACTGGAAGCCCCGCGGTTTTGGCGCGGGCTACGCGTGGGACCAGTTTTATCATCCCGACGCCGCCCCGCTCCCGCCCTTCCTGTTCAACGAGGAAGCGCCCGAGACCGAACGTCTGCGCCTCGACGCCTGGCTCCGAAAACATCGCCCCGACGCCATCCTGACCGAGTTCGCCTGGATGCCGGAAAAACTGAACGCCATGGGCATCCGCACGCCCCGGGACACGGGGCTCGCCGCGCTCACCGTCCTCGATTGCCCGATCAGCGCCGGCATCGATCAAAACGCCGAGGAGATCGGCCGCGTCGGCGTCCTCGTGCTCGCCTCCCTCATCAACGACGGCGACCTGGGATTCCCCCGCGTAAAACGCCAGATCTTGATCGAAGGCTCCTGGGTGGATGGACCCAGCCTGCCCGCGCGCACGCCCTCCGCCTGAGCGCGTCCCGTCGAGGAATCCCTGAGCGCGTCCCCGGCGAAAATACAGCCCATGCGTTATAGTTAACCGACCGACACACTCGGCGCTCCGCCTCTCGCGCGGGACAGTCGCCCCCCCCGCCCCGTCTCCCCGAAACCGCCACGCTCCTCTTCCCGCGTTTCCATGTCTCTTCCGCGCCTGATCCTCAGCAGCCTCGCCCTCGTCCTTTGCCTCGGGCGGGGCCCGTTGCGAGCCGCGGTCTGGCAATGGTCCGCTCCCGATGGCGACGCGCGCGCCTACCTCTGGATTCCGGAAAACTGCGGGCGCGTGCGCGGCGTGGTCGTCTCCAGCCACAACATGGTCGAGCAAGGCATCCTCGAGCACCCGACCATGCGGGAGACGCTCGGCCGGCTGGGCTTCGCCGAGCTCTGGGTCGTGCCCTACCTCGACGCCACCTTCGACTTCAACACCGGCGCCGGCGAGCGCTTCGACCGGATCGTGTCCGCCCTCGCCGCCGCCTCCGGTTACGACGAGCTCGCGACCGCGCCCGTCGTTCCGCTCGGCCACTCCGCCTGCGCCACCTTCCCGTGGAACTTCGCCGCCTGGGCCCCGGAGCGCACCCTCGCGCTCATTTCCTACAAAGGCGACGCGCCCCGCACCACGCTCACCGGCAACGGCCGCAAACGCATCGACTGGGGCGACCGAGGCATCGCCGGCGTCCCCGCGCTCATGGTCATGGGCCAATACGAGTGGTGGGAGGATCGTCTCGCGCCCGCCTTCGAGTTCATGGCCGCGCACCCCGATTGCCCCGTCGCCTTTCTCGCCGACACCGGCCGCGGCCACTTCGATTATTCCGACCGCACGGTCGCCTTCCTCGCCGGCTTCATCGAAAAAGCCGCCGCCGCCCGGCTGCCCGCGAGCGACGCCTCCGCCGGAGCGCCCACCTCCGCCAAACTCCGCCCGGTCGATCCGCGCACGGGCTGGCGCATCGACCGCTGGCATCCCGACGCCCCGCCGGCCGCACCCACCGCGCCCTTCGCGGACTACGCCGGCGACGCGCGCACCGCCTTCTGGTGTTTCGACGAGGAAATGGCCCGCGCCACCGAAGCCATCCACGCCGAGGGCCGCGGAAAAATGCCCGCGCTCCTCTCCGTCACCGACGTCGGCCAACCCCCGGAAAAGGGCAACGGCGAACCGGTCACGCCGCGTTTCCTGCCCGAGGACGACGGCATCACGTTCCGCATCCACGCCGCCTTTCTCGACCACGTTCCCGACAACTCGCCCAAGGGCGCGCTCTGGACCGGCCTGCCGGTCGGCGCCGCGCTCACCCGCCCCGAAGGCGTAGGTCCTGTCACGCTCGCCCGCATCGTCGGTCCCTTCGTGCAAACCGGCCCGGAGACCTTTCGTCTCGAGTTTGGCCGCGCCGAATACACCGCTAATCGCCGCAACCACGATCTCTGGCTCGTCGCCTCGCATCCGGGCGACGACCACGTCCGCGGCATCGTCCAGCAGGCGATGGTCCACGCCGCCCCCCGCTCCGAAGGCGCGCCGCAAACGATCGTGTTTCCCGCCATCCCCGATCAACGCGTCGGCGCCGCCTCCTCCCTCGAACTCGCCGCCACCAGCTCCGCCGGCCTGCCCGTGAGTTACTACGTGCGGGAAGGTCCGGCCGAAATCCACGGCTCCACGCTGCGCTTCACCGCGATTCCGCCCCGGGCCGGATTCCCGCTCAGGATCACCGTCGTCGCCTGGCAGTTCGGCCGCGATGGCGCGCACGCGGTTCGCACCGCGACCCCGGTTGAACAAAGTTTTCAACTCCTCGCGCGCTAAGCTCCCCACCCCGCCCTGGCTCGCCCTGCCGCTCCCCGCGAATCCCGCGCCTCCCATGTTTTTTCGCCCCCGCATCGTCCGTTTCATGCGCCCGCTCGCGGCCTGCCTGTTCGCGCTCGCGATCGGCGCGGCCCACGCCGCGGCGGCCGAGACCCGGACCTTCGTCCATCCCGGCGGCCTGCACTCCCTCGCCGACCTCGAGCGCATGAAAGCCAAGGTCGCCGCGCGCGAGACACCGTGGATCGAGGGCTGGGACGCTCTGCTCCGCGATCCGCTCGCGCGCGCCGACTACCGATCTGGCGCGCAGAAAAACATCGGGGCCAGCCGCCAACGCGCCTCGCGCGACGCCCACGCCGCCTACCTCAATTTCATCCGTTGGTATGTCGGCGGCGACCGCGCCCACGCCGCCGCCGCCATCCGCATCTGCAACGAATGGTCCGCCGCTGTTGATCAGGAGCCGGCCGGCGCCGACATCCCGGGCCTCAATGGCATCTTCACCGCCGAGTTCTCCATGGTCGGCGAACTCCTGCGCTCCTGCCCCGACTGGCGGCCGGAGGATCGGACGCGCTTCGAAACCATGGTGCGCGCCTGGCTCTACCCGTCCGTCAGCCGCTTCCTCGCCGAGCGCAACCGTCGCGGCGACTCCCATTTCTGGGCCAACTGGGACATCGCCAACATCGAGGCCCTGCTCGCCATCGGCGTGCTGCTCGATGACCGCGCCATCTTCGACGAGGGCGTAGAGTATTTCAAAAACGGCCGCGGCACCGGTTCGATCCTCCACGCGATCTATCAGCTCCATCCCGGCGGACTCGGCCAGTGGCAGGAAAGCGGCCGCGACCAGCCCCACGGCCAACTCGGCGTGGGCATGCTCGCCCAGGCCTGCCAGATCGCCTGGAACCAGGGCGTCGACCTCTTCGGCTACTCGGAAAACCGTCTGCTCGCCGGCGCCGAATACGTCGCGCGCTCCGCCTTGTCCCTCCCCGTCCCCTACCGCGCCTACACCAACAGCTCCGACGCGAAAAACCACTGGCTCTCCAACCACACGCTCGGCCGATTCTCCGCGCCCGTCTGGGAACTGCTCTACAACCACTACGTCGTTCGCCGCGGGCTGAACGCCCCGCACGTCGCCGCCCTCGCCCGCCTGTCCCGCCCGGAAACCGGCGGCGGCGATCACTTCGGCTACGGCACGCTCGCCTTCACTCTCGACGCCGCCGCGTCCCCCTATCCGCCAGCCGCCCCGGTCGTCGCGCCCGCCGGCCTGGTCGCCACGCCCGGGCTCGAACGCGTGTATCTCTCCTGGAATCCCGCCCCCGCCATGGACGCCGCCGGCTACCTCGTGCGCCGCGCCCCCGCCGAGGGCGGTGCGTTCGAGACCATCGCCGAATGGAGCGGCAACACCGCGCCGCGCTACACCGACCGTAAAGCCGCGCCGGGCGTCGCCTACCGCTACGACGTGCAAGCCCTCAACCGAGGCGGCGTCGGACCCGCATCGTCCCCCGTCGTCGCCACCGCCGGACGCGCCGGCCCCCTGCCCGAAGGCTGGCGCGCCCTCGCGCTCGGCTCTCCCTCGTCGAAGGCGTCCCCGCCCTCCGCCCCCGCCGCCGGTTACAGCGTCGAAGGCTCGCATACGTTGACGATCGTCGGCCTGCCCGGCGGCCTTGGAGACGACACGGACGCGGGCGCCTTCGCGCTGCGCCCCGCGCGCGGCGATCTCGTTTTCACCGCCCGTCTCGCCGAACCCCCGCCCGACGAGATCGGCCGCTCCGGCCTGTCCGCGCTCGGGCTCGTCATGCGCGAATCCGCCGCCCCCGAGGCGCGCGGCGTCGCCCTCACCCTCGGCGAGGCCGGCCTGCGCGGCACCCGCGCGCGTTTCCGCGCCGAGCGCGGCTCGAGCCCCTCCGTGTCGCGAGGCAACGACTACACCTGGGCTCCGGTCTGGTTCCGGCTCGCGCGTCGCGGCGACGTTTTCACCGCCTCCCATTCCGTCGACGGCAAGACGTGGTTCGAGGTCGGCTCGGCCAAGATCGCCCTGCCCGCCGACTACCTTCTCGGCGTGGTCGTTTGCGCCTCGTCTTCGTCCAAACCCGGCCGAGGCCTCTTCGAGCAGGTCGACGTCGCGCCCGCCACCCGCGACTAGACCCCGCCTGCTTTTCCCACCGCCCGCGTCCCACGCATCCCCTTTCCCATGTCCGCCTCATCCCCTGGCTCGTCGGCCCGCCCCGTCCCCTCCGTGCTTCATCGGCGGCTCCGCTGGCTTATCTTCGGCTGCCTGCTCGCTTGCGTCTCCACGTGGCGGGCGACCGCGCAGGAGTTTATCCATCCCGGCCTTCTCCACACCGAGGCGGACTTCGACCGCATGCGCACCAAGGTGAACCTCGGCGCCGAACCCTGGCTCTCCGGCTGGAACGCCCTCACGAGCAATGGCTACTCCCAGCTCGGCGCGAGCCCGCGTCCGCTGGCCGAGGTCACCCGCCCCGGCAACGTCGCGCAGATGTATATCGACATCTACCGCGCCTACCAATGCGCGCTCCGCTGGAAGGTCTCCGGCGACACGCGCTACGCCGATCAGACCGTGGTCTTCCTCAACGCGTGGTCGTCGACGATGACCTCGCTCACCGGCAACGCCGACCGCTTCCTCGCCGCCGGTCTCCACGGCTACGAGTGGGCCAATGTCGGCGAAATCATGCGCACCTACCCGGGCTGGGCCGCGGCCGATGTCACACGGTTCCAGAATCTGTTGCTCACCATTTTCTACCCGATGAACCACGACTTCCTCGTGAATCACAACGGGGCCGCGATCACGAACTACTGGGCCAACTGGGATCTATGCAACATGGCCTCGATGCTCGCCATCGGCGTGTTCTGCGATCGCCGCGACATCTACGACGAGGCCCTCGCCTACATCTACGGCGGCGCCGGCAACGGCGCCTTGGACAAGGCCGTCTACTACCTCCACCCCGGCAACCTCGGCCAGTGGCAGGAGTCGGGTCGCGACCAGGGCCACACCACGCTCGGCATCGCCTTGACCGGACCGATCTGCGAGATGGCCTGGAACCAGGGCGAGGACCTCTACGGCTACCGGGACAATCGCTTCCTCGCCGGCGCCGAATACGTCGCGAAATACAACGCGTGGAACGAGGTCCCGTTCACGCCCTACATGTGGGGCACCGGCCAGTCCGGCTCGTGGCAGGTCCAGTGGGGCGTCTCGGGCGCATCCCGCGGTATCAATCGCGCCGGCTGGGAAATGGTCTACAACCACTACGTGAATCGTCTCGGCCTCGCCGCGCCCTACACGAAGGCCGAGGCCGAGGAACTGCGCCCCGAAGGCGGAGGCGGCAACGGCGACCAGTTCGGCCTGGGCACGCTCACCTTCACCCGCGAACCCATCGCCCAAGGCGCGGCGCCCAAGCTCACCGCCAGCCAACGCGCCGGCGACGTGATTCTCTCCTGGTGGGGCTCGGCCTACGCCGCGAGCTACCACGTCAAACGCGCGACCAGCCCCGGCGGCCCCTACGTCACCATCGCGACCAACGTCCCGGTCCTCAACACCACCTACACCGACGCCAACGCCTCCGCCGCCGGCGTCACCTATTACTACGTCGTCACCGGCGTGCTGCCCTCCGCGCAGGAGACCGGTCCCTCCAACGAGATCCGCGCATCTTTCCCCGCCTCGCTCGATACGCATCTCCAGTTCGACGAAACAAGCGGCACCGTCGCCGCCGACGCCTCCGGCCGCGGCCACGCCGCCGCGCTCGTCAACGGCGCCACCTGGAGCGCCGGAAAAACCGGCAACGCGCTCAATTTCGCCAACACCTCCGGGCAACACGCCACCCTGCCGGCCGACGTCGTCTCCAAACTCTCCGACTTCACCATCGCCAGCTGGGTCTACCTAAACACCACGCAGACCTGGGCCCGCATCTTCGACTTCGGCGGCAAGCCCGGCGCCTACATGTTCCTCACCCCGCGCTCCGGCTCCGGCACGACCCGCTTCGTCCTCGGCACCGTCCACGGCTACAACGACCAGATCGTCGAGGGCCCCGCGTTGCCCGTCGGCCAGTGGGTCCATGTCGCCGTCACGCTCTCCGACCGCGTGGCCATCCTCTACGTCAACGGCGTCGAGGCGGGCCGGAACACCGGCTTTTTCCTGCAACCCTTCCAGCTCGGCGAGACACCGAAGAACTTCCTCGGCCGGTCCCAGTTCGCCGCCGATCCTTATCTGAACGGCCGCATCGACGACTTCCGCATCTACGACTACGCGCTCTCCGGCGCCGCGGTCTACAACCTCCTCGGCAACGCCAACCGCGGCCCGTTTTTTTCCGGCGAACAAATCACCCGGGCCGACGCCAGCGAAGACGCCGACTACGCGACCGCCGCCCAGACTCTCGCCACCGGCGCCGGCGATCCCGACGGCAACGCCCTCACCTTCGCCAAACTCGACGGCCCCGCCTGGCTCTCCGTCGCCGCGAACGGCGCGCTCTCCGGCTCGCCCGCGAACGGCGATGTCGGGCTCAACACCGTGCTCGTGCGCGTCACCGATCCGTCCGGCGCGGGCAGTATCGCCCGCCTGAAGATCGCCGTCGTCAACAGCAACGACGCCCCCGTCTGGTCTTCCGCCTCGCTCACCCGTCCCGCCCTCACCCGCGACCAGCCCTACCACGCCGGCGTATCGCTCGCCCCCGACGCCACCGACGTCGACGCGCCGTCCGGCGACACCTTGTCCTTCTCCAAGATCTCCGGCCCCGCCTGGCTTTCCGTAGCCGCCGACGGAACCCTCTCCGGCACGCCCGGCGCCGCCGATGTCGGCGCGAACACCTTCGTCGTCCGCGTCACCGACCTCGCCGGCGCCTTCGCCGACGCCACGCTCGCCATCACCGTCTACCCGTTCGAGCAGCGCGCCGGCCTGGCCTTCGAGGACACCCTCGCCGACACCCTCGGCAACTACGCCGCGACCGCCACCGGTTCGCCCGTCTTCGGCACCGGCCGCGTCGGCCGCGGCCTGATCTTCGACGGCGTCGACGACACGCTCTCCCTGCCCGCCGGCGTCGCCGATTCCCAGGACCTCACGATCGCGACATGGGTCTACTGGAACGGCGGCGCCGCGTGGCAGCGCATCTTCGACTTCGGCACCGGCACCGGCCAATACCTGATGCTCACGCCCTCCAGCGGCGCCAATCTCCGCTTCGCCATCGTCAACAACGGCGTCAGCCAAGAGCTCAACACCACCCTCATGCCCGTCGGCCGGTGGGTCCACGTCGCCGTCACGCTCGCCGGCGACACCGGCCGCCTCTACGTCAACGGCGCCCTCGTCGCGACCAACGCCGCGATGACACTCAACCCATCGGACATCCGCCCCACGCAAAACTTCATCGGCGATTCCCAGTGGGCCGCCGACCCGCTCTTCAACGGACGCATCGACGACTTCCGCGTCTACAACCAAGCGCTCTCCGCCTCCGACATCGCCGCGCTCGTGGACCTCGTCCCCGCCGTTCCGCTCACCCTCACCGCCACGCCCCGCACCGGACGCATCGACCTCACCTGGGGCGTGTCCCAGGGGGCCCAGACCTACGGCGTAAAACGCGCGCTCGTCTCCGGCGGCCCTTACACCGTCGTCGCCAGCGGCCTCGTTACCGCCTCCTACGCAGACAACGCCGTGGTCAACGGCACGCCCTACTACTACGTCGTCTCCGCCACCAACGCCAAGGGCGAGAGCGGCCACTCCTCCGAGGCCGTCGCCACGCCCTCCGATCTGCTCGCTCGCATCAAGTTCGATGAAAACACCGGCGCGACCGCCCTGGACTCCACCGGCAACGGCTGGAACGCCACCTTCGTCAACGCCCCCGCCTGGACCCCCGCCTACCTGGGCTACGGCGTCAATCTTCCCGCCACCTCCGGCCAGCACCTCACGCTCCCCACCGGCATCGCGAGCGGCCTCGCCGACTTCACCATCTCCAGCTGGATCAAGATCAACGCCTTCGCCACCTGGCAGCGCATCTTCGACTTCGGCTCCGGGCAGACGAACTACATGTTCCTCACCACCCAATACACCGCCACCGCGCCCAACGCCGCCAAACTCCGCTTCGCCATCCGCGTCAACTCCGCCACCGAGCAGAGCGTCAGCGGCGCCAACATCGCCCTGACCGCCGGCGCCTGGACCCACGTCGCCGTCACCCGTTCCGGCACCACCGTCTCGCTCTACGTCAACGGCGCCCTCGCCGGCTCCGGCACCATCGCCTCCGCCCCCTCCGCCCTCGGCTCCACCACCGCCAACTACCTCGGCCGCTCCCAGTTCGCCGATCCCTACCTGAACGGCGCGCTCGACGACTTCCGCGTCTACAGCCGCGCCCTCTCCGCGGCCGAACTCGTCTCCCTCTCCACCCCCGCCCCCGAACCTACCGCCAGCCTCGTCGCCCGCCCCGAAAACGCCGGCGCACGCCTCTCCTGGACCGCCGCCAACGCCGCCTCCTCCTACATCGTGAAACGCGCCGCCTCCAGCGGCGGCCCCTACGCGACCGTCGCCACCGGCGTCACCGCTCCGACCTACCTCGACACCGGCCTCACCAATGGCGCGACCTACCTCTACGTCGTCCGCACCGTGAACGCCTCCGGCGCCGAGAGCACCGACTCCGCCGAGTCCTCCGTAGTGCCCTCGCCCCTACACGTCCACCTCAAGCTCGACGAGACCGCCGGCGCGGTCGCCGTCGACTCCAGCGGACGCGCCGTCGACGGCAACGCCGTCAACGCTCCGACCTGGTCGGCCGGAAAACTCGACAACGCCCTCGCCCTCGCCTCCGCCTCGTCGCAATACGTCGCCCTCCCCTCGGGCACCCTCGACGGCCTCACGGACATCACGATCATGACCTGGGTAAAGCCGGCCACCATCGTGACCAACACCCGCGTCTTCGACTTCGGCAACGGTGTCACGCCGACCGCCACCGCCGGCGGATACCTTTTCCTCTCCCCGAGCAACGGCGGCGTGCTTCGCTGCTCGCTGACCACCTCCGGCTACAACAACGAGCAACGCATCTCCGGCTCATCCCCGCTCGCCGCCGGCGTCTGGACCCACGTCGCCGTCACCCTCTCCGGCGGCGTCGGCCGTGTCTACGTCAACGGCGCCCTCGTCGGCAGCAACACCGCGATGACGCTCACGCCCGCCGCCCTCGGCACGATCACCAATATATACCTCGGCAGATCCCAGTTCGCCGCCGACCCCTATTTCAACGGCGCGATCGACGACTTCCGCATCTACAGCCAGGCCCTCGCCGCCTCCGACATCGCGCTCTTCGCCTCGCCCCTCGCCGCGCCGCAAAACCTCCGCGCCACCCCCGGCCCGCTCTCGCTCGACCTCGCGTGGAACGCCGTCGCCAACGCCACGCGCTACACGCTGAAATACTCCGCCGTCAGCGGCGGCCCCTACGCCACCCTGTCCTCCGGCTCGTCGGCACTCGCGCAGACCCACGCCGGCCTCGGCTACGGCACGACCACCTACTACGTCGTCTCGGCCGGCAACCTAGCCTACGACGGCCCCGCCTCGACCGAGATCGCCGCCACGCCCGCCTCCGCCCTTCTCTCCGCCTCCGAGGCCGCCACGCCCGCCTTCGTCCTCACCCCCGCCTCCGGCGATACGCCCGCCACCGCCACGCTCGCCACCGTGACCAGCGTCCTCGGACACAACTACCAGCTCCAGACCACCACCGACCTCGTCGCCGGTTCCTGGATCGATGTCGGCGAGGCGGTCGAGGGCACGGGCGCACCGCTCACCTTCTCCGCCCCTTACGACGCCTCCGAACCGCGCCGCTTCTACCGCGTCCTCATCACCCGCTGATCCCGGTCCCGCGCCTACGCTCCCTGCGCATCCCTCCCTCGGTTGATCGTCCGGGAAAATCACACGCCACGTCCGGCCCGATTTATTTTCCCCAAAAGGCGTGCCGGACCCCGGCCAGATCCCGCGCTCTTCGATTCAAGGAAGACCGCGCAACTCCGCCGCCCCATCTCCCCAAACTCCCCATGCCCGCTCGCTCGCGCCCCCGCCTCTCCGCCCTCGCGCTCCTCGCCGCCCTCTCCGCCCTGGCGCTCGCCCAGCCGCTCACGCTCACCGTCGACGCTTCCGCTCCCGGCAAGGCCATCAGTCCCGATCTCGTCGGCATCTTTTTCGAAGACCTCAACTACGCCGCAGACGGCGGCCTCTACGCCGAGTTGGTCCAAAACCGCTCCTTCGAATACAGCGCCGTCGAGCAAGCCGCTTGGGGTCCCCTGACCAATTGGGACTTCGTCAAACGCGGCGGCGGCGCGGGCGACCTCTGGATCGACACCTCCGGGCCCGTCCACCCGAACAATCCGCACAGCGCCCTCATCCAGATCACGAACGCGGGCGAGGGCGTGGGCCTCGCCAACAGCGGCTTCGATGGCATCGCGGTCAAGGCCGGCGAGAAATACGAGTTCTCCGCTTTCGCCCGCCTGCTCAACGTCGGCGGCCGTCGCGACAGCCGCCCCGCCGGGAAACTTCCGCTCATCGTCCGCCTCGAGTCCAAGGACGGCGCCGTCATCGCCGAAACAGGCGTCGAGGCCTCCAGCCCCGCGGAATGGCGCAAACTCACCGCCACGCTCACCGCCGGCCAGACCGTCGCCGACGCGCGTCTCGTCGTGCTCGCCAAGGCGCCCGGCCTGATCGCCCTCGATGAGCTGTCCATCTTTCCCCAAAACACCTTCAAGGGCCGCAAAAACGGTCTCCGCGCCGACCTCGCTCAAACCATCGCCGACCTGAAGCCGAAGTTCATGCGCTTCCCCGGCGGCTGCCTCGCCCACGGCGACGGTATCCCCGACATGTATCGTTGGAAAGACACCGTCGGCCCGGTCGAACAGCGCAAACAACTGCCCAACATCTGGCGCTACCACCAGAGCATGGGCCTCGGTTACTTCGAGTATTTCCAGTTCTGCGAGGACATCGGCGCCAAGCCCCTTCCCGTCGTGCCCGCCGGCGTCACCTGCCAAAACTCCACCCGCACCCGCGGCACCGGCCAGCAATGCCTCCCGCTGGAGGATATGCCCGCCTACGTGCAGGAGGTGCTCGACCTGATCGAATACGCCAACGGCCCCGCCACCTCGACGTGGGGCGCCAAGCGCGCCGCCGCCGGCCACCCCGCCCCCTTCGGACTCCGCCACATCGGCGTCGGCAACGAAGACCACATCACCGACGGCTTCGAGCAGCGCTTCAAGATGATCCACGACGCGGTCAGGGCGAAGCACCCCGAGATCGTCGTCATCGGCACCGTCGGCCCCGCCCCGGACGGCCCCGACTTCACGCGCGGCTGGAAATTCGCGGACGCCGAGCGCGTCGCCATGGTGGACGAGCATTACTACAAGGCGCCGCAATGGTTCTGGGAAAACCTCTCGCGCTACGACTCCTATGATCGCGCCAAGCCCCACGTCTACCTCGGCGAATACGCCGCCCACGACGTCAAGCGCCGCTCCACCCTTCGCGCCGCCCTCGCCGAGGCCGCCTGTCTCACCTCGCTCGAACGCAACGCCGACGTCGTGCGCTTCGCCTCCTACGCCCCGCTCCTCGCCAAGCGCGGCCACACCCAGTGGACCCCCGACCTGATCTACTTCAACAACACCGAGGTCTTCCCCACCCTCAGCTACGAGATCCAAAAACTCTTCGGCAACAACAGCGGCGACCACTGGATCGAATCCCGCCTCGCGCCCGCCGCCGGCGCCGGGCTCCCGACCGATCTCGCGTATTCATCCGTTCGCGACAGCGCCACCGGCGACGTGATCCTCAAGATCGTCAACGGCGCCGCCTCCGCCCGCCCGCTCCGGCTGGATCTCCGCGGCTTCCCCCGCCTGCCCGCGCAGGCGACGCGCATCGTCCTCGCCCACGCCGACGCCGATGTCGCCAACGAGGACGGCCGCCCGCCCGCCGCGAGCCCCCAGTCCGCCTCCATCACGGTCACGTCCGCCTTCGACTACGAGGCGCCCGCCCACTCCCTCACCCTTTTCCGCATCGCCTCGCGTTAACACCATGCGCCTTCGCGCCCTGCTCGCCTCCGTCCTGCTCGCCTCCGTCTCCCTCGCCGGCGACTCCGGCGGCTACGTCCTCGCCACCTTTGGCGGCGCCCCGGCCGCGCCGGACGAGCAGATCTACTTCGCCCTGAGTCGCGACGGCCGCTCCTGGCGAACGCTCAATCCCGACCACCCGGCCCTCGTCAGCCAGATCGGCGAAAAAGGAGCGCGTGACCCCTTCCTCATTCGCTCCCCGGACGGTCGGAAAACCTACCTCATCGCCACCGATCTCTCCATTCGCCTAAAGCCAGGCTGGAAGCGTGCCGTCACCAGCGGGAGTCGCTCCATCCTCGTCTGGGAATCCGCCGACCTGGCCACCTGGTCCGGGCCCCGTCTCGTCAAAGTCGCGCCCGACGACGCCGGTTGCGCCTGGGCCCCCGAGGCCACCTACGACGAAGAAAACGGCGACTACCTCGTCTACTGGGCCTCGACCACCGCCGGGGATGATTACTCCAAACACCGCATCTGGGCCGCGCGCACCAAGGACTTCGTCACCTTCGGCGAGCCCTTCGTTTTCCTCGAGCGCGACCACCCGGTGATCGACACCACCATCATCCGAGAAAACGGCCGCTACTATCGATTCACCAAACACGAACGCCGACGCTCAATCTTTCTCGAAACGAGCGCCCGGCTCGCTGGTCCCTGGACCGACATCCCATCCTTCTCCCTCGCGAACGGCGCCGGCTATGAGGGCCCCGCCTGCTACGCCCTCGCGCCCTCCGCCGAGGGCCGCCCCGGCTCCTGGTGCCTCCTGGTCGACTATTACGCACAGGGGACCGGCTACGCGCCCTTCGTCACCCGCGACCTCGCCGGTGGCAAATTTGAACCGGCCGCCGACATCACCTTCTCGGTCAAAACCCCGCACGGTTCCGTGCTGCCGATCTCCGAAGAGGAGTTCGCCCGCGTGCAAAGCGCCTACGAATCGCCGGCCGCCGCCGCTCCCGCCGACTACGAAAACCCGCGCGCGCTCAGCCGCGGCACCCAACCGCCGCACGCGACGATGACGGTATTTCCCGACCGGGAAAGCGCCGCAAAAGCCACGCACCGCACCGACTCGCCCTTCCATCGCTCGCTCAACGGCGAATGGAACTACCTCTGGCTGCCCAAACCGTCCGCCGTTCCCGAGGGCTTCTGGAAACCCGATTTTTCCACCGCCTCCTGGACCACGATCCCGGTGCCGGCGAACGTCGAGCTCCACGGCCACGGCATCCCGATCCTCGAGAACATCAATTACCCCTTCCTCAAGGTCGGCCAGAAGCCCACGCCGGATCTGGCCGGCAAGGTCCCCGCGAACGACAACCCGGTGAGCCTCTACCGCCGCGCCTTCACCGTTCCTCGCGACTGGACCGGCCGACGCGTGCATCTCGTGTTCGACGGCGCGGACTCATTTCTCCGAGTCTGGCTCAACGGCCGCGAACTCGGCTTCAGCAAGGACAGCCGCACCCCCGCCGAATGGGATATCACCGACTTCGTGCAGCCCGGCGAAAACCTGCTCGCCGCGCAGGTGCTCCGCTGGAGCGACGGCTCGTGGCTTGAGGACCAGGACTACTGGCGCCTCAGCGGCCTCTTCCGCGACGTGTATTTGTGGGCGCCCGCGCAACAGCATGTGCGCGACTTCTTCATCAAGCCGGAACTCGATGCGAACTACCGCGACGCGACGCTCTCCGTCGAAGCCGAGCTGACAAACTCCACCGCCACGCCGGCGTCGCTCACGCTCTCCGGAGTGCTCCGCGACGCTGACGGCCAGACGATAGCGCAGCTCGCCCAGCGGAAAGTCGAGGTCCCCGCCGGTCAATCCGCCCCGGCTAAACTCTCCGTGAACATCGTCGATCCCGCCAAGTGGACCGCCGAGACGCCCAATCTCCACCAGCTTCAACTCACGCTCAGCGACGCCGCGGGAAAAGTGCTCGAGGTCATTCCACAGCGCGTCGGCTTCCGCAAGGTCGAGATCCGCGACGGCATGCTGCTCGTGAACGGCAAGCGCGTGCTCATCAAAGGCACCAACCGCCACGAGCACGACCCCGACACCGGCCACATGATGACCGATGAGCGCATGCGCAAAGACATCGAGCTCATGAAGCGGCTCAACATCAACGCCGTCCGCCTCTCGCACTACCCCAACCACTACCGTTTCTATGAGCTTTGCGACGAATATGGCCTCTACGTCGTCGACGAGGCCAACATCGAGTGCCACGGTGCCTGGCAGGGTAAGCTCGACTTCGCCAACAAACCCGAGTGGGCACCCGCCATCATGGACCGCTTCGTCCGCATGGTGGAACGCGACAAAAACCACCCGAGCATCATCATCTGGTCGCTCGGCAACGAGTCCGGCCGCGGCGCAAATTTCGTGGCGAGCCACGACTGGTCGAAACGCCGCGACCCCTCCCGCCCGGTGCAATACGAGGGCGAGGTCCAATACAATCCGCAGCGCGCCGGAAACCACACCGACATCGTCTGCCCGATGTATGCGCCGCCCGACAAGATCCCCGCCTATCTCGCGTCGAGCCCGACGCGTCCCTTCATCCTCTGCGAATACGTCCACGCCCAGGGCAACAGCAACGGCGACGTCCGCGCGTATTGGGACCAGTTCTACCGTAAGGACAGCCGAGCCCAGGGCGGCTTCATCTGGGACTTCGTCGACGCCGGCATCCGCGCCCCGCTGCCCAAGGAGCTCATCGGCAAGCCCGGCCGCGCCATGCTCCCCTCGCTCGTAGGCGACCCCGCTCTGAAAAAGGGAAAGATCAACCAGGACTGGTTCTTCGCCGTCGGCGGCGACTTCGGCCCCTCGAGCACGCCCAGCGACGGCACCACCGTCTCCGACGGCATCGTCGACAGCGATCGCAACATCACCAGCGACGCGCTCACCATGTCGAAGGTCTATCAGGACGTCGCCGTCGCGCTGCCGACCACCGGCGATCCCACCCGCATCGCGGTGACGAACTGGAGCTCGTTCCGTTCCCCCGCCGACTGGCTGCTAGGCGAATGGCGCCTCCTCGCCGGCGAGAAGATTGTCCAGCGAGGCCCGCTGCCCGCGCTCGATGTGCCACCCGGTGGCGAGACGCGCGAATTCGCTCTCGACGTGAAGCCCTTCGCCCGCAAACCCGGCGTGGAATACCACCTCGATTTTTCGTTCCGCCTCCGCAAGGCGACGCCCTGGGCCGAAAAAAACTTCGAGATCGCCTGGGAACAGCTCCCGCTCAACTCGCCCGTCTCCGCCGCCAAGCTCGCCGCCGCCAAAGGCCGCGCACTCTCGGTCGACGGCGACACGGTCAAGGGCGCGGATTTCGAGATCGTTTTCGACCGCGCGTTCGGCGCGATGAAATCATGGAAACTCGGCGGCCGCGAACTGCTGCTCGCCGGTTTCCGTCCGGACTTCTGGCGCGCTCCGAACGAAAACGACCGCGGCAACCAGATGATCCGCAGGAACGCCGTCTGGCGCTCTGCCGGCCGCGACTGGTCACCCTCGACGAAGGGCATCGAGCCCACGCCGGAGGGCGGGGCGAAAGTCGCATTTTCCGGCGCTCTGCGGCAGGATGCCGGAACCTGCGAGGTCACCTACTCCATCCGTCCCGACGGCTGGGTCGAGGTCGGCTATCGGCTCGCGCCCAAGTCCGGCCTGCCCGACATCCCGCGCGTCGGCATGGTCGCCGAGCTGTCCCCGGAATACGGTCGCGTCACCTGGTTCGGCCCCGGTCCCATGGACACCTATTCGGACCGCAAGGAAGCCCGCGTCGGCCTCTACTCCGGCACGGTCGCGGAGCAGTTCACACCCTACCTCATGGTGTCCGAATCGGGCAACAAAGCCGACGCACGTTGGATCGCCGTGACCGACGCCGACGGCGTCGGCCTCCTCGCGGTCGGCCGGCCCCTGCTCAGCGCCACCGCCTCGCTCTACACCTCCGAGGCGCTCACCGCGCCGCGCGACATGAAGGTCAACTACCCGCCACACTCGGCGATCCGCGCGCGAGGCACGGTCCTCAACCTCGACCTCGTCCAACGCGGCCTGGGCGGCGACGACAGTTGGGGCGCCATGCCGCACGCGAGGTTCCTGCTGAAGACGGATCGCGACTACGCCTACGCTTTCGTTCTTCGCCCCCTTACCGGCGGCAAACCGGATTTGGCCAAGGAGGCGCGGCAAACCTTCGCGTGGTGAGCCGGTCCCGTGGATTTTCCGCGTCCCATCTTTCCTCTGGCGCTTATCGCCCCGGAATCTCGCTTATACCCACATGCCCCTCGCTCGCCTGCTCCCACGCCTCCTCGGCCTCGTCGCCTTCGGCCTCTCGCTCGCCTCCGTGTCCCCGGCCCTGCGCGCCGCGGAGGACGCCATCCCCGGTCTCGCCGGCGTCGGCACCTGGGCCACGCGCGCCGAGTTCAAGGACATCAAGGTCGTCAAAAACGGCCGGACACTCTTCGAGAGCGATTTCTCCAAGGGCCTCGCGGGCTGGAAAACCTGGCGCGGCC
>JACCDU010149407.1_pt1 | contig 62134 bp, 62 predicted proteins | sample 7446081 | NCBI WGS metagenome assembly JACCDU01 (sample SAMN15323447, study PRJNA562643) | freshwater metagenome | isolation source: river surface water | place: USA:Blue River Watershed | collected 2017-08-17 | reverse complement strand
CCAGCGTGTCCATGACCATCAATGGGCCCGCACCGACTATCTTGGCTATGTTCATGAACACCGCCATCGATCAGAACTTGGAAAAATTTAAAACTGACAATGGCCGCGACCCGACAGCCGCCGAGGCGACCAAAATTCGCGAATGGGTTTTGGCCAATGTGCGCGGCACTGTGCAAGCCGACATTTTGAAAGAAGACCAGGGCCAAAATACGTGCATTTTCAGCACCGAGTTCAGCTTGAAGGTCATGGGCGACATTGCTCAGTTTTTTGTGCACAACGACGTGCGCAATTTCTACTCGGTGTCCATCAGCGGCTATCACATTGCTGAGGCGGGTGCCAACCCCATCAGTCAACTGGCCTTTACTTTGTCCAATGGCTTCACGTTTGTCGAAGCCTACTTGGCGCGCGGCATGCACATCGATGATTTCGCGCCCAACCTCAGCTTCTTCTTCAGCAATGGCATGGACCCCGAGTACACCGTGATGGGCCGCGTAGCGCGCCGCATTTGGGCTGTGGCCATGAAGAACAAGTACGGCGCCAACGAGCGCAGCCAGAAGTTGAAGTACCACATTCAAACCTCAGGCCGCTCATTGCACGCCCAAGAGATTCAGTTCAACGACATTCGCACCACGCTGCAAGCCCTGATTGCCATTTACGACAATTGCAACTCGCTGCACACCAATGCATTTGACGAAGCCATCACCACACCCACCGAAGACAGCGTGCGCCGTGCCATGGCCATTCAGCTCATCATCAACCGCGAATGGGGTTTGGCCAAAAACGAAAACCCCAACCAAGGCGCCTTCATCATTGAAGAGCTCACCGAGTTGGTGGAAGAAGCCGTGCTGGCCGAATTTGAAAAGATTGCAGACCGCGGCGGTGTGTTGGGTGCCATGGAAACAGGCTATCAGCGCGGCAAGATTCAAGACGAGTCGATGCACTACGAAATGCTCAAGCACACCGGCGAGTACCCCATCATTGGCGTCAACACCTTCCGCAATCCGAATGGCGATGAGGTTTTGGAAAAACTGGAATTGGCACGCTCTACCGAAGAAGAGAAAAAATCTCAACTCGATCGCTTGCATGCTTTCCACGCCACACATGCCAAGGAGTCACCCGCCATGTTGGCACGCCTGCAGCAAGCCGTGATTCACAATCAGAATGTGTTTGAGGTGCTGATGGACGCTGTGCGAGTTTGCTCTCTGGGTCAAATTACCAATGCGCTTTTTGAGGTGGGTGGTCAATACCGCAGAAACATGTAAATTTCCGACTGTCATGCGCTGTTAATGTCTTTGTGAGACATTACGCGCATGAACATCCTTTTCATCGTCGACCCCCTCGCTTCCTTCAAGATCAAGAAGGATACCAGTTTTGCCATGATGCGCGAGGCTCAAAAGCGGGGCCATCAAGTGTCAGCTTGCGAAGTGCCGCACATTCAATGGCAGCGCGGCGAGTGCGTCAAAGCGCAAGTGCAAGACCTTCACCTCACTGGCGACAGCGCCACTTGGTATGAAATCACTGCCACACGCACGGCATGGCTCAAAGACTTTGACGCCATCGTGATGCGCAAAGACCCGCCCTTCGACAGCGAGTTTTTTTACGCCACGCACCTGCTAAGCCAAGCCGAGCGCGAAGGCGCCAAGGTGTTCAACAAAGCCTCTGCGCTGCGTGACCATCCCGAAAAATTGGCCATCATGGAGTTCCCCCAATTCATTGGCCCCACCTTGGTGACACGATCGGCCGACGCCATCAGGGCTTTCCACGCAGAACACAAAGACATCATCTTGAAGCCGCTCGACGGCATGGGTGGCATGGGTATTTTCCGCGTGGGTGCCGATGGCATGAATTTGGGATCAATCATCGAGACTTTGAATTTGGACGGCGCTCAATCGGTCATGGTGCAAAAGTTTTTGCCCGCCATTGCGCAAGGCGACAAACGCGTACTCATCATTGGCGGCAAGCCGGTGCCTTTCTGCTTGGCACGCATTCCGCAAGGCGGCGAAGTGCGCGGCAACTTGGCTGCTGGTGGCAAAGGTGTGGCCCGGCCCCTAAGCGACAACGACCGCGCCATTGCAGAAGTCATTGGCCCCATTTTGGCGGCCCGTGGTTTGTTGCTCATTGGCCTCGATGTGATCGGCACCAGCGTGACCGAAATCAACGTGACCAGCCCTACTTGCTTCCAAGAAATTTTTGATCAAACCGGCTGTGATGTGGCGGCCATTTTCATCGACGCACTCGAAGCGGCTACGCAGGCGGCTTAAAGCAAAGCCCCGTCTCTAAACACCATCACTTTGCCCGGCACAAATGCCGTCCAAGGCTCGTCCAGCGTGAGGGGTGCTGTGACCACCACGGCCACCCGATCGCCTGGGTTGGTTTGATCGGCAAAGTTCACCTGCATGTCTTCGTCTTTGAGCGTGGCCGTTTTGAACGGGTACTGCCTCAGCACGTAGTGCAAGTGGGTTGAAGCATGCGCCCAAAGTGCTTGGCCATTGGACAGTAGAAAATTGAAGGTGCCATGCTTGGCAATGTAAGGGACCAACTCTCGCAGCGTGAGCGTGAGTTCTTCCACACTCGGCACCGAGGCATGCGACTTGGACAGCTCTTGCATGATCCAACAAAACGCCCTCTCACTGTCGGTTTGCCCAACGGGTTGAAAATGGCCGTGCAATCGGGGGCTGAAGTTTTCTAAATTGCCATTGTGTGCAAACACCCAATAACGACCCCAGAGCTCGCGCACAAACGGGTGACAGTTTTCCAGCGACACCGCGCCTTGTGTGGCCTTGCGAATGTGCGCAATAACGTTTTGACTTTTGATGGGATAGCGCCGGATCAGTTCCGCCACCGGCGAACGGCTGGCCTCTTGGTGATCGACAAAGTGGCGCACGCCAACGCCTTCAAAAAAGGCAATGCCCCAACCATCCGAATGGTGATCGGTGACACCGCCCCGCTGCGAAAAGCCACTGAAACTGAACGTTGCATCCGTGGGCGTGTTGCAGTTCATGCCCAAGAGTTGGCACATATCCAAGCCTTTTTCAAGGGCAGCCCACACTGGGCCGCCATGAAACAGTTTAGCCGGCCTTGACCTTCAAACGCCATGCGTGTAGCAAAGGCTCGGTATAACCGCTGGGCTGCTCTTTGCCTTTAAACACCAAGTCGCAAGCGGCTTGGTAAGCCTTGGAGGTGGTGAAATTGCCCGCCATCTTTTGGTACAAAGGATCGCCTGCATTTTGCTGATCTACCACAGCCGCCATGCGCTCCATGGTGGCCTTCACTTGCGCCTGTGTCACCACACCATGCGCCAGCCAGTTGGCAATGTGCTGGCTGCTGATGCGCAAAGTGGCACGGTCTTCCATGAGGCCCACGCCGTGAATGTCAGGCACCTTGGAGCAGCCCACGCCTTGGTCAACCCAACGCACCACATAACCCAAAATACCTTGGGCGTTGTTGTCCAGTTCGTCTTGTTTGTCTTTTGCGGTCCACTCTGCCGCTTGTGCTTTGGTAACCACAGGAAACTGCAACAACTTGCTCAGCGTTTCTTCGCGGAGGTCTTTGGCACTTTGTTTGGCAATGCTTTTCTCCATCTGCTTTTGCAGTGCTGGCACGTTCACCTGGTGATAGTGCATGGCGTGCAAGGTGGCCGCGGTGGGGCTAGGCACCCAAGCTGTATTGGCGCCCGCATTGGGGTGACCAATTTTTTGTTTCAACATGTCGGCCATCAAATCGGGCATGGCCCACATGCCTTTGCCAATTTGGGCACGCCCGCGCAAACCAGCTTGCAGGCCCACAGCCACGTTGCTTTTTTCATATGCGCCGAGCCAAGTGCTGCCCTTGATATCGCCCTCGCGCATCACAGGACCCGCCAGCATGCAAGTGTGCATTTCGTCGCCAGTGCGATCCAAGAAGCCGGTGTTGATGAACGCCACGCGTGATTTGGCTGCTGCAATGCAAGCGGCCAAATTGACGCTGGTGCGGCGCTCTTCGTCCATGATGCCCAGCTTCACGGTGGAAGGCTTCAAACCCAAGACTTTTTCAACACGGCCAAACAAGGTGTCGGCAAAACCCACTTCTTTGGGGCCGTGCATTTTGGGCTTGACGATGTACACGCTGCCGGTGCGGCTGTTGCGGAAATCGGCGCCCTTCTTTTTCTGCAAATCGGCCATGGCGCAGGTGGTCGTGATCATGGCGTCCATGATGCCTTCTGGAATTTCTTTTTGCGTGCCGTCTGCGGCGTTGTACAGAATGGCAGGGTTGGTCATGAGGTGACCCACATTGCGCACAAACAACAAAGAACGGCCATGCAACACTTCGTGACCCTTGCCGTTGGGCTTGGTGTACACGCGGTCGCCATTCAAAGTGCGCTTGAATGTTTTGCCACCCTTTTGCACGTCTTCTGACAAGCTGCCTTGCAAGATGCCAAGCCAATTGCTGTAGGCCAACACTTTGTCTTCGGCATCGACGGCAGCCACAGAATCTTCCAAATCCAAGATGGTGGAAAGCGCTGCTTCTGCCACCAAGTCAGCCACACCTGCTGGGTCTGTTTTGCCAATGGGATGTGCTTTGTTGATTTGCAAATCGAGGTGCAAACCGTTGTGCTTGAAGAGCAAGGAAGTGGGTGCTTTGGCATCACCTTGGAAGCCCACAAATTGCTTGCCTTCAGCCAAGGTGGTGGTGCCAGATTTCAAGCTCACCACCAACTTGCCGTTCTTCACGCTGTAGCCGGTGCTGTCAATGTGCGATCCCTTTTTCAATGGCGCGCAACGATCAAGCACATAACGGCAGTACTCGATCACTTTGGCGCCGCGCTTGGGGTTGTAGCCCGTGCCTTTTTCGCAGCCATCGGCTTCGCTCAATGCATCTGTGCCGTACAAGGCGTCATACAAAGAACCCCAACGCGCATTGGCGGCATTGAGTGCGTAACGCGCATTCAAAATAGGCACCACCAACTGTGGGCCTGCCAACACGGCCAATTCGGCATCGACATTCTGGGTATTGGCTTTCAGGTTCTTGGGTTCGGGCACCAAGTAACCAATGGATGTCAGATGCTTGCGGTAAGCCTTCATGGCTTTGGCATCGCTCACAGGACCTGGGTTGGCAGTGTGCCACTTGTCCATTTCCAATTGAATGCGATCGCGTTCAGCCAACAAAGCCAAGTTGACGGGTGCCAAGTCTTTCACGATGCCATCAAAGCCCGCCCAAAATGTTTGGCTTTTGACACCCACAGCGGGCAGCACTTGGTCTTCGATAAAACGAAAAAGGGTTGTGGCCACGTGGAGTCCGTGGATGGCAATGCGATCGGTCATGGAAGCCTCTTTTCAAAAAATAAAAACAATTTACAAATAAACCTCACTTTATTCGATGTTTCAGGGTTTACAAATTAGAGAAATATCCTTTGACTTGTGACTTTTTGGCAAAGATTCGGGCCAAATACGTGAAAATTAGTGAAAATATTGTGCAGTGCTAAAAAGCTTGAAATACCCATACCCCATTTCACCCCCATAGACAATATGCCTTCCAACCGTGTTTTGCCATCATTGCCCTACGAAGGCATTCGCGTTGTCGAACTCACGCACATGGTGATGGGCCCCACCTGCGGCATGGTGCTGGCCGATTTGGGTGCAGAGGTGATTAAAGTGGAGCCGATTGGCCACGGCCACGAAGGCGATGGCACGCGAAAGCTTTTGGGCTCAGGCGCAGGTTTTTTTCCGCTTTTCAATCGGAACAAAAAAAGCTTGGCACTTGATTTGAAAACACCCGAAGGCAAAGAAGCTGTTTTGCGTTTGATCGCCACGGCCGACATCTTCAGTGAGAACTTCAAGCCAGGCACCATGGAAAAACTAGGGCTTGATTACGCCACCCTGAAGAAGCTCAATCCACGCTTGATTTACGTCTCCCTCAAAGGTTTTTTACCGGGGCCCTATGAACACCGCACCGCCTTGGACGAAGTGGTGCAAATGATGGGCGGCTTGGCCTACATGACAGGCCGCTCCGGCGATCCCCTGCGCGCAGGCACCAGCGTCAACGACATCATGGGCGGCATGTTTGGTGCCATTGGCGCCATGGCAGCGCTGGCACAACGTGCACAAACAGGTGTTGGGCAAGAAGTGCAAAGCGCCTTGTTCGAAAACAATGTGTTCTTGGTGGCGCAACACATGATGCAATACCAAGTGACGGGCAAAGCGGCAGCGCCCATGCCCGAGCGAATTTCGGCTTGGGCTGTTTACGATGTGTTTGTGGTCAAAGACGGCGAACAAATTTTCTTGGCTGTTGTCAGCGATACAGCCTGGAAAATTTTCTGTGAGGTCTTTGATTACCCCGACCTGTTCAATGACGCTCGCTTGCTCACCAACAACGACCGGGTGAAAGCACGCGATTGGCTGATTCCACTTTTGCGTGAACGGCTCAAAGCATTTTCTGCAGCTCACCTCAGCGACGTGTTTGAGAAAAACGCATTGCCGTACGCGCCCATCACAGCGCCTCACGAATTGCTAGACGACCCACACTTAAAGGCCACGGGGGGCTTGGCACCCGTTGAGCTCAACGATGGCCGCAGCATTAACACGGTTTTGCTGCCCCTCAGCATGAACCAAGAACGCTTGATGGTGAGGCAATCTGCACCTCGCTTGGGCGAGCACAACGGGCCACTGCTCAGCAGCTTGGGTTACAGCCCCGAAGACATTCAAAAACTCAGCAACCCCACCGACTAAAACACTCCTCTTGACACCATGGACAAACTCAAAGTTTTTGAATCTTTTGTGTCAGTGGCTACCCGTGGCAGCCTGAGCGCTGCCGCACGCGCAGAAGGCGTGGCGCCGGCCATTATTGGACGGCGCCTAGATGCACTGGAATCCCATCTGGGCGTGAAGCTGCTGCTGCGCACCACCCGCCGCATCAGCCTCACGCATGAAGGCAGTGCCTTTTTGGAAAACTGCCAACGCCTCTTAAGCGATGTGGCCAATGCCGAAGACAGCGTTTCGGCTGGCGGTCTGAAAGCCAGCGGTCATTTGCGCATCACCGCGCCAGCTGGCTTTGGCAGGCGCCATGTGGCGCCCTTGGCGCCCCTGTTTCACGCCCAAAACCCAGATGTCAAAATTTCCTTGAACCTCAGCGACCGGGTGATAGACCTTGCTGCAGAAGGTTTTGACTTTGCTGTGCGAGTGGGCGACTTGCCCGATTCTTCTTTGGTGAGTGTTCGCTTGGCCGATAACCGCCGACTGTGTGTGGCCACGCCCGCTTATCTGGCAAAACATGGCACCCCCCAACATCCGTCCGACTTGCTGCACCACAGCTGCCTGACCTTGTCTAGCGACGCCTCTCAAACCCGTGGCTGGGCCTTCAAAATTCCTTCTCCAGACAACACCGAAGGCCCGGAAGTAACTCACCTGCGACCGCACGGCCCCTTGGATTGCTCTGACGGCCAGGTCTTGCACAGTTGGTGCCTGGCCAGCATGGGCATTGCCTGGCGCAGCACGTGGGAGGTGGAAAACGACATCCAATCGGGCCAATTGGTCGAGGTTTTGGCCAATTTTGCGGCCCCGCCCAACGGCATTTACGGCGTTTTCCCCCAGCGCAAGCACCTGCCCCTGCGGTTGCGACTTTGGATCGACTTTTTAAAGCATCACTACAGCTTGCCCGCAACTTGGCAAAGCGCCCCGTAAAATCGGGGGATGCTTCAAGCCAAACAAGATTTACTCTCGGCCCTTGCCGCCGAACTCGAACGCCTGCACGCTGGTGCTGGTGCCAAAGCCGTTTTTGAGTCACCCAAGGTGGCCGCCCATGGCGATTTGGCCTGCACGGCCGCCATGCACTTGGCCAAACCCTTGGGTCAAAACCCAAGGCAAGTAGGCGAGGCATTGCGCACAGCGCTCATGGCCACACCTGCGTTCAGCCAGTGGGTTGAAAGTATTGACATAGCGGGCCCAGGCTTTTTGAATCTCAAGCTCAAGCCCAGCGCCAAACAAGCGGTGGTCAAAGAAGTACTGCATGCGGCATCGTGCTTTGGCAAGCAAGCCGAGCGGCATGAAAAAGTATTGGTGGAATTTGTGTCTGCCAACCCGACGGGTCCGTTGCACGTTGGTCATGGCCGCCAAGCTGCTTTGGGCGATGCCATTTGCAATTTGTTTGCCACGCAAGGATGGTCTGTTTATCGCGAGTTTTATTACAACGACGCGGGCGTACAAATCAACACCTTGGCCACCTCCACCCAATTGCGTGCGCAAGGCTTTAAGCCGGGTGATGCGCAGTGGCCCAGTGGCGAGAACGCGGCGGCCTACAACGGTGACTACATCCACGACATTGCCCAAGATTTCTTGGCCAAGAAAACCGTCAAGTCAGACGACCGCGAATTTACCGGCAGCGGCGACCTCAACGATTTGAATGGCATGCGCGAATTTGCGGTGGCCTATTTGCGCCACGAGCAAGACCTCGACCTCAAAGCCTTCGACGTCAAGTTTGACAACTACTACCTCGAGTCCAGCCTCTACACCAGCGGCCGTGTTGACAGTGCCGTCAAAAAATTACAAGAAGCCGGCAAGACCTACGAGCAAGACGGCGCGCTGTGGCTCAAGTCCACCGACTACGGTGACGACAAAGACCGCGTGATGCGCAAAGGCGACGGCACCTACACTTACTTTGTACCCGATGTGGCGTACCACATCACCAAGTGGGAACGCGGTTTTACCAAGGTGGTCAACATTCAAGGCACCGACCACCACGGCACCATTGCCCGTGTGCGCGCGGGCCTTCAAGCCGCTGGCGCCGGCATTCCACAAGGCTACCCCGACTACGTGTTGCACACCATGGTGCGCGTGATGCGCGGTGGTGAGGAAGTCAAAATCTCCAAACGCGCTGGCAGTTATGTCACGCTGCGCGACCTCATTGAATGGACCAGCAAAGACGCCGTGCGCTTCTTCTTGCTCAGCCGCAAGCCCGACACCGAGTATGTGTTTGACATTGATTTGGCCTTGGCCAAAAACAACGACAACCCCGTTTACTACGTGCAATATGCCCACGCGCGCATTCACTCCATCTTGCGCACTTGGGGCGGTGAAGTGGCCAGCTTGGCCCATGCCGACCTGTCGAGTTTGGAAAACCCCAAAGCACAAGCACTCATGCTGCTCTTGGCAAAATACCCCGAAATGCTCAAGGCCGCTTCCGAAGATTTTGCGCCCCACGACGTCACCTTCTATCTGCGCGACTTGGCGGCCAGCTACCACAGCTACTACGATGCCGAACGCATTTTGGTGGAACAAGAGCCACTCAAATTGGCGCGCTTGGCACTGGTTGCAGCTTGCGCGCAAGTCTTGCAAAATGGCTTGAAAGTCTTGGGTGTGTCCGCGCCTGAGCAAATGTAATTCGGACGTCACTTTTTCAGAACGACTTTGAGAGTACTTCACAACATGTCCCACTCCAACATCCAACGCCAGCGCGGTGGTACCTTGCTCGGTTTTGTTCTGGGCTTGGTCATTGGTCTTACGGTGGCACTCGGCGTGGCCATGTACGTGACCAAAGTGCCCATGCCTTTCAGCAACAAAAATCAAACTCGCTCTGCAGACCAAGATGCAGTCGAAGCCCAGAAGAACAAAGACTGGAACCCCAACGGAGCCTTGCAGAGCAAACCAGCCACACCCGAAGTGCCGCCTGATGCAGCCGCCACCCCCAATGCTGGTAGTGCAGCCACCCCAGGTACCCAAGGAACCCAAAGCTCTACCGGCGCAACTTCACCAGCCGCCAATCCACCAGCACCCGCTGTCACGGCCGATCCACCCATCGCTGCGCCAGCGCCTGCGGCCACGCCTCAGCCTGCTACCAAAGCTGCCGCCGCCAGCGATCCTTTCACTTACTTTGTTCAAGCCGGCGCCTTCAAGTCTGCCGCCGATGCAGACGCCCAAAAAGCCAAGCTTTCCATGATGGGGATTGAAGCCAAAGTGAGTGAGCGAGAACAAGCTGGACGCGCTATTTTTCGCGTTCGCAGCGGCCCCTTTGATGACAAAGAACAAGCTGAAAAAATCAAATCACGCCTAGATGCCAGCGGCATGGATGCCGCCTTGGTGCGCGTGCAACGCTAATCATGCCATCGGCTGATTGACCAACACCTCTATTGACCAGGAGCAACTCATGAAACGTCGCGAATTTTCTTTGGCTACATTGGGCTCGGCTGCTGCTTTAGGCTCTTTAGGCCTTCAGGGACACGCTTTGGCCCAAGGCCCTGCCAAGTTTGTGGCTGGCAAAGACTACATCAAGCTAGACCGTGCCATTCCCACAGAAACAGAAACAGGCAAAATTGAAGTGATCGAATTTTTTTGGTACAGCTGCGGTCACTGCAACGCTTTTGAGCCCGCCTTTGGCCAATGGGTCAAAAATGCGCCCAAGGATGTGGTGGTGCGCCGCATTCCCGTTGCATTCAGAGAAGACTTCGCGCCCCAACAACGCCTCTATTTCTCTTTGGAAGCCATGGGCTTGCTCGATAAGTTGCATGTCAAAGTCTTCCATGCCATCCATGGCGAGCGCTTGACCTTGAACACCGACGCCAGCATTTTGAATTGGATCGAAAAGCAAGGCGTCGACAAAACCAAGTTTGCAGACACCGCAAAGTCTTTTGGTGTGGCCAGCAAACTCAAGCGTGCCGTGCAATTGCAAAACGATTTCAAGATCGAAGGCGTCCCGTCCTTGGGCGTTGCCGGCAAATACTACATTGATGGCACTTCAGCAGGCAGCATGGATCGCGCATTGCAAGTGACCGATTCTTTGCTGGCCTTGGTTCGACAAGGTCGCGCCTGATTCATTCAGGTGTTGCGCATCTGCCCGCTTCGGCGGGCTTTTTTTGTCATTTTTTCACCAAACAGGTTTGATTTCACTCTGAAGACCTACAATCAAGCAAGATTCGCGCCTTTATGAAAATCAAGCTCAACACACTGCTCTGTCTTCTGGCTGCCGTCTTCACGGCGCAGATGGCTTTCGCCGAAAAAGCAGACCGCGACAAACCCATGAACGTCGAGGCCGACAGCCTCAAGCACGACGACCAGCAACAACTCACCACCTTCACAGGCAAAGTGCTAATGACCAAGGGCACTTTGGTTCTAAAAGCTGCCAAGATGGAAGTCAAGCAAGACAGCCAAGGCAACCAAGTGGCCAAGCTTTGGGCCGAACCGGGTGAGCGCATTTTCTTTCGCCAAAAACGCGAAGGCCTCAACGAATACACCGAAGGCGAAGCTGAAACAGCCGTTTACAACAGCCAAGCCAACACCCTCACACTCACCCAGCGAGCCGAATTGCGCTTGTTGCGAGGCACGGTTGTGGCCGACCGAATTCAGGGGCAGCAAATTTTGGTCGACAACACCACCGAAGTTTTCTCGGTGGATGGCAAACCCAATGCAGTGGGCAGCAACGCTGGCGGACAACGCGTCAAAGCCACCATCACACCCCGTCCCAAAACCAATGAAGCAAGCGCGCCTGCTGCCGGGCCAGCTTTAAAAAGCAGCCCTCGCACAGGGAGCGACAAGCCATGAGTGCGCAAAGTCTCGTCAGCAGTTTAGAAGCGAGGCATTTGCAAAAGTCGTACGGCAGCCGCCAAGTGGTGTTTGACGTCTCTGTCAAAGTTGAAAAAGGCGAAGTGGTTGGCCTGCTTGGACCCAATGGCGCAGGCAAGACCACATCCTTCTACATGATTGTTGGTTTGGTGCGCACCGATGGCGGCCAGATTTTGATCGATGGCGAAGACGTGACCCGCATGCCCATTCACCGTCGCTCGCGCATGGGCTTGTCTTATTTGCCCCAAGAGGCTTCCATTTTCAGGAAACTCACCGTGGCAGAAAACGTGCGTGCGGTCTTAGAGTTGCAACACGATGCCCAAGGCCAACCACTCAACCCAGCAGACATCCAAACAAGGCTAGATGGCCTGTTGAAAGATTTGCGCGTTGACCATTTGCACGATTCGCCTTCTTTGGCGCTGTCTGGCGGCGAACGGCGGCGGGTTGAAATTGCCCGCGCCTTGGCCACAGAGCCCCGCTTCATTTTGTTAGACGAGCCCTTTGCAGGCATCGACCCCATTGCCGTCATCGAAATTCAGCGCATCATTGCCTTCTTGAAAGAGCGTGGCATTGGCGTGCTCATCACCGATCACAATGTGCGCGAAACACTGGGCATTTGCGACCACGCTTACATCATCAGCGAGGGGCGCGTGCTGGCACAAGGTACGCCGCAAGACATTGTCAACAATGCCGATGTTCGCCGTGTGTACCTGGGCGAGCACTTCCGAATGTGATGGCTGAAAAAATATGAAGCAAAGCCTCTCACTTCGGATGTCTCAGCACTTGGCGCTCACGCCACAGTTGCAACAATCCATTCGGCTGCTTCAACTCTCTACCTTAGAGCTGAGTCAAGAAGTTGAGCAGATGCTCGACGAGAATCCTTTCCTTGAACGCAGCACCGACGACGCCCCTCAAGAAGATTTTGGTTTGCCCGAAGCCGATGCGCGCGTCAGCTTAGGCGACCGCGTGTCTGAAGCCGCCAGTGACGCCAGTTCCGACTCACGCGATGCGGCCAGCGAATCTACGGCGTCTGTATCCAACGACGAAGCAGTCACCGACGTGGCCGACAGCTGGGATGGCGATGGCAGCGTCGAGATAGCACCCGACGACAGCGAATGGGGCACTGATGCAGGCGCGCGCAAGAACAACACCAACAACGACTCTGAGGGCGCAGATGCCATTGAGTTGGCGCGCGGCTTAGGCTCCCTCACAGACTATTTGCACCGTCAAGCTTTGTCGATGCGCTTGTCCGAAATTGACCGCGCGGCATTGCGTTTCCTCATAGAGTCTTTGAACGACGACGGCTACCTGGAAGACAGTCTGGAGTCTTTGGCGCAAGGTTTGGCGGGCACTGACGACATTGAGCAACTCGAAGAATTGGTGCACCGCTTTACCGTGGCCTTGAGTTTGTTGCAGTCCCTTGAGCCTGTTGGCATTGGCGCTCGCGATTTGGGTGAATGTTTGCGCATTCAACTCAAAGCCATTTTGAAAGATGAGCCCGACAACGAAGTGGCCAGCGTGGGTTTGAAAATTTGCGCACTCCCCTTAGAGCTCTTGGCCAAACGCGACTTCAAACGCTTGGCCGTGCAATGCGGCGAAGACGAAGGCCTGGTCAAACAAGCTTTGACCTTCATCACGCGCCTAGAGCCCAAGCCAGGCCGTCCTTTTGCCAATGCCGAGCAGCACGTCATCGTGCCCGATGTCTTGGTCATCGGCACGCGCAAAGGGGGCGAGCCTCACTTTAGAGTGCAGCTCAATCCGGATGTGATGCCCAAGCTGCGCGTGCACGACATTTATGCCAACGCATTGCGCGGTGGCAAAGGCGAAGGCCATTTGGGTTTGCAACAAAGGCTGCAAGAAGCTCGTTGGTTCATCAAAAACATCCAGCAACGCTTTGACACCATCCTGCGTGTGTCCACGGCCATTGTGGAGCGGCAGCGCAACTTTTTCATTCACGGTGAGCTGGCCATGCGGCCTTTGGTGCTCCGAGAAATTGCCGATGAACTCGGTTTGCACGAATCCACCATCAGCCGCGTCACCACGGCCAAGTACATGACCACGCCCATGGGCACGTTTGAGCTGAAGTTTTTCTTTGGCTCCGGCTTGGGTACCGACAGCGGCAGCGCAGCATCTAGCACCGCTGTGCGTGCACTGATCAAGCAATTGGTAGCCGCTGAAAACCCCAACAAACCCCTTTCAGACAACCAACTGTCTGAAATGCTCAAAGAACAAGGCATCGATTGCGCTCGTCGCACCGTTGCCAAATACCGCGAGGCGCTCAAAATTGCGCCTGCCAACTTGCGTAAAACTCTGTGAACTCGCTTCAACTCTTTATGCCTTGCGCCGCCGGCGTTGAAGGTCTGCTGGCCGATGAGGTCCACCAACTCACCGGCCTCACGGGCAACGATTTGCTCACGGGTCGCGGCGGCGTGATGGCCAACGCATCTTGGCGCGAAGCCATGCGCCTGAACCTGCACAGCCGACTCACTCAACGTGTCTTGATTCAACTGTCGCAAACTTTTTATCGCAATGAAAAAGACTTGTACGACGCTGCCAGCGCGGTCGCTTGGGAAATTTGGTTCACCACCCGACAAACATTCAAAATTGAAATTACGGCACAGCACAGCCCGCTCACCAGCCTGAACTTTGCTGCGCTCAAAATCAAAGATGCTGTGGCCGATCGCTTTCGAGCCAAGCGTGGCGAGCGTCCTGACGTCAACACACAGTGGCCCGACGTGCGCATTTATGTGCACCTCACCACCGACAGCTGCACGCTGTACATGGACACGTCGGGAGAACCTTTGTTCAAACGCGGGTGGCGCGAAGACAAAGGCGATGCGCCCCTCAAAGAAACTTTGGCAGCTGCCATGCTGGCAGCCAGTGGCTGGGATGCGCATACCCCCTTGTACGACCCCTGCTGCGGCAGTGGCACCATTGCCATTGAAGCCGCGCAAATTGCCTGCGGCATTGCGCCTGGCATCATGCGCCGCTTTGGCTTCGAAAAGTTGCTTCCCTTCCAAGCTCATGTGTGGCATGCCTTGCAAGACGATGCGCGCGCACTAGAGCACGCGCCCACCACCGAAATTCATGCATCGGATGTGGCCTTCCGCATGGTCGACTTTACACAGCGCAACGCTGAGCGAGCTGGCGTCGGCCAAGTCGTGCAAGCGCGAGGCGGTGATGCACTTCAACGCATGCCACCTTGCGAGACGCCTGGCTTCATGCTTCTCAATCCACCCTACGGCGAGCGCATTGAGGCGGCTGGTGTGGCGGGCGTTTCTAGCCGTGCGCGTGAAATTGCCGAAGGCGACGATGGTGGCGAGTTCTTCTCCCAACTGGCCTCGCACTGGAAAAAGAACTACAACGGCTGGACCGCTTGGATGCTCACACCTGACTTGAAGCTGCCCTCCAAAATGCGCCTCAAAGAATCCCGCCGCGTACCCATGTGGAACGGCCCCATCGAATGCCGCATGTTTCGCTTCGATCTCATGAAGGGCTCTGTGCGTGACAAGCTCTGAGGCTCAAACAAGCAGCGCATCAAGAAGCTCAGCACAAGCCTGGGTGATTGATACCAACATCGTGCTCGATCTCTGGTTGTTTGAGGACCCTGCCACAGTACCCTTGCGAGCGGCCTTGCAAAGCGGCCTGATTGCTCACCTGGCCACAGCCAGCATGCGTGACGAATTAGAGCGTGTGCTCACCTACCCCCATATTGTGAAGCGCATGGCCAAGTCCAACATTCAAGCTCAGCACATCTTGGATCGCTTTGACCAACATCGACTGGCGGCAGAACCCGCGGCCAAAGCGCCCTGCACTTGCAAAGACCCCGACGATCAAAAATTCATCGACTTGGCGGTGGCGCATGAAGTGCCCTTGCTCAGTAAGGATGCCGCTATTTTGTGCATGAAAAAACGCTTGTTTCAAGCGGGTGTGATTTTGAATCCAAGCAATCTGCCCACTCTTTCTGCTCTGCCCGCTAACTGAACACTGGAACCCCAAATGACCGGTTTGCAACCTGAAGACTTTGATGCCCTTGACGACATCTTGGACGACCTGCGCACACGCTACGAAGAAACACCGCAATGGGAATTTTGTGAAGGCTTTATGGTTGCCCTCATTTGTTGCAGACGTCCCATTCCCGAAGCCGAATGGTTGCCAATTTTGCTGGGACTTGAAGACGATGAAGGGGGCGCAGGTTTTTCAGATGAAGCGCAAAAAATTAAATTCTTAAATCTGTGGCAGCAGCGTTACGACGAAGTCAAAAAAGCCCTGGACACCGAAATCAAGGCCCTCGACGAAGACAGTGCCTATGCGCCCGAAGTGATGGATGTGCGGGGCGCCATTGCCAGCCTGCCCCCCGAAGAGCGCGCAGAGATTGCCAGCGAAGAAATTCCAGCCTTTGCACAGGTTTGGGCATTGGGATTCATGTTCGTCGTTGAAAACTGGCCCGATGAATGGGTAGCGCCAAAAGACAAAGACGCTGCGCAGTGGCACGACACGGCGCTAGAAGCCATTGTGGCACTCACCGAAGACGACACCGACGAGCCCACTCTGTCGGCCCTCAGCGAAGATGGGCCCTTGAGCGTGAGCGAGTCGCGCCTGAACACCTATGGCGAAGCGCTTTGGGCCGTTTACGATCTGCGAGAAATTTGGCGAACCGTAGGGCCCCGCGTTGCGCAGGTGATCAAAGAAGCAGCGCCGGGTCGCAACGATGTTTGCAGCTGCGGCAGTGGCAAAAAATACAAAAAGTGTTGCGGCGTGCACTGAATGCATGAAGGCAGCTAAGGCTGCCTAAGACTCCCTAAGGTCGCTTGTTCAAACCATGAAAGCGCGCAGGCTTTCGACAGTGAGGTCTGGCAACTCTTCTGGAATAAAGTGACCTGAAGGCACGGCCTTGCCAGTGACGTGTCCTGCGCATTGCGCTTGCCAAAGTTCAAGCGGCTTGAACATTTTGTGAACCACGCCGCGGTCACCCCACAGAACAAGCACATCGCACTGAATTTTTTGGCCCTGCGCACGGCTTGCCTTGTCGTGATCCAAATCAATGCCCGCACTGGCCCTGTAATCTTCACAAGCAGTGTGCACAGCCGGCATCAAATCGCCAGGCTGTTCTGGCTGCAAGTTCATGCTGCGCTCATATTCGGCCATGGCCTCTGGCTCTATGAAAGAAGTGCCGGCCGAACCCCAGCCCCCCAACTTGGCGTGCAAGTAATGCAGCACATTGCCGCCGATCATTTTCTCGGGCAAGGGGCTTGGCTGAATAAGGTGGAACCAATGGTAGTAAGCCCGTGCAAAGTCCATGTCGGTGCGGTTGTACATGTCCAAAGTGGGAGCGATGTCTAGGACGCACAGCTTCAAGACTCGGGCGGGAAAATCGAGGGCCAAGCGGTGTGCAACGCGGCCGCCTCGGTCGTGGCCGCACACATAAAACTGGTCGACATTGAGCTGGTCCAACAAGCCCACCACATCTTGCGCCATGGCGCGTTTGCTGTAGTTGCTGTGATCCGGCAAGCCTGCCGCGTGAGAAGAATCGCCGTAGCCGCGCAAATCGGGCAAGACCAAACGATAGTGATTCTTCAGCGCCTTCGCCACACGGTGCCACATGACATGGGTTTGGGGAAAGCCATGCAACAACACCAACACTGGCTTGTCCATCTGCTCCAACCAACTGGCCGAAAAGCGCGCACACACCACCACACCATTCACATTGAACTGTCTTTTCTCAAAACCATCAAACCAGGTGCTGAGAGAGTCTGTGTTGGGTAGGTCGTTTGGGCTCATGGGTCTATTTTCTCGTGTTGCAAACGAGTTGGCAATCAAACTTTAGGCCGCATTTCGGCCAAATCATTCCAAACGTCTTGTCTTGAAATCAAGCCTTTGCTGACCTCAAATCGGTCGATGAATCGAATGTCTTGGAAGGAAGTGCCATCGGGCCACTCGCCACTCAAAACACCACGGCAGAAAACAACCGTCTTGTCACCTTGCCATGATTCATCGAATTTCATGCTGGATTTGGCGATGCTTCGATACCTTGGGGCAGCCCAAGCCATTAACTCTGAGAGCTGCGTCATGGACTGACCACCGGGAAATGTCATTTGAAAATCTGCGGCCAAACATGCCTGTGCCGCCGCCAAATCACGTTGCGACATCAATGCCAAAAAATGGGCCACAAGTTGAGAGGCGTCTGGCAACACAGCGCCCCCTTTTTCAAACACGCGACCATCGCGGCGATAGGTACTCACCTCTTGAATGAACACCGTGGTGCCCGCATCGCTGGCGTCAATCACAGATCGCGCTGTTTTGGCCAAGTTTTGAACCAGCCGATGCTGGGCCTCCGCAGGATAACCTGGCAGGAGAGTCACGGAAATAACAGGCATGCTTTTTTCTCGCTGTATCGATTTTCAACCCATGGGCGCAACGCCAACCACTTTGGCATGCAGCACAAACGTGATCAAGGCCCAAATTGCCATGCCACCCACCAAGGTGATGAGGGTTGCGAGCATCTTAGGCTGATCGGTCGACTGATTTTCTGCAAGCAGCACATGGTCACGCGCACGCGCTGACCTGAAATTCAAAACAGCCCACATTAAAAATGAGCCAAACAAAAGAAGGTCAGCCAAGTTGCCGTTGGCCAGCAAGTGCGACAAAGCCCACACCTTGACCGACAAAACCATGGGATGGCCCAAGCGCATTTTCAAATGGTTGCGGGGCACATAAGCTGCCATCAAGAGAATGCTTGAAAACAGCATCAAGAGAATACTGATGTGTTTGGTAAAAACCGGTGGATTCCAAAGCGCCACCGTTTCAAGTCTGGCTTCGCCATAACCCACTATCAACAAGTAAAAACCCAATAGGGAGACAAGGGCATGAACACCCTTGAAGGTTTTCTCCCCATAGGTCTCGATGGTTTGATTTCGCCAGCCATCGGCCCAGATGCGAACAGAGTGCGCCCCTAAAAACAAAATCAGGCCCAATATCAACTGTGTCATTTGCCATCCTTTATGCGGTTTGAAGCCACATTGTCTGAGAATTCAAAGCCATCATTTATTTCTGGAGATTTGGCTCATGAAATTGGCTTCATGAGAGTTGCTTCATCAGCGTTGTCTTTTGCACCTTGCCCAAGGCACTTTTAGGCAGTTCATCCATAAAGACACCTCGGCGCGGCAATTTAAAGCGCGCAATTTGAGTTTCCAAATGGGTCCTCACCGCTGCCTCAGTGTGTTGGCGGTCTACCGCTGAAGATGAACAGACCAAAACCAAAACAGGCACTTCTCCCCAACGTTCATCGGGCAAGCCTACCACCGCACACTCAGAAAGGCCTGGGAATGAGGCCAATGCGTTTTCAATTTCAGCGGGGTAAATGTTTTCACCTCCCGAAATAATCATGTCCTTGTTGCGACCCACAATTTGTAAGCAGCCATCAACATCCAAATACCCCATGTCGCCGGTACAAAACCAGCCGTCATTCAAACCTTCTCCGCCACCATTCGGTGCAACACGCCAATATGTACGCATGAGGTTGTCGCCGCGAACGCGCACTTCCCCAATGGCCCCCTGATTGACTTCACACCCGTCGGGATCTGTCAATTGAAGCTCTAAATTAGCATGCGGCCAACCTGCAAAACCCATTCTTTGAATGGCATCTTGGAACTTCAAAATCACGCTCACAGGGCCGGTTTCTGTGGTGCCATAGATTTGCCCAACAGGCACGCCACGCCCATGAAATGTTTCTAAATAAGCATGAGGCAAAGTGGACGAACCTGCCATGATGCCTCGCAAACTCGTCAAATCTGCACTGGCCCATTGCGCGTGCTCTAGCACCGCACGCATCGTGGCGGGGACCAACAATGACAGAGTGGGGCGCTTGGCAAGTTCACCCTCTGATACATCGGTCAGCCAAGCATTGGCATCAAAACGTGGGTGCAAATGCACAGACACGCCGGCAAGCAAAGCGGGCAGCGTTTGGATGCAAAGTCCACCCACATGAAACAGGGGCAAGGTCGACAACACAATGTCAGTGGCTTTGAACGCATGCGCCTCGTCACTGGCTTTGGCATTGGCCAGCAAGCCCGCTTGCGTGTGCACAGCGCCCTTGGGCAGCCCCGTGGTGCCAGAGGTGTAAACCAAGAGCACATCTGACTTTTCGTTCACAACAGGCAAAGCAAGGTGTTTGGGAGAGGATGTGCTGATTAAACTTTCCAAACGACAACAAGGCAGCCCCTCTTTCGACAAACTGTTTGCAACGGTGGTGTGCGTTTCGTCGTGAATCAAAATGCTCGGCTTGGCATCTTGCAACACCGAGTGCAACTCAGGCAAGGCCAGGCGAAAGTTCAGCGGCATGAACATCAGGCCCAGGCGCGCGCAAGCCACCAGGGTTACCAATTGCAATTCATGATTCAAGCCAAGCCAAGCAACGCGCTGGCCCACTTGCAATGAGTGGCTTATTTGAAGGTGCCCCGTGACACGTTCCACACGACGCCAAAATTTGGCAAAGTCAAAATCTTCGGTTTGACCTGGCATGCCAAATCGGATGGCCAACTTTTCGGGTTGCTGGTTGGCTAACTCCCAAAAGCGTTGTGCAATTTTGGAACTTTCGCTCATTCGTCTTTCTCACCTGCCTCGTACAAGGTTTCGCGTCCCAAGCGGTCTAGACACAACTCAGCTGTCCATGGCAGCATCAAAGAGCCGCAACGTGCATCGCGGTACAAACGCTCGAGGGGCAGAGACTTGAGCATCGACTGGCCCCCACAGGTCCGGATGGCCAAGCGCGCAATGTCTTGTGCGTTTTCCATGATGGTGTATTGGGCTGCATAAGCCCGCAGGCGAGACGATTTGGGCGGGTCAATTTTGGCATCTTCAATGGCACGCAAAAACAAGTTTCGCGTTTGCTCTAGCTTCACAAACATTTCGGCCACTGCAATTTGCTTGGTGGCAAACTGGCGCCGCTTGACGGGGCCAGTACCTGGAATTTCGCCACGCAAATAAGCCACCGTGAAATCGTAAGCCGCTTGAGCAATGCCCATGTAAGTGGGCGACAAAGTCATGAACATGTGCGGCCAACGGCTGGCAGCTTGAAAATAAACACCTTGCGGCATGAGGGCCGCATCGTCAGGCACAAACACATCTTTGAAAATCAGATTGCGTGACACCGTGGCCCGCATTCCCAAGGGGTCCCAATCGCCTTCAACCGTCAAGCCTGGTGCAGTGCGCGGAATGGCCAAATAAAGTGTGTCGCGGCGCGACAATTCAGCGTCTGGTTTTTTCTCAGTGCAAAGCACGCCAAAAAAATCAGCGGCATCCGACAGCGATGCAAAAATCTTTTTGCCATTGATGCGCCAGCCACCCTCCACTTTCACAGCCTGCGTGCCAAATGGCTGCGCGCCTGCTGCTGATGCACCCCCTTCCGAAAAAGGCTGGGCATAGATTGCTCCCTCATTGACAACACGCGCAAAATGCGACTTTTGATGAACTCGATGCAAGGCACGTTGCTCAGGGCTCATGTCCAAATCGTCAGACAACAAACCACTCCACATCGTGGTGCACACATGCATGTTGAAGGTGAGCGCCGTAGCGCCACACCATCGGCCAATTTCTGCAGACACCATGGCATAGGTGGCGTAGTCTGCGCCTTGGCCACCATAGGCTTCGGGCACGCAAAGCGCTAGAAGCCCTGCAGCCTTCATGTCCTTGTAGTTTTCAAAAGGAAACTGCGCGTCTTTGTCCAATTGCGCTGCACGCGGTGCAAATTGGTGCTTTCCCAAATCATGGGCCAATGACATGAGGCGTTTTTGTTTCTCTGTGAGCGGGTAGTCATCGCCACAAATTGGCATATACGGCTTTGAAGCCAAACTGGTCGTCATACAAACTTCCTCAACTCAAAAATGGCGTCTTAAAAAATTCAACACAGCGTCGTGAAATGGCGCTTCTTTCTCAAAGCCCATCAGATGTCCTACGCCGGCAATGCATTCATATTCGGCACCTTCAATTTTTTGCGCCATGCGTCGCAAAACTTCGGGTGGCGCTGTTTTGTCATGTTCACCCGCTAAGCACAAAGTGGGTACCTTGATGCTGGGCAGCGCGGCACGTTGCTCAAACTTTACCAACGCATTCAGGGCTGCGCGGTACGTGCTCGGCGGCACCGCCGACATGCAAGCATGCGCCAAGGCCAAGCCTGCGGGGTATTGTGCAAGCCCTGCACCTTCTGTCAATGAATCAGGACCCACCATAGCGGGAATCAATCGAGTGGCCACGTCGGCCATGCTTTGGCCAGCGTCCAACGGTGCCAACCTTTGAGCCACAAATTGCCTCTGAAAATCGCCGTCTTGGTGACCGAAAGCCGGACTGCTGGCGGCGATCACCATGCCAGCAATGCGAGAGGGGCAATGGGTGTAGGCCTGCAACGCCACCATACCGCCCATGCTGTGCCCCACCAAAACAGCCTTTTCAACTTGGGCGGCATCCAACATGGTTTCGAGGGATGCGGCCAAACTTTCAAAACTCAGCGTGCCGTGCAATTGGCTCGTGCCATAGCCTGGCATGTCCCATGCCAAGGCTCTGAAACCATGATCTGCAAAAAAATTAACCGAAGATTGAAAGCCTTTTTTGCCGCCCCCAATGCCGTGCAAAAAGACCACAGTGGTTTTGGCATGGGCAGGCCCCGCTTCGATCCAAGCCGGGCTGAGGGCACTCATGATGCCGCGCTTTCAAACACCGCCTTGACCAACTCGCCTTCTTGCACCACCATCTGGTCATCCAAGGCAATGCTGCAATGGCGCATGGGCAAATCAAAGTGACCTAAAGTGTGGCGCCCCGCCACTTCATTGGCACCGGTGGAGTACAAGAAGTTGCCAGCAAAAGCTCTTAATTCCGTTCCATTGCAATCGCGCTTGTCGTAAAAGGTCATGGCGTCCCAACGCGCAGCTGGGTTGAGACCAAATCCAACATGCGACACCGCGCAGGCATCGCGATGCCCCTCCTTGTCAATCCATGCTTGGTAATAGGTGCGCATCATGTCGACGTCGACACCCTTGCCTTCAATGCGCACAATGGTGTCGTTTTCGATGCTGAGTTGAATGGTGTCACGCAAATAGCGTTTAAAAGTGAGGTTCACATCACCTGGCGCCATCACCAAAGTGCCATTGACACTGCCAGCCGCGGGAAACGCCAGCGCCAAACCACCTGGCCAATGCGAGACCATGCCTGGCTTGGCACAAAATCCCCAAACGCCGCCAACCACCGCAGACTTCAAATCAATGTGCAGGTTTGTACCAGCTTGCGATGTCACATGCATGTGCTGCGACCCGCGCATTTTTTTCATGGCTTGGCGCACCACCCCTTCAAGCGCAGCATCTGGAACGGTGCGCTCCAAAATTTCAGGGTGCTCGTTGGAAATCATGAACAGGCGCGGCACCACGCCATCAGCCCCTTTCAAAATGGCAGGCAATTCAGGCGCGTGCAGCATGCCCTCTACCGTGCAATCAACGATCAAGTTGGCACGCTGCAAGGCAGCCACAACGGGTGCCAAGTTTTGAATGACATCGGTGGCACCCGTCGATCGGATGGGGGCCGGCGCGCTCAAGGCGGGAGTGGGCAAGCAGACTTCAAACACCCGGGCACCCATGCGCTGCAAGGCCAATCTGGCCAAGTCCACGTTGACACGTCTGGACTGGCTTTCTGTCAGCAAGGCCACCACTTCGCTGGGCTGTACTTTGCACAAGGCAAAAGTGCGCTCGAAAGCGGCTAACCAACGGTGTTCAATTTGCTCAATCAACATGTTTACTCCTTGCGACCACCCGCCACTTTAGGCTGGGTGTGAATGACTCCCGCTCATTATGCAGAAACTCATTCTCAAGGCTTGACAGCAGTGACCTCAATTTCGACCAAGGCACGGTCTTCTACCAAGTCAGCCACTTGCACCAAGGTCATGGCAGGGTAGTTTTTGCCCATGACTTCTTGGTAAACCTTGCCCAGCTCGCGCCCCCGGGCCAGATATTCTTGCTTGTCTTTGACATACCAGGTCATGCGCGCCATGTGCTCAGGGCCAGCCCCCGCGCAAGCCAGCGTGGCCACAATGTTTTGCAGCGCTTGCTTGCACTGGGCCACAAAGTCATCGGTCTCAAACTGGCATTGGCCATTCCAGCCAATCATGCCCGCGACAAACACCATCTCACCCCGCGCCGCAATGCCATTGGCATAGCCTTTGGCAGGCGCCCAGCCTTCTGGCTGCAGAACTTTTAGCATTCCATGTGACATCGTGAGCTCCTTATTTTTCTGAAGGGAAGGTCTGCGCTTGCTGGCGCAATTTGAAACGCTGCAACTTGCCAGTTTCGGTGCGCGGCAGGCTTGTGCAAAACACCACGCGCCGTGGGTACTTGAAAGGCGCAATGGTTTGCTTCACAAATTCTTGAATTTCTTTTTCCAATTCAGGTGTGCCTGCCAATCCTGCTTTCAAGACCACAAAGGCCATGACCACCTGGCCACGCTCTGCGTCCGCAGCACCCACCACGCCACATTCTGCAACCGCAGGGTGCTGCATCAGTGCCCCCTCTACTTCGGGTCCTGCAATGTTGTACCCCGCTGAGATGATCATGTCGTCATTGCGGGCTTGATAACTGAAATAGCCGTCGGCATCCATTACAAACGTATCGCCGGGCAAATTCCATCCGTCTTTCACATAATCTTTTTGACGCGGATCGTCTAAATAACGGCAGCCCGTGGGTCCTCTGACAGCCAAACGCCCCACCTTTCCAGGGGGCACCGGCTGCATGTCTTCATCGACAATTTGCGCTTGATAGCCCGGCACCACTTTGCCAATGGTGCCAGCGCGCACTTCTTGACCAGCGCTAGAGATATAAATGTGAATCACCTCGGTACCGCCAATGCCGTCGGTCATTTCGATGCCCGTGGCTTTTTTCCACAACTGGCGCGTGGCATCGGGCAAAGCCTCACCCGCCGAAACGGTGTGTCGCAATGATTTCAAATTGAAGGTACCTGGCTTTTCTGCAACCAGCATTGCCATCTGGCGGTACATGGTGGGTGCTGTGTAGCACTGCGTAGCGGCGTATTGCCCAATGGCAAGCAGCAAACTTTCAGGGGTGTATTTTTCCAGCAGCACAGCGCATGCGCCATAGCGCAATGGAAAGGCCAACAGGCCGCCCAAGCCAAAGGTGAATGCAATGGGCGGTGTTCCGCACACCACCTCGTCTGGGCCCATGTTGAGCACGTGCTTGGGAAACAAATCGCACATGGCCAAAACATCTCTGTGGAAATGCATGGTGCCTTTGGGTTGGCCAGTAGTGCCACTGGTAAAGGCAATCAAACAAACATCATCGCGGCTGGTGGCCACTGTTTCAAACGCCTTGGCATGCTTGGCCATGCGCGCCTCAATGCCCACATCATCTGTGCTTCTAAACCACAAGACCTGTTGGAGCGATGGCGCAAATTGCGCATGAGATGGATTGTTGCAATGGGCCAGTTCTTCAGCCAACGCGCTGTCACACAAAGCTGCCTTGACCTGGGCTTTGTCCAAGATTTGTTTGAGCTCTGAGGCCCGAAGCAAAGGCATGGTGGGCACCACCACCAAACCCGCCTTCAATGCCGCTAAGAAACACGCCGCCATCATGGGGCTGTTGCCACCGCGCAGCAGCAAACGCTCACCCGATTTCAATCCCATGTCCTGAACCAGCACATGGGCAATTTGATTCACCTTGGTTTGCAATTGAGCGTATGTCCATGCCACAGATCCACTTGCATCGATTCCACGCACAGCCGTTCGATCGCCTCGGCCTTGCGCCACATGCTCATCCAACAGAGCTTGCACACAATTGAGTTGCTCTGGGTATTGAACTTCAGGTCGATCAAACACAAATACTGGCCACTGATCTGGGGGTGGCAGATGCTCGCGTGCAAAGGTGTCGGTATGCAATGAAGGGGCCAATGCTTGACTCATTTCCATCCTCTCTTGACTCACTTTTGACTCACTTTAGTAAATCACGACCAATGATCAACTGCTGTACCTCTGTGGCGCCTTCGTAAATACGCAAGGCTCTAATTTCTCGGTACAAGGACTCCACAATGCAGCCTTTTTTAACGCCCATGCCACCATGCATTTGCACGGCCATGTCGATAATTTGCTGTGCATTTTCTGTAGCGGTCATCTTGGCCATGGCCGCCTCTTGGGTAATTCGCTGACCTTGATCTCGCAGCCATGCTGCTCTGTAAGTGAGCAGGGTGGCGGCATCGAGCAGGGTGGCCATTTGGGCCAACTTGCTTTGCGTGATTTGAAAATCTGCCAAGGTCCCGCCAAACATCTTGCGCTGCTTGGCCCACGCAATTGATTCGTCTAAAGCTCTGCGCGCAAAGCCCAGCGATGCAGCGGCCACTGACGTTCTAAAAACATCCAACGTGGCCATGGCCACTTTGAAACCTTCACCTGCTGCACCAATGCGCTTGGCATGCGGCACCAGCACATGGTTGAAATGAAGTGTGGCCAAAGGATGCGGCGCCACCACATCAATGCGCTCTGTAATTTCCAAACCCGGGGTGTTGGCATCCACAATGAATGCGCTGATGCCTCTGGCGCCTGGCGCCTCACCTGTGCGCGCAAACACCACATAAAAATCGGCAATGCCGCCATTGGAAATCCAGGTCTTGAAACCATTCAAGCGATAGCCTTCAGGTGTTTCAACAGCGCTGCATTGCATGGCCGCCACATCGGAGCCTGCATCTGGCTCGCTCAAAGCAAACGCCGCCAAGGCTTCGCCTTTGGCCACGCGCGGCAAGTAAGCCGCTTGTTGCGCTGGCGTGCCTTTCAGGCTGATGGCCCCAGACCCCAAGCCCTGCATGGCAAATGCAAAATCGGCCAAGCCGTGATGCCAAGCCAACTCCTCTCGCAACAAACAGATGGTGCGCGTGTCGATCACGTCGTCGGCACCGCCATGCAGGGTGCCTGCAATGGCGGGCTTGAGCCAACCGCCTTGTCCCAAGGCTTTGACCAAGCTCACACATTCACGGTCAATGGCCTCGCGAGATTCATCGTGTGCATGCCATTGGCCAAACTGCTGCGTGCTCCATTGTTGCAAATTGGTTTTGAATTCTCGATGCGACGCATCAAAAAAGGGCCACGCCAAATGAGCGGCTGAGTTCATGGTCAGTCTCCTTGAAACACAGGCGTTTGCTTGGCCACAAAGGCGTGATACGCCCTGTGAAAGTCGTTAGTCACCATGCAAATAGCCTGGGCTTGGGCCTCCGCTTCAATGGCTTCGTCCACCCCCATGTTCCATTCTTGTTGCAACATTTTCTTGGTCATGCCGTTGGCAAAGGTGGGGCCACTTGCCAACATGTGGGCCATGGCTTGCGCCTCGCTTAAAACAGTTTCGGGGGTGCACACTCGGTTGTAAAAGCCCCAGCGCTCGGCCTCTTCACCTGCCAAACCTCGGCCTGTGTAAAGCAATTCTGAAGCCCGGCCTTGACCAATCACACGGGGCAACAAAGCACATGCTCCCATGTCGCAGCCAGCCAAGCCCACCTTGTTGAATAAGAAATAGGTTTTGCTACGGGCTGTGCCGTAACGCATATCAGAGGCCAATGCCAGCAAAGCACCCGCACCCGCGCAAATGCCGTCGATGGCAGACACAATGGGTTGCGGACAAGCCCGCATGGCCTTGACCAAATCGCCCGTCATGCGCGTGAACGCCAACAAGCCAGGCATGTCTAATTTGGTCAGAGGTCCAATGATTTCATGCACATCACCTCCCGAGCAAAAATTGCCCCCCGCACCTGTGACAACCACGGCATGCACATCGTCTGCGTAGGCCAGTGCCCGAAACAATTCGCGCATTTCGGCGTACGAATCAAATGACAAGGGGTTTTTTCGCTCCGGCCTGTTCAAAGTGAGCGTGGCCACACCGTCCTTCACTTCAAACAGCACATGTTCAGCTTGGTAGTTGGCCAGCTTGTTGTTGTGGCGAGGCAGCTGTTGTGGCTGGCCTGGCAAGTACTTTTGACTCATGACGTCTCCTCTTGTTTCTGTAAATTCTTTTTCATGGCACCTAGCAATGTATACAACTGACTTTGTTGGTTGTTGGACAAGCCTGAAAACAAGTCGGCCACCCATTCCTCGTGTGCAATGGCCATGTCGGTGAATGCGGCACGGCCAGCGGGTGTCAACTTGACGGTGAACGACCTGCGATCGTTCAAACCCACTTGGCGCAACACCAACTTTTCTTTTTCAAGTTGATCGACGATGGCGGTGATGTTGCCGCCTGTCACCATCATGCGGCGCGACAATTCGCCCATGCTCAAACCTTCTGGATCTCTTTCGAGTTGCGCCATCAAATCGAAGCGGGGCAGCGTGATGTCAAACGACTCACGCAACTTTTGCCGTATTTTGTCTTCCACCCGTGTGGTACAGGACAACAAGCGCAACCACAACCTCAATGAGGCATGGTGATCGGCGTGGGCTCTAAATTCATGATCCACACTCAGCACTGAACTCGAAGTTATCGTCATCACATCGTCTCCCCACCATCAATGGCAATCGATTGACCATTCACCGAAGCCGCAGCGCTACTGCACAACCACAACACGGTTTGCGCCACTTCATCGGCTTGAATCATTTTCTTTTGAGGGTTGTGCGACACCAAGGCTTCACGTGCTTGCTGTTCTGTTTGGCCTGTTTTGGCCACAATGTTGGCAATCGACTCGCGCACTATGTCGGTCTCTGTAAACCCTGGACAAACAGCGTTCACCGTAACGCCTTTCTTGGCCAACTCCATGGCCAAGCTGCGGGTCAAACCAATCAAGCCATGCTTGGCTGCTGTGTAGGCAGACACATAGGCATAGCCCTTCAAGCCAGCGGTGCTGGCAATGTTGACAATGCGGGCCGCCTTGCCACTGGCGCCAGCAGCCAGCAAATCGGGCAAGGCTGCCTGAATGCACAAATAGCTGCCAGTGAGGTTGACGTTGAGCATTTGTTGCCACAAAGCCAAATCTGTTTTGGCAAAGGGCTGGCTCAGTGCTTGACCCGCGTTGTTCACCAACACCTCCACTGGGCCCAGCGCTGCATGGTTAGACTGCCAAGCGGCTGAAACCGATGCCGCATCGCTCAGATCCATGGCACTGCAGTGCACCTTCAGATCAGGGTACAGGCTTTGCAATTGAGTCGCTTTGGCTTGCAGCGTATGCAGGTCTCGGCCAGACAAACTCAAGGCCGCACCTTGGCGCGCAAAAGCCAAGGCAAGAGCGGCGCCAATGCCACGACCAGCGCCAGTGATCCAAACGTGGCGCATCAGTTTTCTCCTTTGACTGCGGCCGGTGTTGCACTGGCGGCAGCCATGGCGGCGGCTCGCTCAAAGTTGGTTTCCATTTGCCGCTTGCCAGATACATACGCCTTGTGCCAATTCAAATCGGTATAACCAATGCGGGCTGCTTCTTGCAGGGTCCAAGAAGGGTTGGCCAAGTGTGGCCGAGCCACTGCGCACAAGTCGGCACGTCCCGCCGCAATGATGCTGTTGACATGATCCGCTTCCGAAATGGCACCCACTGCAATGGTGCGCACACCGGCTTCATTGCGAATGCGATCGGCAAACGGGGTTTGAAACATGCGGCCATACACTGGCTTCTCGCGCTTGTCCACTTGGCCTGATGAGCAATCGACAAAATCCACGCCCGCTGCTTTGAATTGCTTGGCAATTTCAATGGCGTCATCGATGGTGATGCCACCTTCCACCCAATCGTGCGCAGAAATTCGCACCGACATGGGTTTGTCTTGCGGCCACACTTTGCGCAGCGCCACAAAGACGGCCAAGGGAAAGCGCAGTCGATTCTCCAAGCTTCCCCCAAATTCATCGGTGCGCTGGTTGGTCAGTGGCGAAATAAAGCCAGACAGCAAATAGCCATGCGCGCAGTGCAACTCCAGCCAGTCAAATCCCGCTTGAGCGCCGCGCTCTGCTGCCGCGACAAAGTCTGCCAACACCGCATCCATGTCTGCACGAGTCATCTCGTGCGGCACCTGACTCACTCCGTCCATATAAGGCAAGGCCGATGGCGCCATCAAAGGCCAGTTGGCGCCATCTCGCGCGCCATCGCTCAAAGGCATGTCAATGCCATCCCAGGCTCGGCGTGTGGAGCCCTTGCGGCCTGCATGGCCCAACTGCAAAGCCATCTTGGCATCCGACTGGGCGTGCACCAAACGCACAATGCGGGCCCATGCGTTTTGCTGTTCGTCATTCCACAATCCTGGACAACCGGGTGTGATGCGGCCTTCGGGCGAAACACAAGTCATCTCCGTGAACACAATGGCAGCGCCACCCACTGCGCGGGCGCCGTAATGCATCAAATGAAAATCACCAGGCACGCCGTTGATGGCCGAATAGGTGGCCATGGGCGATACCATCACACGGTTCTTCAAAGTGATGCTGCGCGCCTGCAATGGCAAAAACATGGGCGGTGTTGACTTGGCGCGCGCGCTGTCGTCAAAGTTTGCCAGCGAGGCCATGAAACGTTCGTAGGCCGCTACAAACCCAGCATCGCGCAGTCGCAAATTTTCATGCGAAATGCGTTGGCTGCGGGTGAGCAAGGAATAGGCAAATTGCTGCGGCGGTAAATTGACATAGCGCGCCACATTCTCAAACCACTCGGTAGAGTTGCGCGCTGCATTTTGAATCTTCAACACCTCAATGGAACGCGTCGCTTGGTAGGCGCTCATCACTTCTGGCATGCCCTTCACACCGTGCCCAACACGCTCAAAGGTATCGGCCAACTCAATGGCATCTTCCAGCGCCAGCTTGGTGCCAGAGCCAATGGAAAAGTGTGCGGTATGGGCAGCATCGCCCATCAACACATAAGGCACAGAGCGGCCATCTGCGGTAGTGTCCCAGTGCACCCACTGATCGCAAATGACGCGCGGAAATTTGATCCAATGGGCTGAGCCACGCAGGTGCTTGGCATTGGTCATGAGGGGGTTGCCATCCAAGTACTTGGCAAACAACTTCTCGCAAAATGCCACCGACTCCTCTTGAGACATTTGTTCAAACCCCGCGGCCTTCCAAACAGATTCTGGCGTTTCCACAATGAAGGTGGAGGTGTCGCCATCAAACTGGTAGGCGTGGGCTTGAAACCAACCGTGCTCGGTTTCTTCAATGGCAAAAGTGAAGGCATCAAACAGCTTGCGCGTGCCCAACCATACAAAGCGACAATGGCGCTCATCGATGTCGGGTTTGTAGGTGTTTGCAAAACGGGTGCGAACCCGAGAATTGATGCCATCACATGCAATGACCAAGTCGGCTTGGTACAGCGCACCCATGTCGGCATGAGCATCCACCTCGGCTTCAAACACCAATTCAACGCCTAGGCTTTCACATCTCTTTTGCAAAATATTGAGCAAGCGCTTGCGCCCAATGCCACAAAAACCGTGCCCTCCTGAGCGCATGGTTTCGCCCTTGAAGTGCACTGCAATGTCATCCCAGTGATTGAAGGCGCCCAAAATTTCTGAGGCGGTGACAGGATCTGCCACTTGCAGCCTCGACATGGTGGCATCCGAAAAAACCACGCCCCAGCCAAAGGTGTCGTAAGGCTTGTTGCGCTCTAGCACGGTAATGCGGTGTTCAGGGTGCCGCAACTTCATGAGCAGCCCAAAATACAAGCCTGCGGGCCCGCCGCCCAAGCACACGATGTTCATGATGAGGTTCCTTCTATCCAACCCGAACTGCAAATTGTTTTGACTTCAATAGTTGAAGCTTAAAATGATTATGGGCAATCTGATGAAGCGGGTCAAGGGCCCAAAAAAAAGCAGCTTGAAAAAGCTGCTTGGGAGGGTTTTATTGGTTCATGACCGTGATACTGATCCGCCTGTTGCGCGGGTCTTTGGGGTCTTTGGGGTTGTAGGGCGCCGTATCGGCTACGCCTTCAATCTTGGCAAATCGATTGCCCGGAATGCCTTTTTTCTCAATGATCTTGCGAGTTTCCTCGGCACGCTCGGCCGACAAAGACCAGTTGTTTCTGTCATCGGTGTTGGCAAACTGAACGCTGTCGGTGTGCCCCCGAATGGCCACTTTGTTGGGCAAGGCGGCCAGTGTTTTAGACACCTCTGTGAGCAAAGCCTGGGCTCTGGGCGTCAAGGTGGTGGTACCCAAGCCAAACATGGCGAAGTCGGCTTTGTCGATGATCTCTATGCGCAAGCCATCTTGGTCGCGTGCAAATGAAACTTGATCTTTGAGTTTGTCCAGCCTGGGGTTCTTCGCCATGGCCTCTTTGATTTCTTTTTCCAACTTTTCAAAGTTGGCGGCGTCTGCAGCTGCAGCGGCCGCGGCCGCAGCTGCTGCGGCAGATTTTTTACCTGGATCGCCATCTTGTCCAGACTCTTTGCTGTCTGCGCCATTGGGCGAGGGGTCGTTTTCTGTAGGCCCACCTTGCGAACGCGGCGTGACCATGTTCAAGGCACTGGTCTGCTTGGCAGAGAAGGGGAAGCCATCGGGATCAATGACCGAGCGGCCGCCCAACATGCCGTCGGAACCCGCCAGTTTGCCCATGGTCACATTGCTGTGCGAAGTGGGTTTGAAATAGTCGGCAATGCTTTTGCGTTGGTCGGCATTGGAGGCACCCAAGAGCCACATCAACAAGAAGAAGGCCATCATGGCGGTCATCATGTCGGCCAGGGCAATTTTCCAAGCACCGCCATGAGCACCACCGTGCCCATCGTCCATGATTTTCTTGATGGTGATGCTGGGCGCCACCACCACAGGGGCATCAACTTCCGCCTCTTCTGGAATGAGGGGGGCAACTTCACCCTCGGCCTCTGCTTGCGCTTCGGCCGGCGTGTCAGCCGGCGCCTCAGCCGCTAGGGCTTGGGCTTCTTCTTTGGGCGCTTCTAAAACTGCCTCAGCCATGGCTGTTAGCCCCCTCGCAAGCCGTCAAACACTTCAGCAAAACTGGGCTGATTGTGGTGACTGATACCCGCTCGCGCAGCCTCAATGATCAGGGGCATGGGGTGGCCGTGTAAGGTGCCAATGATGATTTGTTTCACCACTTTGTAAATTTGACCTTCATCGTCAATGATCTGTGCCAAGCGCGATGCCATGGGTTCAATGAAGCCATAAGCCATGAACACACCCAAAAAAGTACCCACCAAAGCGCCACCAATCATGGCACCCAGCACGGCAGGCGGTTGATCAATGGCGTCCATGGTTTTCACCACACCCAACACACAAGCCACAATACCCAAAGCGGGAAGCGCACCGGCCAAGGTGGCCAAGGCGGTTTGGGCCTTCAAGGCATCGTGGTGGTGGGTTTTGATGGAAAGGTCCATCACGTCTTCAACCGCATAAGGGCTTAAGGGGCTGGTAGACACCACCATCAAACGAACGGTGTTGCAAACCAAATCGAGCAAAGCGTGGTCGTGCAAAATTTTGGGGTATTCGCCAAAGATGGCACTGGATTCTGGATTTTCAATGTGCGCTTCAAGGGCCACGGGGCCCTCGGTTTTCAGCGTTTTCATGATTTTGGACACCACAAAAATGGTGCTCAAATAATCTTCTTTTTTGTAGGCGGGGCCTTTGAACACTTTGCCCATGCCGCCCAAGGCGCCCTTGAAAATGTCCATGCTGTTGCCAATGAGCATGCCGCCAATACCAGCGCCCAAAATAATGAAGGTCTCAATCGGCGCAGATTTGATAATCGGCTTCATGCTTCCGCCGGCCATGATAAAGCCGCCGAACACGCAGACCATCAAAACAACGATACCAATAATCGCATTCATATTTCTCTCCAAAAACGACCAAACGGGCGGCTGGCTTCCCAGCTGCGCCCGTCATTGTTCCCTCAAAACCTTGCCCTCACAGGCAAAAGCTCAATGCATTGCAGACATTGCAACACCTGAAGCAGGCGCAGTTTTGGGTAACAAGTTAGGAACATCACGCCAAGCTTGGCGAATTTCATTCAACAGCGTGTGAACTTCTTGCAATGCATCGAGGTCATTGCGGGCGTTCACATGCACCAAGCGGCGAGTCACGTAGCTGTACAACTCATACAAGTTGCGAGCCAAATCACCACCTTTGTCCAAATCCAACGAGCCTTGCAAGCCCAAAACAATGCGGCCAGCGCGCATCAAACTTTTGTTCTTGTCTTCAATCGAGCCACGCTGAATGTGGCCCTTGGCGGTCACCAGGCTGTCAATCAAGCCGTCAAACAGCATTTGAATGAGCTCAACTTTATCGGCTACCAGTGCTTGTGATGCATGGTTACCTTCGCCGTAGCTCTCCATCGCCTTGAAATGTACTCGCATGATGTCTTGTTCCTTTTGATCCTGACACAGCAGGAATCGGAGGGACACCGGAAAACTTGAGTCTTCTTCTAGAAAAGAAGCCGGAAGGGGCCCATTGAAGAAGCCAGGGCTTGAAACTGAAGCGTGGGCAAGGAAAGTAGCAAGCATCATGGGCCCTTTCCCGTCTTGGGCTTGGCCACGTGAGCGGGCTCGACTTTCAAAGTACCCCGCAATTTTTTAACCACGGCCGTGAGCAATTGGCTCACCCGTGACTCAGTGACACCCAAAACTTCCCCAATTTCTTTGAGGTTGAGCTCTTCAACGTAATACAAATTCATTAACAATTGGTCGCGCTCTGGCAAATCGCCAATGGCGTCCGTGAGCGCGCCCATGAACTGCTCATGCTCCACAATGGCCTCGGGTTGCTGTGAAGCATCGGTGGCAATGTTCATCACCTCTTCGGTGACCACTTCCATGGAATAGGTCTCAAACCGGCGAGCCTGCGTGCGCTCCTTGTGAAACAGCTCAATGTCTTTGCCCATGTGATCGGCCAACTCAGCTTGAGTGGGGGTGCGACCCAGCTCGGCGGCCAACTCATGGGTGGCCTCGCTGTGCGACTTATTAATGGCTACAGCCGAGCGCGGCAAAAACGACAGCCGACGAACTTCGTCCAATATGGCGCCGCGCACACGGCTGTGGGCAAAGTTCTCAAACTCCATGCCTTTCACAGGGTCAAAGGCGCGTGCTGCTTCTAGAAGGCCAATCATGCCCACTTGAATGAGTTCGTCCAACTCCATGAAGGGCGGCAGCCTTACTTTGAGGTGCAAAGCCACGCGCTTGACCATGCCCAAATGGGCCATGACCAGCGCTTCGCTGTTGTTTTGAACCTGTTCATAAAGGCGAGTGGAGTTGGCCATGTTGTTTATGCGCTGGTTTTCACCAAACGCTCCACAAAAAATTGCAGGCCACCCGAAGCCTCGTCGATGGGCTCGAGTTGGCGCACGGCTTCTGCCAAACGCCTAAAGTCTCTTGCACCGGCACTGCCAGGGGCAAATTCTGAAACAGGCTGGTATTTTTTCAAGGCCGCCAAAATGAGTTCATCGTTTTCAATCGAGCCCAAATATCGAATGGTTCGGTTTAGAAAACGAGCGCAAACCTGGTTGATCCGCTCAAAGAGTTGGTAGCCCTCTTGGGCACTGCTCACGCCATTGGGCACCAGGTAAATCTCGTCCAAGCCATGGTCTTGAATGAGCACTTTGATGGTGGCATAGGCATCGGCAATGGAAGACGGATCGTCTCGCACCACCACAAAGCGCCTAGAGCAAGCCGCCATAAAGGCCAAAACCTCTGGCGAAATGCCAGCAGCCATGTCGACAATGAGGAAATCGATGTCATCGTCGAGGGCACTGAATGCGCGCACGATGTTGGCCGCCTGAATGTCGCCCAAGGCGGCCATTTCTTGAATGCCAGAGGCACCGGGAACCAATTTAACGCCCTGACGGGTGGTCACAATGATTTCGGCAAGGGTTTTTTCGCCACTTAAAAAATGACTCAGGTTGTAGGGACAACGGCAGCCCAATGCAATTTGAGCATTGGCCAAACTCATGTCGGCATCAAACAACATGACGCGGTGACCCATGGCTTGCAGTGCTACAGCCAAGTTCACGGAGACAGTGGTCTTGCCCACTCCTCCTTTGCCACTGGCGATGCCAATGACCTGCGTCGTTCTTGCTTTATCCATGAAGCTCACTTTGAGGAATTTCAAGCGACCAATTGGGACGGCTCAAACCCATGTCATGGGTAAGCGGCTCATTGGCAGCTTCTACTTCGCTAACCTGAGTGTCTAGTGTCGCAGGTTTTGCGGCCTCTTCAAGCGCGTCATCTTCAAATGCGTCTGAAATTGGTTGCAAATTGTCTATGGCAATGTTGATCAGTTTTTGCAATCCTGAAGATTTCAAACCATCGGAAATCTTGTCGGAACCACCGCCCGCAGAAACCACGCACTGGGCACCGTCTGCTATTAAAAACTGGATCAAAGGCCAGGGTGAATTGGACTCGTCCAACTTGCTGATCATGAGTGACTGCCATGGCAGCTTGGATTTCGACATGATTCGGGACAAACTGACGCCTGAAGAATCGGCAGGAACCACGGCATGCAAGCCCGCCTGTGGGCAAATTTGCACAATTTCAGACAAACGCTCGGTCATTTGAACGCCGGGCGTGTCAATCAAAATAAGCCTTCTGGGCGACAACTCATTGAGCAACAACTGCAATGTTTCAGGGCTGCTGGCACGGAAGCAATCGACACCCAATTGGGCGCACAACATTTGCGTTTGACTCCAAGCACCGGCACGCATGTCGTGGTAACTCACCACGGCCACATACTCGGCGCCGTAATGCATGGCCGCCTGCTGAGCGGCTTTGGCCACCATCAAAGTTTTGCCAGAGCCCGACAAACCCGCCATCGCATGGATGCCGCGATTTGGAAAACCTTCTTGAGGACGTTCCAAATTGTGCGCCAATTGAGCGCGGATGCTGTCCAGGGCACGGTCTAAGGTAGGCTGTTCGCGCAAGCCTTCTTGCAACAAGGCGCGCAAAGCGGTAGGCACACCCGCTTCGGTCATGGCTTGAATCAAGGGCTGAATGTGCGCTGGCCAATATTGGTTCATTTGCCAGCTGGCTGTTTGCTGGCTCAGGCGGAATTCTTGGCGCAATGCGGCCAACTCTTCGCGCACCAATGACACAATTTCTTGGCTGCGCACTTGGTCGCGGCCTTGGGTCAAAAGCTGCTCTGTGCTGGTAGGGGCAGCAGGTTCAACTTCTTCTGCTTGCGCCATTTTTGCGCTGGGTTGCAACAACTGATGCAAATGATCGCTGAAGGGATTGTTCACAGAAGACGGCGTGCTGGAAACACGCGCACGGGGGCTTGTAGCTGCCACAGTCACAGGGCTAGCAGCTTGGCTTTGAGCCTCTGACGCCATTTCAAACAGTTCTTCGGGTGCAGCTTCAACCACGTCTAAGGCCACGATCAACTCGGTTTGGCCTTCCACTCGGTGGTTAGAGATGATCAACACATCGGGGCCGTACATAGCCATTGCCTTTTCAGTGGCACTGCGCGTATCGCGGGCAAGTATGCGTTTGAGTTCCATGGTGTTATCTCTTCTTCAATCTAAATGTTTGAATGTGTTTTATCGAGTTTCAGCGTGAACCGTATGGACCACCTTCACGGTCTGGTCATCTGGAATTTCGCTGTAAGACAACAAGGTCAAATCGTTCACGCGATAACGCACAGCCTTGGACAACCAAGGGCGAATCACGGGGGACACCACCAACACAGCGGGGTGACCCATTTCTTCCACGGCGCGAGCGCCTTCGCGCAAAGCACCAAACAAACGCTCAGCCAAACCTGGCTCCATGGCAATGCTTTGGCCAGGGGCGGTTTGTTGCAAGATGTTGTGAATGAGTTGCTCAAGGCTAGGGTCCAAAGTCATGACCGACAAACCATTGCTGTCATCCACCAAGCTCTGAACAATCATGCGGCCCAGCTTGGGGCGAACCAGCGATGTGAGTTGCTCAGGCTCTTGAGTGCGGCTGGCCACTTCAGACAAGGTCTCGGCAATGGTGCGCATGTCGCGAATCGACACCGATTCGTTCAGCAAGTTTTGCAAGGTGCGTGTGACCACACCCAAAGACAACTTGCCAGGCACCAAATCTTCCACCAACTTGGGCGACTTGGCAGCCAACTTATCGAGCAGCTGCTGAACTTCGTCATGGCTGAGCAAATCGGAAGCGTTGTCGCGCAAAACTTTGTTCAAGTGTGTGGCCACTGCGGTACTGGCATCCACCACGGTGTAACCCAAGGTGCGCGCCAAGTCGCGTTGCGAAGGATCAATCCACACAGCGTCTAAACCAAAGGCAGGCTCTTGCGTGGCCTGACCTTCGAGGGGGCCATACACTTGGCCTGGGTTGATGGCCAATTCTTTGCCCACTTTGATTTGACCCTTACCGCGAACCACACCCTTCAACACAATGTGATATGCATCAGGATCGATGGTCAAAGCGTCGCGAATGCGCACGGGTTGAACCAAAAAGCCCAACTCAGCAGACAATTTTTTGCGCACACCCTTCACACGATTCATCAATTGACCGCCTGTTTCGGGGTTCACCAAGGGAATCAGGCCGTAGCCAATTTCAAGGCCAATCAAGTCCACTTGATCGACATCGTCCCAATCCAATTCTTTGGGCTCATCCAAAGCCGCTTGAGCCGCTTGCTCTGCAGGCGTAGCAACGGGAGTGTCTTGTTTTTGTGTAATGCGATAGGCCAAGGCGGCAGTGGCCAAGGCCAAGGTAATGAACACCAAGTGAGGCATGCCAGGCACCAAACCCAAAATGGCCAAAATGGCAGCAGACATGTACAAAGCCGTAGGGTTGGACAATTGAGATGTCGCTTGTTCTGTCATGGACTCAGACGTGGTCACACGAGTCACAATGATGGCGGTTGCCAAAGACAAGAACAAAGCTGGAATCTGAGCCACCAAGCCATCGCCAATGGTGAGCAAGGTGTAAATGCGACCAGCGTCCGCCAAAGACAAACCGTGTTGGGCCACGCCAATGGTCAGGCCCCCCACCAAGTTGATGACCAAAATCAGCAGGCCAGCCACCGCGTCGCCAGACACAAACTTTGAGGCACCGTCCATGGAGCCGAAAAAGTCAGATTCTTGAGACAGTTCTTCGCGGCGCTTCTTGGCAGTTTCTTGGTCAATCACGCCAGAGTTCAAGTCGGCGTCGATGGACATTTGTTTGCCAGGCATGGCATCTAAGGTAAATCGGGCGTTCACTTCAGACACACGACCCGCACCTTTGGTGACCACAATGAAGTTGATGATCATCAAGATGGCGAAAATAATGAAACCCACCACGTAGTTGCCGCCAATCACAAACTCACCGAAGGCGGCCACCACTTTGCCTGCAGCCTCATGACCTTCATGGCCATTGACCAAAATGACACGGGTAGAGGCCACGTTCAAGCCCAAACGGAGCATGGTGGCAAACAACAAGACAGACGGGAAAGAAGAAAACTCGAGCGGCTTGCGGGTGCCAATGGCAATCATGATGATCAGCAAACTGCAAGCAATGTTGAACGTAAACAGGATGTCCAACATCAAGGGCGGCAGGGGCACCACCAACATGGCCATGATCAACAACACCATGGCGGGCAAGCCCAGGCCGGTGTAATCGAATTTGGACAGGTTCTGTCGAACCGCTGACAGGGTCAAGGTGCTCATGGTTGGCCTAAGGGGCTGTTTTGAGGGGTCAAGCAATCAAACTGCATGGTTTTCTTCCATAGTTCAGCTTGTCGAGCAAAGACCATGCCATGTGGAATCCCGACACCAAGCCCCATTCCCCAGATTCAGCCAAAGCGGCAAGCCCTGACCTGTCACGGTTTTTGCTAATACAAGGCATGCCCGGCCTGAAAACCGGGGTGAATAGATCCAACTGAAGATGGAATTAACATGGACGCCAACCTCAATTTTGCGACGACCCCAAGCTCAAACCCCACGCCAGTAGGGGCTTCCAGCGGTGCCAAGGGTTTAGACCCGAGCCTTTCCAAGCCCATGAATGGGCAGGAATTTGCGGGGGTGATGCGGGACTTGATGGCCAAGGGAGAGCGGCAAGAGCTTGCCGGAACCGAGCCCAAGGAAGCCACCGATGCCACAACGGCAGCCCTGCAAACTCTGAATTTAGGCAGCCAGTTCTCTGTGATCACAGCGGCTTCGCCTTTGCCCGACCCCAACAGCCTGGCCCAATTTGCTCGAGCTCAAGGTTTGAGCGAGTCGGCGGTCCAAGCCCTGTTTGGCGACTTGACCACCAAACCCACAGACATCTCCCCGGCACAGACCGCAGAAATATCTTCTTTTGGTGGCCTGATGGGCTTACCCGTTGCACCCGTTGCACCCGTTGCACCCGTTGCACCCGTTACAACCGTTGCAACCGTTGCACCCGTTGCACCCGTTGCAGGCTCAGCAGACATCAGCACACTGACTATTTTGCCAAGCGCAACGCCCATTGGATGGATTCAGTCCCAACCCAGCAGCTTGACCCATTCAGATCAAGTCGGCAGCTCTGGGTTGACGCTAACCCCCCAAATGGCCACCCTTGGCGCACCGAAGGCCTCCGATGTGTCTGCCTTGTTAGCAACAGCGGGGGCCACTGGCATTCTCAAAACAGTGAGCGACATGGGTACAGCACCAAGCCAAGCCCTGGGCAGCGCTGACACTGTAGATATGTCGCCAGAACTTGGCCCTCTGGACGCCATGCGCATGCGCATGGTGCCCGCATGGGAAAACATGACCCGCCAATTGGCCAAATTGAACGGCACCGATCAGGCTGCCGCCTGGGGACAACTGACCTCGAACATATTAAGTAGCAAAGTTCTGGGCGGTGATGTACCCGAGGTTTTGCTGGACTTGGGAGCCAACAACCCCGCACTTTTGTCGACATTTGACGCCCTTCAAGACCTCGGCAGTGGGAGTGGTGGAAGCAGTGTGAGCACCATAAGCCTGGATTCAGCGCGCAACACAGCCAGCACAGGTAGTCTGGGCGCCGCCGCCACCAGTGCAGCCTTGGCCAACCCCGAACTGACCGACAGAGCGGCTCAAATTCAGGACTTGGCCGACAAACTGGGCAAAGCCATGGGTGAGCGACTCCAAGAGCAGTTGGAACGCGGGGAATGGAAACTGCAGTTGAAGTTGAACCCCGCCCATTTGGGCAAAATTGACGTTGAGCTGGACATGAGTGCAAATGGCTTAGATGCCATTTTCAAGACCGACAACCAGCTCACACGTGAATTGATTGCACAAGGCATGAACAAACTCAAGGATAGCTTGGCACAATCAGGCATGACAGTTGCTAATGTCTGGGTGAACAGTGAAAACCAGCGTGGATCTGGCGGAAACTCGACACCTCGTCAAAACTCGGAATCTGACAACCAAGTCAGTGCCCCTGTGTCGGATGTCAAAGCCGCTGAATCTCGCATCAAAGAACTTAGATCTTCCGATGCCTGGGACACACTGGCTTGAGATTTAACTGAAACGCCCGGTTCAACCGGTGACAATTTGTTTATATAGAGGTGCCCTATGGCAACAGCAGCCCCAGAAGCAGCAGAAGTCGTTGAAGAAGAGCCGAAAAAGAAAAAGCCCATCGTCCTGATCATTGGGGGCGTTGTTGGTTTGATCGTCCTCATTGTGGGCATTGTGCTGGGTACGCTCTTTTTTACAGGTTACTTCAACCCGAAACCCGTAGTCGACCCTGAGCATGCTGAAGAAGCGGCGGGCGACAAAAAAGACGACAAAAAGCCTGGCAAAAAGACCAAAGAATCGCCAGAGCTCACTCGCTTTGAGTACACCTACTTGCAAATTGAACGCGAGTTCTTGGTCAATGTGAGCGGCTCCAAAAAAGTCATGTCGGTTCAAATTGCCGTCATGACCCATTACGATGAGCGCGTCTTTGAGAATGTGAAAAAGCACGACTTTGCCATTCGCTCCGCCGTCATGGATGTGATGCGCCTGACCACCGATGCAGACTTGGTGAAACCCGAGTTCCGCAAAGAGTTGGCTGGCAAAATTCGCGACAGCATCAACACCTTGCTGGAAAAGTACGAAGATTTTGGTGGCATCGAAGAAGTTCATTTCACGAGCTTCATCGTTCAGTGATAGAGCCCATGGTTCAAAGTATTTGCGTTATTTCATTTTGATTGTTTGAGTTTCATGGCCACTTCTTTACTCACACCCGACGAACTCTCTGCCTTGGCAGAAGGCGTGATGGATGGATCGATCCCAGTTGACACTGGTTTCAACACCACCGCACGGGTGAAGAAACACGACCTGGCTTCTGAGGACAGCAGCTTGGGGGTGAACATCACCTCCATCGACATGATCAATGAGCGCTTCATTCGCACTTTCCGCTTGGGTTTGGTCGAAATGCTGCGCACCAGCCCCAAGGTCAATCCCAACCAAGTTGAAATTGTTCGCTTCGGTGATTACCTCAAAAGTTTGAAAGCCCCTTTGTCTGTCAATGTGGTTCGCATGAACCCCTTGCGCGGCAATTCCATTGTGGTCATTGACCCTACGGTGGTTTTCAGTTCACTTGACAGTTTCTTTGGTGGGTTTGGCAAGGGCGTAGGCAATTTGCCGCCTGGTCGCTTGTTCACGCCCACCGAAACGCGCATCATCAACATGATTTTGGAAGTCTTTTTCAAATCGTTGACTGACGCTTGGTCAGCGGTCTTGCCGGTTGAGTTTGAATTGATCAGCTCTGAAATCAATCCCCAATTTGCACAAATTGCCGACGAAAACGACTTGGTCATCTTGACTCGCTTCGAAGCCGAAGGCAATATGAACTCGCAAGGCTTCATCGATCTGGTCTACCCCTATGCCTCACTCAAACCCATTCGCGAACTGCTGCGCAGCCGAGTGCAGTCTGGCGATGGCAACGATGAATCAGACAAGCAATGGCGCATCGAGCTTGAAGAGGCCGTCGACAGCGCCAGCTTGGAAGCCAGGGTTCTGCTCGGCAGCATTGAGTCTTCATTTGGTGAAATTGAAACCATGAAAGAAGGCGACGTGCTGTTCTTCAAGAAACCAGAATTGGCCCGATTGCTTGTGAATGGTTTGCCAGCTTTCGATGTTCAAGTAGGGACCATTGGCGCACAAACTGCTGTGCAAATTGAACGGGCTTGCATACCCGGTATGCAATAAATTTTCAGGAAAACGACATGACCGATACCACCACAGAAGCCGCCATCGAAAACGAAGCAGCACATCGCCAGATCAATCCTGAGGTGTTGCAAAACATCAGCGTCACACTCTCCATGGAAGTGGGCCGCGCTATGATCAAAATTCGCGACCTCATGCGCCTGACGCAGGGTAGCGTGGTCGAACTCGATCGCATCGCGGGCGAACCGCTCGACCTCTTGGTCAACAACACCGTGGTCGCCCAAGGCGAAATTGTGTTGGTCAACGATCGCTATGGCGTTCGCCTAACCCGTGTGGCGCCCGCATCAGAACGCATGAAGAACCTTTAAACTTCAGGCTTCTGAACCACAAGAAAAGAGCACCGCATGGCACCCGGTTTTGAAAGCGCCGACCTGTTTCGGATGATCGGCAGCTTTGCCTTGGTGCTGGCAATCATGGCTGGCCTCTTATGGGCTTTGCGCAAGTTGCAATCCCGCCTGAACAGCCAGAATGCTGGCAAACGCATGCAGGTCCTTGAAACACTCAGCGTGGGTCCGCGCCAAAAATTTGCGCTTCTCAAAGTGGGTGACAATGAAGTTTTGGTCGGCATCACGCCCACTCAAATGACCTCCTTGGGACAATGGCCCGCATCGGCCGCCATGCCAATCGACACCCGCATCCACGCAACCCCTTCCAACAATGGAGCACCTCATGTTGCGTAAATTGATCCAACAACCTTGGTTCTTGGCCACCGGCATCATTGCCTTGGCCATGTTGGCGTTCCCATTGGCCGCTGCCGCACAGGGCATTCCCATGGTCAACGTCACAGGCGGCCCCAAAGGCCAACAACAGTACAGCTTGTCGCTGCAACTGTTGGCCTTGATGACATCGCTGACCCTGTTGCCATCCTTTTTGCTCATGATGACCGCCTTTGTGCGCATCATCATTGTGTTGTCCATTTTGCGCCAAGCATTGGGAACAGGTCAAACGCCGCCCAACACCGTGTTGGTGGGTTTGGCTTTGTTCCTCACCCTGTTCATTATGTCGCCCATCTTGAACGACATTTATACCAATGCCTTGGTGCCCTATATGCAAAAAGGCATGGCTTTTGACAAAGCCTTGGCCGCCGCAGAAGAGCCTTTGCGCAACTTCATGATGAAGCAAACCCGCGAAGACGACATTGGTTTGTTCATGCAAATGGCCAACAAAGGCGAGCCCGCCAATGCAGCTGCCGTGCCCTTCTCCACCTTGGTGCCCGCCTTCATCACCTCTGAATTGAAGAGCGCCTTCACCATCGGCTTCCTGATTTACATCCCCTTCGTGGTCATTGACCTCATTGTGGCCAGCGTGCTCATGTCCATGGGCATGATGATGTTGTCGCCCATGATGATTTCCATGCCCTTCAAACTCATGTTGTTTGTTTTGGTCGACGGCTGGAGCTTGATCTTGGGATCGCTTGCAGCCAGCTTTGCCACCTAAATTGGAGCCCTCACATGGACACCGCTACAGTTGTTGATTTAGGTCGCCAAGCACTCTGGATCACTGTTTTAATTTCTGCACCTTTGCTTGGTGTGGCTTTGTTTGTGGGCTTGATCATCGGTATTTTGCAAGCGGCCACTTCCATCAATGAAGCCACGCTCAGCTTTATTCCCAAGTTGGCCGCCTTGGCCATTACCTTGGCGGTGGTGGGTGGTTGGCAGCTAACTACCTTGGTGGATTACACGCGCGGCATTTTCCAGCGCATCCCTGGTCTATTTACCTAATATGGACATCGCAGTCACCGAACTGATGGAGCGCTTTTATGGCCTCCTTTGGCCGATGCTGCGAATCTCGGCCCTCCTGGTGGCTGCGCCTATTTTTTCATTGCGTGCACTCAACTTGCGCATTCGCATTGTGCTCGCCATGGCCCTCACTTGGTTGGTCTACCCCCTGCACGTGTGGCCCGTTATTGACCCCCTCACACCTGGCGGTCTCTTAGAAATTTGCAACCAGCTCATGATTGGCTTGCTCATGGGGCTCATGCTCCAAGTGGTCACCGCAGCCATTGTGCTGGCGGGCCAGTCGATTGCCAATGCCATCGGTTTGTCGATGGCCACCATGATTGACCCCAACATGGGCAACGTGCCCGTCATTTCACAATTTCTATTGGTCATGGCCACCCTCATTTTTGTGGGGCTGGGCGGTCATGCCTTGCTTTTGAATTTGGTGGTCGAGAGCTTCAACACCTTGCCCATTGGCAGCAATCTCATGAGCACTGAAGCCATGAAGCACGTGATAGCCTGGAGCTCCATGCTGTTTTTGGGCGCCTTGCTCACGGCTTTGCCGGTCATGGTGGCCTTGCTGTTCATCAACATTGGCTTGGGTGTGGCCACGCGCGCTGCGCCCAGTTTGAATATTTTCTCCGTCGGATTTCCAGCCATGGTGTTCGCCGGTTTCGGTGTGCTCATACTGGCCTTGCCCAGCATTGGCGCACGCATTCAGTGGCTGTGGATGCAGGGCTTTTTTCAAGTCCGCGCCTTGGTCGGCATCACCTAAGGGAGCTCAAGCATGGCTGAGAATTCCAGCGCCGAACAAACCGAAGAGCCGACGGCCCGAAAACTACGCAATGCCCGCGAAGAGGGGCAAGTTGCGCGCTCAATCGAGCTGCCGGCCGCCGCAGTCACCATTGGCGCCATCTTGGTTTTGTTCATGATGGGCGGCTACTGGATCAAGCAAGTGGCCGAGCTTTTTGCATCAGGCTTTAAATTCGACCGCAAAACTTTAGACAACCCCGACTTGATGGTCACCACCTTTGCGCATCATTTGGGCGAGAGTTTCTTGCTCATCGTGCCGGTGCTCTTGGTCACGGCTGTGCTGGCCATCTTGTCCAGTGGTGCCACGGGCGGCTATCTCTTTTCTTTGAAAAGCCTTGCACCCAAGTTCAGCAAACTGAGTTTATTGGCCGGCTTTAAACGCATGTTTGGCGCACATGCCGCTGTGGAATTGTTAAAGGCCATTTTGAAGTTCACATTGGTGGCTTCCGTCCTTTGGGCTCTGGTAAGCCGGCAAATGGACCAAATGTTGCAGCTCGGTCAAATGGCTGTCGAACCCGCTTTGGCTGCTGCCGCTTGGATGATTGGCGAATCTGCGTTGTGGTTGTCTTTGAGCTTGCTGGTTATTGCCCTCATTGATGCGCCGTATCAAAAATATTCTTTCATCAAACGCATGCGCATGACCAAGCAAGAGGTCAAAGATGAAATGAAGGACATGGAAGGTAACCCAGAAATCAAGCAGCAAATTCGCAGACGCCAACGCGAAATGGCCAACAACCGAATGCTTGAAAAAGTCAAAGACGCAGACGTTGTCATTACCAACCCCGAACACTTTGCCGTGGCTCTGTCTTACGATCCCACCGGCGATGGTGCCCCCATTTTGCTGGCCAAAGGCACTGACCACATGGCCGCGCGCATTCGCGAAGAAGCTCAAAAGCACGGCGTTGAAATGTTTGCTGCGCCACCACTGGCGCGTGCGCTTTACTTTAAAACCGAGTTAGACCAACCTGTGCCCGAGGCCTTGTATTTGGCCGTAGCGCAAGTCATTGCCTATGTCTTTAGCCTGGCTGACGTCAGGCCGGGCGTGGCACCGATGCCCAAACCCACCCCCAAAGTCCCTGCCTCTATGCAATTTGATGCGGACGGCAGATTGATGAGCTCTTAAAGCAATTAAGTCAGGAAACACCATGAGCGAAAAGCCCCAATCCAACGAGCCCCTGATCATCAAGAGTGATCGCCCGCACGAAGTCACCATGCCCGAAGGCACCAATGTGGCTGTGGGCAAAAAGGGCGAAGAAGGTGCACCTGCTGTGCGCAAAGTGCTGGCCGACCCCGACCAGCATGCGGTAGAACACATGGTGATGGATGGCGGCGTGAGTCAAAAGGCAGACCAGTCGCACAGCGTGAATGCGCAAGACCCCAATTACAAAGGCTATCAAAGTGCCGCCGAGATGCCCGATCGCTTTGTTGCAAACGAAAAAAACGCTGCAGTACCGCCGCCTGTTCGCAAAGAGATCGATGTCGGCAAACTAGACAGCATCTTGAAGCCTCAAGAGAAAGCAGTTGGTGTCGATGCTATAGCTAGCAAAGCTGTAGTCGAAGATGCGACGGCAACAATTTCAGAGCAAGCCTATGAAGTTGAGCCAATCATGGACTTCCCAGCTCGCGTTATCAATATCAAAATCGAGAATGACCAGTTGCGTGCGCGGCTGGACAAGCTTGAGTAAAGGAACTCGCAATGAGCACTCAACCCACAACTGGTGGACACGATCATGGCCATTCAGACCATGCAGCCCCCCAAGCTCAGGCAGACAATGATGAATTAGAGGGCATCAAAATGGTGGCGCTCGAGTCGGCTGAGCTGGCCACGCGCTCGGCCAACTTGGCTGTGGGCGCAGGCGAAAACATGAAGAAAGCCACCCACAACCTTGAAGAGCTCATGAAGGTCAACAAGAAGCAGCACCAAATCATGTTGGGCATTGCAGGCGGCTTGATGTTTGTCACGGCCATCATTTTTGGCACATCCATCTTCACTCTAAAGTCCCGCATCAATCAAATGGACGCCATGCTGGCCTCATTGAGCAAACGCGTAGTGGAATTGAACGACTCGATGGAAATGGTCGGCTCTGTCAACGAAGGCCTGCAAGCCATGGTGGCCAAGCAAGACGACATCTCCAAAATGCAAGGCAATTTGGAAAGCCGTCTGAACGAAGCCATCAAACAATCCGAAAGCGTGCCCGAGAAAACCGCCCAACAAGTGGGTGAAAAAGGTCAGGCCTTGGCCGCGCAAGTCAAGTCTTTAGAAGGCCGTTTCGTGCAGCAATCAAAAGCATTGAATGCCTTGGCCAACCAGGTGGGTGGCCTGCAAGGCGCAGTGGGTGAAACCGGCACTTTCAAGAAAGAAATGGAAGCATTGGCGCGCTTGCAAAAGGAACGTCAAGCTGCTGAAAATGCCGTCACGGCCAAAGCGGCTGCCAACGCCAATGCTGCCAACCAAGCCGCACTGGCTGCTGCCAAACAGCGCGAGCGCATGGTTCAATATCCACGCCCTCAGCAAGAAACAACACCAGCGGGTGCCAGTGGCGTCCTAAGTTCCAAGCCCTGAATTCCAAACCCTGAATTCCAAACCCTAAACTAGCAGGGCTTAGCCCACATCTCTTTCAAGGTCGGTGTTGGCAACCGGCAAAGTGCCCTGGCGCAAATCGTACTTGTTGAGCTTTTCAATCAAAGTGGTGCGCTGCAAATTAAGCAGCCGCGCCGTTTGCGAAACATTGCCGTCTGTTCGGTTTAAAGCTTGCACAATGAGGTCTCTCTCAATGTCGGCCAAGCGGTCTTTCAAAGACAGGCCCTCTGGCGGCAAGCTGGGCAAACCTTGCGCCAGCATGATGATGTCCTCCACTTCATTGTGAAGGTCCAGTGTCAAAGGTGGCGCAGGATTGGCAAACGGATTCATCACCTCAGCATTGGCACTTTGCAGCATGTCTTTGGCACTCAGGGGCGCCACAATTTCAAGGGAATCGGCAATGGGTGTGCTCACGCGTTGGGCTTGCAGCGTGCGCAAACCTTTGGGCAACAAGGACGAGGGCACCGTCGCCAAACTCAAAAGTTGGCCACTGAACAGGGTGTTGAAGCGATCGACCAAGTTGGACAATTCCCGCACATTGCCTGGCCACGCATAATCTTTCAGCGCCTCAATAAAGTCCGCCGTGAACGAAATAGGCGTTTGACCTTTGACTGCAAAATGCTCGGCAAAGTGGGCCAGCAAGGCAGGCACATCTTGAGCTCTTTGGCGCAATGCAGGCGTGTTCAAAGGCAGCACATTGAGGCGGTAATACAAGTCTTCTCTGAACCGACCTGCCTCTATTTCCGCCTCCAAATCTCGGTGGGTGGCGGCCACCACACGCACATCCACCTCCACCGATTTCAAGCCGCCCACAGGATCGACGGTTCGCTCTTGCAACACACGCAAAAGCTTGACCTGCATGTCGAGCGACAAGTCACCAATTTCGTCCAAGAAGATGGTGCCGCCATGGGCCAACTCAAAGCGACCAATGCGATCGGCCATGGCCCCCGTGAAGGCGCCCTTGCGATGGCCAAAAAGCTCACTCTCCAACAAATCTTTGGGGATGGCCGCACAATTGATGGGGACAAAATTTCCGCCACTTCGGTCGGATTGATCGTGCAAAGCCCTGGCCACCAACTCCTTGCCCGTGCCACTTTCACCGGTAATTAAAACCGTGGCAGTGGATGAAGCCACGCGTTCAATGAGGTGGCGAATGGCTTCAGCGCCAGCACTGGCGCCAATAAAGGCTTTTGAAGGGCTCTTTTTAGCCATGGGGGGTGCTTGCAATGATCATGAAATGTCTCAAGACAGCACTGTATTGCAATTTTGGTGAAAAATGTCTTAAATGTCGGAAAACCGTCAAAGTGCATCGCCTTTTCACAACAAGCGGCTTCGCAATCTCTCAAGCTTCTCCAGTTGATGCCGAATCAGAGGGTGAAGGACTTCAAGTCCCCCTCTAACAAGGAACTGAACATGAAACGCATGACCTCCCTCTGCTTGGCATTTGGCTTGGTGGCCCTGACAGGCTGTAAATCTGTGGATTTGGCAATGTTGTCGTCCAACACCAAAGACCAGAACACCATGGTTTCACCGTTGATTGAAAAACGCGAAACCATCACTGCCACAGGCTATGCAGTGGTTGCGGTGCAAAACCACAGAAACCCTGCGCAGCAGCGTTTGATGGCCATTCGGGCCTCCAAACTCGATGCCTACCGCAACTTGACCGAGCAGGTCTATGGTCAGCAACTGGATTCCAGCACGACCGTGGCCGACATGGTGGTCACCAACGACACCTTTCGCACCAAAGTTGAAGGTGTGATTTATGGCGCTCGTTTGGTCAGCATCACCCCCGTGGGCGATGACACCTACGAAACCACTTTGTCGCTGGACAAAGACGTGGTGCAAGATTTGCGCATTTTGTTCATGGGTCAGATGGTTTCCAAAGGCCGCTGATCATGCGCTTGGGTCACAAACTCCTTCACGTGAATGCCTTGTGCTTGGCGCTGGGCGCCGGCATGAGCGTGCAGGTTGCGGCCCAAAGCACGGCGCCAACGCCCAGCAACAAGGTGCCAACTGGCGCCATTGCCCCTCAAGCGCCTCTCACGCCCCAAGAGCGTCTGGATGCCATTCGACAAAGTTTGGTGGAAACCTCATTGCAAACTCCCACGCGCGTCTCCACCACCAGCTGGGTGGACTCGCAGGGCAGTTTGCGTGAAAACAGCAGCTTTAAAAATGGCATGGAAGTTCGGGGCGTCAAGGTCCTGAGATTTGAGCGCGATGAAAACGGCCAAGCCAAAGCCACATTGCAATATCCAAGCAGCCCAGACGACTCGCCTGCAACACCTAAGTCTGGTGCTTCTGGTACGCCTGAAAACAGCGTTCAAGCTGCCGCTCAAAAGTTGCGAGCCATGGTGACCCAACTTTGGAGTCCAAGTCAAAACTCAAAGGCCGAAGCCGCATCAGCTCTCAAAGTAGCTGCCTGTACGCCACAAGTGGGCGCTCGCATGAACCATGTGATTGGCTTAGAGGTTCAACTCGACCCCCAAGCACCTCGAACTTTGTTGCAAGCATTGGTACCTCAAATTCAGGCGCAGTGGGTTCAAACGAATGCCCAAAATGGCAAAACCAATGCGTGGCGTGCTGTCAACAACCTGACTGACGCATCGATGGCCAACAGCATGACCGCCTATGAGCGGGCGCTGGTAGGCAATCGCCCAGAAACATTGCCTTGGCATGCTGTGTTGAAAGTGCAAACAGAATTTTTGCAACCCACACCTGTAGAAGCTTATTTGGGTGCCCCCCATCCCTTCTTCCTCATGAAACTGGCGTTTCAATTGGTGAGCACCGAAGGTCAGCCTGCTCAGATGGAAGAAGAAGTCACCCTTCAGTTAGAGATAGAGCGCGCATCGTGGGCCGCGCCCAAATTGACAGCGGCCAGCGTGTTAAGTATTCAAAAACAACTTCAAAATTGGCGCAACACCGCCCATGATTGGCTCAACTGCCAACCCATGAACCCCATGGTGACCGCCGTCAATGGTCAACAACTTGAGATCAATGTGGGCGCTTTGTCTGGTGTGCGCAAAGGCGATGAATGGCTGATTGCCAATCCCGCGCAGTTTCCTGGCCAGCTCGTCAGCAGAGAGGGCGCACCGCAAACTTTGTTGGCCATGGTGCAATCTGTTTCACCGCATGCGTCCAAACTCATGGTGGTGGCCGGCCCCGCCCAAGCGGTCCAAGCAAACTGGCGCGCCTGGCCCACAGACACCTTGGTGAAAGAGCCCTCTGTGTTGCCCACCAAGCCGCCTGCTAATGCAAGCAAACAACCTGTCAAAGCCAATGCACGGCCTCACGCACATGCTAGTGCTGGTGCCAGTGCTGGTGCTAGTGCTAACGCCTCTTTGACACCTTAATGATTGAATTGAGTTTGACATGAACATTTCATCGCGCCTTGAATTGAAGAACAGCACGACGGCCTTCACTTGGCTGCTCTTGGCAGCCATGTCGTGTTTCGTGGCCACACACAGTGGCGCAGCTGACAAACCTGCAGAGGCAACAGAGCCCGTGGCGATGGCTCAGGTGACTTTGGACCAAAGCATGGCCGTGGACAAGCTGGTGCAAAAGTTTTATCCCAACAGCCCCATTGCCACCAGCGTGTTGCGCAAAGCCTTGCAAGATGCAAATCCAAAAATCATTTCTGGCAATCCGCAACAGCGTGTCAAAGCAGGCTCCACATTGGCTGTGCCAGACCATGGTCACATTGCCGTCGCGGTTTTGACCCCCTTTGCGGCAGCGCATGCTGCCAAAGATCCAGACCCCGGCCCCTCAGCTCGCGACGCTGCTGTTCGCAAGCCTTGGGTCCGGTTCCCATGATCTCGGTGGCCGACGCACTGACTGCGCCCGGCCGAATCCCCACCATTTATCTGGAAGGCAAGTTACTGCCTTTGCAGGCCAGCACGGCCGCAGAGTTGGGCTTGAAAGACGGGCAAGTGGTTCAGGCTTCCGTCAAGTTGCAACAAGACCAACCGATGCTCATGTTGCAAGGCAAAGCCTTGCCCGCACCGGGTTTGTTGGCAAGCCAAGTGGGTGAGTCTATTTGGTTGCGTGCGCAAGGGGGCAACCTGGTGCCCATCAACGCACCGCCCATTGTGTCGCGCATCGCCAGCTTGCTTTACAGGCCCAATGTCAATTCAGTGTTGCCGCAACTTTTTCAGCCAGGTACGCTGGACGAGTTGTTAAGCCAAGTTCAGCGCCCCGACTTGCAAGCGCAGTGGCGAGGCTTGCAATTGTCGATGTCGCAACTCACCCCTGGCGCTTTGCAGCAAGCCATGATGGGTGCCATGGGTGCCGAGGTTTGGTTGGCCAGAGGCTTGCAGCCTCCCCAAGACGTCAAGCAATTGATGCGCAAACTCATTGCCGAGTTGAGTTTGGCGCGCACCGATGAAGAGCCGGACACAGGCCTCATTGAAAAACTCACCCGCGCTGTCGACGACATCGAAGCGCGTCAAGTTCAAGCGGTTCAAGCGCAAGCACAGCAAGAGGTTTTGTTCAGCATGACCTTGCCCTTTGTCGATGCCAATCCCATTGAGCTCACCGTTCGACGCGGCCCGCGCCAAGATGGCGAACAAGCGGTGCTCACGGTCAATGTCCACTCCAAAACAGAAGACTTGGGTCCTGTTTGGTTGAAGACCCAACTCATGAATGCCCAGCAACTGGAACTCACCATGTGGGCTGAGAACGAGTTTGTGGTTGGGCAAGCCCGTTCTCGCTCTTACCTGCTTGGCGATGAACTTCGCGCTGCAGGCCTTAACATGCGCGCCTTCAATGTTGTGCATGGCGCGCGGCCCCCAGAAGTGAGCGACTGGACGCCCTCGGGCAGGGGTCTGGTGGTGGATGTTTCAGCATGAGCCGCTACATGCGTCAAGCCGTGGCACTGGCCTATGGCAAGAACCCCGTGCCTGTGGTTACTGCCAAGGGTGACGACGATTTGGCCATGCGCATGATTGAGGAAGCACGCCAACAAGGCGTGTTCATTTCCGAAGACCCCCAGCTTTTGGCATTGCTCAGTCGCTTGAATGTCGATGAAGAAATTCCGCAAGAGCTTTACACCGCCGTGGCGGTGGTCTTGTCTTGGGTGTATTGGCTTAAGGGCATGCGCCCTGGTGATGAAAAAGCAAGCTCGGAGCCGACCGATACAAACCCCTCACCCGAAAATTCGGTGAGCGGCTGACACTCAAACTTCTTCGTATCCCCGGCCTTTGCTGAAGCGGGCCACTTTGCCCAAGCGGTCATAAACTTCAACAGGGCTGCCAGAGTCGCCCACTTGCAAACTGTGCAAAGCACCGCGAATGGTGTCGAGTTTGCGTTCAATCAGCACCGCGTTGCGTCTGTGCATGTCGCGGCATTGAATGAGCGATTCACGCAGAGCGTCCCACTCGGGGAGGTTTTGGAGGTCTTCTGGGGAGGGGCAAAGCGCCGAGAGTTCGCTCAAAAGATCATTTTTGCCGGGTTGTAAAGATTCAAACCGATCCAGATCTTGGCTCTTGAGAGATTCAAACTCCAAAGCCAACAGCTGGACCAGCTGATCGGATACGATAAGTGCACGCTCACTCACGAATCATTTTCTCAATGGCATGGAAGCTTTCAGCAATTTTGCGAGGGTTCAATGGGTATTGGCCATCTTGAATTGCTTGCTTAATAGACTCTACCTTCACGCGATCAAAGTCGGGCTCGGCCATGGCGCGTGCGGCCACATTGCTCAATTGCAATTGATCGGCACCGGGCGCTTTGGCAGTACTTGCAGCAGGCGCTGAAGAATCGAGTGCCGAGCTGTCTTTCGAGCTGCTTTTGCGGTTGGCTTTGTCCAATGCGCTGCGCAAGGACGCGTCAGACTGAGCGCGCTGTCCATAGTTTGAAATTGCATCGGTCATACCTAGCTCACTTTCTAATTTCTTCTCACATCAACCCACCAAAAGGGGGTTGGACATGCTCAGTATCGACAGTAGATTCTAGAACTTGAATCATTTTTCTAGAAATTTTGACTCAAAAGGCCAAAAAAAGTGCTTTTTTAGCATTTCAAAGTCCTTTTACTGCATTCGGACCCGTCACCACGCCTGAAACTTGGCGACCTGACTCAGGGTTTTTCAACTTCACCTGCTCGCCCAGTCGGCCATCCTGCATGGCTTCCATTCGAATAGAAATCTCGAAATCTGACTTATTCCCAATCGACAGCATCACCGTTTGGCCCTGCCTCACCAGCACGGCACGGCGAATATCAGACACCCTGAGAGGCTGTCCTGCAGGAATATCTCGGGTGAGTTCGGCCAATTGGGCGTCTTTCACCGTATTCAGTAACTGAGTATCGGCATTTCCTGGGGAAGCTTGAACTTCTTCTAGCATGTCGGGCTGCAAAATGATGCCCCGTTGCAACAAGCGCTTGGCAACCACCATGGTTTTAGGGGGGGTGGCAGTGTTTGGAGAAGCCCCAGCCACTGGGGTAGGGGTCCGCCCAGCAGGCATGGTGACTTGCAAATAAAGCTGCCACACAGGCTCGGCGCAGCGAACACGCACCGTTTCTTTGGAAGCAAAGGGGTGGTCAACGTTCAAGGGTTTTTGACAGCTTTGAACTTTCAAACGTTCGTCCAGTGGCGCAATGGCCACATCTTTCACGTTCACGCCATGGGTTTGAGACATCCACTGACGCACTTGAACCCCCATGGCATCGGCCGCAGGGTTGGCTTTCGCAGTGCTTGATGAATTGGCCGGTGCATTGTTGGTTGCATTGGCTGAAAAAGACAAAAAGATAGCAAACAGCCAAAAAACCGTCAGGCACAGGATTTGCATCAGTGCTTGAGCAGGTGTAGATGTTTTGACACTTGGTTTGAACATACTGGAGTTCATGCAATAAAGATGCCACATCATCATGAGAATTGAAGCCAAATTACCTAATAACCTTGTCAACAACACGTCCAATGGCACGGCGGCGTTGGCTCGGCCTGGCTTTGCCAAAGCTTTTGAGCAGGTGCAACCTGCCAATGTCAAAGTCATTCAAGCCGGTGACACTCTCACCAGCATTGTGAAAGAGCAAGCCCTGCTGCAAGGCGTCAAGCTCTCTGCCTCAGAAGAATTTAGATGGGCACAAAATTTAGCAGCTGACAGTGGAATCCAAAACCCTAACGCCATTTTTCCTGGCCAAAAAATTCAATTGCAAAATATGTTGAACCAGTGGCAAGCCGGACAAACTCAGCCGCAAAACTTGGCACAAACAAGCCCCAAAGGCAGCCCAGCCATTGCCCAGGACAAAATTGAAACGGTCACGGTCACAGCCAACAGATCTGTACCGGCTCTGCCTAAAGGCAATTACATCAACGCAGTGGCTCACCCCGTACTTAGCCAAACCCTCGACCGTGCTGTGAGCCGAGGCTTTATCCCCAAGGTGGAAAAGCAAGACGTTTACAACAAAGTTTTGCAAGTGGCCAACAAGCACAACTTTTCGCCTGACGATTTTGCTCGCCTGACCCTGATGGAAAGCGACGGCATGAACCCTCAGGCCACCAATACGCGTTGCCACGGCATCATTCAGTTTTGCGATGGCCCAGCGCGAGGCGCGGCTGAAGTGGGCTTTGGCCAATCGCCCAAATCCATTTTGGGTCTGAGCGTTTATCAACAATTGCATTTGGTCGACACCTACTTTGACAAAGTGGGCCTGAAAAAAGAAGGCGCTGTGCCTTTAGACGAGCTGTATTTGGCCGTGCTACAACCCGCTGCGCGAGGCGAGAAACGTCCTGAGGAGCCCCTTGGTATTCCTGGCAAACAGGCCAAGTACTTGTATGAGGGCCGAGATCCTCAAGGCCCAATGACTCGCACCTCTATCACGCAAGGCTTGATGCAAAACGCCGCAGACCGTTTGGGATTTAAAAATTTCCGAACCCATACCAATAGCGTACCCGTCAGTTCCACGGTGAACACTTCTGCTGCCCCAACGAGTCACAACGCCATTAACACTGCGATGAACTCTGCAATGAAACCTGCAATGAATCCAGCTTCCGATTCGCACCTCAATTCCACTGCGCGAATTCGATTGCAAGTTCAAAAAGCCGCTGACTACGACGCATTGGAAGCCCCCAAAACTTGGTTGCGCTAAGACCTCTTGGCTTCGCAAGCGTTGGTCTTACATCGACATTTTTAGAAAAGCGGCAAAGGTTTGCCGCTTTTCTTTGCGTTCGAAATTTGAATCGCTGAGTGCTCGCAAACCCTCGTTTCCCCTCTTAAATCACGCTGGGCGACCGTCAAAAACCCATCGACAAACGGCAAGAAAAGCATGGCACGGCTCTTGCAATCGAACACTTTGCAAAGAACTTTAATTCTTTGGGCTGTCGGATATCCGGCATGAAGAGTTTCGCGAAGGAGAGCACATCATGGACATGATTGACAAAGCATTGGGCGTTCACGCACAGGCTCTGGGATTGCGCAGCAAGCGCATAGAGGTGCTTGCGCGCAACATTGCCAATGCCGATACCCCCCACTTCAAAGCCAAAGACATCGACTTCAGGTCTGTCTTGAAACAAACCAAAGAAGCCGCTTTGAACACCACCAGCAACATGCACATGGCCATGCCCATGGAAGAAAACCCTGCTGGCGAAAAGTTTCGCATTCCTTTCAATGCGTCCTTTGACGGCAACACCGTTGAAATGAACATTGAACAAGCCAAGTTTGGTCAAGTGGCTGCTGAGTACCAAACCACATTGAACATCCTAGAAAACCGCGTGAGTGGTATTCGCCGTGCATTGCGTGGAGATTAATCAACATGTCACTTGATCGCATTTTCAATATCGCGGGTTCTGCGCTCAATGCGCAAACCACCCGCATGAACACCACGGCCTCCAACTTGGCCAACTCGGGCACCGTCACAGGCAAAGAAAGCGAAGCATTCCGAGCCAAACGCACTGTGTTTAAAACCATTTTGGAACAACAACAAAAGCCCCATGAGCAAGGTTTTGCGGGTGGTGTTCGCATTGAGAAGATCACGGACGATCAGTCACCCATTCGAAAAATGTCAGAACCCACGAACCCCATGGCCGACAAAGACGGCTATGTCTACTTGGCCAACGTGAACGAGATGACCGAGATGGTGGAAATGATGGCGGCTTCACGCTCCTATCAAAACAACGTTGAAGTGGTGAACACCACGCGTCAGATGTTGATGCGCACCATCGACATCATCAAAACTTGATTTGTAAAAAACACAAATCAACGATCAGGAAACTTCCATCATGTTCTTATCAAGCAACAACACCGGATTGAACGCGGCAGCCAACGCCGTCAATTCAGGCAAAACAATCAATGCGCCGGCCGGTATCAAAACGACGGCACAGGCAGCCAACGAAGCCTTAACGGCCAAGTCGGGCACCACTGGCGGCATGGGTCAAAAAGACTTTTTAACCTTGTTCACCACTCAGCTGAAGTGCCAAGACCCCTTAGACCCCGTCAAGAACGAAGCCTTTGTGGCGCAGCTTGCGCAGTTCTCACAGCTTGAAGCCACTACCACCATGTCGGACACCCTGAAGGCTTATGTCGACAGCATGGCCGGCGAACGCATGATGAGCAGCACCAGCATGATTGGCAAAACGGTGGCGGTACCAGGCGCACCCGCCATCATCACGCAGGGCGGCAAACCAGCGCAAGGGTTTATCAATTTGCCAACGGGTGCAGAAGGCGTGAAGCTGGAAGTGTTCAATGACAAAGGCCAATTGGTCACCAGCAACACCATGGGTGCACAAAACATTGGCGACTTGCCATTCACATGGGATGGCACCAACGATGCTGGCGGCAAAGTACCCGATGGCACCTACACCTTCAAAGCCACTGTTATTAGCCAAGGCAAGACAACCAACCCTGTGGTCAATGTCCTGTCTACCGTAACTGGCGTAAATCAACAAGCCGACAAAACCATTTTGTTGGAAGTCACCGGCGGCAAGTCAGTGAAGCTCACTGATGTTCAACGCGTCGGTACTTAAACATTTCTGAATCAATTTATCAAGACCCAACTCAACCCTAGGAGTTAACCACCATGTCTTTCTATACCTCGCTGACCGGATTGAATGCTGCCACCGCCATGTTGGGCGTGACCAGTAACAACATCTCCAACGTGGGCACCACCGGTTTCAAGCGTTCACGCGCCGACTTCGGTGACATTTTTGCGACCTCACCTTTGCAAAAAGCTTCTTCTACAGTGGGTCAGGGTGTGTCTCTGAAACAAGTGTCGCAGGAGTTCTCCCAAGGTAACATTTCTTTCTCATCCAACGCGCTTGACCTGGCTGTGACCGGTGACGGTTTCTTCCCCATGCGTTCAGCCGACGGTCTGCAAGAGCTGTTCACACGAAACGGCTCGTTCTTGTTGAACGAACAATTTAACGTGGTGAACTCTTCAGGCCAGCGATTGATGGCAGCGACAGTTGACTCGACCGGTTCTGCGAACATCAACGAACGCGTGGTGCTCACCATTCCCCAAAAAACATCGGGCGATGCCAAACAAACCTCCTTGGTGTCTTTGGGTTTGAACTTCCCCGCCGATGCGGAAGTGATTACCGAGCCCTTCAACCGCTCCAACCCTGCCACCTACAACAAGTCAACCGCCTTCACTGTGTATGACAACGGTGGTAACGGTTATTTGGCCACCATTTATTACACCAAAACATCGAACGCCAACCAAAACGTGCCATTCAACAAATGGCAAACCAACGTGTTTGTGGGTGAAGACCAAGTGGCAGCATCTTTGGTTCAAGCTACCGATGCCAACAACGAAAAAATCTATGTGAACCAATACGGTCAAACCAAGCCTTACAGCGAAGTGAAGGACGAGTTGACCACGGCCAAAACACAGTTGTTTTCATTGGATGAATTGACTGCCAAGAAAATATCCGTTGCGGCCACCGCCACTGGCAACATCGTGCCAGAAACCGGCGTCAACAGCTACGACTGGGTGGCAGGTTTGCCCAACGGCGACGCCAAGCTGACAGCACTTTTGACGGACGATGCCTTCACAGTGGATGTCGACAACAGCGGATCACCCGTGACAGTGAGTTTGGCCAAGTTGGCAGCATTGCCTGCCGGTACCCGTATCACTGGCGACCTGATTGCTCAAGAAGCCACTAACCAATTGATCAGCAAGTTTGGGGCTTCGCGAGGCACCACCACCACCACCACATCGGTCACAGCTACAGGTGCAACAGCAGCAAGCTCCGTGACGACCACCGTCGGTAGCGTCACAACCACAGTGGTAACCACAGAAGGCACGCTCACAACACCTGGCACCATCACAACCACTGTGACCAGCCCAGCCAGCAACCAGCGTTATGGCATGAAGGTGGGCTTTGATGCGGTGAACAAGCAGTTCTACTTGGAATCTGGCACCACAGGCGATACCTCCAGCATTACGGTATCAGCCGTAAGCGCTGGCGCAGCCTCGGCCCTGGGTCTGAAAGTTCAAACAATTGGCACTGAACCCGTTGCAACACGCGGTATACCATCAACACCTGCAGTGACTTTTGGCTCCACACCCACTGTGAACACCGCCACCAACTTCAGTGTGGACGCAACCAACAACAAATTCATTGTGACGGTAGATGGCATTAAGTCGACAGTGACTTTGGCTGTTCGTGAGTACTCTTTGGCTGAGTTCACGCAAGCATTGGAAAATGAGATCAACGCGATGAAAGAAGTGCGTAGCGATGGTCTCACACCGAAAGAAATCAATGGTGTGAAGGTTGAATTTGATCCCACCAAAAAGGCTTTCAAATTCACTAGCGGCACAACAGGTGCTGACTCATTCATCAAAATTTCGGGCGAGCCTATTTGGGGTTTGTCTGCCGTTGAAGCTGGTCGTGGCGAAACATCAACTTGGATTCAACCGACACAGCGTGTTGACGTTGTCAACGGCACACCACAGCCCAAGTACATCGATGCCCAAGGCAATGAGACCACCAGCACTGACGGCTATGTGGGCTTGCCAGCGTGGTCACCTGTGTACCTAGACAAAGGCGAGCTGACCTTTGACACCGGCGGAAATTTGGTGTCGCCAATCGAAGGTACTCAGTTGGAAACTGTGTACTTGGCGGGTGGTAAAGGTGCTTTGAGAATTAACATTGATTACTCGGCCTCCACACAGTTCTCATCTGCGTTTGCCGTGTTGTCACAGTCTCAAGATGGCGCCCCAGAGGGTGACTTGGTGGGTGTGACCATTGGTAACGACGGCTTGGTGAGTGCTTCATTCTCCAACGGTTCTCAAAAATCTTTGGCCAAAATTTTGCTGGCCAACTTCTCAAGCCCAGTGGGTTTGCGTCAGATTGGTGACTCCAGCTTCTTGGCTTCTGCAGCCTCTGGCAGGCCTATTTTGGGCACGCCAGGTTCTGCTGGTTTCGGTACCTTGCGTGCGGGTGCCACAGAACGAGCCAACGTGGACTTGACACAAGAATTGGTGGACTTGATTACCGCACAACGTAACTTCCAGGCCAATGCCAAAGCCATTGAGACGTCGAGCACCATGACGTCGGCCATTATTAACTTGCGCTCTTAATCCGCCCAAGCTCTAAGCCTCTAACCGGACTTCACCATGGATCGTTTAGCCTTTAACGCCGCTGCCGCCATCAACGAGATGCGAACTGCTCGCCAGATGACGACCAACGAATTGGCCAACGTGGCAACTCCAGGCTTCAAGCGAAGCTTTGAGTCAGCCATGTTAACCATCAAGGTTCAAGGTGCAGGCTTTGAATCGCGTTTGCAGCCGCAGGCTTTCGCCAGCGACAACATCAACATGAAGCCCGGCGTGATTGTGAAAACAGGTCGCGATTTGGATGTGGCCATGGACGAGCAAACTGTGATGGGCGTGACAGCCACCAACGGCGAACTGGCTTTCACGCGCCGTGGTGATTTAAAACTCAATGGCTCGGGTGTCTTGGAAATGGGCACAGGTGCATTGGTGCGCGGACAGGCCGGCGGCCCCATCACCATTCCACCAGGATTCTTTGTGAAGATTAGTAAAGACGGCTCCATTTATGCAACCAATCCTGCACAAGCTGGTGTTGCAGTACCCGTTCTGATTGACAGAATCATGTTGCGCGATGCCAGCAAGGTATCCTTGGAGCGACGTGAAGATGGTCTTTACAAAGTGGTGGGGCAGCCCCCCAGTGCAGACATCCCTGTGACTGGCAAATTGGCCACGCTCACACCCGAAACCTTAGAAGGATCCAACGTGAATGCCATGGAAGTCATGGTGAAGCTCATGGATCAAAGTCGTTCCTTTGAAATGCAAGTGAACGTGATCAAACAAAGCAAAGAGATTGGCGAGTCGGGCGGCACCATGATGCGCGCGTCAGCTTAATGGTCTTTATTTTTAAACAACAACTGAACAATTAAAAGGAGCTCGCCATGGACGCAAGTATGTGGGTCGCCAAAACAGGTTTGGATGCGCAGCAAACGCGCATGAACGTCATTTCCAATAACTTGGCCAACGTCAACACGACGGGTTTTAAGCGCGATCGCGCTGTGTTCGAAGATTTGCTGTATCAAAACATTCGGCAAGCTGGCGGCCAAACGGGTGCAACGACGCAAGCGCCAACCGGCCTCATGTTGGGTACGGGTGTGCGCATTGTGGCGACTGAAAAGCAGCACTCACAAGGCAACATGGTGAACACTCAAAACCCCTTGGATTTGGCCATCACGGGTGAAGGTTTTTTCCAAGTTGCCCAACCCGACGGCACCATTGCCTACACACGCGATGGTAATTTCAAGCGCTCCAACACCGGCCAAATTGTGACTGCTTCAGGTGCTTTGTTGCAGCCTGCCATCACCATTCCCAATACAGCATCATCGGTGACGTTTGGTCGCGACGGCACTGTGTCGATTGAACTGGCAACTGGCGGCGCACAGATCATCGGACAAATTCAGTTGGCGCGTTTTGTCAATCCAAGTGGCCTCGAAGCCAAAGGTCAAAACCTGCTCAAAGAAACGCCCGCCTCAGGCCCGCCTCAGGTTTTGCAACCCGGCGTGACCGGCGCTGGCAATTTGATGCAGGGCACTTTAGAAGCATCCAATGTGAACGTGGTGGAAGAGATGGTCAACATGATCGAAACCCAGCGCGCTTACGAAATTAATTCCAAAGCCATCTCTGCGGTTGACGGCATGCTGAAGTTCATTAACAACAACCTGTAAGGCGAAGCACCATGAACACCCTCACCCGCTTTTGCCAAGCCGATGGCAACACTTTATACAAACGTGCTTCGCTTATTGCAGGGGTCGTTTTGGCTGGCTGCTTAAGCGGTTGCAACGTCATACCGCCCAAGGCCATGACGCATTCGCCCCAATTTGAACCTGTCTATCCCATTCAACAAGTGCAGGCACCCGCTCCTACCGGTGCTATTTATGTCGGACGTCAAAGCGACAGCTGGTTTGGCCGCGGTCGCACTTTCCAAGTGGGCGACATCATCACTGTGTTGCTCAATGAGTCAACTCAGGCCGCTCGCAGCCAAGTT